>Ga0318516_10000135_pt1 | contig 18147 bp, 17 predicted proteins | sample GRESIP176b2f20_FD_202501 | JGI IMG/M metagenome (GOLD analysis project Ga0318516, IMG submission 202501) | Tropical soil microbial communities from Luquillo Experimental Forest, Puerto Rico - GRE.SIPMG.176b2f20 | ecosystem: Environmental > Terrestrial > Soil > Tropical forest > Bulk soil... | reverse complement strand
CATCTGCGAGGCGGGGTCGAAGCCCGATCCTGTCTCTTCCGCATCGAGCCCGCTCTCCATCGAAAGCAGATCGCCGACGGTGATCGCGCCGCGCGGATCGCCGTGCGCCGACCACTCGGGCGCCCCGACCGGCTGGTCGACGCGGAGCCTCCCCTCCTTCACCAGCACCGCGAGCAGCGCGTTGGTGAACGACTTCGCGACCGAGTAGCTGAGCAGCGGCGTCGCGATCCCGAACCCGGGCGCGTAGCGCTCGGCCACGACCTTGCCGTCCTTCACCACCACCACGGCCTTCACCAGCTTCGGCGCGTCGCCGGGATGCTCCGCGAAGACGCCATCCAGCGCGGCGCGCAGCGCGGGATCGCGCGGCTCGACCAGGCCCGGGGGCGCGAAGTCGTCCGGCGCCGATGCGGCGCGAGGTCCGACCGGTTGCGGCGAAGGAATCTTCGGGTCCCAGATCACCCGGCAGCCGTAGCCCTCGGTGAAGGTGGCGCGTGCTTCGAAGAACCCCCCCACGAGCCAGCCCTCGGCCGACTTCTCGCTCGCGTCGACGCGGTAGCGCAGCCCCGGGCCCGCCATGTGCGTCATCGGCTGCACGAGCTCGCGGAACATCGCCTCGGGGTCGATGCCCTGGATGAATGCGGCCGCGCACGCGTCGTGTGCGGTGAGTGCCGCCGCGACGCGCAGCGCGCGGTCGACCCGCAGACCCGCGAGCGAGGTCGCGAGCGTCATGGGAGCGATCAGTGCGCCGATCAGCGTTGCCCGAATTTTCGGGAGGGTATCAGGATGAAGGCGAGTGCGGAGACTGCAAGTCCGAGCAGAGCCGGGGACGCCTCAGGGACGACGTCCACCTCGAACGTGGCCTCGCCGAGCAGGTTCAGATCAAGCGCCCAGCGTACCCCGCCGGGAGCTCCGCAGGGAAGAACGCCGACACCAGCAGGTGTCAGGCGATACGGCGCGATGCGTACACCAGCCCGAGCCCGACCGCGGCGAGACCCATGCCGCGATAGGCCCACGGCATCTGGTTCGCCATGAAGCCGACCGGCGCCACGCCCGTGCCCTGCAGGATCCACCAGAGCCCGAGCAGCGAGGCCAGCACCCCGACGATGAGCAGAACTCGCTTCACGATCCCTAGACACGTCGCGGACTGCGTGGTGGATGCGTCATGGAATCGCGCCGCAGGTCCCGGCGGTCCCTGCCTGGCAGGCCAGCGGGCAGGTCGGGCACTTCGGCCCCGGTGCCTTCCCGTTGAGCGAGCGGAACACTCCCAGGTCCGAGGCGTTGATGACCGCGCCGCTCTCGTCGAGGTCGTAGATCGCGCAAGGATGCGTGCCCGCGGTGCCGCAAGAGTCCACCGTCCGCGACTTTCCGATCGCCGTGCGGAACTGGCCCAGGTCGGCCGCGCCCACAGCCGTGCCGGTCGTCCCCGGGAACTTTGCGTCGCAGCGGTTTCCGTAACCGTCGTGGTCGTCGTCGCGCTGCCCTCCGGTGAGCGTCGCCCACGGATTCGCACCGAGGAACGTCGGCGCATCGGGGGTCACACGCGGATTCGCCGCGTTCACGCAGTTGTCGCAGGCGTCGCCCACGCCATCGCCGTCGGCGTCAGCCTGATCGGCGTTCGCAACTGTCGGGCAGTTGTCGGCGGGATCGCACACACCGTCGCCGTCGAGATCGCTCGCACAAGTGCAGCTCGCCGCGCCGTTTACGATCGGGCAGTGCGAGACGTCGAGCTTGACGAGGCCGTCCTCGTTCTTGGGCACCGAGAGGATGGAATAGTCCCGGAACGCGAGCGCCGAGACCAGGTTGTAGCCCGGCAGCTGGGCCGCGCCGACGAGCCGCACACCGAAACGCGAGTGCGCAGCGCCCACTGCACCCGGGCCTCCGAGGACCGCGGTCTGCGCCACGTCGTCGAGACCGGTGTCGAAGGCGCCATCCGACTTCGGACCGCTCGGGCCCAGACCGAGCCGAGAGACACACGCTCCTGCACCATTGCTCACGGTGCTGTTGTTGCCGAAGCAGCCCGGGATGCCGTCCGGGCCGGGGCCAGCGTCGAAGGTCCGCAGCAGCGGGCCAAGCGGAGTTCCCGGCTGCGCTGCGCCCCAGATGACCGTGTTGCCGGCCACGCAGCAGGTGACCCCGATCGGCAGCGTCGTGCCGTTGGCGAAGGTGCCGCCCGTGCCGATGCCGGGCCCGAACGGTGCCGCGTTGGGGTCGCTGGAGATCGGGCCGAGATCGTCCAGATCGGTGGGGCTATTCGGATCCAGCGTGTCGCGGAACTCCGCGGCGGCGGTGCCCGTGGTTCCGATCAGGTAGTAGGTCACCGCATAGGCGGCAGCGATTCCCGCGATGCCGCCGACCCGGTGCCCCTGTGCCAGATCGAGATCCGCCTGCCCGTGCGTCGAGTAGCCCACTGGCAGCGCCAGAGGGTTCGTCGTCGCATCGTAGGGTCCATTGCACGCGCGGCACTGGCTGCCCTGGCCGCCGCAGAGCGGGTCCCCGTTCACCGGATCGCCGGGGATGCACGGACTCACGCCGTCCGCGCAGCGTCCGACGAATCCGGCTGCGTTGCCCCAGCCCCCCATGCGACAGCGCATGTCACTCGTGACGAGCCAGGCGGCGATGGTGAGCGGAGTGACTCCGATTGCGTCGTTCGCGCCGGCGAGCGCGCCTTCGCCGCTCTGGATCGCGAGCTGCGCGCCCGCGTTCGGGTCGGCGGCCGCCACCGCCTTCACCGCTTCGAGCTCGACGGTGGTGAGGTCGAAGTCCTTCCTGCAGGTGGGGGGGCAGGTGGGATTCGCTGCCATCTCGGCGGGCGTGAGGTTCCGCGACCAGAGCACCGCCAGCGAGTCGTGGGCTCCCGTGCTGCAGAAGACCCCGCCCGCGAGCGGCTGGTCAGTCCTGAACCCTGCACTCACCTCGCAGGCGAACCAGACGGTGTGGGTGTTGAAGGTGGTGGTGACGGCGATCGGATCGAAGGTCCAGTCCGACCAGAACGAGTCACCGAAGCCGCGCTGAAGCTGAACTCCGAGGGACGTCGAGAGGTCGCTGAGCGCCTCCGCACTGGTGGTCCGCACCGGGTGGATGGGTCCGGTGCTGCCGCGGCCGATGCTTCCGGCATCGCGCTGCGGGGTGTACTGAGTGGGCGGATTCTCGATCGCGTAGCGTGGAGAAGTGCTCGGAGTCGGGCTCCCGTTCACCGCTGGACCGAGCCCCGCGAAGATGACCATCCCCGAACCCAGGTTCTGCTCGGCGCCGAGCGCGAGGCCGAAGCCGCCGAGGCTGCGGTTGGGATCACCGTCGGAGCAGACCGGCCCGAAGGTCCCGCTGCCGCAGACCGCGCTCTCGAACGCCGCAAGGTTGGGGTCGTCGCCCTGACACGCGCAGCTGCTGTTGAATGGCCCACCGAATGGATCCGAGCTCATGTCGCAGGTGCCGCTGCCCGTGCCGGCGCAGAGGCTGCTCGGTCCCGTCGCGATCGCGTTCGGATCGAGCTGGTAGGCGTCGGTCAGGCAGCCGACGTGGACGTCACCGGTACAGTGCCCGGCGCCGTGCGGCCAGACGCACGAGCCCGCCCCCAGCGTCCCCATCGTGCAGCGGCCTTTCGGCACGATCTGGAGCGCGCAGATCTGGTTCGGATGCAGCGCGCAGCGCGCGCCGGTCTGGTCGAAGCAGCCCTCGACCGGATCGCACGAGCTCGGCGTCGAGTCGAGGAGATTGTTTCGCCCCGTCTGAGTCATCCACTCGTATGCGCTGGCCTGCGAGGTCACGATCGCAGTCGCGTCGATCGCGAACAGCGGCGCCGAGTTCGGTGGGCCGGAGTTGAGCTGGGTCCAGGTACCACCGCCGTTCGTGCTGTTGAACGTCTGGTCCCCGATCGTCCAGGACACCGAGGACGTCTCGACGGTCGAGTCCGTTCCTTGCCACTGCCCGAACCCGGATCCGGTCTCACCCATCGTGACCCAATAGGTGGTGCCCGGGCTCAGCACCGTTCCCGACGAGGTGTACGTCAGCGTGGACGCGCCGGCAGGGAGGGTCTGCGTGCCGAGATTCTCCAGCAGAGCCCCGGGCTTCCCCGACGCGTCGGCCCGCAGCAGCAGCCCGGAGGTATCCGTTCCTCCCGAGCTGCCCTGCGTCTTCACGACGACCGAATCGAGCCGGTACGATCCGCCGCTCGCTGCCGTGGTGAAGGAGCCCGCAGCGGCATTGGCCGGCGTCTGGATGCCGAACCCGACCTGATCTGCTTCGGTCAGGTTGCTCACGACCTCGCCCGCCAGGCACAGCCGGGGTATGAGAATCACGAACACGAGGCAGACCTGAACCTTCGCCCGGTGGAGATTCATGGCACCCACTCCCTCACTCAGGTTCGGGGAGCATCTCATGCGCAGGTTCAACGTGTCACGGAATTCCGCCGCCGGTCGCGCGCGAGAGAGAGTGCTTCCCAGAGCTCCGCGGGGATCGGGACGGCGAACTGCTCGGCGTTGTCGGCGATCTCCTCGGCAGAGCGCGCACCCGTCAGGACGCAGCTCACCGCGGGATGGCGCAGCGGGAACTGCAGCGCCGCCGCACGCAGGGGGACGCCGAAGCGGTCGCAGACCTCTTCGAGCTCGCGCGCGCGCGAGATCCGCTCGGGCGACGCCGGCGCGTAGTCGTAGGTCGCGCCGGTGCGGGGCGCCGCCAGCAGCCCGGAGTTGAACACTCCCGCCGCGATCACCGCGACGCCACTGCGCTCCGCAAGCGGAAGGAGATCGCGCTCCGCGGAGTCGTCGAGCAGCGTGTAGCGGCCTGCGACGAGCACGCAGTCGACCAGCCCTCGCTCGACGAACCGGGCCAGCATCGCGGACTGGTTCATTCCCCCGCCGATTGCGCCGATCACGCCCTCGTCGCGCAGCCGGCGCAGCGCCCGGAACGCCCCGCGCTCGGCCTCAGCTTCGTGTGCGTCGGGATCGTGCACGTGGACCACGTCGAGCCGGTCGAGCCCCAGGCGCGCGAGGCTCTCCTCGAGGGAACGCAGCGCACCGTCATAGGAGAAGTCGAACACCGGACGCACCGGCGGAATGTCGGCGAACACGGTCTCGCGATCGACTCCCGGCCGCAGCAGCCGCCCGACCTTCGAAGCGACCACGACCTCGCCCCGCTCCCGGCCGCGCAGTGCCGCGCCGAGGCGCTGCTCCGACAGCCCGTGTCCGTACAGCGGCGCGGTGTCGAACCAGCGGATCCCGGCCTGCCAGGCCGCGTCGATGGTCGCCCGGGCCTGCGCGTCGCTGGACGCCTCGTACAGGTTGGCGAGCGGCGCGCAGCCCAGGCCGAGGCGAGTCACGTGGAGCGAGGTCGCGCCGAGCTTCACGCGCTCGCCCGGGTCAGGCACGGCGCCACTCCGTGCCGTCGGGGAAGCTGAAGGCGGCGAGCGCCTCGGGGCGCAGCTCGATCGAGTAGCCCGGCGTCTCCGGGGTCAGGTAGCGCCCCTTCTCCACGCGCACGGGTGCGACGAAGTGCTCGTGCAGGTGCCCGGCGTACTCGGTGCTGCGGTCTGCCAGCGAAGCGCTGACGCACACGTAGTCGATCCAGGAGACGTGCTGCACGTACTCGCACAGCCCCAGCCCTCCGGCGTGCGGACACACCGGGACGCCGAAGTGCGCAGCGAGCAGCAGCACGGCGAGCACCTCGTTCAGCCCGCCGAGGCGGCAGGCGTCGACCTGGCAGTAGTCGGTCGCGCCGGCCTGGAACAGCTGCTTGAACAGCACCTTGTTGGCGCAGTGCTCGCCGGTCGCGACACCCATCGGTGTCACCGCACGGCGGATTGCCGCGTGGCCGAGCACGTCGTCCGGGCTGGTCGGCTCCTCGATCCAGCGCAGCCGGAACGGCGCCAGGTGCCCGAGCCACTCGATCGCCTGGGGGACGTCCCAGACCTGGTTCGCGTCGGCCATCAGCTCGCGCTGCCAGCCGAGCTCGTCGCGCATCACCTGGCAGCGCCGCACGTCGGACGCGACGTCGACGCCGACCTTGGTCTTGAAGCGCGTCCAGCCGGCCGCGATCGCCTCGCCGCACAACCGCCGCACCTTCTCTTCGGGGTAGCCGAGCCAGCCGGCCGAGGTGACGTAGGCGGGATAGCCGTCGCGCGCGAGCTCGGCCTCGCGCGCGGCCTTGCCCGCCTCGCGCGCGCACAAGAGGTCGAGCGCCTGGTCGCGGCTCAGCGCGTCGGACAGGTAGCGCCAGTCCACGAGCCCCACGAACTCGCGGGGCGTCAGGTCGGCGACGAGCTTCCACACCGGCTTGCCCGCGCGGCGCGCCCACAGGTCCCACAGCGCATTCACGATCGCGGCGGTCGCCAGGTGGATCACGCCCTTGTCGGGGCCGAGCCAGCGCAGCTGTGACTCGTTGGTGAGCCGGCGATGGAAGCCGGCGAAGTCGGCGGTGATCTCCTCGAGCTCGCGCTCCAGCACCAGCGGCGCCAGCGCACGCACCGCGGCGCATACCACCTCGGTGCCGCGGCCGATGGTGAAGGTCATCCCGTGGCCGCACACGCCGTCCGCTTCGAGCGTGACGTACGCGGCGGAGTAGTCCGGATCACCGTGCACCGCATCGGAGCCGTCGAGGAAGCGCGAGGTCGGGCAACGCACGTCCTGCACGTGCAGGCCGCGGATGCGCATCAGCGGCGGCTCGCCGGAGGCACGGTGATCCCGTGCGTCCCGCCGTCGATCTGCAGCGCGCTGCCCGTGACGTAGCCCGCCGCGGGCGAGGCGAGGAAGGTGATCGCCACCGCGATCTCCTCGGCAGTGCCCAGCCGCCCGATCGGCTGGCGCGCGACGAGGTTCGCACGCGCGGCCGCGGGATCCGGCGCCTGCGCCAGCAGCCGCCCGACCCACGGCGTGTCGACCGTGCCCGGACACACGCAGTTCACCCGGATCCCCTCGGCGGCGTGGTCGGCCGCCATCGCGAGCGTGAGCGCATACACCGCGCCCTTGCTGGCGCCGTAGCAGGCGCGCTTTGGCAGGCCCGTCCACGACACGATCGAGGCCACGTTCACGATCGCGGCGTGTCTCGAGCGGCGCAAGTGCGGCAGACAGGCACGCGCCAGCCGCACCATGCCGAAGACGTTCACGTCGAAGACGCGCTGCCACTCGTCGAGCGGGTTCTCTTCGACGTTCCCCTGCGCTCCGATGCCCGCGTTGTTGACCAGCACGTCGATTCCGCCGAAACGCACCATGACCGCGGACACCGCTGCGTCGACCGACGCCTGATCGGTGACGTCGCCGCGCAACGGCAGCACACCGTCGCGCGCGGGCGGCGGCGCGACGTCGAGCGCGGCGACGCGCGCGCCCTCGCCGCGCAGCGCCTCGAGCGTCGCCAGACCGATCCCGGATCCGGCGCCGCTGATCAGCGCCACCAGGCCCTCCATCGCGAGCAGACTCATTCCCTCCCCTCCAGCACCGCCTCCGCAGCGGCTTGCATCGCGCGCAGGGCGCCCGCGCCGTCGAGCTCGCCGCGCAGCGCGCGCTGCAGCGCGCCCCAGCCCGCGTCCTCGATTTCGGGAAAGTGCGCCAGCGGCGGATAGGTGATCATGCCATCGGCGATCGTGCGGCGCGTGATCGCGAGCCGGCGCGCGTCGAGCTCGTCCGCACCGCGCTGCGCGGCGAACGCGTCGACGCGCGCGCAGACCGCTCCGCTCTCTGCTTCCAGCGCGTGCGCCTCGGCGGAGCACAGCCGCTCGACGAGCGCGCGCGCACCGTCGAGATCCCCGCAGCTGCGCGGGATCGCCCAGCCATGGCAGCCGGCATACGAGCGCAGCCCGAGCGGCCCACTGAGATAGGGATGCGGCTCGAGCTCGCGACCCGCAGGCGATGCGCGCAGCGCACCGGTCGCGCCAGGCCACGCTGCGGCGAGCGCGAGCCGCCCGTCGCCGAGCGCCGCGTCGACCTGGTCGTAGTGCCAGTCCGTGAGCTCCGCTTGCGCGCTGCGCGCCAGCTCGACGAGCAGCTCGACCGCACGCAGCCCGGTGTCTGTCGCGAGCGTCGGCCGCAGCGATGCGTCGAACAGCTCGCCGCCGTGCGCGCTCACCAGCTCGAAGAAGGTGCCGAACAGCCCCGACTCCCGGCCGGGGAAGCCGAACGCGAGCCTCGACGCAGCGAGCTCGGCCCACGTCGCCGGCACCGGCGCCCCGCGCAGCCGCGTTCGGTTCGCCCACAGCACGCGCACGTCGACGTTCCGCGGCGCGCACAGCAGCGCGCCGCGGAACCGGCACAGGGCGACGGCTTTGGGTGCGAGCGGGCGGAGCGAGTCCCGCTCGAGCAGCGCATCCAGCGGCTGCAGCCACGCGGCCTGCGACGGCGCGTACTTCGAGTGCGTCGACAGCACGTCGATCCGCTCGCCGCGACGCAAGAGCCCGGCCACGCGGCAGTTCAGCGTCGGATGATCGGCGTGGACCACCACCTCGACGTCCTGCCCGTCGAGCATCCGGTACAGGCCGTCGTACATCGGCCCACCGACCAGCGCGACCCGCAGCTTCACCCGGGCCTCCCCGCGCGGAAGCGTCTCACGAAACGGGGACGGGACGCTCGGACGGCCTCAGCGCCTGGTCATGTCGATTCGCATGACGGGAAGAGCCGCCTTCACGTTGCCCTTGGTGAGCTCTCCGATCGCATCGAGCAGGTCCGCTTCCGAGCCACCATCGACCGTCGCGCTCCCTGGCCGGCTCGTCGTGTTGACCATCTCCTCGGCCTTGCCGCCCTTCGTGGGGCTCAGCGGGTAGCGGATGATCTCGGTGATCACCGTGTACTTCGTCGCGCGGCCGCCCGCGGGCTCCGCCTGCACCTTCATCCGGAGCGAATAGCCCTTGCCGGGCGTGTCGGTGTTGAAGTCGGGCTTCGCCTTGTCGATGGCGTCCACCACGGCTCCTTGCATCTTCTTCTCTGCCGCGGCCGCGGACTTTCCCACCTTGCTGGCGTTGAAGAGCTTGCTCGCCGGGTTGGAGTTGTCGGTGTTCACGTAGATCGACGGCATGCGTACCTCCTCGCGACCGTATCCACGAAGACCGAACGCTGCCCAGACTACACCCGCGGAAGCAGGGGTGGCGCTATTCCTTCGAGCGGCTCTTCCAGGTGATCTCCCAGCGGCACACCGTTCCGCCTTCGGCGCGGCAGCGGGAGTGGCGGGCAACGACGTCGTCGAAGCCCTGGAGCGTCATCCGCTCCATCTGGTAGCCGGTGAAGATGGCGCACATCTCGCGGGTCGGCAGCGCGAAGCCGACCCAGTCCGTCACCGCGCGACCGGGTGCGCGCTCGACGACCGTCATCTCGCCCGTATCGAACATCGCGGCGAGCAGAGTCCCGATCGCCTTGCGCGAGGTGTCCCCGGCCAGCCTTCCGTACACACCGGACATCTGCTCCTTGGCCGTGGCACGCCCGACCTGGACGAAGAAATCGGCTCCCGCCTTCGGGAAGAGCTTCGGCAGGATGCGCAGCATCGCGAGGTGGTCCTCGAGCGGGTACCAGGCCGCCTGCACGATCCGCTCCTCGAGGTAGTGGTGCAGGTTCGCGGGCAGGAGCTGGCGCGAGCGTTCGGCATTGGCGCGCAGCGTCTTCACGAGTGTCAGCAAGACCGTTCCCTTGGCGCGCGCCATGAAGCGTGAATCGGTGTGGAGCGCCAAAGGCTGAACGGGGGCGTGGTAACGTCCGACCATGCCCGAGCCCGACAAGCTTTACCTCGAGGACCTGCACGTGGGACGCCGCTTCACCACCGGCACGCGGGCCGTCGACGAGCGCGAGATCGTCGCGTTTGCGCGCGAGTTCGATCCGCAGCCCTTCCACACCGATCCAGAGGCTGCGAAGGAGACGCTCTTCGGCGGCCTCGTCGCGAGCGGGTGGCATACTGCCGCCATGACGATGCGGCTCCAGGTGGAGAGCGGGCTCCCGATCAGGGGCGGAATCGTCGGGCTGGGCGGCGACCTGGCGTGGCCCGCACCGACGCGGCCGGGCGACGAGCTCCACGTCGAGAGCGAGGTGATCGAGAACGTGCCGTCGCGCTCGCGGCCAGACCGCGGCGTGGTGACCTTGCGCAGCGAGACGCGCAATCAGCGCGGCGAAGTCGTGCAGCGGACGACCGTGAAGCTGCTCGTCCCGCGCCGGCCGCAGAGCGCAGGCTACTCCGCGCCCAGCTGAGCGCCTTTCGCCGCCACGGAGCGGCGCATCAGCAGCACCAGGAACACGAGCGCGACCGAGGCAGCGGAGAGGACGACGAACACGTCGAAGTAGGCGAGTGACAAGGCGTGTCGCTCGCGCAAGCGAGCCAGCGACTGCAGCGCCAGCAGGTTCGAGAGCGGCCCATCGCCGTTCTGCTGCATGAACAGCTGCTGGCCGCGCTGGAGCCAGTCGCGCAAGGTGGGATTCAGCGCGTCGAGCCCGTCGCCGAGCCGGAGCGAGTGGAACTGGAGACGCCGCTGCTGGATGATTTGCGCGAGCGAGGTGCCGACGCTCCCGCCCTCGTTGCGGAGCAGTGCGACCAGCCCGACTGCAGCGCCGCGGGTCTCCTTGGGCAGATAGAGGAAGGCCGCAACGTTCAGCGGCGGGAAGCAGGCGGAGAGACCGGCGATCACGACCACGCGCCGCCACACCACCTGCCACGGGCCGACATCCAGGGTGAGATGTCCCAGCCAGAAGTTGCCGATCCCCAGCACGATCATGCCTGCGACCATCAGGTAGCGCGCGTCGACTCCGCGCTGCAGCAGCGTGCCGGAGACCACCAGCATGGCGACGGCGGCGACTCCGGCTGGGGACAGCACCAGGCCGGAGGTGGTGGCGTCGTAGCCGTAGAGTGACTGGAGCAGTGCAGGCAGGGTGACCGTGTTGGCGTAGAGCACGGCGTAGAGCAGGAAGACGATCATGCAGCACGAGCGCAGGTTGCGATCGCCCAGCGTGCGGAAGTTCACCAGGGGATTTTCCACGCGCAGCTCGCGCCAGACGAGGCCCGACAGCCCCAGGACGAAGCAGGCGAGCAGCGCATGGATCCGGAGGAACGGATCGCCCAGCCAGTCCCACTCCTGTCCCTTGCTGAGCAGGATCTCCCAGCTCACCATCGTCACGGCGAGAAGCCCGAGACCCAGCGTATCGAAGGCCCGACCCTGCGAGCGCGCGCGTGCGCGCTCCTCCACGAGATACTCCGGATCTTCGACCACGGCCCTGCAGGTGAGGAAGGCCAACACGCCGACGGGAAGGTTCAGGTAGAAGATCCACTGCCAGCCGTAGTGGTCGGTGATGAAGCCGCCGAGCGACGGGCCGACGACCGGCGCCAGCAGCGCGGCCACGCCGAAGATGGTCTGGGCCGCGCCCTGCTTCTCGACGGGGAAGGCGTCGAGCAGGATCGCCTGGCTGGAAGGCTGGAGACCCCCGCCCGCGAGACCTTGCAGCACGCGACCGGCGATCAGCACGCCCAGGCTCGGAGCCATGCCGCACAGCCCCGATGCGATCGTGAACACCGCGATCGAGAGCAGGAAGTAGTTGCGCCGCCCCAGCCGCGTGGCGAGCCAGCCAGACATCGGCAACACGATCGCGTTGGCCGCGAGATAGCTGGTCACGATCCACTCACTGTCCGTGGCGGGCGACGAGAGCCCTCCGGCGATGTAGCGCAGGGCCACGTTGGCGACGGTCGTGTCCAGCACCTCCATGAAGGTCGGGATCACGACCGCTGCCGCCACGAGGTAGGGGCTCACCGCCCTGCGCCGCGGCAGCGCTGCGCCGATCGCGGCGGTGGTCACGGACCGCTCTTCGTCGGATTCGGCAGTTCGGGGGCCGGGGGCACGAGATAGGGCTGCAGCACGTGGCCCGCATCCGGACCGGTGGGCGCGTCGTGGATCCGCACGTGCGGCGTCACGGACAGACCGACGAAGAGCGGCGTCTTGTCCGGATCGTAGTCGACGAGATCGATACGCACGGGCAGGCGCTGCACGACCTTCACGAAGTTCCCGGTCGCGTTTTCCGCGGGCAGGAGCGCCAGCGTCGCGCCCGTTCCGTTCGTGAAGCCGCTGATGCGGCCGCGGAACCGTCGCGAGCCCCCGTACATGTCGACGTCCAGGTCGACCGGCTGACCGATGCGCAGCGAAGCGAGCTGGGTCTCCTTGAAGTTCGCGTCGACCCAGATGTCGGTGGGCGAGCGCAGCGCCATCAGCCCCTGCCCGTCCACCACGTTGTTGCCCGGGTTCACGCTGCGGCGCGTGACCACGCCGTCGATCTCCGCGAGCACATCGCAGTAGCGCAGCCGGAGCTTGGCTTCGGCCAGGTTGCTCTGCGCCTCGAGCACCTTGGCTTCGGCCTGCTTCACCGCCGGCGCGCTGCGGATCAGCGCCTCGAGGATGCGGTCGATGTTGCCCTCCGGGTCGCGCCGGTAGAACTCGGCGAGCATGTCGGCGGGCGTCGCGTCGAACGATTGCACCACGCCGAGCCGCGACGCGACCTCCATCAGCTTCGCCTGCGCCTCCTTGACCGACGAATAGGTCTGCTGCAGGTTTGGCGGCACCGAAGTCAGGTCCTGGCCCGGAGGCGGCTGCGCGGGCAGGCCCAAGCCCACGCGGATCTGGTACACCTCCTGCTGCGCCCGCTCGACTTCGGCCGCGGCCACGCGGCGCGCCTCCGTCGCGGCGTCGAACTGCTGGTGGCTCGCGACGTCGGACTTGTACAGGCCCTCCGCGCGCTTGTAGTCGACGTCCGTGCGCGCGAGCGTCGCCTGCTTCGACTGCAGCGTCGCGACCTTCGCATGGAGCTGTGCGACCTGGTCGTCCACGTTCTCGCTCGCCCGCTGCAGCGTGAAGCGCAGGCTGCGCGCCTCGCCCGCCAGCCCGCGCGTCTGCGCCAGCGTGACGTCGAAGCTCGCCTGCGCAGCCTTGAGCGCCGCCTGCGCGATGCCGACGCGCACCTCGTACGGCTCCTTGTCGAGCGCCACCAGCACGTCGCCCTTGTGCACGCGGTTGTTGTCGTCGACCAGCACCCGCGCCACCTGCCCCGGCACGCGGGCGGCGACGAAGGTGACGTGCCCGCTCACGTAGGCGTCGTCGGTGGAGACCGTGGTGAAGGCGCGGTAGAGCCAGGGGATCACGAGGAAGAGCAAGACCAGCGCGCCCAGCACCGCGAGGCCCTGGAAGGCGCGCCGCCGCGTCAGCCCGACCCGATCGAGCCGCTCCATGAGCCCAAGCGGCGTGCGAGGAAGGGGTGGCGGAGCTGTGGGCGCCGCCTCGGGTTCTGGAGCCATCGGTTGACCAGTCGCCATCGCTGCTGACCTCTCCCCCGGGGTTTTACTCCTCTCTTGAAGGTCCGTCTTCCCCTGGCGACCGTTGTCGGGTAGAACACGGCAGAACCTCGGGGAGATGGGTCTTGCCTGTGTCCGGACTCGTGCGCGCGCTTGCCACGCTGTTCCTGACTCTGGTGACTTCGGGCTGCGTGGGGATCTTCAGCGAGACCGTATCGCTCTCGCACGACGAGCTGAAGCCGCCGGCGAATCCGGCCAGCGGCCCGATCGCGATGCCCAAGGTGGCGCACGGCGGCCCGATCAACCGGGACATCGGCTATGCGACGGTCACCGTGTTCGGGTTCACCGACGGGACGATCTATACCCCTGACCCGGTCGGCGTCGAGATGGGCGCGCAGGTCGCCGATGCGCTCCAGGGCGCCAGCTACGACGTCCACACCTTCGACGGCAAGCCCCCCGACACCGGGCCGTGACTGGCTCTGGCCATGGGTGCCGACCTGGGGCTCGATGTCGGTCGAGCTGAGCGTGCATCGTCCGGACGGCTGCTCGACGCCAAGGGTCACTCGTTCTGTCTCAGCGGAAATTGCGCGTACACGCGGGCCACGCGCATGGCCACGACCCGGCTGCTCGACCAGATCGTCGTCGAGGCCACGTCCGAGCCGTTCCGGAACGCGCTGAAGATGGAACCGGCCCCGTCCGTTGCGCAGGAGCCGAGCTCACCCCCGACTCCACCCTGACGATCGACGCAGTTACCGCTTCAGGCCAGGCCGCGGGGTGGATGTGCCGAACGAGTCTGCCATCAGCGGCACCCCGAGCTGCGAGAGCCGCTCTCGATGCTGCGACGGAGGAACCCGCAGAAGCGGTTCCTCGATGGCTCGCAGCGCCACGAATGGAGGGAGCGCGAGGACGCGTTCGACGAACGCAGCGGTGCGCGGCCAGCGCGCGGCGTCCACTGCGTAGCGCACGAACTGCGCGTTGCGGAAGAAGCACGCGATCGAAACGTCGGCGATGGACGGCTGCCCGTACAAGAATCCACCAGCTGGAAGCCGCTCTTCGAGGAAATCGAGGACCTGCGGAAGCTCGACGTCGCACGTCTGGGCAACGACCGCCGGGTCCGGTTTGCGACCCCACACCGCCGGACCGATCGCGAGCTCATTGAAGAGCCCCCAGATCACGACGTCGGCCAGTCGAGTGTCCGCGAACTCCTCGAGCCAGCGCGCTTCCGCCCGCGCGACCAGGTCGTCCGGGTAGACCTGCGGCTCCGGATGGCGGTCTTCCAAGTACTGGCAGATGACGGAGGAGTCTACGAGCGTCGCCCGGTCGTCGATCAGCACCGGGATGCGGCGCAGCGGGCTCAGGCGAGCGAACCGCTCGTCGCCAAAGAATGGCACCAGCGGGTCGATCTCGTACTCGAGCTGCTTGAGCCCGAGCACGACCAGCACCTTGCGGACGTACGGCGAGAGCGGACTGCCGATGATGCGAACTCGCTGCATGCAACCTCCGTAGAAGATCAGATCGCCCTTGGCACCTGGCCGTTTCGCACAGGTGCAGATCGGCGACAATCCCGCCTGGCACGCAAGGAAGGGCGCGCGAACATGTCTGACCATGCATCTGGCGATCAGGGGACCCGCACGCGGTTGGCGCTCGTCACCGGCGCATCTGCCGGGATCGGCCGAGCCTTTGCCAGACGACTCGGCGCCGATGGATACGATCTCGTCGTCGTCGGCCGCCGGCGGGAACGGCTCGACGAGCTCGTCGCGGCGCTCCCGAAGGTCAGCGTTCGTCCGCTCGTCGCGGATCTCGGCACAGACGCCGGCATCGCGGCGGTGGCCGACGTGTGCGCACGCGAACAGCTCACCATGCTCGTCAACAACGCGGGCGTCGCGCACTACATGCCGTTCACCGATCTGCCCGGGGAGAAGGCGAACGAGCTCCTCCACGTGAAGGTCGTCGCTCCCACGATGCTCGCTCGAGCCGCGGCCCGCGGCATGGTCGCGAGAGGCGGAGGCGTGATCATCAACGTGTCCGGCATGCTCGCGTTCAGCGGGCCGGTGCCGAGCGAACGGCTGCCGCTTCGCCGCGCCGTCTACACCGGAACACTGGCCCACATCGTCGCGCTGTCACAGGCACTGCACGAGGAGCTGCAGTCCCGGGGGCTGCGGATCCAGGCGCTCTGCCCCGGGGTGGTCGCGACCGAGTTCCACGAGCGTCAGGGACTCGATCTGAGCAGAGTCCCGCGCATGTCCGCGGACGACGTCGTGACCGCCAGCCTGCGTGGGCTCGCGCTGGGCGAAGTCCTCTGCGCGCCCGGCGTCGAGCGCCGCGAGCTGCTCGACGCGGTGTTCAAGGCCGATCTCGAGGCGTTTGCCGCCCAGTCCCCGCAGCTCGCCGAGCGCTACCGCACGTAGCTGCCGGAGTGTCCTCCGCGAATGCCCAGGTGATACGATGGCGACATGTGGTGTCGTCGGCTGTCCATGTGGGCGGTGGCTGCGACCTGCAGTGCCCTCGATGCGAGCGCAGCGACGATCACGAGCACCTGGCTCGGCGGAACGGGCGCCTGGGAGAACCCGACGCAGTGGAGCGCGGGGGTCAACTCAGGCGACCTGGCGTATTCCGCGCGCTGAACGGCAGGCTGCCGGGGCCGAAGTGCGCCAGCTGTCCGCTCCCCTGCCAGGCGGGAACCGCGGCGACCTGCGGCGCGGTCCCTTGAGCGCCCCGACGCCCTAGTGCGATGGTTTGTACGGAATGACCCTCGGCACCCATCGCGGCACGTTCTTGCAGTAGGTGCGATACTCCTCGCCGAATTGCTGCTGCAGCGAGGGCTCTTCAACGATCACCACGACTGCAAACGTGAAGAGCCAAAAGAGCACGCCCCACACCGCCACCCGTTCGTCGCCGAACAACAGCGCCTCGCCCAGTAGAATGATGAGCAGCGCGACATAGATTGGGTTCCGCACGCGGCAGTAGAAGCCGGTCACCACAAGCTTCGTAGGCGGTGCGATCGGTGCGGGCGTGCCAAGCCCGTCCCAGGTAAAACGCGCAAATGAACTGAGGAGTGGCAACAGCCCCAACACGATGAGCGCGGCGCCAACCCATCGCAAAGGCTCGATGCCGAAGAACGGCGGACCGATGCGCCAGTGCGTCAGCGACCACGGAACAACGCCCAAGATCGTCCCTGGCGCGACGATGAAGAACGCCAGCGATCCCAGCGAAGCCCAGAAACGGCGCATGGTTCATCCCCAATGACACCTTCCGGTGTAGGTGGAGGCGCAAAGCCGTTGATTCCTTGGTCGGGGCGGTCGGATTAGAACCGACGACCTTCTGCTCCCAAAAGGCACCCTGAAGCATTTTAGTGTAGTTTGGCCGAGTTGGGCGTAGTCGGAATTCGCCAGGCTGTGTGTGCGCTTACGCCGACCACGGAGCGCCCCCCACCCGGACGTGCCAACTAGACAGCCTTGGCAACGCAAAGGTGGCTTCCCGCGGACTCAATCGTTGCGGGATTTCGACGCTCTGACCGCCCGGCGTGGCTCGTGGCTGAGCACATCCGGGATCAACCTAGTCCGAGGATCGCAGCTTCGTCGAAGGGCCGAGCTCGCTGGAGCGCCGTCGCCGAGATCGCCAGCAAGTCCGTCGTCCAACTGCGCTTCGCTCCGATGCTCTCCGCCCGAGCCGCCGCGCCTACCGCCGAAAGACCTTGACTTCACCCGCCTCGCGGCGGTGGAGTGGTGCGGTGATTGATGGCCGCGTCGTCGAGAGGGGGATGCCTGCGTCTGCCACGAGGGCGGTCCGATCGATCGTCCTCACCGTCCTCGCGACGCTCCTCGAGAGCGGATCCGCGGGTGCTCAGGTCACCTCGCTGTCCTTCACGGGGAGCCTCGCCATGCCGACCTCCGTCTTCGCGCAGAGCTTCGTGCTCTCGGCCCCTTCGGCTCTCACGATCCAGACCTGGGGCTTCGGCGGTGGAGTGAACAGCGCCGCTACCGCCATCCCGCCGGGGGGCTTCGCGTCGACGGTGGCCCTCTTCTCCGGCGTCGGGGGCACCGCCTCCATCGTGGCGTCCGCGGGGAATCCCGCAACCAGCGCCGTCACGCTGACGAGCTTCGCACCGAACGGTGCGGCAGGAACCGTCACGATCGGCAACGGAGCCGGTTCCGTCGTCACGGGCGACAGCCGATTGGTGTTGGGGGCTCTGCCCGCCGGCGCGTACACGTTGGTCCTGACCAACGCAGGCTATACGCCGTACGCGGTCAATCCCGGCCCTCCCAACTCGCTCATTCAGGACGGCTTCGGCGACCTGACGGGAGGCGTGTTCCAGACCTGCAATATCACCGCGGACGGCACGACGACGTGCGTCACTCCGTCGGCCAACTTCGCGGTCGATGTCGTGGCTCCGAGCCCGGTGCTGCTCTCCGACTCCGACAGCGACGGCGTTCCCGACGTGAGCGACAACTGCCCGACGGTGGCCAACGCGAGCCAGACCGACACGGACGGCGACGGCGTCGGCGATGCCTGCGACAACTGCGTGAGCATCGCCAACGCGCGCGTAACGCCGGACGCGGCGAGCTACCTCGTTTCGAACCCCTGGGCCACGCTGACCGGCGGCCAGCGCGACGACGATCACGACGGCTACGGCAACAAGTGCGACGCCAAGTTCCCGGGCACCGCCGGAGCGATCGTGGGCGCGGCGGACCTCGGCCAGTTCCGTGCCTCGAACGGGAAACCGCGCACCGGCGACACCTGCGGGACGAGCGGCACAGAGCCCTGCGCGATCTTCGACCTCGACGAGACCGGAACCGTGATCAACTCCGGCGACCTGGGCGTCTTCCGCTCGCTGAACGGCAAGGCGCCGGGGCCGAAGTGCGCAAGCTGCCCGCTCACCTGCCAGGCGGGCACCGCGGGAAGCTGCAACTGACACTACAA
>Ga0318516_10000133_pt1 | contig 18206 bp, 14 predicted proteins | sample GRESIP176b2f20_FD_202501 | JGI IMG/M metagenome (GOLD analysis project Ga0318516, IMG submission 202501) | Tropical soil microbial communities from Luquillo Experimental Forest, Puerto Rico - GRE.SIPMG.176b2f20 | ecosystem: Environmental > Terrestrial > Soil > Tropical forest > Bulk soil... | reverse complement strand
CCTTCCTCGAGCAGGGGCCGACCGATTCGGCCGTGCTCGACCGGTTGCGCGCCGCCCGCAAGCTTCCGGACGAGCAGGACTTCCGCCAGTGGAAGAACGCGCTCTACGACGCCTACCGCGCGGTCGAAGCCAAGGAGCACACGTGGCACCTGCCGCACGGCCGCACCATGCGGGTCGTCACCACGCCCAATCCCGAAGGCGGCGTGATCTACCTCTTCGACGACGTCACCGAGCGGCTCGATCTCGAACGCCGCTACGACGCCTTGATCCGCGTGCAGGGCGAGACGCTCGACAATCTCACCGAGGCGGTGGCGGTGTTCGGCAGCGACGGGCGGCTGCGCCTCTACAACCCGGCCTTCACGCGCATGTGGCGACTTTCGCCCGACATGCTGTCCGCGCGCCCGCACGTCGAATCCATCAGCGATTGGACGCAGCCGCTCCACGGCGACCATCCGATCTGGCAGCGGTTGCGCGCGACGATCACCGCCATCGACAATCGCGAGCCGGCGATCGGCCGGCTCGAACGCCGCCACGGCAGCGTGGTCGATTGCGCCACCATGCCGCTTCCCGACGGCGCCACGCTGGTCACCTTCCAGGACGTCACCGACACCGTCAACGTCGAGCGCGCGCTGCGCGAGCGCAACGAAGCATTGAAGGCGGCGGACAAGCTCAAGACCGATTTCGTGCATCACGTGTCCTACGAGCTGCGCTCTCCGCTCACCAACATCATCGGCTTCGCGCATTTCCTCGGCGACCCCGTCACCGGTCCGCTCACGGAGAAGCAGCACGAGTACCTGAGCTACATCACGGGCTCGACCAACGCGCTCCTTGCCATCATCAACAACATCCTCGACCTCGCCAGCATCGACGCCGGCGCTATGACGCTCAATCTCGGCGCGGTGGACATCCGCAAGACTATGGAAGCGGCCGCCGAAGGCGTGCAGGACCGCCTGGTCAAGAACGGCATCATGCTCGAAATTCGCGCCGCGCCGGAGATCGGAACCTTCGTCGCCGACGAACGGCGCGTGCGCCAGTCGCTGTTCAATCTCTTAGCCAATGCCGTGGGCTTTTCGCCCGGCGGCGAGGTCGTTACGTTTGCCGCCCAGCGGCGCCGGGACGCCATCGTATTCTCGGTGACCGATCGCGGGCCCGGCATCCCGGCCGATGTACAGGACAAGGTGTTCGATTGGTTCGAGACCCACTCGCTCGGCTCGCGCCACCGCGGCACGGGCCTCGGCCTCTCCCTGGTGCGCTCGTTCGTGGAGCTGCACGGCGGCTCGGTGACGCTCGAATCCGCCGTCGGCCGCGGCACCACGGTCACCTGCGTCTTCCCGCTCGATCACACCGCCGAGCGAACGGCGGCGTGACGCTTGCCGGCCATGCCCGCGCGAGCGGACGTCGAGGCATGCCATGGCCCTGACCGCCTCCGCCACATCGAGCTTTTCGGTGGCGCTGCCCGACGAGCACGCGACGCGCCGGCTCGCGATCGACATCGCCAATTCGCTCCAAGCCGGCGACTTCGTCACGCTCTCGGGCGATCTCGGCGCCGGCAAGACCACGCTCGTGCGCACGCTCATCCGCTATCTCGCCGGCGATCCGGCGATCGAGGTGCCGAGCCCGACCTTCACGCTGATGCAAATCTACGAGCTGCCGCAATTTCCGTTGGTCCACGCCGACCTCTACCGCCTGTCGGGACCGGCGGAGCTCTCCGAGCTCGGCTTCGACGACTTGCCGGAGGGCGCGGTGGTTCTGCTCGAATGGCCCGACCGCGCGGACGGCCTGTTGCCTCCCGATCGGCTCGACGTCTCGCTCACGCTCGCGCCCAAGCTCAAGCTCGAATTCCGCCATGCCCGCGTCACCGGCTATGGCGCGTTGGGGCCACGCGTCGACCGCATGGCGCGGGTGCGCCAATTCATCGCCGAGAGCGGCTACAGCGAAGCGCTGCGCTCCCCGCTGCGAGGCGACGCTTCGACCCGGTCGTACGAGCGGCTCGCGCTCGGCGACCAGCGCGTGCTGCTGATGAATTCCCCGCGCCGGCCCGACGGGCCGCCGGTGCGGGGCGACAAGCCCTATAGCGCGATCGCGCATCTCGCCGAGACGGTCGTGCCGTTCGTGGCGATGGCGAATGGGTTGCGGCGGTATGGCTTGTCGGCGCCCGCCATCCATCACGCCGATCTCGACCAGGGATTTTTGATCCTCGAAGACCTCGGCGACGAGCGTGTGGTGAGCGGCGATCCAGCAGCGCCGATGGTGGAGCGCTACGAGACCGCGGTCGACGTGCTGCTCGCGCTCCATACGCAGCAGCTGCCCGACACGCTGCCGGTCGCACCGCAGCTCGATTATCGCATTCCCCCTTACGACATGAACGCGTTCCTGATCGAAGCCGAGCTGCTGGTCGATTGGTTCCTGCCGCGCCTTAACGCCGCGATCCCCGATACCGAGCGCGGCTCGTTCCGCGCGCTTTGGCGCGAGCTGTTGCAGCCGCTCATCGATGCCCCGTCGACCTGGGTGCTGCGCGACTTCCATTCGCCCAATCTCATCTGGTTGCCGCAGCGCAGCGAAGTCGCCCGGCTCGGCCTGCTCGATTTCCAGGACGCAGTGATGGGCCCCCCCGCCTACGATCTTGCCTCGCTGTTGCAGGATGCACGCGTGGACGTCGCCGAAGAAACCGAGCTCGCGCTGCTCGGCCGCTACGTGCGCGGACGCAGCCGCAGCGAGGCGGATTTCAACGGCGCGGCGTTCATCAAGACCTACGTCACGCTCGCCGCCCAGCGCGCCAGCAAGATTCTCGGAATTTTCGCACGGCTCGATATGCGCGACGGCAAGCCACAATATCTGCGCCACCTGCCCCGGGTCTGGGGCTATTTGCAGCGCTCGCTCAGCCACCCCGCGCTGGAGGCCCTCAACGCGTGGTATATTGCCCACGTGCCGGCGTTAAATACAATTTAAGCCCCCCACGCGCAAAACCCCTCGATGGCCAAGAATCCCCAATCCGCGACCGCGCCCAAACACGCCATGGTTCTGGCGGCGGGCTTGGGCACGCGCATGCGGCCATTCAACGGGCGCGTGCCCAAGCCGCTCGTTGCGGTCGGCGGCAAGGCGCTGATCGACTACGTGCTCGATCGCCTCGCCGCGCAGGGGGTCGAGCGCACGGTCGTGAACGTCCATCATCTCGCCGACCAGATCGAGCGCCATCTCGCCGGCCGCAAGCGGCCGAAAATCATCATCTCGGATGAGCGCGGCGAGCTTCTCGGCACCGGCGGCGGCGTGGTCAAGGCGCTGCCCAAGCTCGGCGACGGTCCGTTCTTCCACGTCAATTCCGACACCATCTGGATCGACGGCGTGAGGCCCAACCTCGCCCGGCTCGCCGACGGCTTCGATCCCGCCCGCATGGATGCGCTGCTGCTGCTTGCAACCACGGCGTCCAGCATCGGCTATACCGGACGCGGCGATTTTTCGATGGCTGCCGACGGACGGCTCACGCGGCGCGGCGAGCGCGAGGTGGTTCCCTTCGTCTATGCCGGCGCCGCGATCCTCACGCCCGCCTTCTTCGCCGGCGCGCCCGCGGGCGCGTTCTCCATGTCGCCCCTGTTCGACCGGGCGGCGGAAGCGGGCCGGCTCTGCGGGCTGCGCCTCGAAGGCGTGTGGATGCACGTCGGCACGCCCGAGGCGATCGCGGCGGCCGAGAGGGCGCTCCTCGCCAGCGCGGTGTAGCAGGCGTTCAGCCCGCGCGGTGGCGGGAAAAATTGAGTCGCCGCGAATCAATCCTTAGAATCGGCGGATGGCCTCCGCCCCCCGCGTCTTCACCATCGCGGCGTCGACGCCGTTCGTGCCGACGCTGATCCGCGCGCTCATCGACGGAACGCTGGTGCCGGGCTTTCCCGCCGCGCGCGATCCGCTCGCGCTCGCGCAGGCCACGCTCTATCTGCCGACGCGGCGCTCCTGCCGGCTGGCGCGCGACCTCTTCCTCGACGTCACCAAGGAGAGCGCCGCGATTTTGCCGCGCATCGTCGCCATCGGCGACGTCGACGAGGACGAGATCGCTTTTGCCGAGGCGGCGACCGGCGCGCTCGCCGCCGACGCGCTGGCGCTACCGCCGACGCTCGGCGGGCTCGAACGGCGCCTGCTGCTGGCGCAGCTCGTGCTCAAGTGGGCGGCGCGCATTGCGCCCGATGCGCGCGGCGAGGCGCCGCTCGTCGCCAACAATCCGGCCTCGGCGCTCGCGCTCGCCGATGATCTCGCGCGCCTGATGGACGACATGACCACGCGCGGCGTGGCGTGGGACCGGCTCGATGGGCTCGTGCCCGAAACGCTCGACCGCTACTGGCAGCTCACGCTCGAATTCTTGCAGATCGCGCGCGAGGCTTGGCCGCAAATCCTGGCCGAGCGGGGCGCCATCGAGCCTGCCGCGCGCCGCGACGCGCTGATCAAGGCCGAAGCGGCGCGGTTTGCCGCGCACCCCGACGGACCGGTGATCGCCGCCGGCTCGACCGGCTCCATGCCGGCGACCGCCGAGCTGATCGCCGCCATCGCCAAGCTTAACCGCGGCGCCGTCGTGCTGCCCGGCCTCGACCTCGCGCTCGACGCGCAGTCCTGGGACCTGATCGAAGGCCGCGGCGACACCGCCGAGCGCGTTGCGCCGGCGGTCGAGCATCCGCAATTCGCCATGCAGGCGCTGCTGCGTCGCATCGGGATTACCCGCGAGCAGGTCGTTGCGCTCGGCACGCGGGCTGCGCATGACCGCGAACGCTACATCTCCGAGGCGTTGCGGCCCGCCGCCGCCACCGAGCGCTGGCAACAGCTCGCCGGTTGCGACGTCCCGCTGCGGATCGACCGCGCGCTCGAAACCGTGGCGGTGATCGAAGCCGCCAATGCCGGGGAAGAAGCGCTCGCCATCGCGATTAGCCTGCGCGAGGCGCTCGAGACGCCGCACAAGACCGCGGCGCTGATCACCCCCGACCGCGCCTTGGCGCGCCGCGTGCTCGCGGCGCTCGAACGCTGGAAGATTGCGGTCGACGATTCCGGCGGCGATGCGCTCGCGGACGCGTCCGCCGGGCGGTTCGCGCGGCTGGCGGCGGAAGCCGCGCTCGGCGGGCTTTCGCCGGTTGCGCTCCTCGCCCTCGTCAAGCATCCGCTCGCGCGGCTCGGCGCCGCCGAAGGCGCGCATGGGCGCGCGATCGCGGCGCTGGAAAAGGCGGTCCTGCGCGGCCCGCGGCCGCGGCCGGGCACCGCCGGGCTCGCGCACGCGCTTACCGCGTTCCGCGCCGAGCTCGACAAACTGCGGCGGGGAGAAGCCTCCGACCTGCATCCATCCGATCCGCGCGCGGGCCTCACCGCCGCGGAAGTCGATGCCGCCGCCGCCTTCGTCGCGCGGCTCACCGCGGCGCTCGCGCCGCTCGAAGGGCTCGCCGCCACGCCGTTCGCCAAAGCCGCGGCGCTGCATCGCAGCGTCATCGCCGCGCTGAGCGCGGACGAGACCGGCGCGCCCGTCGCTTTCCTCGGCACCGACGGCGCGGCGCTCGATGCCGCGTTCGAGGAGATCGCGCTCAACGCGGCCGACGCCGATTTCGCCGTGGCGCCGCTCGACTACGCGGGCGTGTTCCGCACGATGATTTCCAATCTCCCGGTGCGAGAGCGGGAACTGCGGGGGACGCGGCTGCGCATCTACGGTCGGCTCGAAGCGCGGTTGCAAAGCGTCGACCGCGTCGTGCTCGGCGGACTGGTGGAAGGCGTGTGGCCGCCGGAGATGCGCTCCGATCCCTGGCTCAGCCGGCCCATGCGCCACGCGCTCGGCCTCGATTTGCCGGAGCGGCGCATGTCGCTCTCCGCCCACGACTTCGCGCAGGCGCTCGGCGCGCCCGACGTCATCCTCGCCTATCCCACCAAGCTCGCCGGCGCGCCCACCGTGATCTCGCGCCTCGTCCAGCGGCTCGCCGCGGTCGCCGGCGAAGCGCACTGGACCTGCGCCCGCGCGCGCGGAGCGAAATATCTCGCCTGGGCGCGCGCGCTCGATCGTCCCGCCGAGGTCAAGCGCATCGAAAAACCCGCACCGAAACCGCCGCGCGCCGCGCGGCCCACCGCGCTCTCGGTCACCGACATCGAGAACTGGCTGCGCGACCCGTATACGATCTATGCCAAGCACATCCTCAAGCTGCGCGAGCTCGACCCCATCGACCTGCCGCCGGGCGCGGCCGATCGCGGCATCGTCATCCACGCCGCGCTCAGCGATTTCACCAAGAGATTTGCAACGGGCCTGCCCGCCGATCCGGCTGGCGCGCTCATCGACATCGGCGCCAAGCATTTCGCCGCGCTCGAAGACTATCCCGAGGCGCGGGCGTTCTGGTGGCCGCGCTTCCGCCGCATCGCCCGCTGGTTTGCCGGCTGGGAGACGTTGCGGCGCGGCAGTGTCGCGGCGCTATCGGCCGAGGTTTCCGGCAAGATCGACATCCCGCTCGGCGAGCGCGTGTTCACGTTGCGCGCCCGCGCCGATCGCATCGAGCGCCTCGCCGGCGGCAGCTACGCCATTCTCGACTACAAGACCGGACAGGTGCCGAGCGAGAAGCAGGTGCGCATCGGCGTGTCGCCGCAGCTCACGCTCGAAGCCGCGATCCTGCGCGGCGGCGGATTTGGCGATATTCCCGCCGACGCGTCCGTCGCCGAACTGGTCTACGTCTCGCTCAAAGGCGGCGACCCCGCGGGCGACGGCGTGGCGATCGACTTCAAGGACGGCGACGCCAACGCCCATGCCGACCGCGCGCTCGCCAAGCTCAAAATCGTCGCCGGGCGCTTCGAGGACGAGCAGCAACCCTATCTTCCGCTGGTGCTGTCGATGTGGAAGAGCCGCTACGGCACCTACGATCACCTCGCGCGGGTGAAGGAATGGTCCGTCGGCGGACCGGATGATGCGGAGGGCACGGAATGACCGCCGCTCGAACTATTCGTGTCATCCCCGAGGACTTGCGCCGCATGCAGGTCGAGGCTTCGGACCCCGCGGTCTCGGCCTGGGTCACCGCCAATGCCGGCTCGGGCAAGACCCACGTGCTGGCGCAGCGGGTGATCCGGCTCCTGCTCGACGGCGTCGATCCCGCGAAAATCCTCTGCATCACCTTCACCAAGGCCGCCGCCGCCAACATGGCCAACCGCGTGTTCGACGAGCTGCGCCGCTGGACCGCGCTCGACGACGCCAAGCTCGACGTCGCGATCAAGGGCATTTCGAATCTCCAACCGGACGCGGCGCGGCGCACTTTGGCGCGGCGGCTGTTCGCCATGGCGCTGGAGACGCCGGGCGGACTGAAGGTGCAGACGATTCACGCCTTCTGCACGCGGCTGCTGCATCACTTCCCGTTTGAGGCCAATGTCGCCGCGCGCTTCAACGTGCTCGAGGAGGCGGCGCAAGCGCAGCTCCTCGGCGAGATCAGCCTTACCGTGCTGCTCGACGCCGCCTTGTCACCCGAAGGCGCGCTCGGCCACGCGCTCGCAACCGCGATCGCGGCCGCCTCCGACCAGACCTTCAAGGACGTGGTCGGCGAAGCGATCCGCAAACGCGACGCCGTGCGCGCCTGGATCGACCACGGCGGCGGCATCGCGGCGGCCATCGCCTCGCTCTGTGGGACGCTCGGTGTGGGCGCCGACGACACCGTCGAGCGCATCGACAGCGAGATGACGGAGGGGCCGCTATTTCCGGCCTCACAATGGCCGGCCGCCGCCGAAGTCCTCGCGCGGGGCGCCAAGAGCGATCAGGAGCAGGCGCGCCGCCTTCAAGCCGCGCTCGCAGCCACCGGCTCGGAGCGCGCCAACACCCATCTTCAGATCTTCCTCACCGGCGAGCTCGAGCCGCGCCAGCAACTGATCACCCGCGCGATCGAGATCGAACATCCGCGGCTGGCGGAACGCCTCTGCGGCGAACGCCAACGCATCCTCGCGCTGGTGGAGCGCCGCAAGGCCGTCGCCTGCCGCGACCGCACCGCGGCGCTCGTCACCATCGCCGATGCCGTGATCTCCCGCTACCAGGCGACGAAGGACCGGCGCGGATATCTCGACTACGACGACCTGATCGACAAGACCCTGGCGCTGCTGGGCGAGGAGCGGGCGGCGTGGGTGCACTACAAGCTCGATCAAGGCATCGACCACGTGCTGATCGACGAAGCGCAGGATACGAGCCCGAAGCAATGGGACATCATCCGGCGGCTCACGAGCGAATTCTTCGCCGGCGCCGGCGCGCGTTTCGTCAGACGCACGATTTTCGCCGTCGGCGACGAGAAGCAGTCGATCTTCTCCTTCCAAGGCGCGGCGCCGCGCGAGTTCGAGGTCATGCATCGGGCGTTCGATACGCTGTCCAAGACCGTCGAACACGACTTTCGCTACGTGCGCTTCCGCCATTCGTTTCGCTCCGGCCCGAACGTGCTCGGTGCGGTCGATGAGGTGTTCGGGCGGCCGGAGGCCTTCGCCGGCCTCTCCGCCGATGCGGTCAAGACCGTGCACGAACCGCTCGCCGACGCCGTACCCGGCCTGGTGGAGATCTGGGACACGACCAAGCCCGCGGACAAGCGCGAGATCGAGGCCTGGGATGCGCCCTTCGATCAACTGATCGAAACGAGCCCGCAGGTGCGCCTCGCGGCCAAGATCGCACGCAACGTCAAGCGCTGGATGAAAGACGGCGCGCGCGCCGGCGACGTGCTGGTGCTGGTGCGCCAGCGCGGGCCGTTGTTCGAGGCGATCATCCGCGCGCTCAAGGACCTGCACGTCCCGGTCGCCGGCGCCGACCGGCTGGTGCTGACCGAGCACATCGCGGTGATGGATCTGATGGTGCTCGCGGACGCGTTTCTGTTGCCCGACGACGATCTCGCGCTCGCGACCGTGCTCAAGAGCCCGCTGTTCGGCTTCGACGACGCGGACCTGTTCGAGCTCGCCTTTGAGCGCAAAGGCTCGCTGCGCGCGGCGCTGCGGGCGAAAGCGCACGGCAACGCGCGCTTTGCTAGCGCGGCGGGCAAGCTCGAGCGCCTGGCCGAGTGGGGGCGCGAGGCGCCGTTTTCCTTCTATGCGCGCGTGCTCGGCGCCGAAGGCGGCCGCAAGCGCTTCCTCGCCCGGCTCGGTCACGAGGCCGACGACGCGCTCGATGAGTTCCTCAATCTCGCGCTCGATTACGAGCGGCGCGAGACGCCGTCGCTGCAAGGCTTCATCGCCTGGCTGCGCGCGGCGCAAACCGACGTGAAACGCGACATGGAGATTACCCGCGACGAGGTGCGGGTGATGACGGTGCACGGCGCCAAGGGCCTGGAGGCGCCGATCGTCGTTCTCGCCGACACCACGACGCCGCCGGCGGGGCCGCCGCAGCGCCAGCCGCGGCTGCTGGCGCTGGCGGGGCCAACGTCCCATTCGCCGAACTGCTTCGTGTGGGCCGGCGTCAAGGCGAGCGACACCGCGCCGGTCGCCGCGGCGCGCGAGCGCGCGCGACGCGAGGCCGAGGACGAATACCGGCGGCTGCTCTACGTCGCGATGACGCGCGCCATCGACCGGCTGGTCATATGCGGCGCCGACGGCGAGCGCGCGCGGCCCGACGGCTGCTGGTGGAATCTGGTGTTCGAGGCGCTCAAGCCGCCGGTCTCGGTCGAGGAGGCGGCCGACGACGGCGACGGCAAGGTGTGGCGCTATCGCAAGACGCCGCCCTCCGCCGGCAAAACCTTTGCCACCGCCGCGCCGGCGACGCCCACGGATGAACGCCCGTCCTGGCTCGACCGCGACGCGAGCGCCGAGCCGCTGCCGGTTCGACCGCTCTCGCCGGCGCTCGCCTATGACGAGGCCACCGCGGTGCGCGCAGTCGCGTCGGGCGACCGCGGCGCGCGTAACAAGGCCTTGGCGCGCGGCGTGCTCGTGCACCGGCTGCTGCAATCGCTGCCCGACATTCCGCCCGCGACGCGCGCCGAGGCCGCCCGGCGCTACCTTGTCCGCAACGCCGCCGAATTTTCCGCCGCGGAGCGCGAGATGATGGTCGAGCAAATCCGCTTGCTGCTCGACGATGCGCGCTTCGCGCAGCTGTTCTTGCCGGGGAGCCGCGCCGAGGTCCCGATCGTCGGACGGCTCAAGGGCGGCACGCTCGCCGTGGCGGGCCAGGTGGACCGCCTCGCGGTGACCGGCGATTTGGTCCTCATTGCCGACTACAAGACCAATCGCCCCGCGCCCCGGCGCCTTGCCGACGTGCCGCCCCCCTATGTCGCCCAGCTTGCGCTTTACCGCGCCGTGCTCGCAGAGCTCTACCCGGACAAGCGCATTCGCGCCGCGCTCGTGTGGACCGATGTGCCTGATCTCATGGAGATTTCGCAGGCGAGCCTGGACGCGGCGCTCGCCGCCGTCACCTCCGCGTGAAGCCGCCTTGACGCTTGGCGAGCGCGTTCATAGGTTCGGCCTCCCACACGCGGCGCGCTCGCCGAGCAACGAGGTATCTTCCCATGGCCGTTGGCAAGGTTTCGGACACCACTTTCGAATCCGAGGTGTTGAAGGCGACCGGCCCGGTCGTGGTGGATTTCTGGGCCGAATGGTGCGGCCCCTGCCGGATGATCGCGCCGGCGCTCGAGGAGATCGCGGGCACGCTCAACGGCAAGGTGAAGATCGTCAAGCTCAACGTCGATGAGAATCCGCAAACCGCGGCCAAGTACGGCATCCAGTCGATCCCGACGCTGATGATCTTCAAGAACGGCCAGATGGCCTCGCGCCAGATCGGCGCCGCGCCGAAGCAGAAGCTGGAACAGTGGATCACCACGGCGGTGTGACGCCAGCCGAGCACAACAACGACCATCACGAGCGACCTGCGCCCGGCGAACGCCGCTAGAGCGGCGGCGTGCCGTTGGCGGCAAGCACCGCGCCCGCGAGATAGAGCGAGCCGGCGATGAGCACGCGCGGCGGCGGTTCGAGGCCGAAGTGGCCGATCGCGGCGAGCGCCGCCTCCACGTCGTCGGCGCTCTGCGCGGGAATGCCGACCGCGCGCGCGGCAGCGGCGACGGCAGCGGCGGGGTAGCTTTTCTCCTGACGGGGAATCGGCACCGCCACCACGCGGCGGGCAAGCCCGGCGAAATTCTTCAAAAAGCTCTCGCAATCCTTGGTCGAAAGCATGCCGACCACGAGCACGAGCGGGCGCGACACCCGATCCTCGAGATCGGCAAGCGCGTTGGCGATGGCGCGCCCGCCGTCCGCGTTGTGGCCGCCGTCGAGCCAGAGCTCGCCTCCCGGCGGGCAAAGCGCCGCCAGCCGCCCGTGCGCGAGACGCTGCATGCGCGCCGGCCAATCGGCCTTGGTGATCCCGGCCTCGAACGCCGTCGCCGGAAGCTTCAGCGCACCGACGGCGCGCAACGCGGCGATGGCGACCCCGGCATTCTCGAATTGGTGGCGGCCATAGAGCTTCGGCGCCGGAAGGTCGAGCAAGCCGGCGTCATCCTGGTAGACGAGACGGCCGCGTTCCTCCGTCGCGGTCCAGTCCTCGCCGGCAATCTTGATCGGCGCCTTGGCGCGCGCGGCCTCGCGCTCGATCGCCGCCAATGCCTCACGCGGCTGCGCCGCCACGATGGCCGGCACCTGCGGCTTGAAAATGCCGGCCTTCTCCACCGCGATCTTGCCAAGGGTATCGCCGAGATGTTCGGCATGATCGAACGATACCGGCGTAACAACCGTCGCAAGCGGGCGATCGACGACATTGGTGGCATCGAGCCGTCCGCCCAGGCCGACCTCGAGCAGCAACACGTCCGCCTGACTGCGCGCAAACAGCAAGAGGCCCGCCGCCGTCGTGATCTCGAATATGGTGATGGGCGCGCCCGCGTTGACGCGCTCGCATTCGTCGAGTGCGTTGCCGAGCTCCTCGTCCGAAGCGAGCCGTCCCTCGCCCGCGGCGCCAAGCCGGAAGCGCTCGTTGAAGCGCACGAGATGCGGCGAGGTATAGACGTGCACGCCCAGCCCGGCCGCCTCCAGGATCGCGCGCATGAAAGCGATGGTCGAGCCCTTGCCGTTGGTGCCGGCGACATGGATCGCGGGCGGCAGCCCCCGCTCGGGATGACCGAGCGCAGCGAGAATGCGCCACATGCGGTCGAGCGACAGATCGATGCGTTTTGGATGTAACGCCGTGAGCCGCGCGACAATGGATTCGATGGGGGTCATGTCTTGGTCATTCCACGCGACCCCCTTGGAACGGCGCGCCGCGCGCTCGCAGTCCGCGCGAGCCGAAGGATCGACGTCAGCCGGCGGCGGGGAGCGGCAATTTGTCGACGGGGGGCTTCGGGCGCGCCTTGGTCAACAGCCGGCACAGATTTGCAAGGGTGGGCCGCAGGTCACGACGGTTGACCACCATGTCGACCATGCCGTGGTCCTTGAGATATTCCGCCCGTTGAAAGCCGTCGGGCAGCTTCTCGCGGATGGTCTGCTCGATGACGCGCGGCCCGGCAAAACCGATGAGCGCGCCCGGTTCCGCGATGTGGATGTCGCCGAGCATGGCATAGGACGCGGTGACGCCGCCGGTGGTTGGATTGGTGAGCACGACGATGTAGGGCCGCTTCGCCTCGCGCAACATCTGCACCGCCAGCGTGGTGCGCGGCAGCTGCATCAGCGAGAAAATTCCCTCCTGCATGCGCGCGCCGCCGGAGGCCGCGAACATGATGAAGGGCGTGCCCTTGTCGACCGCGGTCTCGAGGCCCTTGATCACCGCCTCGCCCGCGGCCATGCCGAGCGAGCCACCCATGAAGTCGAAATCCTGCACGCCGATCACCACCGGCAATCCTTCGAGCTTGCCGAACCCGAGCTTGATGGCATCGTTGGTGCCGGTCTTGGTGCGCGCATCCCTGAGCCGGTCGGCGTAACGCACCTCGTCGCGGAACTTGAGCGGATCGAGCGGCACCGCGGGAATTGCGATATCGAACCAGGTCTCGTTGTCGAACATCGACTTGAGCCGCATCATCGCCCCCATGCGCATGTGGTAGTTGGAGCCGGGGATGACGAATTGGTTGGCCTCGACGTCCTTGTAGAAAACGAGCTGGCCGGTCTCCGGACATTTGATCCAGAGATTTTCCGGCGTCTCGCGGCGCGCGAAGTAGTTGCGGATTTTCGGCCGGACGACGTTGGAGATCCAGTTCATGACGCGGTCCTTTCGAGCGCATATATGGATTGCCGGCGCAGCCCTGGCAACCGCGAAGACGGGCCGCGGATGCGTCCATGCCGCCGCGCTCAGCGCCGGCTGCGCGCCCTCGGCTTGAGCGCGAAACCGAACGCGCGATCGCCGTCGAATAGCGTGGGCGCATCGCTCGTGCGCGCGCGCTCGATCGTGAGCAGCCGCAGCTTGGTCGTGACGCCGCCATTGGCGGAGAATCCGCCGGCCTTGCCGCCGGCCGCGAGCACGCGATGGCATGGCACGATGAGCGGGAACGGGTTTCGCCCGAGCGCTTGCCCGACGTCGCGCGCGAGGCCGCGTTCGCCGAGCCGCGCCGCGATCTCCCCGTACGAGAGCGTGGCACCCGGCGCAATGCCGCGCGCGAGCTCGTAGACGCGGCGATCGAACTCCGCCACCCCATCCATGTCGAGCGCGGCGGCGGAAAGATCGCTCGCTTCCCCGCGCAGCAGCGCGACGATGCCGTCGATCACGCGCCGCACGTCCGCGGGCGGCGGCGCCTCGCGCGCATGCGGATATCGCCGGAGGAGCCGCGCACGGGTCCGCGCCTCGCTCGCCTCCGGCAGCTGCACGCCGGTGATGCCGCGCGCGCCCCATGCGATGCCGCATGGGCCGATATCCGTGTCGAAGAGCGCAAAGCCGTGTTCCGTCATGCCGCCATCCTAGCAGCGGCGGTTGCTGCGAACACCTCGGATCTTGCGCGCTATTCCGCCGCCACCCGCCGGGCGCTCCGCACGCCGCGGGCGAGTTCCGCGACCAGATTGACCACCACGGTCACTGTCTTCGCCGTGGTCTTCTCGTCGCGGTCGAGGCTCGCCTTGAGCGCGTTCACCAGCGCCGAGCCGACGACCACGCCATCGGCGCCAGCCGCGATTACCGCGGCCTGCTCGGCGGTGCGCACGCCGAAGCCGACCGCCACCGGCAGCTTGGTATGGCGTTTGATGCGGGCGACGGCGGCGGTGACCTTGGCGGGATCGGCCATGGCCGCGCCGGTGATGCCGGTGATCGAGACGTAATAGACGAAGCCCGACGTGTTCGCGAGCACGGCCGGCAGGCGCTTGTCATCGGTCGTGGGCGTCGCCAGGCGGATGAAATTCAGTCCGGCCTTGAGCGCGGGCAGGCACAGCTCCTCGTCCTCCTCCGGCGGCAAGTCCACCACGATAAGCCCGTCGACGCCGGCGGACTTAGCATCGCGGAGAAAGCGGTCGACGCCGTAGATGTAGATCGGATTGTAGTAGCCCATGAGCACGAGCGGCGTTGCATCGTCGGCTTGGCGAAAGGCGCGCACCATCGCGAGCGTCTTCTTCAGGGTCTGCCCGGCCTTGAGCGCGCGCTGCGACGACATCTGGATCGCAGGGCCGTCGGCCATCGGATCGGTGAACGGCATGCCGAGCTCGACCACGTCGGCGCCGGCCGCCGGAATTGCCCGCAGCAGCGCGAGCGAGGTCTCCGGGTCGGGGTCGCCGGCGGTGAGGAACGTCACCAGCGCGGCGCGACCTTCCGTCTTGAGTTGAGCGAAGCGACGATCGATACGCGTGGTCATGGGACGGACGCTTTCGCCCGACGGTCAATCGGGCAACCCTTTACGTTTGCGCTCCCGCATCGCGGCCATGCGCACATTGATGGTGCCCAGCATCAATACCACGATCGAGCCGATGAACTGCACCCATTCCTTGTTCTCCAGAATGGGGCCGGGCGTGAACAGCCGCACCCGCAGGAAATACGCGATATAGGCGACGGACGCGACGATCAAAATCCAGCCGACGATCTTCTGCCTGCTGATCACAGGCCGCCCCCGCCCGCGGTCATCCCTTTCGCCGTTCCAGATAAGCCGCCACGCTCGCCAAATCCTTGTCGCCGCGTCCGGACAGGTTGACCACCATGAGATGATCCTTTGGCTTTTGCGGCGCCAGATCCATCACCCGTGCCAGCGCATGGGCGGGTTCGAGCGCGGGGATGATGCCTTCGAGCCGCGAGCACAGCTCGAACGCCGCCAGCGCCTCCTCATCCGTCGCCGAAAGGTATTTCACCCGCTTGATGTCGTTGAGCCAGGCGTGCTCCGGGCCGATGCCGGGGTAATCGAGGCCGGCGGAGATCGAGTGCGCCTCGTTGATCTGCCCGTCCTCGTCCATGAGCAGGTAGGTGCGGTTGCCGTGCAGCACCCCCGGCCGGCCGCCGGCGATCGAGGCCGCGTGCAAGCCGCTCGCGAGCCCGTGCCCCGCCGCTTCCACGCCGTAAATTTCGATGTGCGCCTCGTCGAGGAACGGATGGAACAGGCCCATGGCATTCGAGCCGCCTCCGATGCAGGCGATCAGCGAATCGGGTGAACGCCCTTCGGCTTCGAGCATTTGGGCGCGCGTTTCGTTGCCGATGATCGACTGGAAGTCGCGCACCATCATCGGATAGGGGTGCGGCCCGGCGACCGTGCCGATGCAGTAGAAGGTGTTGGCGACGTTGGTGACCCAGTCGCGCAGCGCCTCGTTCATAGCGTCCTTGAGGGTCTTCGACCCCGATTCCACCGGCCGCACCTCGGCGCCCAGCGCCTGCATGCGCAGCACGTTCGGCTTTTGCCGCTCGACGTCGACCACGCCCATGTAGACGACGCATTCGAGGCCGAATTTCGCGCACATGGTCGCGGTCGCAACCCCGTGCATGCCGGCGCCGGTTTCGGCGATCACGCGCGGCTTGCCCATGCGGCGCGCGAGCAGGATTTGGCCGAGCACGTTGTTCACCTTGTGCGCGCCGGTGTGATTGAGGTCCTCGCGCTTGAGATAGATTTTCGCCCCGCCGACGCTGCCCTTGGCGGCAGAGGTGTCGCGAAAATGCGCGGTCATGCGCTCGGCGAAATAGAGCGGCGTCGGCCGCCCGACATAATCCTTGAGGTAGGCGTCCATCTCGCGGCGGAAGCCAGCGTCGTTCTTCGCCTCGGCGTAAGCCGCTTCCAACTCGAGAATCAGCGGCATCAGCGTCTCGGCGACGAAGCGGCCGCCGTAGAGCCCGAAATGCCCGCGCTCGTCGGGCCCGGTGCGGAACGAGTTGAGCTGCTGGACGGTCATATGCTGCTCATGGCGTTGTCGGGCGCGGAAAGCTTGCGCGCCCCGTCGCGTGCCGCGGCGATGAAGGCGCGGATCTTGTCCGCGTCCTTCTCCCCGGGCGCGCGCTCGACGCCGGAGGAGACATCGACGCCAGGCGCGGCGGTGATGCGCAGCGCCTCTGCGACGTTGAGCGCGTCGAGGCCGCCCGAAAGCATGAACGGGGCGCGGGTTTGGACATTCTCGAGCAGCCGCCAGTCGAAGCGCTTGCCGAGCCCGCCCGGCCGCGTGGCCGCAAGCTCCGCGCGCGCGTCGAAGATCAGGCGATCCGCTACCGCCTCGTAGCGCCGGATCGCCGCGAGGTCCGAGCGCTCCGCGATCGGCAGCGCCTTCATCACCGGCAGTCCGAAGCGCTCGCGCACCATCACCACGCGCTCCGGCGTCTCCTTGCCGTGAAGTTGCAGCAGGTCCGGCTCGAGCGCCTCGATGCTCGCCGCCAGCTCGTCATCGGCGGCGTCGACCGAAAGCGCGACCTTTTGCGCCCTGCCGCGCACGCGCGCGCCGAGCGCACGCGCGGTCTCGATCCCGACGTGACGCGGCGAGGGCGCGAAGAAGACGAAGCCGACCAGGTCGGCGCCGGCGGCGAGCGCCACATCGAGCGCCTCGGACGTCTTCAGGCCGCAGATTTTGATCAAGACGGGCATGGCCGCGATCGCTCTCCGGCGCGGTTCTACATCGGCGCCGACCTTTTGTCTCGCCTCGCCAGTCCTTTGATATTAAAGGAAAACTCGCGCCGCTACGCGGCGGGCGGCGGGATCATCAGCCGCGGCGCGGCCTCCCCGGGCGCTGGGTGCGCCACAAGCGCGCTTGGGCCCGGGCGCCGCTTGAGGCGGTCCACTTCGGCGCGCAGCTCGCGCGCCTGCGCGTCGGCGTGCCGCGCGGCGCGACGCCATTTGCCCTGCCTGAGCCAAGCGGCACTGCCGCCGACCACCACGCCGCCGATCAAGAGCATCAGCATCAGGAGATAGAGCGGCAGCGCCCGCGTGAAGGCGGGATGGGCCTGGTCGAACGGGTCGAAGGAGACGACGACGCTCTGGCGATTGGCCACCGCAATGCTGATGACGACGATCGCGAGCGGAAGGAGGATCAGCGCGGTGACAATCCTGCGGATCATGACCTCAGGCGCTCGGGCGATTGAGCCGCTCGCGCATTTCCTTGCCGGTCTTGAAGAACGGCACCGACTTCTTCTCCACCGAGACGTGGGCGCCGGTCCGCGGGTTGCGGCCGGTCCGCGCCGGGCGGTTCTTGACGGAGAAGGCGCCGAAGCCGCGCAGCTCGACCCGGTCGCCGCGCGCCATGGCCGCGATGATCTCGCCGAGAATGGCGTTGACGATGTTTTCCACGTCGCGCTGGTAGAGATGCGGGTTCTGCGACGAGATGCGCTGCACGAGCTCGGACTTGATCATCGCTCTGCCGTCCCTGGCCTGACGGAACGAATCGCTCCGCCTCTAGTTCGCGATTGGAGGGTGCCAAAGGGCCAAGAGACCGTCAAGGTTGAGACGCTCCACCGCCTGCACCGCGCCCCACTCTTCCAGCCGCCGCGCGAACGAGCCCAGACCCACGGCGTCGAGGGTCGTGACCATGGCGGTGTGCAGGAACGGCAGGTCGCCGAACCGGTCGCGCAGCCGATAGTCACGCACCGGCGTCGTCGGATCGATGTTCTTTTCCTTCGCCAGCCAGGCAAGCGCGGCTCTCTCGTCGCCGATCTCGTCGACGAGCTTGAGCGCGACACCCTGCCGGCCGGTAAAGACGCGACCGTCGGCCACGCGCTCCAGCGCCGCGTCGTCGAGGTGGCGGCGCGCCTTCACCATGCCGCGGAACCAGGCATAGGAGTCCGAGACGATCGCCTCGATGGCCGCGCGCGCCTCCGGCGAGGTCGGTTCGAAGCCGTTGGGCGCCGCCTTGAGCGGCGACGACTTGATTTCTTCGACCTTGACGCCGAGCGTCTTCAGGAGATCGGTGACGTTCGGATA
>Ga0318516_10000121_pt1 | contig 18444 bp, 18 predicted proteins | sample GRESIP176b2f20_FD_202501 | JGI IMG/M metagenome (GOLD analysis project Ga0318516, IMG submission 202501) | Tropical soil microbial communities from Luquillo Experimental Forest, Puerto Rico - GRE.SIPMG.176b2f20 | ecosystem: Environmental > Terrestrial > Soil > Tropical forest > Bulk soil... | reverse complement strand
GCACCGCCTGGCGTCCGAGTGCGCTCGTGAATCACGGACGTCTCATCAGCCCCGCACGACCGCTGCCGACGGTCGAGCTGACACGCATCGAGCTGGCGGGCCAACCGGCAGCCGAGACGTCCGTGGTGACGGCAGCGCCGTTCCGCCAACGCTGGTCACTCGTGTACCTCGGCGCGGGCGACTGCAATGCCGACTGCCGGCAGGCGCTGTACGTGATGCGCCAGACGCGCCTCGCGCTCAACAAGGACATGACGCGCGTGCAGCGGGTGTTCCTCGTGAGCCGAGCGTGCTGCGACCGGGCGTTTCTCGCCCGCGAGCACACGGGACTCGTCGTCCTCGATGCCGGCACGCCCGCAGCTGAGCCGCTGCTCGCACCGTTTCCGCGTGCGGATCGTGAGCACACACTGTTCATCGTCGACCCGCTCGGCAACCTCATGATGAGCTACGACTCGCGCGCGAATCCCCGCGGACTTCTCGAGGATCTGAAAAAGCTCCTCGCCCTGTCGCACATCGGTTGACGATCATGAGTACGGGCCGCTCGATCCGCCGCCTGTGCATCCTCGGCGTGTTGCTGTGTTTTGCGGTCGTGGTGCTCGGCGCCTACGTGCGGCTGACCGCCGCGGGTCTCGGCTGCCCTGACTGGCCGGGCTGCTACGGTCACCTGACGCCTGCGGGTGCGCAGGCCGCCGGCAGCACCACCGCGTTCCCAGGGCAGCCACTCGAGCCTGGCAAGGCGTGGCGCGAGATGATCCACCGCTACGCCGTCGGCACCCTCAGCGTGATCATCGTCCTTCTCACAGCGCTCGCCATCAGCACGCGCAGGCAGCGGGTGCTGAGCGTACCGCTGGCGTCCGTGCTGCTCGCGACACTGATCATGCAGGCGGCGCTCGGCATGCTGACCGTGACGTGGCGGCTCAACCCACTCATCGTCACGCTGCACCTGCTCTTCGGCATGACCACCCTCGCACTGCTTTGGTGGCTGCTGCTCTCCCTCCCGCGAGGCACGATCGCCTTCCAGGTTGAGCGCCGGGCCGCCAGCGGTCGCAGCGCCCGCAGCCTCACGCTCGCGCGCCGCGTAGCCCTGCTCGGGCTCATCGTGCTCGCGCTGCAGATCGCGCTCGGCGGCTGGACCAGCAGCAACTACGCCGCGGTCGCCTGCCCCGACTTCCCCACCTGTCAGAACGCCTGGTGGCCGCGCAGCGACTACCGCCACGCGTTCGTGCTGTGGCACGGACTGAACATCGACTACGAGGGCGGCGTGCTCGACAACGCTGCGCGCGTGGCCATCCACTTCACCCACCGGCTCGGGGCACTCATCACCACGCTGGTGCTGACTCTCGCAGCGGCCCTCGTGCTGCGCCTGCGCGGCCTGTCCGGTGCGCGCCTGCCGGCCGCCGCGGTGCTGGCGGCGCTCCTCCTGCAACTGTCCCTCGGGATCTCGATGGTGATGCGCGGCTTTCCACTCGCGCTGGCCACGGCGCACACCGCCGGCGCCGCGCTGCTGCTGCTCGCGACGCTCGCGCTGCTGCGGGCGCTCAGCGCGCGTTAGCCTTGGCGCGCGAGCGCAGCAGGAGCGACAAGGGGTTCGGCGCAGGCTCGGCGACGCGGACCAGGGTATTGGTATCGCGGTGCTGGAACGGCTCGGCGCGGCCATGCACCATGAGCGTCGTATCCAGCACATAGCTCCAGCTGCCGTTGGCGTTGAAGGTCACCTCGATGCGATAGGCGTCGGTGCGGAACGCATACTCGAGAAATTCGTTCGAGCAGATGCCGTAGGCCGTGTCGCCGCGCCGGGCGGTGAGCACCAAGGAATCCGCATCGCTCGTGGCATGGCCGGCGGCGATCGCCACCTGGCCGCGCGGTATCGAGAGAGTCTGCAGCACCAACCCGCTCGCCGGCTCCCACAGCCAGTAACCGGTCTGATCGTGAAAGGTAGCGTCCTCGTCCGCCGCGAGAATGCGCGTGTGATAGCGCAGCCCGTACAGCAGCTGCGGTCCGTTCGATTGCGCATCGATCGGCTGCAGCTCGATGCGCTCGCTGAATTCGCGACGCTCGGGACCCTGCGCCTTCGGATTGAGGTCCACTCCGGTGCGGCCCTCCCACACGCCCGCGAGACGCCGCAGCGGGCCGAGATTCGCCAGGGTGTCGGGATCAGTGCTCTGCTCGGTGAAAATGTCTGTCGGAAAGCTCATGCGTGTTAGGCTCCCCATCCCATCTGATCTGCCTGCCTTAGCCGTGGCGACGACACCGCATTATGCACCGGCCACGCCTGCGCTCTGGCGGCGGTACCTGGAACTCACCAAGCCGAAGGTCGTCGCGCTCATCACCTTCACTGCCATCGTCGGCACGCTGCTCGCCAGTCCCGGCCTGCCACCGCCGGGTGCCCTGCTATGGGGCAATCTCGGCATTGCGCTGGCCGCCGCCTGCGCCGCCACGCTGAACCACGTGCTCGACCGCCGCATCGATGAGCAGATGACGCGCACGCGCGGCCGGCCGCTGCCGAGCGGGCGGCTCACCGAGCGCAATGCGCTGCTGTTCGCGGCGTTCCTCGGGGTGAGCGCCATGGCGATACTGGCCTTCCTGGTGAACCTGCTCACCGCCACGCTCACCTTCCTGTCGCTCATCGGTTATGCGGTGGTCTACACCGTGTGGCTGAAGCGTGCCACCTCGCAGAACATCGTGATCGGTGGGGCCGCCGGCGCCGCGCCGCCGGTGCTGGGATGGGCCGCAGTGACCGACAGCATCGACCCCAACGCGCTGCTGCTGTTCCTCATCATCTTCGTGTGGACGCCGCCGCATTTCTGGGCGCTCGCCATCGCACGCCGCGACGAATACGCGCGCGCCGGCATCCCGATGCTGCCGGTGACCCATGGCGTGGCCTACACGCGGCTGCAGGTGCTGCTGTACACGGTACTGCTCACGCTGGTGACGCTCATGCCCTACCTCACGCGCATGAGCGGGCTCATCTATCTCGCCGCGGCGCTCGGCCTGAACGCGGCGTTCCTCTACTACGCGCTGGCGTTGAAGATCACGGCGCGCGCGGGGCTGCCGATGCGCGTGTTCCGCTTCTCGGTGAACTACCTGATGTGGCTGTTCGCGGCGCTGCTCATCGATCACTACCTGCCGGCATTCCGCGGCAGCTGAGATGCTGCAAGGCAACACGCTGCGCCGAGTTCAGGGCAGCGGTTGTCGGCGGCGCGCCCCGAGCGCAGGATCTCGCTACCAACAACAGGAACAGAGCGCCATCCACGCCGGCTGCACGGGAGCGCAGGGAGCAAACATGAACCTCGGCAAACTCAACCTTGGTAAGCGAATCGCGCCCGGCCTGCTGGCGGTGAGTGCCTGCGCCGTCGCATGGTCGAACCCGACGATGATCGCACCGGGCGACACCGGGGTTCCCGTCCCGACCTTCAGCGGCAGCCCACCGACGGTAACCGTGCTGTTCGATACCAAGGTGCAGACCGACATGATGGGCGGTGTCACGGTGAATTTCGATGAGATGGCGTTGAAAACCAGCCTCGACCCGAGCGGTGTGAGCTTCGGCTTCGTGATCAGCGCTTCCAACACGCCAACCTCTTTCGGTGTAACGCTCCCGGGCTTTGGCGGTTTCATGACCGCCGTCGAGACCTGCGTGCCGTTCGTCACGGGACCGGCTGTCTGCGGCACGGCTGGCACGGCCTCGCGCAGCACGGGCACGGGGGATGTGCTCAGCTTCGCGGGCCTCGGCACGACGCCGGTGACGGTAGGTCCTATCACCGTCAACGCCAGCAACATCTACGGGATTTTCACCGACGCGGCCGGCTTCATGCATCCGACCACCGTGACCGTCATCGATGACGGCACGACCTTCAGCTTCAATGGCATCGGGGCTTCATCCTCGACCGGAGTGCCGGAACCGGCGACTCTCTCGCTGCTGGCGCTCGGGCTGCTCGGGATCGGGTTCAGCCGGGGTCGCCGCGCGTAGCCGCTGGCGCGCGTGGCCGCGGCTGGCACCTCACGGCAGGTCGAACAGCAACACCTCGGCGTCGGCGCCATCCTGCAGGGTGAGCTGCGCGGGACCCTCGGTGTGCGCGCCATCCCCGGCAGACAGCCGCATCTCATTCACGGACAGAGAGCCCCGCGCCACCTGTAGCCAGGCGCGCCTTGCTGCGGGCACGCGGACATCGACGTGCTCCGCGCCATCGAACAAGCCCGCGTACACCCGCACGTCCTGGTGGACGAGCACCGCGCCCTCCCCCGCAACGGGCGCCGCGATGAGCCGCAGGCGGCCACGCTTGTCGGCGGCGCTGAAGTGCTGCTGCTCGTAGCCGGGCGCAAGCCGCAGCGCCTGCGGCTGGATCCAGATCTGCAGCAGGTGCACCTCCTCGGTCGCGGAGGGATTGAACTCGCTGTGGGTGACTCCGGTGCCGGCGCTCATGCGCTGCACATCGCCGACACGGATCACCGAGCCGTTGCCCATGGAATCCTTGTGCTCGAGCTGGCCGGCGAGAATGTAGGTGATGATCTCCATGTCGCGGTGCCCGTGCTTGCCGAAGCCCTGTCCCGGCGCGACGCGATCGTCGTTGATGACGCGCAACGGGCCGTAACCGACCCAGTCCGGATCGTAATAATCCGCAAAGGCGAAGGTGTGGAAGGTCTTCAGCCAGCCGTGATCGAAGTAACCGCGCTCGGCACTGCGACGCACTTCCAACATGTCAAGGCGCTCCCCTCTCAGCGGCGTGTTTCAGCATCATGTGCCAGGAATACATGATCCGGTCCTTCAGCAACAACATACCGGTGGAGCGATAGTTGTCGGCATCGAGCTGTGCCAGGTGCTCGGCGCCGTGATAACCGGACTCCTCGCAGCCGTACACCGACAGGATCGAGGGCCCGATGACCGAGTAACGTCCCTTGAGCTTGCCGAACATGGCGTTCTCGAACGTCCAGCGCACGCTGCCACCCTGCGGGTGGCTGGGCGGCTCGATCCAGTAGGCGTGCACGAACTCCACCGGCGGCGAGCTCAGCACCTTGAGCGTGCCGGACAGCAGCCAGCATTCCGGTCGGTGTGCGATCTCCGTTCGGCCCACCGCCTCGAGTGCTTCCCCGTCGGCGCGCCAGAAGGTCCCGGCCACGCTCCATACCCCAGGCTCGAACAGGTAGGTGTGCTTCACGCAGTCATTATGGCGCGCGTTGGCGTTTGGGGGTACGTTGCGCTCGAGCGGGGTACGGGAGGTGGTTGCCATGCTGGTGGAGCGCGTCTGGTCAGGGAACTCCCTGCGCAATTTTCACTACGTCATCGCCTGTCCGCAGACCGGCGAGGCGCTCGCGGTTGATCCCCTGGAGTGGCGCATGTGCCTCTCTGCGGCAGTGCGGCAGGGCTGGGAGATCACCCAGATTCTCAATACCCACGAGCACAGCGACCATACCGGGGGAAACGCGGGGCTGAAGGGCGCTACCCAGGCGAAGGTGCTGGCGCACGCGGGCGCGGCGGGGCGCATCGGTGGTGTCGACCGGGGTCTCACCAAAGGCGATGTGATCAAGGTCGGGCGCACGGTCGAGCTCGAATGCCTCGACACCCCCGGGCACACCATGACTCATATCTGTCTGCTGTCGCGGACCGAGCAACCGGCGCTGTTCTGCGGCGACACGCTGTTCAACGCCGGCGCGGGCAACTGCTATAACGGCGGGCAGCCCGAAGCGCTGTACGACACGTTCGTCAACCAGCTCGCCGGGCTCCCCGACAGCACGCGCGTGTACCCGGGGCACGAGTATCTGGCGCGCAACCTCGAGTTCACCCTCGATCGCGAGCCGGGAAACGACGACGCCCGTGCGCTGCTCGGCGATGCGCGTCATCACGACCCGGCTGCGGCGGTGGTGACGACGCTCGCCGAAGAGAAGCGCATCAACACCTTCTTCCGGCTGCAGAACCCGACGGTGATCGCGCGGCTGCGCGAGGTGTTTCCTGACATCGGAGAAGCGCCCGATGCCCGCACGGTGTTCGTGAGGCTGCGCGAGCTGCGCAACCGCTGGTGAAGCGCCGCAGCCGCGGCTGCGCCGGGGCGGCGGCCGAGGCATCGCGTTGCGCCGTGGTTCCCGCTACGCTTGGCGCTCATGCATTCCACCTTCTACCGGCGCTGCTTCCAGATCGTGATGGCAGCGGTTCTGGGCTACGGGCTCTACAAGCTGCTGAGTCCGCTCTTCGGCATGATCGGCTGGGCGGTGGTGCTGGCGTTCATCCTGCATCCGCTGCAGGAAGGCCTGACCCGGCAGCTCAAGGGCCGGCGATCCCTCTCCGCGGGCGTGCTTACCGTCCTCACTCCCTTTCTGGTGCTCGTGCCGATCTCGGTGCTGGGGCTGGTATTCGCGGGACAGGCCGCGCGGCTGCTGCAGTACCTGCACGACCACAGCTCGCTTTTCTCGTACGACGAGCTGCTCGACCGCGTCGCACGCCTCCCGATGATCGGGCGCGCGGTCGACTGGGTACGTGAGGACGCCGCGGTGAGCGCCGCGCAGGTGCAGGGGTGGATCACCGACAGCGTGCAGACCGCGCTGAAGACCGCGGCGACCATGGGTGGCGATGTCGCACTCGGTTTATTCGGCACGCTGATCGGCTTTTTCATGATGCTGTTCATGCTGTTCTTCTTCCTGCGCGATGGCCGCAGCATCGTCACCGGCCTGACGCGGCTCATCCCGGCCGAGCCCGCGCGGCGCGCCCAGCTGCTCAAGTATCTCGGCGAAGTCACCCGTGCGGTGGTGTTCGGCTCGGTGGCGACCGCACTCATCCAGGGCGTCATCGTCGGCATCGGCTTCGCGCTGGTCGGGTTGCCCTCGCCGGTCGTCTGGGCGGTGGTGGCAACGCTCGCCGCTTTCCTGCCGGCCGGCTCATCCATCGTGCTGATCCCGGCGGTGCTGTACCTGGCCTTTCAGGGCCGCTGGGGCGGCACCATATTCCTGGCCTGCTGGATCGCGCTGCTGTGGATCGCGGAGAATCTCCTCAGGCCGATCCTCACCGCGCACCACGCAGAGGTTTCCACGCTCGCACTGTTCATTGGCGCGATCGGAGGAGCGGCGGCCTGGGGAATCCTCGGGCTGGTCATCGGGCCGGTGCTGCTCAGCTTCGTGGTGGCGTTGGTGCGGTTTGCGCACGAGAGCGTGCCCGCAAGCGCCTGAAAGGCGCCCCAGGAAATCAGGCTCAACGTACCAGCGGAGGCGCGAAGGCCGTCGCTGGCAGGGGTTGCGGAGCTTTGCCGTAGGCGCTGGTCTTAGCGTATAGAATGCGCCCCCCATGGATTTGTCCGCCGTCCTCAATCCCCTGAACGACGCGCAGCGTGCCGCCGTGACGGCCCCGCTCGGTCCGGTGCTGGTGCTGGCCGGAGCGGGCAGCGGCAAGACGCGCGTGCTGACGCACCGCATCGCGTGGCTCATCCAGGCCGAGAGTGTCTCGCCGCACGGGATCCTCGCCGTGACCTTCACCAACAAGGCGGCCGGGGAGATGCGCGGCCGCGTCGAGCGCCTGCTCGGCGTCCCGGGCGCAGCGCTGTGGATCGGCACCTTCCATGGCATCGCCCACCGACTGTTACGGATCCACTGGCGCGAGGCGAACCTCAGCCAGGGCTTTCAGATCCTCGACTCCGAGGACCAGCAGCGCCTCATCAAGAAAGTCCTCAAGGCGGCCGAGCTCGACGAGAGCCGCTGGGTGCCGCGCGAGGTGCAGTGGTTCATCAACAACAACAAGGACGAGGGGCGCCGGCCGCAACACCTGAAGGACGGCAACGACCCGAGCCGCTCGCAGCTGATCAAGCTGTATGCCGCCTACGAGGAGGCCTGCGCGCGCAATGGCGTGGTCGACTTCGCGGAGCTGCTGCTGCGCGCCTTCGAGCTGTGGCGCGACAACGCGCAGCTGCTCGACCACTACCGCAGACGCTTCCGGCACGTGCTGGTGGATGAGTTTCAGGACACCAACGCCATCCAGTACGCATGGATGCGCCTGCTCGCGCCGCCCTCACAGCCGGCGCCCGCCGCGCAGCCTGCACCCCCCGGATACCCCTTCGTCGTGGGCGATGATGACCAGGCGATCTATGCATTCCGCGGCGCACGCGCGGAGAACCTGCAGCAGTTCCGCCGCGATTACCCGCAGGCGCAGCTCTTTCGCCTCGAGCAGAATTACCGCTCCACCTCCAACATCCTCGAGGCCGCCAACGGCCTGATCGCACACAACGCGACCCGCCTCGGCAAGAACCTGTGGACCAGCGGCGCCCGCGGCGAGCCCATCCGGCTCTATACCGCCTTCAACGAGCGCGACGAAGCGGAATTCGTCACGCATCGCATTCGCGAGTACGCGGCACAGGGGGGACTACGGCGGGAGATCGCCATTCTCTATCGCTCCAACGCCCAGTCGCGGGTGTTCGAGGAAGCCTTCCTGTCGGCGCGGGTCCCCTACCGCGTGTATGGGGGGCTGCGCTTCTTCGAGCGTGCCGAAATCAAGGATGCTCTCGCGTACCTGCGTCTCATCGCCAACCGGCGCGATGACGCTTCCTTCGAGCGGGTAGTCAATCTGCCGGCGCGCGGCATCGGCGCGAAGAGCCTCGAAGTGCTGCGCGAGGCCGCGCGCGGCGCCGGCAGCTCGCTGTGGGAAGCCGCCGGCGCCTGCATCGGCAGCGGCGCCCTCGGCGCCAAGGCGGCCGCGGGGGTGCACGGCTTCATGGCGCTCATCGAGCGGCTCGCCGCCGAGGTCGCCACACGCGCGCTGCACGAGCAGGTCGACCAGGTGCTGAAGGCGAGCGGCCTGATCGAGCACTACCGGCGCGAGAAGGCCGATCGCGGTGAGGCGCGTGTCGAGAACCTCGATGAGCTGGTGAGCGCCGCGCGCGGTTTCACGCCCGAGGGGAGCGAGCTCGCACCGCTCGAGGCCTTCCTCGCGCACGCGGCGCTCGAGGCGGGCGAGGGCCAGGCGGACGAATGGGAAGACTGCGTGCAGATGATGACGCTGCACAGCGCCAAGGGCCTCGAGTTCCCGGTGGTGTTCCTGGCGGGGCTCGAGGAGGGGCTGTTTCCACACCAGCGCTCGGCGGGCGACCTCGTCGGTCTCGAGGAGGAACGGCGCTTGTGTTATGTGGGTATGACGCGCGCCATGCGCCAGTTGTACCTGAGCTACGCCGAGCAGCGCCGCCTGCACGGTGTCGACAGCTACGGACAGGCGTCGCGCTTCGTGCGCGAGATCCCGGAAGGGTTGATCGAGGAGGTGCGGCCGCGCGTGCAGGTGTCGCGTCCGCTGGCGGTCGGGCGTTTTCGCGCCGAGGAGCCCGAGGTGGGCGGCGTGCGTCTCGGCGCACGCGTGCGCCATGGCAAGTTCGGCGATGGCGTGATCCTCAATGTAGAGGGCTCGGGCGCGCACGCGCGCGTGCAGGTGAATTTCGAGCGCCAGGGCACCAAGTGGCTGATGGTGCAGTATGCCAACCTGCAACCACTGTAGAGCGCGGCCGGACAAGTCATGAAAATCCTCATACTCGGCGCCGGGCAGGTGGGACGCACCGCCGCGGATCACCTCTCGCGCGAAGAAGCCAACGAGGTGACCGTGGTCGACGTCAACGAGGACACCCTGCGCGACGTGCAGGACCGTTTCGACGTGCGCACCGTCGCCGGCAACGCTGCCCATCCGAACGTGCTCGAGGCGGCGGGCGCAGCCGAGGCGGAGATCATCGTGGCCCTCACTTCGAGCGATGAAGTGAACCTGGTCGCCTGCGAGGTCGCGTTCACGCTGTTCCGCACTCCCACCAAGATCGCCCGCATCCGCGCTGCCGAGTACACCAGCCGCGCGGGCCTGTTCGGCGGCGACGGCCTGTCGGTGGATGTGTTCATCAGCCCCGAGCAGCTGGTGACCGAATACGTCGAGCGGCTCATCCATCACCCGGGCACGCTGCAGGTGCTCGACTTCGCCGATGGCCGGGTGCGTCTCGTCGGGGTGCGCGTCCGCAGCGGCGGGCTGCTGGCAGGCCGCAGTCTGCGCGAGCTGCCGCAACACTTGCCGAAAACTGAAGTGCGCGTGGTAGCCATCTACCGTGACGGCCGCAGCGTCGCCGCCGAGGGCGACACGGTTCTGGCGGATGGCGATGAGGTGTTCTTTCTCGCAGCGCGCGATGACATCCGCCGCATCATGAGCACGCTGCGGCACGACGACAGCGCCGCACGGCGCATCGTGATCGCCGGCGGCGGCAACATTGGCTTTCACCTGGCGCGCACGCTCGAGAAGCACAACCAGGTGAAGGTGATCGAGCGCGACGCGCGCCGGGCGCGCAAGGTCTCGGAGCTGCTCGAGAACGCCATCGTGCTGCACGGCGACGCGGCCGACGAGGAGCTGCTGATCGAGGAGAACATCGACAGCGCGGATGTGTTCGCCGCCATGACCAACGCGGAGGAGGCCAACATCCTGTCGGCGATGCTCGCCAAGCGTCTCGGCGCGCACAAGGTCATGGCGCTCATCAACAAGCCCTCCTATGCCGAGCTGATGGAGTCCCATCCGGCCATCGACATTGCCATCTCGCCGCAGACCATCACCATCGGCTCGCTGCTCGCGCACGTGCGCCGCGGCGATGTGGTGCGCGTGCATGCGCTGAAAACCGGCGCCGCCGAGGCATTGGAAGCGGTGGCTCGCGGAGATGAGCGCACCTCGCGGGTCGTCGGGCGCACCGTGGCGCAGATCGCGCTGCCGGAGGGTGCCTCGATCGGTGCCATCGTCAGGGGAGATCAGGTCATCATGGCGCATCACGACACCCTCGTGCTCGCCGACGATCACGTCATCCTGTTCCTGGCCGATCGCCGCCACCTCGAGGCGGTCGAGCGGCTGTTCGTGCGCTCGCCGCGCTGATGCAGCCCACCAAAATGCACCCCACCAAATTTCGCCCGCCACGGTTGATGAGCACTCATCGACCAGCAAGATGCGAAATTTGGCGGGGACCCCGCTAGCCGCAAAGGGCCAGACGCGTGCTTGCCGTCGCGCACGTCCTCGGTTTGCTGCTCGCCAGCTTCGCGCTCAGCTACGCGCTGCCGGTCGGCTGCGCGCTGCTCTACGGCGATGGCCTTGCGACGCGCTTTCTGCTGGCCGCAGCGATCACCGCGGCCGTGGGCCTGGTACTCGCGACGGTCACCGCGCGCGCGCGGCGCGAGCTCAAGCCGCGCGACGGGTTCCTGCTGGTCACGCTCGGCTCGCTGCTTCTGTCGTGCGCGGCGGCGTTGCCGCTGCTGCTCGCGCTGCCGGGACTGAGCTTCAGCGGCGCGTTCTTCGAGGCCATGTCCGGCCTCACCACCACCGGCTCCACGGTTCTCAACGGGCTCGACGGGCTGCCACCCTCACTCAACCTCTGGCGACACACACTGCACTGGATCGGGGGCCTCGGCATCATCGTCATGGCACTCGCGGTGCTGCCGCTGCTCGGGGTAGGCGGTATGCAGCTCTACAAGGGCCAGGCGCCGGGGGCGGTGAAGGACGAGCGGCTCGCGCCGCGCATCACCGAGACGGCGAAGCAGCTGTGGCTCGTGTACACGCTCATCACCGCCGCGGGAATCGTGGCGCTGCGGGTCTGCCGCATGAGCTGGTTCGACGCCATCTGCCATGCCTTCTCAGCGGTTGGGCTCGGCGGCTTCTCGACCCATGACCGCAGCATCGCGTACTTCAACTCACCGGCGATCGAGCTGGTGCTGATGGCGCTGATGGTGATTGCCGCGCTCAACTTCGGCCGCCACATCATCGCGCTGCGACGTCTGTCGCTCGCGACCTACCGCCAGGACCCCGAGGCAAGGGGAATATTCGCCGTCCTGGCGGTGAGCGTCCTCGGGATGTCGACGCTGCTGGTTGCGCACGGGGTGTATCCGGATTTCCTGGTCGCGCTGCGGCACGCCGCATTCAATGTCATCTCGCAGGCCACCACCAGCGGCCTCACCAGCGAGGACCTGCAGCAGTGGCCGGTGTTCGCGCCCTGGTGGATGCTGTTCCTTTCCTGCATCCTCTGCAGCACCGGCTCGACCGGCGGCGGCATCAAGATGTTTCGCACGCTGCTGCTCACGCGCCAGGCGGGGCGCGAGATGCAGCTGCTCATCCACCCCGCGGCGGTCGCACCGCTGCGCATCGGCGGGCGCCCGATCCCCGAGGGTGTCGGCTCCTCGGTGCTCGCCTTCATTTTCGTCTACTTCATGACGGTGGCACTGCTCACCTTCGCCATGCTGCTCACCGGCATGAATTTCGCCGACGCCGCGGCCGCGGTGGTCGCCTCCATCAACAACACCGCGCACGGCTTCGGGGCACCGGGTGCGGTCCACAATTTCCACTCCCTCAGCACGGCGCAGATCTGGATATGCAGCGCGGCGATGCTGCTCGGCCGGCTCGAGGTGTTCAGCGTGATCGTGCTGTTCCGGCCGGCCTACTGGCGCAGGTAGCGCGCCTTGCGTGCGCTCGTCACCGTGCGTTGGCTGCTGCTATCGAGTGCGCTGCTGCTCCCCGGCTGTGCACCGCCCCAGGGGGACACAGAGGCACGTATCGACGCACTGATGCATGCGTACAGCGGCGCGGCTCCCGGAGCCTCGGTGCTGGTGCTGCGCGATGGCGTGCCGCTGTTTCGCCGCGCCTACGGACTCGCCAATCTCGAGGAGCACATTCCCGCCACGCCCGCGACCAACTACCGCCTCGCCTCCATGACCAAGCAATTCACCGCGGCCGCGATCCTGCTGCTGGCCGAGGAGGGACGCTTGTCGCTGGATGACCCGGTACGCAAATGGCTGCCATCGCTGCCGCCGGCCGCGGACGCGGTCACGGTGCGGGAGCTGCTCACGCACACCTCGGGTCTCCTCGACTACGAGGACCTCATTCCTCCCGCGGCCTCCCAACAGGTGCACGATGCGGATGTGCTGCGCCTGCTGGAGTCACAGAACAGCGGTTACTTCGCACCGGGAGCGAGCTACCGCTACAGCAACACCGGCTACGCCCTGCTGGCGCTGATCGTGGCGCGGGCCTCGGGCGAGGACTTCGCCACCTTTCTGCGCAAGCGGATTTTTGTGCCGCTCGGGATGCGCGGCACGCTCGCCTACCAGGCGGGCATCTCCACCATCGATCACCGCGCCTTCGGCTACAGCTACGAGCACGGGGCGTGGCAGCGCACCGACCAGAGCATGACGAGCGCGGTACTGGGCGATGGCGGGGTGTACTCCTCCATCGATGATCTGGCGAAATGGGATGCGGCGCTCTATGACGGGCGGCTGCTGTCCGCCGCGAGCCTGCGCCAGGCGTTCACGCCGGCGACGGCCACTGACGATCCCGCCGTGCGCTACGGCTTCGGCTGGCGCATCAGCGGCGAGACGCTCTGGCACTCGGGTGAGACGGTGGGATTCCGCAACGTCATCGTCCGCTATCCGCGGCACCACTTCACCGTCATCGTCCTCACCAACCGCGACGAGCCCGAGCCCTATCCGCTGGCACTCGCGATCGCCAGGCTCTATCTGCCCGACGCCGAGGCCGGGCACGCCACGAGCAGCGCCGCGGGTCCCAACCCGCTCGCGCGCCCGTTGCCCGCCAACGGCCATTGAGCACGGCCCGTCGATGACAGAACGCCGCCGGGAGCGCACTCCCGGCGGCGTCACATCAGCAGTCAAAACGCGCCGTGATCAGGTGTCAGGCTTGACGACCAGCGCATTATGCACGCCGCGCACGCCGTCGGTGTCGCGGGCGATCTGCACCGCGCGTTCCACCTCGGACTGGGAGCGCGCCGTGCCGCTCAGGTACACGACGCCATCCGCGTCGGTGTCCACCCGGATCTTCGCCAGGCTGCCCATATGGTCAGCGGCGAGTTTGGATTTGATCTTGGTGGTGATCGCCGAGTCCTTGACGAACGCTTTCGGATGCGACCGATCGACGTCGGCATCCTGCGCGTAAACCGCCGTGCCGGCGAGTAACCCTGCGGCCGCGAGGGCCGCAGTCGCAATTGCCAGTTTCATCATGACTTCTCCATGGGCCGATTGGAGGTGTCAGTACAACAGCTGCACGGGTGAGGCGGTGTAGGTGTGCGCCGTCACATGGCGTGGGTGTGCGCCTAAGCATGCGCTGGGCGCGTGCGGCGCCGCTGTTTCGTTCAGCCTGTTGTCAGGTTGTCAAAGTTCGCGGTCGATGGGAAAGAGCTCGAGAAAGTGCACTTCGAACTTCTGCCAGGCGCTGCGCGCGCGTTCATCGCGCAGCACCAGCGGCTGGCCGGATTCCACCGTCGACCAGGTGAGCTCCGGATCCCCCGGCTCCTTCTCCGCCAACCGCACCGCATAGGCATTCTCCGGCTGAGTCATGAGGTCGAAGTGCCGTGCCGTCTGCTCGGCGAGTACGCCGCTGTGAATGATGGCGCCGTTCTCGGTGTTGAGGCGGCGCGAGCGCTGGTCGTAGTTCATCGAGCCGACGTACACGCCACTGCGGTCGAACACCAGCAACTTCGCGTGCAGGCTGAAATGGCCGTAGCTCGAGAGCCTGGCCGACTGCCCGGTGCCACGGCTGCTCTCGGGGCGCGCGCGGATCTCGTACAGCTGCACACCGGACTGCAGCAGCGGCAGGCGGTAGTGCATGTAACCCGCCTGCGCCGCGTGGCTGCTCTCGGACTCGAGCGAGCTGGTGAGGATGCGCACGGTGCGTTGCTTCTCGCGCAGCTCCTGCAGCAGCCGCATCTCATCGGGCGCGGGCACCAGATAGGGTGACACCAGCGTGAGCTCGGAGCGGGTGGCGTGAATCGCCTCGGCCACCGGTGCAAACAACAGGCTGCTGACGCCCTCGCCGGCGGCGAGACGCTTGCCTTTGTAAGGGCTGTCGTAGGTCACCACGGCGTCCGCCCAATCGAGCGCTGCACTACCGGCGAGCACGCTCGCCAGCGGCTCGTCGGCGGCAAGTTTCTCCTCGTAGTGTGAGCCGGCGCTGGCCGCCTTCTGCGGCACCGTGACGCGTTGCGCGAGCGCCTGTGCCGCCGCCGCAGCGGTGGCCTTCGCTGGCGTCAGCGCCTGCACCGGAATCGCCAGCTGGCTCTCCCAGTACTGCTCGAAGCCGGTCGCCAGCTCCTGCACCGCGGGTCCCGCGCTCAGCACATCGTCGTCGGCGAACTGCCAGCTCGGGTCGACCTGGAAGTATTCATCGCCGATGTTGCGCCCGCCGATGAGCGCGATGGCGCGATCGGCGATGAACAGCTTGTTGTGCATGCGGAAGTCGAGCCGGCTGTGGCTGAAGAGATACTCGACATCGCGCATGAAGCTGTTGTGCCCGCGGTAACGCCACGGGTTGAACACCCGCACCTCGACGTTCGGCTGCCCCGCCAGCGCGTACAGCTGCTCATCACCGCGGAGCGCCTCGCCGTCATCGACGAGGACGCGCACGCGCACCCCGCGGACGGCCGCTTTGCTCAGCGCTTCGGTGATCAGCTTGCCCGACTCATCGCCGTGAAAGATGTAGTACTGCAGATCGAGTGAGCTGTGCGCGGCCGCGATGAGCTCGAGCCGCAGCAGCAGCCCGTCCACACCGGCAGCGTACATCCGGAAGCCGGACTCACCCGGATGTGCGCTCGCGCCAGCGGCGGCCTGCAGCAGGGCGGGGTTGGCGGGCTCGGTAACCGAGGGCGAAGGCGGACGCGGATAGTCGCGGCCCGGCAGCGTAGTGCAGCCGCATAGCAGCAAGGCGCAGCAGAGGGCAGTGAGCCGTGGCATCCGTGCCAGTGTCGGTGATGGGGGCTGAATCAGCTGTGAATATAACTCTCCAGCTGCTCGATCTGTTGCTGCTGCTCAGCTATGACAGCCTTCACCAGATCGCCGATCGACACCATGCCGACCACCCGTCCGCTCTCTATCACCGGCAGGTGCCGCACGCGCCGCTCGGTCATGAGCTGCATGCACTTCTCCACCGTCGTCTCGGGCTGCACGGTCAGCACTTGCGCGGTCATGATGTCGCGCACCGGAGTGTCGGCGGAGGAGCGACCCATGAGGATGACCTTGCGGGCATAGTCGCGCTCGGAAATGATGCCGCTGAGGGTGTCGCCCTGCATCACCAGCAGCGCGCCGACGTGGCGCTCCGCCATCATGCGGATCGCCTCGAGAACCGCCGCGCCGGGTGGGACGGAGAAAACCTCCCGCCCCTTGCGGTCGAGCAACTGACGCACGCTGATCATCAACTCTCGCTCCCGGATGAGCCTTAGCCTAGCGCGCCGCGGGCCCCACTTCCACGCTGAGCGTGACGTCGGCGGTAACATCCAGAGTCCCGGATTCAACCTGGGTCTGCGGCGCCGCTTCCGCGTTCATGGCGCGTGCGGCACCGCCATAAACACGCACCGGCGCGAAGCGCGGACTGCTTTCCTCGACGCTGAGGATGCGTAACACCTTTACTCCGAGCGCGGCGGCGAGCACATCGACCTCGGCGCGCGCTCGGGTCGCAGCCTCGCGCAGGGCCTGGGCACGTACAGTGTCCTGGTCGCGCAGCGTGAACTGGATGCCCTGCACGCGGTTGGCTCCGGACTGGGTCGCGGCGTCGATGACGGCTCCGATCCGGGTGAGGTCATCGAGCTGCACCTGGACCACGTTAAGCGCCGTGTAGCCCTCGATGGTCGGCTCGCCTTCCTTCGGGTGATAGCGATAGTTGGGAGTGAGTGAGTAGCTGAGGGTTCTGAGCACGGCCGTGGGACCCGCGGCCTTGCGCACCGCAGCGAGCACCGCTTCCAGCTCGCGCGCATTCTGCGACGCGGCATCCTGCGACAGCGCGGCTCGCGTGGTGACCCCGACATCGATCTGCACCCGGTCGGGCTTGGCGGTCACCCGGGCATCGCCGGTGACGCGAATCGACGACACGGGCGGCTGCTGGGCGAAGGTCGCTGCCGCCGTACCACAGGCGAGCCCCGTCAGCCACCATCGCCTCCAACCCAAGGTCCGCCCGGAACGCATTCGCATATTCTACGCACGCCGCGTGCGGCAGTTCATAGTTTGACCAGCCGGCCGCGCCGATGACGGCGGCAGGCAGGTATACAGTCGTCCATGGAGAGTCGCGAGATTCACGTGGCAGCGGATCGCTTCGAGGTCTCGTCCGGCGAGGCGCTGCTCGTTACCGAATTGTCCTCGGCCATCGCGATCTGCCTGTACGATGCCGCCGAGGAGGCAGGTGCACTGCTGCACCTGCGCTGCATCGTCAAGAGCTCCAAGCCCGCCGACGTGACCGACACGACCCTCGCCACCGAGCTGTTGCTGCTCGATCGCTGCCTGCAATCGCTGCGTGAGATGGCTCCCGCCGCACGTGACCTGCAGGCACGCATCGTCGTGCACCTGCCGGAGCCCGCGCAGGCCGGCCCGGCGTATCAAACCGTGATCTCGCTGGTGAAGCGCTTTCTCGAGGATCAGAAGGTGACGCTGCTGCCGGAGGATGTCTCCACCGGACAGCCGCGCCGACTGCGCTTTCGGCCGAGCATGGGGTGGGTACACACGCACAACTGAGGTGCGCATGCGAGCCGGACGCGAGGCGGCAGTACCGCCGGTCGTCAGCGCTGCCCTCGAGCAGCTGCTCGGAGAGCGGGTCGCGCATGTCGAGGTAATAGAGCACTCCTGGTTCGCCCGGCTGCACGGAGCCTGCGCGACGACGCGCCCGCACCGCATCTACCTGTCCGGCAGCGCCGCGGACTTTTTCGGCAACCCCTGGCTGATGTTGCACGAGTACTGCCACGTGCTGCGCCAGTGGCAGACCGGCTCACTCACCGTGCCGCGCTACCTGCTCGAGTGTCTCAGGCGCGGCTACTGGAACAACCGCTTCGAGGTCGAGGCGCGCGCGTTCGCAGACCAGAACGCACCCCAGCTGCACGCGCTGCTCGCGAGCGCTGCGGCCGCGCCGCCGCAGCGGCCCGACGCTCACCCCAGCAGCGCCTCGCGCCGGTAGAGCCGCCCGGCAGCAAGGATGAGCAGCGCGGCCACGGCGAGCGTGACACCCACCGAGAGCGCAACCCAGTTCGGCGGCAACGCTTCCGCGCGCAGCAGACTCGTGATGAGGAAGTGCTGGCTGAGCGAGGGAACCGCCATGAGGGCGCGCTGCGGGCGCAGTCCGAGCAGCCCCGCGAAGGCGAGCGGTACCGTCGGCACGAGCAGCAGCAGCGCAAGCCACGTCTGCGCTTCGCGGTAGCTGCGCGTGTAGGCTGCAACCAGCGTCATCAGCGCCGCCCCGAGCGGCACCAGCGGCAGAGTGAGCAGGATCACTTTCAGCGCCACAGCCGGTGCGAAGTTGACACTCATGCCGAAACGCTCGAGCCCGATGAACCGCAGCACGATTGCGAACGCGGCCACGGTGAGCGTCAGCGAGAGGATCAGGTAGGCGCAGGTCGCGAGGATTTTGCCGTAGATCAGCCGCTGGCGAGGCACCGGCACGGTGAGCAGCGGCTCGAGTGAGCCGCGCTCGCGCTCACCGGCAGTCGCGTCGATGGCGAGATACATCCC
>Ga0318516_10000119_pt1 | contig 18523 bp, 16 predicted proteins | sample GRESIP176b2f20_FD_202501 | JGI IMG/M metagenome (GOLD analysis project Ga0318516, IMG submission 202501) | Tropical soil microbial communities from Luquillo Experimental Forest, Puerto Rico - GRE.SIPMG.176b2f20 | ecosystem: Environmental > Terrestrial > Soil > Tropical forest > Bulk soil... | reverse complement strand
CCGGCTTCACCGCGAACACGTGCGGCGAGACCGCGAGCTCGCAGACGGCGACGAAATCCTTGAACGGATCGTAGGGTGGCGTGTTGTAGAGCCCGGGGTTGACGGCAAAGGCGCTGGTCGACAGCAGGATCGTATAGCCGTCGGCGTCCGCGCGCGCGACGTAGCCCATGCCGATATTGCCGCCGCCACCACCCTTGTTCTCCACGACGACCGAGGCACCCATCGCCTCCTGCATCGCGGCCGCCATGAAGCGCGCCATGATGTCGGATGGTCCGCCCGGGGTGTTGGCCACCACGATCCTGACGGGACGGTCGGGATAGGCGGCGAAGGCCGTGCCCACGCGCAGAACCGCGGGCGCGGCGAGCCCCGCGAGCGCAGTTTTGATCAGGCGGCGCCGCGATGGCGATCCCACGACGTTGCGTGTCTCTCTCATCCTTGTGCTCCCGGGAAGGCGTCGCTTTGCGCGCGATGCTATAGGAACTTCGCGATCCTGCGACAACCTGAATTGGCCCAGTCGCACGAGCGAGTCGCTGCGGCCACCTGTCGCTTGTCGTCTTCTCTGCGAGAGGTCCGAATTGCGCCTCGCGCCTTTGTCGCTGGCCGTGTTGGGTGCCGTTGACCCGCTGCGAGAGCTTGGACACCTTATGGTTGCATTCTAACCTGGGTGGTCATTGTAAAGAAGAATCGAAAAACAATGAGCCGGGCCGATCTCCTCGCGCTGATCTCCGCGCTGCAACCTTAGGGCGTAATGTCGGACGCGGTTTTCGGGAGCCGCGTGCATTCGCGTGCGTGCGCGTCGACCTTGCGTGTTCCCATGCGCGATTTTGGCTCATACGCTTTTGTAGCATAATTACGTTACGTAGTCAAGCGGCTTCGTAGCGTAGCCACAAAAAAATCGCGCCTACCCCCGCCGCCGCGCCCGCCGCTCGCGCGGCTCGACCGCGTCGAGTTGCGGCGCGAGCCGCTGCGCCTCCGCCACCAGCGCCGCGGTCAGCGGCGTCATCGGCGCGCGCGCGGGAACGACGAGCCCGATGGTGTGCACGGCCTGCGGCTCCACGATGGGAATGGCGCGGATGGTCTCGGTCAGCCCCAGCGTCTCCGCGAGCTTCGCCGGCATCACGCTCGCCCAGCGGCCGGTGCGCACATGCGCGAACAGCACGATCATGGAATTGGACTCGAGCGTGGGCTGCGGCGTGCCGCCGGCGCCCCGCAACAGCTCGTCAATGATGCGCCGGTTCTGCATGTCGGGCGTGAGCAAGCAGAGCGGCACTTTCGCCACCTCCGCCCAGCTCACCGTGGCGCGGTTGCCGAACGGCGCGTCCGACGACGTCAACAGGCGGTAGTGCTCGCGATAGAGCGGGAACGCGTTCACGCGGCCGAGCGGCTCGTTGTCGAGATAGGTCACGCCGGCATCGATCTCGAGATTTTCGAGCTCGGCCAGCACCTCGATCGAGGTGCGCGACAGGATGGTGAACTGCACGTTGGGATGGCGCATGCGGAACGGCGTGGTGAGGCTCGCCACCATGGCCAGCGTGGTGGGGATCGCGGCGATGCGTAGCCGCCCGGTCAGCCCGTGGCGCAGCGCGTCAAGCTCTTGGCGCATGGCGCGCGCGTCGCCGACGATGCGGCGCGCCCAATCGAGCACCCGCTCGCCCTCGGGCGTGAAGCTGCGAAAACGCGAGCCGCGGTTGACCAGCAGCACGCCCATGGCGTCCTCGAGCTGCTTGACCCCCGCGGACAGCGTGGGCTGAGTCACGCCGCAGGCCTCCGCCGCGCGGCCGAAATGCCGCTCGCGAGCGAGCGCCAGAATGAATTCGAGCTTATCGATCAAGGCAGTAGTCGCGACTAGGCAACGCCTCCAGTCTCGCGCTGTTGATAGAAAATTTCAATCGATCGATGGTAATTGAGGGCTTGTTTTTAATCAACGGCATGCGCTTTTGTGGCTTGAGAAGGATTCCAACATGGACGCGCGCACCGACGATCGAGGTCTGGGACGCCGTAACCGCCCGCGCAAAACGCCCAAGGGCCGCCAGGTCGAGCCGCAGGCGCTGGTAGAGGTGCGCGCGCTGCTGGGCGAGCGCGAGCGCCGGCGCGATCTCCTGATCGAGCATCTGCACCTGATCCAGGACCGCTACGGCCATCTCTCCGCCGCGCATCTCGCCGCGCTGGCGCAGGAGATGAAGCTCGCGCTCACCGAGGTCTACGAGGTCGCGACCTTCTACGCCCATTTCGACGTGGTGAAGGAAGACGAGACGCCGCCGCCCGCGCTCACCGTGCGCGTGTGCGACTCGCTCTCCTGCGCCATGGCGGGCGCCGAGCATCTCCTGCGCACGTTACCGAACCGGCTCGGTCCGGACGTGCGGGTCGTGCGCGCGCCCTGCATGGGCGCTTGCGACCGCGCGCCCGTTTGCGCCGTCGGCCACGTGCAGGTGATGGGCGCGACCACGGAGAGCGTGGCGGCCGCGGTGGCGCAGGGCGCGCACGCCCACGCCTATCCCACGCCCAGCGATTTCGAGCGCTATGTAGGCGCCGGCGGCTATGCGCTGCTCAAAGCTTGCGTTAAGGGCGCGCACACGCGCGACGACATCATCAAGGCGGTCAGCGACGCCGGGCTACGCGGCCTCGGCGGCGCCGGCTTTCCGACCGGGCGCAAGTGGACGCTGGTGCGCGCCGAGCCGGCGCCGCGCCTGTTCGCGGTCAACGCCGACGAGGGCGAGCCCGGCACCTTCAAGGACCGCTACTACCTCGAGCAGGATCCGCACCGCTTCATCGAAGGCATGCTGATCGCGGCCTGGGTGGTCGAGGCGGCGGACGTCTACATCTACATCCGCGACGAATATCCCGAGGTGCGGCTCATGCTCGCGGACGAGCTCGCCAAGGTCGAGCGCGCCGGGCTCGCCAAGCACGCGCGCATGCATCTGCGCCGCGGCGCCGGCGCTTACATCTGCGGCGAAGAATCCGCGATGATCGAATCGATCGAGGGCAAGCGCGGCCTGCCCCGCCATCGCCCGCCTTACGTGGCGCAGGTCGGTCTGTTCGGCCGCCCGACGCTCGAGCAAAACGTCGAGACGCTCTACTGGGTGCGCGACATCGTCGAGAAAGGCGCGCAATGGTTCACCTCGCACGGCCGGCGCGAGCGCAAGGGGCTGCGCAGCTTCTCGGTGTCGGGGCGGGTGAAGAAGCCCGGCGTCGTGCTCGCGCCCGCCGGTGTCAGCGCGCGCGAGCTGATCGAGGAGTATTGCGGCGGCATGCAGGAGGGCCACCGCTTCAAGGGCTATCTGCCCGGCGGCGCCTCCGGCGGCATTCTGCCGGCCGCGATGGCGGATCTCCCGCTCGACTTCGGCACGCTGGAACAATACGGCTGCTTCGTGGGGTCGCACGCGGTTGTCGTCCTCTCCGACAAGGACGATATGAAGGCGGTGGCGCTCAACCTGATGCGCTTCTTCGAGGACGAGAGCTGCGGCCAATGCACGCCCTGCCGCGCCGGCACCGAGAAGGCCGCCACGCTGATGGCAACCGGGCCCTGGGATCAGGCGTTGTTGACGGAACTCTCCGACGCCATGCGCGACGCCTCGATCTGCGGGCTCGGCCAGGCGGCGCCCAACCCGCTGCTGTGCGTGCTCAAGTATTTCCCGGAGGAGCTGGCGAAGCCGCTCGGGAGTTGGTGATGAACATCGCGATATATCTATGGTCGTCATTGCCGGGCTTGACCCGGCAATCCATCGGTCTTCGCAAAAAGATGGATGCGCGGGTCAAGCCCGCGCATGACGCCCTCACACTTGGCTGAGATCGAAACCATGAGCACGACGAACGGCTCCGCAAAGCCCAACACCTTCAGCATCGACGAGCGCGAGGTCGACATCCGCGAGGGCGAGACCATCTTCCGCGCCGCGCGCCGCCTCGGCATCAAGCTGCCGCATCTGTGCTACTCGCCCAAGCCCGGCTACCGCCCCGACGGCAACTGCCGCGTCTGCATGGTGGAGATCGAAGGCGAGCGCGTGCTGGCGGCAAGCTGCATCCGCACGCCCACGCCGGGTATGAAGGTCAAGACGCAGACCCCTCGCGCCAAGACCGCGCGCCGCATGGTGGTCGAGCTGTTGCTCACCGATCAGCCGCCCAAGGACGTGGCGCACGATCCGCAATCGGAATTCTGGCTGACCGCCGACCGGCAGGGCGCGGCAACGAGCCGATTCCCGCGCCGCGCCGCGCCCGCCCCCGACCGCAGCCATCCGGCCATGGCGGTCAATCTCGACGCCTGCATCCAATGCAATCTCTGCGTCCGTGCCTGCCGCGAGGTGCAGGTCAACGACGTGATCGGCATGGCCGGCCGCGGCTACGGTGAAAAGATCGTGTTCGACTTCGACGACCCCATGGGCGAGTCGACCTGCGTCGCCTGTGGCGAATGCGTGCAGGCCTGCCCCACCGGCGCGCTGATGCCGGCGACCCTCGTCGATGCCGCCAACGTGCGCACCCAGTTCCCGGACCGCGAGGTCCACAGCGTGTGCCCGTATTGCGGGGTCGGCTGCCAACTCACCTATCACATCAAGGACGACAAGCTCCTCTACGTCGGCGGCCGCAACGGACCGGCGAACCAGAACCGGCTCTGCGTCAAGGGCCGCTTCGGCTTCGACTATGTGAGCCATCCGCACCGCCTCATGCAGCCGCTCATCCGCAAGGACGGCGTGCCCAAGCACGCCAACGACACCATCGACCCCGCCAATCCCTGGACGCATTTCCGTCCCGCCACCTGGGATGAGGCGCTCGACCGCGCCGCCGCGGGGCTCAAAACGATTCGCGATCGCGACGGCTCCAAGGCGCTCGCCGGCTTCGGCTCGGCCAAGGCCTCGAACGAGGAGGCTTATCTCTTCCAGAAGCTGGTGCGCGCCGGTTTCGGCACCAACAACGTCGATCACTGCACGCGGCTCTGCCACGCCTCCTCGGTCGCCGCGTTGCTGGAGACGATCGGCTCGGCGGCGGTCACCGCCACCTTCAACGAGTGCAAGAATTCCGACGTCATCATCGTGATCGGCGCCAACCCGACCGAGAACCATCCGGTCGCCGCCACGTTCTTCAAGCAGGCGGCCAAGCGCGGCGCGCAGCTCATCGTCATGGATCCGCGCGGCCAGGCGCTCAAGCGCCACGCCACCCACATGCTGCAGTTCAAGCCCGGCGCCGACGTGGCGATGCTCAACGGCATTCTCAACGTGATCGTCACCGAAGGGCTCTACGACCGCCAATACGTCGAGGCGCAGACCTCGAACTTCAAGGCCTTCGCCGAGCACATCAAGGAGTTCACGCCGGAGGAGATGGCGCCGATCTGCGGCATTGCGGCCGACACGCTGCGCACGGTCGCGCGCAGCTATGCGCGGGCGAAGTCGGCGATCATCTTCTGGGGCATGGGCGTGTCGCAGCACGTGCACGGCACCGACAACGCGCGCTGCCTGATCGCGCTCGCCTTGATCTGCGGGCAGATCGGGCGGCCGGGCACGGGGCTCCATCCGCTGCGCGGGCAGAACAACGTGCAGGGCGCGTCCGACGCCGGCCTCATCCCGATGTTCTTCCCGGACTACCGGTCGGTAGAGAATGCCGACATCCGCGCCAGCGTGGAAAAAGCCTGGGGCACCACGCTCGATCCCAAGCGCGGCCTCACCGTGGTCGAGATCATGAAGGCCGTGCACGCCGACGTGATCAAGGGCATGTACATCCTGGGCGAGAATCCGGCAATGTCGGACCCCGACCTCAATCACGCGCGCGAGGCGCTCGCGCATCTCGAGCATCTCGTGGTGCAGGACATCTTCCTCACCGAGACCGCCGCCTACGCCGACGTGATCCTGCCGGCCTCGGCCTGGCCGGAGAAGGACGGCACCGTCACCAACACCAACCGCCAAGTGCAGATGGGACGCCGCGCGCTGCCGCTGCCGGGCGAGGCCAAGCTCGATTGGTGGATCACCCAGGAGATCGCGCGCCGCATCGGCATGAACTGGAACTATCGGCATCCGAGCGAGATCTACGCCGAGATGGCGTCGCTGATGCCCGCGCTCGACAACATCTCGTGGGATCGCATCGAGAAGGAGAGCGCCGTCACTTATCCCTCCGATGCGCCGGACGAGCCCGGGCACGACGTGGTGTTCGGCGATCGCTTCCCCACCCAGGACGGCCGCGGCAAGATTGTGCCGGCCAAGATCCTGCCGCCGGACGAGCGGCCCGACGCCGAGTATCCGTTCGTGCTCTCGACCGGCCGCCAGCTCGAGCATTGGCACACCGGCGCCATGACCCGCCGCGCGTCGACGCTCGACGCGCTCGAGCCGGGCGCGGTCGCCAACCTCTCGCGCGGCACGATTGTCAAGCTCGGCATCAAGCCCGGCGACATGGTACGGGTGACGACCCGGCGCGGCACCATCGAGCTCATCGCGCGCCAGGACGACGCCATTCCCGACGGCGTCGTGTTCATCCCGTTCGCATTCGTGGAGGCGGCGGCAAACCTGCTCACCAATCCGGCGCTCGATCCGTTCGGGAAAATCCCCGAATTCAAGTATTGCGCCGCCAAGGTCGAGCCGGTGGCGGAAGGCGCGCGGGCGGCGGCGGAGTAAGCCAAGGTAGGGTGGGCGACGGCGCGCTGACCGGCCCTCACGACCCGGGATCGTTACGGACGCTGTCTCTGTAGCGGTCCCGGACCAGCGCTGCGCCGCCTCGCGCGTCGAAGACGCTCGGGGATGCGCTTATGGCTCGCGCTGCATCGCATCCGGCGAGCGTTACCTCGAGGAGCGAGACGCCATGGCAACGCCCGAGGTGCTCAGACGCGAGATCAAGGCGCTGGCGTTCGACCAGTACGGCACCATCGTCGACATGCAGAGGGGGCTGACCGAGGTCGTCACGCCCTTCCTCAAGCGCAAGGGTTGGGACGGCGCGCCGCATAGCTTCGTCACCTGGTGGCGCCGCACGCATTTCGAGAACTCGATGATCGACGCGCTGTGCGATCGCGGGCATACGCCCTACCGGGAGATCGGGCAGCGCGCCGTCGCCTACGTGATGGATCGCTGCGGCATCGGCTACACGGCGGACGAGGTGCGCTCGCTCGTGAGCGCGATTGAGAAGCTCAAGCCGTTCCCCGATGTGGCGCCGGCGCTCGCAAAGCTTCGAGCCAAGGGATACAAGCTGGCGATTCTATCGAACGGCGATCGCGACATGCTCAAGGCCGCCGGACCGCACATCGGCGTTGCGTTCGATCACGTCATCTCGGTCGAGGAGGCCGGCTATTTCAAGCCGCACTGGAAGGCCTACGCCAAGGCCGCCGAGATCATCGGGCAGGACCCCGCCAGCATTCTGTTCGTCGCCAATCACGCCTTCGACTGCATCGGGGCAAAATCCTATGGCATGCGCACCGCGTTCATCGACCGGCGCAAGCGGCCGTTCGGCCAAACCCCGCATCAGCCCGATCTGGTGGTGGCCGATTTCGCCGAACTGGCCGCCGTCTTGGCGTGAGGTTTGCCTCGCCGCTTGCTTTTGCGCGTGTCCATCGCCATGGTGCGGGCATGACCATCGCCGCGAGCGAGCGTGATCTCGCCGTCGTCCGTCACGACTGGACGCGCGCGGAGGTGCGCGCGCTGTTCGAGCTTCCGTTTCCCGAATTGATCTTTCGCGCGCAGCGCATTCACCGCCTGCACTTCGATCCCACCGAGGTGCAGATTTCGACCCTCATCTCGATCAAGACCGGCGGCTGTCCGGAAGACTGCGCCTATTGCCCCCAGAGCGCGCACTACCAGACGTCGGTCAAGGCGGAAAAGCTGATGCGCGTCGATGCCGTCGTCGCCGAGGCGCGGGCGGCGAAGAGCGCGGGCGCGAGCCGCTTCTGCATGGGGGCGGCCTGGCGCGAGCCGAAAGACCGCGACCTCGACAACGTGTGCGAGATGGTCGCGGGCGTCAAAGCGCTCGGGCTCGAGACCTGCGCCACGCTCGGCATGCTCACGCAGCGCCAGGCCCGGCGTCTCAAGGCGGCCGTCCTCGACTACTACAACCACAACCTCGACACCTCGCCGGAATATTACGGCGCGATCATCACCACGCGCACCTACCAGGACCGCCTCGACACGCTCGGCCACGTGCGCGACGCCGGCATCCACGTCTGCTGCGGCGGCATCGTCGGCATGGGCGAGAGCGCCGACGATCGCATCGGCATGATCGTCACGCTCGCGAACCTGCCCGCGCATCCCGAAAGCGTGCCGATCAACATGCTGGTCAAGGTCGAGGGTACGCCGCTGGCGAGCGGGGAGACGCTGGATCCGATCGATTTCGTGCGCACCATCGCGGTCGCCCGCATCACCATGCCGAAGTCGGTGGTGCGCCTGTCGGCGGGGCGGGAGGACATGAGCGAGGAGACGCAGGCGCTGTGCTTTGTCGCCGGCGCCAACTCGATCTTCTACGGTCCGAAGCTCCTCACCACGCCCAATCCCGAGCGCGACCGCGACCGGCGATTGATGGACAAGCTCGGCCTGGTGCCGATGGGCTAGCGCGCGCACGCATCACCACGCAACCATCGCCTCGATGCAAGCTCGATGAAGGCGAGATTGCAATCCGCCGTTACTTCTTGGATGCGTCGGGAATGACGATCACCTGATCGTTGCGAACGTCGAACGCCATCAGGTCGGTGCCGAGTGCGAGCGGCCCGGAATACGTCTCACGCGTGGTGCGTTCGATGTCAGCGACCTTGGGTGCCGGATAATCTGGCGAGCCCAAGAACACAAGATGCGTGTAGGCGGCGAGTTTCGGCTTGAGCCTTGCGAACAGCGAGCCCGCCTCCTGCGGCGTTATGTGATGGGCCATGATGTATTTAACGATGGGCGTCTTGTCGTGGTATTCCGGGTTCGCGATGGCAACCTCGTGCACCACGAGGGTGGCGCCTTGCGCGTGCTTTTCGAGGTTCTCGCTGTAGCGCGTGTCGCCGGACAGGATGACCGAGCGTCCGTCGTAGTCGACGCGATAGCCGTAGGCCGGCTTGATCAAAGCGCCGTGGTCGACTTCAAACGCGGTCACCGTCACGCCGTTCTTGTCATAGACGACGCCGTCGCTTGTATATTCGGACGGCGCGATCGCCACGCCTTCCATGGGATTCTTCTCGTCTTCGTAGCGGATACGAATATCTTCGGCGTAGGCGCGTTCCAGATTTTGCATCAGCGGCACGGTGCCTTTCGGCCCGATGATGCGGAACGGGCTCTGCCTGTTGCCGTAGTAGCGGCCGATCCAACCCGTAAGCCACAAGTCGGGGATGCCCGACGTATGATCGGAGTGAAAGTGGGTGAGGAACACGGCATTCAACGTGCCCATGGACACGCCGATCTGGTTGAGCCTGATGGTGGCTCCGCGGCCGACGTCGAACAACAGCCGCTCTTTTCCGGCCTCCACGAGCGTGGCAGCGCCGAACCGGTCGGGAATGGGGAATGGCACGCCCGTCCCGAGCAGCGTCACCTTGAAGTCTTGCGCCCAGACTGCAGACGTATATGCCGACGACGTAAAGGCGAGACAGATCGACAAGATCGCGAAGCGTCGGATGATGCCCATGTCGTGCCTCCATGCGCGCGCCGGTGGAGCGAGCCTATCGAGCAACAGCTTGCGGCGTAAAGTGGCTCCCGGGGCCGTGAGACGCGTGCAGCGCCGAGCGATGCTTTACTGCGATCCGGCAGCCTGCGACTTGCCGTATTGCAGCACCTGAACCTTTTCCAGCGTGACGAGGCCGCTCGAGATCATGCCGTTGAGCACCGGCAGGAAGGCGTCGATCTTCTCTTGCGAGTCGACGATCTCGATCACGATCGGCAGGTCCTGCGACAGGCGCAGGATTTTGGTGGTGTGGATGTGGCTCGAATGGCCGAAGCCCATCGGACCGCGCAGGACCGTGGCGCCAGCGAGCTGCATCTCGCGGGCTTTGACCAAAATCGCCTCATAGAGCGGCAGGCGCCCCGCCTTGGCGTCTTCCCCGACGAAGATTCGGAGCAGGACGGCGTCACGCGGAAGCTGCATGGATTACACCCATCTCATCGTATTGAGGCTGAAGGCGGCGATATGGCCGAGCCAAACGGCCAGCAGGCACATTACCACCGAACCGACAATATTGAAGGAGGCTTGCACCCATTCGCCGTCGCTCACGAGATTAAGCGTCTGCAGACTGAACGAGGAAAACGTCGTGTACCCGCCGCAGAGGCCGACCATCACGAATTGCCGCGCCGTAGTGCCGACAAAGATGCGCCCGTCGGGACCGGTCAGCGTGGCGAAGAATCCGATGATGAAGGAACCGACGACGTTGACGATCAGCGTGCCCCACGGAAACGTCTCGCCGATCAATCGTGCCGCTACGCCCGAGCACCAGTAGCGGGCGACGCCGCCGATGGCACTTCCAATCGCAATCTAGAGATAGAGTCCCATGATCTTGCCCGATGCCTCCTGTGAAGGGGATGCTCGCGCCTTGTTATCCGCTGCCGGTCCGACGTTGATCCGGCAGACAACAAAAACCCGCCTTGCGGCGGGTCACGCACGGACTCCCACCGCATCGGTCGCGGCAGGAGTCATCAGCCATCGCGGGCGGTTTCGGGGGACTCCATCCCCATTGCCGCCAGACGCTAACGGGAGGTCGTGGTTGCGTCAATGCATCGCCGCCGCTGCCCGCGGCATCAGCGCGCCGCGATGGCGGATGACCTGCGCCGCCAGCCGGTGCGCGGCAGCGGCTGCGTCGGCCGGCCCCTTGCCGGACATGCGCGCGGCGATGTAGGCGGCGTTGAAGCTGTCGCCGGCCGCGGTGGGGTCGACCGGCACCACCACCTCCGGGACGGGTATGAATTCGCTCCGCCCTCCGCTCGCCACCAGCGCGCTGTTCGGCCCGTTCTTCACCACGATCTCGGCGATGCCGAAGGCTTGCAGCCGCTCCACGGTCGACTCCGGGCTGGGGTCGCCCCACAACACGGCCTCGTCGTCATAGGCCGGCAACGCGATGTCGACGCGCTTCAACGCCTCCATGAACACGGTGCGCGTGCGCGATAAATCTCCGCGCCAGCCGCGCGGGCGGAAATTTCCGTCGAAGGCGACCTTCACGCCCTGCTGGCGGACCATCTCGACGAGAGCGAGGAAGCGGCCGAGCCCGGTGTTGGAATAGAGCGACAGCGTGATGCCGGAAAAGTAGACGAGCTTTGCCTTGGTCAGGCCTTCGGCCACGCGCCCCCAATCCGGCAGTTCGAACAGATCGCGCGCCGGCGATTCGCCGCGCCAATCGTAGCGGCGGCGCGTGCCGGCGGCATCGGCGTCGACCACGGCGAGGCCGGGCAGGCGGCCGCGCGTTCGCAGCACGAGGTCGCTGGCGACGCCCTCGGCCACGGCGAGCGCCAGGATCGCCTCCGAATAGGGATCATCTCCGAGCGCGGTTGCAAACGCGGCGTCGATCCCGGCGCGCGCGACATAGACCGCCACGTTGAAGGTGTCGCCGGCGCAGCCGATGCCGAAACGGCCGTCGCCGCCGCGGACGAATTCGATCAATGCTTCCCCGACCGCGACCACCCGGGGCCTTTGCTCGCTCATGTTGCATGTCCGAGGACGTGATCGAGGCGCCAGCGATCGTAGCCCGGAATGGAGCACGAGCGAAATCCAGCCGATCCGCTCGACCTTTTGCCTTCGCGTGCGCCGGGCGACGGGCTGGACGAGCGCCAATGTTACATTGTAACATTGGCGCCGAGATCGATTTGCTCGAGCGCTCATGCCCACGCACGTTCCGCACCCGCACCACCACCATCACCCCGGTCAAGGGCATCCTGCGGCCTCGATTTCGCCGTCGATCCTGCGCATGTCGGTGCTGCAGCGGCTCGCCATCGCCGCCGCACTGATCGCGGTGCTGTGGGGCGCCGTCATCTGGGCGATGAAGATGTGAGTCGATGACCGCCGCGCTGCAATTCCGCAACCTCACGCTCGGCTATGACCGCCATCCGGCGGTGCACCACCTCGACGGCGCGGTCGAGAGCGGCGCGCTGGTCGCGGTCGTCGGTCCGAACGGCGCGGGCAAGTCGACCTTGTTCAAGGGCATCGTCGGCGTGCTCAAGCCGCTGGCGGGCCGCATCGAGCGCGGCGATCTCAATCCCCAAAACATCGCCTACCTGCCGCAGGCCGCCGAGATCGACCGCACCTTTCCGATCAACGTCTACGACATGGTGGCGATGGGGCTGTGGCGGCGCACCGGTTCCTTCGGCGGCATCGACCGCGCCGCGCGGGCGTCGATCGAGCGGGCGATCGCCGCCGTCGGCCTCACCGGCTTCGAGAATCGCGCGATAGCGACGCTCTCGGGCGGCCAGATGCAGCGCATGCTGTTCGCGCGCCTGTTGCTGCAGGACGCCCGCGTGATCGTGCTCGACGAGCCGTTCAACGCGGTCGATGCCAAGACCTCGGCCGACCTGTTCGACCTGGTGCGGCGCTGGCACGGCGAGCGGCGCACCGTGCTCACCGCCATGCACGACCTCGATTTCGTGCGCGCGAACTTCCCGGAAACGCTGCTGCTGGCGCGCGAACCGGTCGCCTGGGGTCGCACCGCGAGCGTGCTGACGCCGGAAAACCTGCTCACCGCGCGCCGCATGTGCGAGGCCTTCGACCAGGACGCCGCGCTCTGCGCCGACGAGCAAACGCCGTCGTTGCCGCCGCGTGGCGAAGTCGTACGCGCCGTAAATCCCGTGCGCGAGCATGGCGTCCCGACGCGGGACTGAGGACAAGCGAGGCGGACGTCCGTGTCGATGCTCAACGACATCTTCATCGCTCCCTTCACCGAGTTCGAGTTCATGCGCCGGGCGCTCGCGGGCGCGCTGGCGCTGGCGCTCGGCGCCGGCCCCATCGGCGTGTTCTTGATGCTGCGCCGCATGTCGCTCGTCGGCGACGCCATGGCGCATGCCATACTGCCCGGCGCCGCGGTCGGATTCTTGCTGTCCGGCCTCAGCCTGTTCGCCATGACCGCGGGCGGGCTCATCGCCGGCTTCGTGGTCGCCTTGCTGACGGGCTTGGTCGCGCGCACCACCGAGCTCAAGGAAGACGCCGCGCTCGCGACCTTCTATCTGCTCTCGCTCGCGGTCGGCGTCACCATCATCTCGCTGAAGGGAACCAACATCGACCTCCTGCACGTGCTGTTCGGCAACGTGCTCGCGCTCGATGATCAGACGCTGTTGCTGATCGCCGCCAACGCCACCATCACCTTGATCGTGCTGGCCTTGATCTACCGGCCGTTGGTCATCGAATGCGTCGATCCCGGCTTCATGCGCACGGTCAGCTCCGCCGGCGGTCCGGCGCACCTGGCGTTCCTCGTACTCGTGGTGGTCAACCTGGTGAGCGGCTTCCACGCGCTCGGCACCCTGCTCGCGGTCGGCATCATGATGCTGCCGGCGGCGATCGGCCGCTTCTGGGCCCGCGACACCACGCTGATGATCCTGATCGCCACCGCGAGCGGCGTGGTCGCGGGCTACGCCGGCCTGCTCCTCTCCTTCCACTCCGGGGTCGCGTCCGGCCCCGCGATCATTCTGATCGCCGGCGCGCTCTATCTCGGCTCGCTGCTGTTCGGCCGCGTCGGCGGGTTGGTGCGGCAGGCCTTCCCCGGCCGCCACCTCGAGGCATGACGATGCGGCGTAAACCGCAAAGGGGGATGCGATGCTGACCCGACGACAGGCACTTGCCGCGACCGCGCTTGCCGCGCTCCTTGCTGCCTCTCCCGCGCGCGCGCAACAGCGGCTCAACGTCATCGCGAGCTTCTCGATCCTGGGCGACTTCGTGAAGAACGTCGGCGGGGACGGGGTCGAGGTCGCGACCTTGGTCGGGCCCAACGGCAATGCCCACGTCTATGCCCCCTCGCCCGGCGACGCCAAGAAAGTTGCCGATGCCAAGCTCGTATTCGTCAACGGGCTGGGCTTCGAGGGCTGGCTCGAGCGGCTGGTCAAGGCATCCGGCACCAAGGCACCGATCGTGGTCGCGACCAAAGGCATCAAGCCGCTCGAGCGCGCCGGCGGCCACGACCACGATCACGATCACGGCCGGGCGGACCCGCACGCCTGGCAGTCGGTCGCCAACGCGAAAATCTACGTCGCCAATATCCGCGACGCGCTCATTGCCGCGGACCCCGCCGGCAAGGACAGCTATATCGCCAATGCCGCGGCCTACCTCGCCAAGCTCGACGCGCTCGAGCGCGAGGTGCGCGAGGTGATCGCCAAAATTCCCGCCGATCGCCGCCGCGTCATCACCAGCCACAGCGCCTTCGGCTATTTCCAGGATGCGTATGGCGTGAGCTTCACCGCGCCGCAGGGAGTCTCGACCGAAGCCGAGGCGTCGGCCAAGGACGTCGCCGCGATTATCGCGCAGATCAAGAAGCAGAAGGCCGCGGCGGTGTTCTTGGAAAACGTGACCGACCCGCGCCTGGTCGAGCAGATTGCGCGCGAAACCGGCGCCAAGGTCGGCGGCACGCTCTATTCCGACGCGCTGACCGACGACAAAGGCGACGCGACCACCTATATCGACCTCATCCGCCACAACCTGCGGCAGCTCGCGTCGGCGCTGGTGAGCTGAGCAATCGGCAACAATCATAGGGTGGGCAACGGCGAACGCCTTGGTTATGGAGACCGCGCACGCTCCAATGTGCTGCGATGCGTCTCGAAGCATGAGGCCGCCCCCATCCTTCGAGACGGGCGCCATAGCGCGTCGAAGACGCGCGTAAACGCGCTTTGCGCGCCCTCCTCAGGATGAGGGCGGAACAGCAGCCGCATCAATCCCGCGCCTTTCCCTACACCGACTGCCGCACGATAGCATCCGCCGGCGGATGCATATATACGAGGGCCAAACGGAGTTGCGCGATGTCCGACAAGGTCCCCGTCACCGTGCTCACCGGCTATCTCGGCGCCGGCAAGACCACGCTGCTCAACCGCATCCTGTCGGAGCCGCACGGGCAAAAGTACGCCGTCATCGTCAACGAATTCGGCGAGATCGGCATCGACAACGACCTCGTGGTCGGCGCCGACGAGGAAGTGTTCGAGATGAACAACGGCTGCGTCTGCTGCACCGTGCGCGGCGACCTGGTGCGCATCATCGACGGGCTGATGCGCAGGAAGGGCAAGTTCGACGCCATCATCGTCGAGACCACGGGGCTCGCGGATCCAGCGCCGGTGGCGCAGACGTTCTTCATGGACGACAATGTCGGCCGCAAAGCCAAGCTCGACGCGGTGGTCACGGTCGCCGACGCCAAATGGCTGCAGGAGCGCCTCAAGGACGCGCCGGAGGCGAAGAACCAGATCGCGTTCGCCGACGTCATCCTGCTCAACAAGACCGACCTGGTCGATCCCGACGCGCTCAGCGAGGTGGAGGCGCGCATCCGCGGCATCAACCCCTACGCCAAGCTGCACAAGACCGAGCGCTGCAAGATTGCGCTGCCGGAGGTGCTGGGGCGCAATGCCTTCGATCTCGACCGCATCATGGAGATCGAGCCGGAATTCCTCGGCGACGGCGGTCACCATCATCACGACCATGACCATGACCACGGCCATGATCATGGCCACGAGCACCATCACGGCGGCGGCTTGAAGCACTATCACGACGAAGAGATGCAATCGGTCTCGCTCAGGACCGACCAACCGCTCGACCCGGACAAGTTCTTCCCCTGGGTGCAGGACCTCGTGCAGACCGAGGGGCCGAGCATTCTGCGCTGCAAGGGCATCCTGGCGTTCAAGGACGACGACGCGCGCTTCGTGTTCCAGGGCGTGCACATGATTCTCGACGGCGACCACCAGCGCCCGTGGCAGCCGGGCGAGAAGCGGGAAAGCCGCATCATCTTCATCGGCCGCAAGCTGCCCGAGGCCAAAATCAGGGAAGGCTTCGCCGGCTGCGCGGCGTGATGGCTGGATCGTCCGGCCGAGCCGGGCGATGACACCGAGAGCATGACCGACCCCCGCGCCAACATCCCGTCGGTCGTCGAGCGCACGCGGCCGGTCAAGGCCGGCGCGCCGGTGGTGGCCGCGCATTTTCTGGGACAGACCGCGGTCTTCGTGCTGGGTGAGGGGGCGCTCGTGTTGGCACCGCGCGCGGGCGAGGCCCGCAGCGTCCCGGTGCACGGCGGCGCTATCCTCTCGACTGCCGCCGATGCCGACCGCATCGTGACCGGCGGCGACGACGGCAAGGTGGTGGCGACCGACGCGGAGGGAAAGAGCACCACCCTTGCCACCGACGCCAAGCGGCGCTGGATCGATCACGTGGCGGTCGGCCCGGCCGGCGCGTTCGCGTGGTCGGCGGGCAAAGCGGCCTTCGTGCGCACCGCCAAGGGCTCGGAGCGCATGCTCGAGGTGCCCTCGACCGTCGGGGGGCTCGCCTTCGCCCCGAAAGGCCTGCGCCTCGCCATCGCCCACTACAACGGCCTCACACTCTGGTTCGCGAATGCGCAGAGCGAGCCGGAACGACTGCAATGGAAGGGCTCCCATCTCGACGTGGTGATGAGCCCCGACGGGCGGTTCGTCATCACGTCCATGCAGGAGCCCACGTTGCACGGCTGGCGGCTCGCCGACCGCAAGGACATGCGCATGTCGGGCTATGGCGCGCGCGTGCGCTCGCTCGGCTGGAGCGTCGGCGGCAAGTGGCTCGCGACCTCGGGCTCCACCCAGCTCATCCTGTGGCCGTTCCAAGGCAAGGATGGTCCCATGGGCAAGACGCCGCGCATCCTGGCGTCGACTGAGGTGCAGGCGGAGGTCGTCGCCTGCCACCCGAAACAGGAGGTGGTCGCGGTCGGCTATGCCGACGGCCTCGTTCTGCTGGTGCGGATCGAGGACGGCGCCGAGGTCTTGGCGCGCAAGGGAGCCGGCGCGCCGATCACCGCGCTCGCCTGGAACGCGACCGGCACGGCGCTCGCCGTCGGCGCGGAGGACGGCGAGGCAGGCGTCACCGATTTCGGATGACCGCGCCGACGGAGGCTGAAGGGGCTATTTCTTCTGCGGCGCGGCCGCGCCCTTCGCCGCCGGGCGCGAGCCCTGAGCGCCGAGCGCATTGTCGGGCAGCCGGTTCCATGTCTGGCTGCGGCCGAACAGCGAAATGCCGAGGTAGCCGCGCACTTCGAGCTTGTTGCCGTCGGGACTGAGGCGCATCAGCGCGCGATAGACCGAGCCGTCGCGCGGGTCCATGATCGTCCCGTTCTCGTAGGAATAGCCGTTGCGCCGCATCCCCTTGATCAGCGCCAGGCCCAGCACCGGCGCGCCCTTCTCCGCGCCCTCGCACCGGTCGCAGACCCAATTCTCGTCTTCGCCGGGCTTGAAGAAGATTTTGACGAGATTGCCCACGTAGAGCCCGTTGCGCTCGGTGATCTTGAACCAGCTCTCGGGCCTGCCGGTGTTATCGTCGACTTGCTCCCATAGGCCCGCGGCCGTCGGCTCGGCGGCGCGAACGGGCAAGCCCGCGGCGCCGATCAGGACGGCGGCAGCCATGATCATCGATTTTCGCAATGACGCTCCCATCACAACGCTCCCTATCACACCACCTGCGACCTGTTTGTGCCTGCGATTTTTTGACCCGATCAACCGCATCGGGGTTGGTCCATGGCATGGCGCGAGACTGTGGTGATTTCGCGGAAATTCGACGCCGGCGGGAACCCACCGCCGCCGCGCGCGGGCGGGGCGAGGGGAGCGGGTTTCGATCGATTCCCCTCGATCCCCGTCGTCGTTCCGGGTCGCGAGCGCAGCGTCCGGAAATGACCGCGGATGGAGACGCGCCTAGTTCACCAGGACGTTGCTGAACTGCCAGGGGTCGCTGGTGTCGAGGGTCTCCGGAAACAGCTCGCTGCGGCCGACGAGCGGCGTCCAGTCGGTGTAGCAGCCGATCACCGGACCAAGATAAGGCCGCTGCAGATCGAGGCAGCGGCGGAAATCCATTTCATCGGCCTCGACGATGCCGCGCTCGGGATTCTCCAGCATCCACACGATGCCGGCGAGCACGGCCGAGGTCACCTGCAGGCCGGTCGCGTTCTGGTAGGGCGCGAGCCGCCGCGTCTCCTCGATCGAGAGCTGCGACCCGTACCAGTAGGCGTTCTTGGCATGGCCGTAGAGCAGCACGCCGAGCTCGTCGATGCCGTCGACGATGTCGTCTTCGGACAGGATGTGCCAGGTCTGCTGCGGCTTCCACTGCGCGCCGGCCAATTCGTGCAGCGACAGCACGGCGTCGTCGCAGGGGTGATAGGCGTAGTGGCAGGTCGGCCGGTAGACCACCCTGCCATTCTCTCTGAGCGTGAAGTAGTCGGCGATCGAGATCGACTCGTTGTGAGTGATCATGAAGCCGTGCTGGGCCTGCGCCGTGGGCGTCCACGAGCGCACCCGCGTGCCGGCGCCCGGGCGCGTGAGGTAGATCGCCGCGTCGCATCCGAAGCTGTGGCGCGCCGCGCCCGGCGGCAGCGTCTTTTCGTGCGTGCCCCAGCCGAGCTCCGACGGCTGCAGGCCTTCCGAGAGAAAGCCTTCGACCGACCAGGTGTTGACGAACTTTCCGCGCGGCTTGGGATCGCGGG
>Ga0318516_10000118_pt1 | contig 18609 bp, 18 predicted proteins | sample GRESIP176b2f20_FD_202501 | JGI IMG/M metagenome (GOLD analysis project Ga0318516, IMG submission 202501) | Tropical soil microbial communities from Luquillo Experimental Forest, Puerto Rico - GRE.SIPMG.176b2f20 | ecosystem: Environmental > Terrestrial > Soil > Tropical forest > Bulk soil... | reverse complement strand
GGCCGGGTCACCCCCGAGCAGGCCCAGGGCGATGTGGCCGGCTTCGCCTCGGCCGGAGCGGCGATGCGGGCGGTGTTCGCCGGGCCGACGCGGTTCACCGCGTCCGTCCCCGATGATGTGCCGGTGACCGTCGCATGGGGGACATCCGATCGGGTGCTGCCTCGCTCCAACGTCCGGGTAGCCCGGCGGCAGCTCCCGAAGGCCCGGTTCGTCCCGCTCCCCGGCTGCGGACACGTCCCGATGACAGACGATCCCGACCTAGTCGCCAGGGTCCTGCTCGCCGGCAGCGACACCCGAAGAGCCCGTTAGGTTTCGGTGGTCAGGTCCACGACATGGGCTACTGCCGGAGAGCCGTTATTGTCGAGGACCCCTTGGTATACGCGGGCCAGCCCGCTCATGCCGTGGACGGTCTCGACGCTCAGCCACGTCGCCGACGCCGCGAACCCGTCAAGGGCGGCGGTGAAGCGCCGCTGGAGAACGGGCCAGCCCCATCTCCTGGCTAGGTCACGGATCTGCTGCGGAGCGGAAAACCAGTCGGCCGCGCCGCCGGCCGCCGCGCCGCCGGCTGCCGGGCTGCCGTCGCCGTGGGTGCTGCCGGCCACAAGCACCGACGTGAGCCGGCCGGCCAGCTGACCGCGGATCTCCTGGCGCAGGGCATGGTCGCCGGCGACGTCGATCAGGGTTGTCCGGGATCCGGTGAGCGCGGCGAGGGCGCCGAGCTGGTCGTAGCCGGCCACCGCGCCGTATTCGGATGTCTGCTTGACGAAGCTGACGTGCCGTGGCGAGGTGAGCCCGACCGTCGGCACCCCTCGCCCGCGGAGCAGGTGGGCGAGGCCGATCGCGGCCTTGCTCGACGCGCTGGTGATGACGGCACCCGAGGTGAGCCTGCCGTTCTCGGCCAGGTAGCTGTCGAGGGTGAAGGACAGCCAGAACAGCGGGTGCAACACCACCAGGAGGTCTCCGATACGGCTGCCGGGGGAATCGCCGTCCGCCCAGAAATAGGCGTTGTACACCCCCGAGACCGCGGACCGGGCGGCCGACGCATCCCTGAACCCCGCCGCGTCGCCGCGGTCGGGCCGCATCAGGACGCGGGTGGACATCGGGCACAGGCCAAAGGCCCGCCGTCCCGGCTCGACCTCGCCGCTGCGGCTGGCGACCGCGCGCAGGTACCCCCAGACGGGTATCTGACCCCACCCGGTCTCGGCCGGGAACAGGTCCCAGTAACGCAGCCGGTCACCGAGCAAGGCGTAGGTGACGTTGTTAGCGGAGACGCCGAACCGCTCGACCCGGAACAAGGCCTCCCCCGGACCCGGTCCGGCCGGGCTAGTCTCGGCTACCCGCACGCGGCGCAAATCGTCGCGGGCAACCTGCAACGACAGGGTTGTGCCCTCGGTACCAGGAGCCATCTGCCATGCCACCACTCGATCCTCATCTATCTTGAACTCGATGTCAACTTCAAGATAGAGTAGCCGGGTGAGATCTAGTCCCCTGCCGGCGACCGGCAGCGAAGCCCGGCCCCGGCGGGCCGACGCGGAACGCAACCGCCGGGCGTTGCTCGCGGCCGCCAGAAGGGTGTTCGAGCGGGACGGGTTCGTCAGCGCCCGGATCACCGATATCGCCGACGAGGCCGGGCTGGCCCACGGCTGCTTCTACTCGCACTTTCCCGGGAAGGAAGAGATCTTCGCGGCGGTGGTGGCCGAGGTTTCCGAGGAGATGCTGCACCCCGGCCCGGCCCTGACCGCTCCGGCTGGATCCGACCCGGTGGCAGTGATCGAAGCGGCCAACCTCGCCTACCTGGAGGCCTACCGGCGCAACGCCCGGTTCATGGCGCTACTCGAGCAGGTGGCCACCGTCAATGACGCTTTCCTGCGGATCCGCCTCCAGCGGAGCCGGGCGTTCCTGACGCGCAACGCCCGGGCCATCCGCCGCCTCCAGCGAGCCGGGCTGGCGGACCCGGACCTCGACCCCGACCTGGCGTCGCTCGCCCTGTCCGTCATGGTCAGCCGCAGCGCCTATGCCGCCTTCGCGGTCGGCCGCGAACCGGTCGACACCGCCCGGCTCGCCGCCACCCTGACCCGGCTGTGGGTTAACAGCCTGCGCCTCGCCACCTAGCACGAAGGAGCCTCGTCGTGCGGCAGCTCGTGTACACCCAGCCCGGACGGGTCGAATGGCGGGATTCACCCGGCCCTGAGCTCACCGACGAGCATTCCGCGCTCGTAGAACCGCTGGCCGTGGCGCGCTGCGACCTCGACGCGCCCATGGTCGAGCGGGACCTGTTTCCGGGCCCCTACCCGGTCGGCCACGAGCTCACCGGCCGGATCGCGGCCGTCGGCCGCCAGGTGACCCGGCACGCCCCGGGAGAGACGGTGATCGTCCCCTACCAGGTCTCCTGCGGGCACTGCGGGCCCTGCACAGCCGGCACCTTCGCCGCCTGCGCGACCTACCGGGCACCCATCGGGGGCTCGTTCGGGTTCGGTCCCATGGGCGGCGGCCACGGCGGCGCGATGGCGGACCTGCTGGCCGTACCCGCCGCCGACCACCTCCTGGTCACCGCCCCGCCGGGGCTGTCCCCGTCCGCGCTGGCCACGCTGTCGGACAATGTCGTCGACGGCTACCGGTCCGTCGGGCCGCCGCTGGCCGCCCAGCCCGGCGCCGACGTCCTCATCGTGGCCGACGCCCCCGGATCGGTCGCCCTCTACGCCGCGGCCGTCGCCGTCGCGCTCAACCCTGGTCATGTGCGCTTCGTCGACACCGACCCGGACCGCGTCCAGGCCGCCGCGGCCCTCGGCGCCGACGCCGCCCGCCACCACGGCACCTGGCCCAGGCGTTTCGGGGAAGCGCCGATCACCGTCGACGCCACCGGCCACCCCGACGGCCTCGCCGCGGTCGTGCGCTCCACCGCCCGTTACGGTCACTGCACGATCCTGGCCTTCGGATTCGATCCGGTAACACCGGTACCGCTAACGGAGATGTACACCCGGGGAATCACCGTGCACATTTCCCGGGCGGACTCCCTCCGCTACCTCCCCCGCGTCCTGAAGCTAATCGCCACCACGGCCTTCGACCCGCTCGCCATCCCCACTACCATCCGGCCCTGGGATCAGGCCGCCGACGCCTGGCTCAAGCCCGCCGTGAAGCTGATCATCGAGCGCTGAGGGGCTGCGGGAGAAGAGCCGCCACCGTCCGTTCGGGCGAGAAAAAGGCATTGCGCCGAACGGACCGTTGCTTCGCGTGACCGCCCGCATGACCGATGCCCCGAGCCGCCGCAGGCCGGCCGGGCTAAGCTCTCGGCATCAGAACGCTCTGGCAGGGGGTCCGCGTGACGACAACGATGCCCATGGCGGCGCTGGGCAGCAGCGGGATCCAAGTCAGCCGCCTGGCCCTGGGGTCCTGGCGCACCTACGAGCGCATCGGGCCCGACCAGGGGGTCCGCGTCATGACCGCCGCCAGGGAAGCGGGCATCACGTTTCTCGACGACGCCCGGTACAACGACGAAACCGGCCGCTCGCCGATACCGACCGGGTACTCCGAGGTGATCTTCGGCGAGTTGTTCCGTGCCGCCGGATGGCGGCGGGACGACACGATCGTGGCCAACAAGCTCTGGTGGGAGTTCTGGCCTCGTGAGTCGCCGGCCCAGGAACTGGCCGCCTCGCTTGGCCGCATGCGATTCGACTACATCGACTTGATCTACTCGGAAAAACTCCCGCCGGGAGTGCCCCTCGAAGAGGCAGTCGGCATGATCGGCGGCCTCATCCAGGCGGGCGCCGCGCGAGCCTGGGGAACACTTAACTGGGAGCCGGGACAGATCGAGCGTGCCTGGCAGGTCGCCGACCGGGCGGGCATGCCCGGTCCGGTCGCGGCACAGCCGCCGTACAGCCTCATCCGGCGCGAGGCAGTGGAGGATCCGCTCATGCAGAAGGTGGCGGCGGACCGGGCCGTGGCCATTGTCGCCTCATACACCCTCGCGGGAGGCGTCCTCACCGGCAAGTATGAACAGGACCCCGGTGCTGGCCGGGCCGCGGGAACGCTCACTAGCCCGCGGGTGGCTCCGGCAGTGGCCGCCGGCCGAGAGCTGGCCTCCCTCGCGCGGGAAACCGGGCGGGATCCCGCCACCCTGGCGATGGCTTTCGCGCTGCTGAACCCGTCGGTAGCCGTCGTCTTGTTCGGGGCGACGCGTCCTGAACAGGTCAGGGCGAACCTTGCTGTGCTTTCCGTGGCAGCGGACCTCACGCCAGGTGAGCGCCGCCGCCTGCGTGCTGTGGGAGCGGAACGGGCATAGTGTCGCTGGCACGCTGGGTTGCTGGGCTCATGGTGTTTAGCCGGGGGTGCAGTGGGTGTATCGGCCGACAAGCTCGGCGCCGATCCGGGCTAGTTCTGCCTGGACCGATTCCGGTTCGGTCACCTCGATCATCGCTCCCCACCCGGCGAGGTGACGGGCGATATCGAGTGGGGTCGGGGCGCCTACGCGGACCCGGGCGCGCCCGTGGCGGGGGCCGCCGTCGGGGAGGCAGTGGCGCCCGAATTGGGTTTGTAGTATGGGCGCGAATCTGTCGTCGATGAGGACGGTCGCCCAGGTGCGTGAGCGCCGTCGCTCAACCTCGCCGACAACCTGTTCCCACGCAGCGGCGAGGGAGAAGTGATCAGGGCGCTCGGCGGGCTGGTCGGTGGGCCCGGCCGCAATGATCCGGTCGAGGCGGAAAGTGCGCTGCCCTCGTTCGGTCCCGGCGACGAGGTACCAGATGTCGTTCTTGTCGACCAGGCCCCACGGGTCGACCAGCCGCTCGGTGTGCTCGCGGTTGCTGCCCACGTAGGTCAGGCGGACTTTCCGCCGACCGATCACGGCTGCTTCCAGTAGGGCGGCTACCTCGGGGCGGCGGCGGTCACGTTCACCCCACCGGACGGGGTCGGCCACCGTGGCGGCGGCCGCGGCCTCGGCGTCAGCCCGGAAGGTCTGTGGCAGCGCCCGCACGAGTTTGCGCAAGGCCGCTTTGGCTTCACCCGAGACGGCGGCTGGGCCGATGAGCAGGAACAGGGCCTGCGCCTCGGTGGCGGACAGGCCACTGAGGTCGGTGCGAAAGCCGCCGAGCAGCGACCAGCCGCCGCCGCGCCCGGGCTGCGGATATACCGGTATGCCCGCCGTTGACAGCGCTTCCAGGTCGCGGCGGGCGGTGGCGACGGACACCTCGAGCTCGGTGGCCAGTTCGGCGGCGGTCACCCGGCCGCGGACCTGCATGAACAGGAGAGCGGCGACGAGGCGGTCAGCGCGCATGCCAGATCCCTCACAAAGTGCTCAATCGATGATCACTTTAAACCGGAGAATTGGTCTTGTCACTTCACCGCAGGAAGGAAACCACCGATGCTGCGAGGACTTACCACCGTCAGCTTCTTCGCCGACGACGTCACTGCCGCCTGGGCCTGGTATGCCGAGCTGCTCGGCATCGAGCCGTACTTCGTGCGTGAGGCAGGCGCGGCACCCGTGTATGCCGAGTTCCGAGTCGGCGACTACCAGCACGAGCTTGGCATCATCGACAGCCGCTTCGCCGCGAGCACCCGGCAGGGTACGGGGAGCGGCGCGGTGATCTACTGGCACGTGGACGATGTGCAGGCCAGCTTCGAACGGCTGGTCTCCATGGGCGCCACAGTGCATGAGAACCCGGTCGAGCGCGGCCCCGGATTCGTCACGGCGTCCGTGGTAGATCCCTTCGGGAACATCCTCGGCATCATGTACAACCAGCATTACCTGCAGGTTCTCAGCGCGTGGGCGGGAGCGTGAAGTGAACACCTTTTCTGCCGGTACTGTCGCCAGCTGGCGGGCATGAGGACGTCGCCCGGCTGATCGCGGCGCTGCGCGCCGCCGGGGCTCAGGCTGGGCGCCGCCAGCCGGCGCGCGACACCTCGATCAGCGCGCCGTTGGTGTAGGACGCGGCGTCGCTGGCCAGGTAGAGGCAGATGCCGACCATTTCGTCGGGCTGCCCGATGGAGGCCAGCTGCTCGTCGCCGGTGAGCCAGCGCGCCTGCCTCGCGATATCGGTCGCGAACGCGCCGGGCAATACCGTGTTGGCTCGCACCTTCGGGGCGTAGGCGTCCACCAGCCCCTGGGTGAGCTGGTTCATCGCTGCCTTGGCCATGGCGTAGACAAGCTCATGAGCGCCTGCGCGCAGCGAGCCAATCGAGCTCACGTTGATGATCGAGCCACCGTCGCCCTCGTACATGCGAGCGCCGACGACCGTCGCCAGCCGGAACGGACCGCGAGCGTTCAGGCCATGGACCTTGTCGTAGTACGCCTGGGTGACCGACGGGAGATCGGGATACAGCGGCGACGAGCCTGCGTTGTTCACCAGGATGTCGACGCGTCCCGCCGCCGCGTAGGCCGCCTCGATGAGGCGGTCGCAGTCCTCCCACACGCTGACGTTGGCGGCGATCGGCCATGCCCGGCGGCCGGTGGTCTCGCGGACCTGCTCGGCGAGCGATTCACAAGCTTCGAGCTTGCGGCTGGCGATGATCACGTCCGCCCCGGCCGCCGCATAGCCGCGCACGACGGAGGCGCCGATCCCCCGGCTGCCACCGGTCACGAGCGCGATCCGCCCGGTCAGGTCGAATAGGTCGGCAGGCCGTAGCGACTCGTAGACCACGGCGAGATCATACTCATAGGGAGGTGTCCATGATCGATCAGGCCGCTCTCCGCGCGCAGGTGCGCGCGTTCCTGGCAGACGAGCTTGCGGCCGGGCGGTTCGAGCCGTGCTGTGATGCTTGGCTGTCCCAATGGGACGAGGAGTTCACCCGCCGGCTCGCCGCGCGCGGCTGGATCGGAATGACGGTACCCGCGGAGTACGGCGGCGGCGGCCGCCCGGCGGCGGACCGCTACGTGGTGATCGAGGAGCTGCTCGCCGCCGGTGCCCCGGTGGCCGCGCACTGGATAGCGGACCGGCAGGTGGTCCCGACCCTGCTCCGCTTCGGCACCGAGCGGCAACGGCGCGAGTTCCTGCCCCGGATCTGTGCCGGGGAGTGCTACTTCGCCATCGGCATGTCGGAGCCCGACGCGGGGTCGGACCTGGCCGCGCTGCGGACCAGGGCGGAGCGGGCGGAAGCCGGGTGGCGGGTGTACGGCACCAAGGTCTGGACGACGGGCGCGCATCGCGCTCATGCCTTCATCGCCCTGGTCCGGACCTCGCCCGCCGATCCCGAACGGCGCCACGCGGGGCTCAGTCAGCTGCTCGTGAACCTTCGCGGGCCGGGCGTGACGATCCGGCCCATCATCTCGATGTCGGGTGACCATCACTTCAACGAAGTGGTCCTCGACGGCGCGTTCGTGCCCGACGACATGGTGGTCGGCGAGATCGGTGCGGGCTGGGATCAGGTCACCGCCGAGCTTGCCTTCGAACGCAGCGGCCCAGAGCGGTTCCTGAGCACGATGCCATTGCTGCGAGCGGCGTGCCGGAAGGTCGCGGCGAACGGGTGCGACGAAACCACCCGCGCGGAATTCGGCCGCCTCGTGGCCCGCCTCGCGACGCTGCGGCAGATGTCGCTCGCCGTGGCGGCCGCGCTGGACCGGGGTGAGGCGCCGGCCGTCCAGGCGGCGCTGGTGAAGGACACCGGGACCAGGTTCGAGCACGCCCTGGCCGAGGCGGTCCGCGCCGCGCTGGATATCGAGGCCGACCCGGCGGGTGACGAACTCGAGCGGCTGCTCGCCCAGTCGGTCCTCAACGGGCCGGGGTTCACGCTGCGCGGCGGGACCAATGAGGTCTTGCGCGGTGTTATCGCACGAGACCTGGGGCTGCGATGACTCACGGCGATGCGGCGGACCTGCGGCTGCTCACCGATACCGCGGCGGAGATCTTCCTGGCGGCGGAGGGGCAGCCCCTCGACGGCGGATGGCGCCCGGTGCGGGAGGCCGGCCTGGACCTCCTCGCGGTGCCCGAGCCGCTGGGCGGCGGCTGGCTGCAGGCGGCGGCCGAGATGACCCGTGTCGCGGGGGACACGGCGGTGGCGCTGCCGTACGCCGACACGGCGCTCGTCGCCAAACCGCTGCTGGCCCACGCCGGCCTGGTGGTGCCGGACGGCCCGTGCGCCGCCGCGGCGGGCACCCTCGTCGCCGAGCCCGCGGACGGCAAGCTGCGGGTGCGGGGCACGCTGCGCCGCGTGCCGTGGGGAGCCGCGGCCGGCCGGATTGTCGCCGTGGCGGCGGCCGTGGATGGCGACGTCCTCCTGGCACTCGATCCGTCGCGCGCGAGTGTCTCGCCAGGCGTCAATCTCGCCGGAGAGCCCCGGGAGACGGTAGCGGTCGACACCGTGGCGGAACTGGGCGTAGACGCCGCCTCCCTGCCAGCCGGCGGCGCGGTCGTCTTGCGCCGGGGCGCGCTCGCACGCTCGCTCCTGATCGCCGGCGCGGCCAGTGCCGTGCTGCGCGCGACCTCTCGCTATGCCCTTGAGCGGGTGCAGTTCGGCCGGCCGATCGCCAAGCAGCAGGCGGTGCAGCATGCGCTCGCGGAGATCGCGGCTGAGACGGAGGCGGTGCGGGCGGCGTCAGCGGCGGCCGTCGAGGTCTGCGCATCCGACGGGTTCGGCTCCGCGGCGGCGGAGACAGCGATCGCCGTTGCCAAGATCCAGGCCGGCACGAGCGCCGAGGTGGTCGCCCGGCTCGCCCACCAGGTGCACGGCGCGATCGGCACGACGCGCGAGCACCCGCTGCATCGTCACACGCTGCGGCTATGGTCGTGGCGGGACGAGTACGGCCCCGAGCGTCACTGGGCACGATCGCTTGGCGAGGCAGCCCTGGCGGCGGGACCGTGGGAGCTTGTCACTCGCTGAGACATACAAGACAGGGAGGCTTCATGGCAGATGAGGTGCTGGTCGAGTACGAGGACCGGATCGCGGTTATCACCATCAACCGGCCGCAGGCGCGCAACGCCATCAACCACGCCGTCTCGGCCGGCATGGCGGCGGCGTTCGAAGAGCTCGACGAACGTGACGATCTCACCGTGGGGATCATCACGGGCGCCAGCGGGACCTTCAGTTCCGGCATGGACCTGAAGGCCTTCCTGGCCGGCGAGAACGTCACGATCGAGGGGAAGGGACTGGCCGGGTTCACGCAGAGCCCGCCCCGCAAGCCGCTGATCGCCGCCGTCGAGGGCTGGGCGCTCGCGGGCGGCTGCGAGGTCGCGCTCGCCTGTGACCTGATCGTCGCGGCGAATGACGCCAAGTTCGGCATCCCCGAGGTCAAGCGGTCGCTGGTCGCCGCCGCGGGCGGCCTGATCCGGCTGCCGCGGCGCATCCCGGCCGCCATCGCGATGGAACTCGCGCTCACCGGCGACCCGCTGCCCGCGGCGGACGCCTATCGCCTTGGCCTGGTCAACTCGCTGACCGAGCCCGGCGGGGCGCTGGAGGGCGCGCGGCAGCTCGCGGCACGGATCGCCGTCAACGGACCGCTCGCCGTGGCGGCGACCAAGCAGATCATCACCCAGCAGGCCGACTGGGACATGGCCGATGTGTGGGACAAGCAGGCGGCCATCGCGGGGCCCGTGTTCGTGTCCGAGGACGCCCGCGAAGGCGCGCGGGCCTTCGCGGAGAAGCGAGCCCCGGTCTGGAAGGGTCGCTGACCGACGGCCCGGCTACTTGATGAGCGGGTCGCGGGGCAGGCCGAGGATGCGTTCGCCGATCTGGTTGCGCTTGATCTCGGAAGTGCCGCCCGCGATGGACATACCGCGGTGCAAGAGCACCATGGTGCCGCTGAGCGCGCCCGCGCCGTCCAGATAGGCCGCCTCGGGTCCGCTGAGCGCGGTCATGATGGCGGCCGCTTCATGGCCGAGCTCGGAGATCACAAGCTTGGTGATCGCGCCTTCGGGTCCCGGTCCGCCGCCCGCGACGGCACGGTGGGCGGAGCGCATGTTGAGCAGGCCCATCGCCTGGAGCTGGGCGACATACTGGCCGATGCGAACCTCGCCGCCGGGGAGGCGATCAGGATGGGCGTCGTAGCGGTGGACGAGGGCGGAGCCGGGGGTGGTCATGGCGCCCTGGCCGCCGCCGATGCTGACGGATTCGTTGCCGAGGGTGGCCCGGGCGACGGTCCAGCCGCCATCGACGGGCCCTACGACGTGGTCGTCGGGGACGAAGACATCGGTGAGAAAGACCTCGTTGAACTCGGAGTGACCCGACGGCATCTTCAGCGGCCTGACGTCGACGCCGGGTGCGTGCATGTCTATCACCATCATCGTGATGCCTTCATGCTTGGGCACGTCGGGATTAGTGCGCACGGTGGCGAACCCCAGGCCGGCCACGTGCGCGCCGGAGGTCCAGACCTTCTGCCCGTTGACGACCCACCCGCCGTCGACACGGACGGCGCGGGTCTTGATGCCCGCCGCGTCGGACCCGGCGTCGGGTTCGCTGAAGAGCTGGCACCAGATGACGTCCTGGCGCAGGGCGGGTTCGACCAAGCGGGCGACCTGCTCCGGGGTGCCGTGCTGGATGAGGGTGAGGATCAGCCAGCCGGTAATGCCGTAGGAGGGACGCTGGATGCCCGCGGCGGCGAATTCCTGCTCGATGACGAGCTGCTCGACAGCCTCGGCGGCCCGGCCGTAGGGCGGGGGCCAGTGCGGCATCGCGTAACCGGTCTTGATCAGCCGCTCCTTCCGCTCCTCAGCCGGCAAGCCTGCGATTTCTCCGGTGAAGGCTCGCACCTGCTGCCGGATGGTCTCGGCTTCGGGCGGCAGCTCCACGGTCTTAGCCCGGCTGATGCCCCGGCGGGTGAGCTCGGTGAGCTCGGCGGCCGCGGCGTTCGCGTCGAGCAAGCTGAGCAGGGCGGTGGCTCGCCGCATGTACAGATGCGCGTCGTGCTCCCAGGTGACGGCGATGCCTCCGTGCACCTGGGTGTTGAGGTTGGCGCACAGGTCCGCCGCGGGCCCCGCAAGCGCGGCGGCGACCGCCGCGGTGTAAGTCAGCTGCTCCCCGCCGGTCTGCGCGGCCCTGGCCGCGTCCCACGCCGCGGAGGTCGCGAGCTCGGCCGCCACGGCCATGTTGGCGCAATGGTGCTTGACGGCCTGGAACGTCGCGATCGGCCGGCCGAACTGCTCGCGCTGCTTCGCGTACGCCGCGGCTAGTCCGGTGCACTGGGCGGCCACTCCGACCGCCTCGGCTGACAGCACGACACGGGCCAGGTCCACCAGCACCCGCCGGGCGCCGGGCAGGATCGTGGCCGGCGCCTCGTCGAGGGTGACCCGGGCCGCTGGCCGGCTCGGGTCCAGGTTCGGCGGCACCTCCACCGACACTCCCTGGCCCACCTTCACCACGACCACGTCCTCCCCCGCCGGGATCAGCAGCACGCCGGCAAGACCGCCGCCCGCGACCGCCGGCGCCCGGCCGGACGCCTTGCCGTCGCGCACCCGCACCGCCGCGTCGAGCGCGACCGCGCCGATCACCGAGCCGTCCGCCAGGCCGGGCAGCAGTTCTCCTTCGTCCCGGCGTCGGCGGCCGCCACCAGCACGGCGCTGGCGATCGTCGTCGGAGCGAACGGCCCCGGCGCCAGCACCCGGCCCATCTGCTCGGCCACGACGGCCAGTTCCTCCAGCCCGTAGCCTGAGCCGCCGTACTGCTCGGGCACGTGCAGCCCTAGCCAGCCCAGGCTGGCAAGTTCTTGCCAGAACGCAGGCGGCGACTGCGCCCCCGCGTCCGCCGCAAGCAGCGCCCGGGTCGCATCCCTGGCATTCCGCTTGGCGAGAAAGTCCGCCGTGGTCTCCGCCAGCGAGCGGTGTTCCTCAGTTATCGCGATCGGCATGGTAGAACCGTATGCGAAATAGGTATGGCAGGCGAGGGACCTGTGAGCGCTGACATAGTGATCATCGATGCCTGGATGCAGCATCCGTCCGCGGCTTTCCTGGCGGACCCGATGTTCGATTCCCTGCGCCGCTGGGCCCACGGCCAGCTGGCCGCCGGCGAGGTTCCCGTCGAGGCGACGGTGGCGGCGATGGACGCGGCAGGCGTGCGGACCGGGATGCTGTGCGCCTGGTGGGGACCGCGAGGGCCGCTGATCACCAACGACGAGGTCGCCGCGATCGTCGCCCGCTACCCTGACCGGTTCGCCGGCGTCGCCGCCGTCGACCTGGCCCGTCCCATGGACGCGGTGCGGGAACTGCGGCGCTGTGTGCGCGACCTCGGCTTCCGCGCGCTGCGGGTAGTGCCGTGGCTGTGGAACCTGCCGCCCAGCGACCGCCGCTACTACCCGCTGTACGCCGAGTGCGTCGAGCTGGGCATCCCGTTCTGCTTGCAGGTCGGCCACACCGGGCCGCTATGCCCGTCCGAGCCGGGCCGGCCAATCCCCTACCTGGACACCGTGGCGCTGGAGTTCCCCGAGCTGGTCATCGTGGGCGGCCACATCGGCTACCCGTGGACCGAGGAGATGATCTCGCTGGCCACCAAGTACCCCAACGTGTATATCGACACCTCCGCCTACAAGGCCAGCCGCTACCCCCGCGAGCTCGTCGACTACCTCCGCGGGCACGGCCGGCACAAGGTGCTGTTCGGGTCCAACCACCCGGCCTGGCCCGCCGCCGACTGCCTGCGAGACCTCCCTGGCCTCCAGCTCGACGACCAGACAGCCGGCCTGTTCCTGCACGGCAACGCCGAACGGGTCTTCGGCCTCAGTAGCGCGTAACCGCCGCCGGCACCGCGCGCTCTGACCCGGCGATGTTCGAGAAACTGCTGCACCACAAGCTGCTGACCGGCCCCTCCGGTGCCCTGCTCCTCGCGGGCTTCAATAACGCGAAGGATGCTACGGCCTAGAGGTCGAGGGATCTTTCGCGTTAATTCGATCTTGGTGCGTTTGTGAGGATAAACGCGGCAGGGACCGGGGTCCGGCCGGGCCGGTGAAGAACAGTGGCGGGCGGTTTTTCAGCTGTCATCACGTCGAGCCACTTACGGGCTTGTCAGCCTCGCGAGGAACACGTGCTTCACGTGCGCGCCGTACTTCGTCGTGGACGGCACGGGACGCACCGCGCCACCGCACCGGATCAAACACCGTCAAGAATCCGTACTCCCAGCAAGATCTGGCAACGAACTGGAAAAGCGGCACCAGCAACAGCGCAGCGCCCAAGCTGCCACCGCGATCAGGCTCAGTGAATCTTTTGCCAGTGCGCCGCCGCCAAAATGCAGCAAACAATATAGAGCCGCAACCTCTCCCTGTCTTGGCCGATGCGCTGACGGCGGCCGGTCATGACGACCTGCAGGTGCGCGACCGCGGCCTGTAGGTTAACGTGACTCTATCTCCTGTGGGGGGCTACGATTCGGGTCGGGAGAGAAGATGGGCAGCAGGCGGCGTCGGCTTGACCCTGTGGGGCCGTTCGGCAATCCGGATGGGTCACGAGCCGATATCGAGGACTTGATTAGCGAATTCGTCGATTTCGGCGGCAATCCGGCGTACGGCCACCTCGCGACGCGCGCGAACGACTCCATGGTGCGGGTCATCGTGGGGAAGCTCGGGGCCGGCAAGACGGTCTACCTGCGGCGTCTTCAGGATTTCCAGGCACATCAGGGTTCTGTCTACGCCGATGTGCCGCAGCAGAGCCTGCCGAAGACCGAAGTCATAGTGAAGGCCTGTCAGTGGTTCTCGGATCGTGTCCTCGTCGAGAAGTGGATGCAGATCTGGGAGCGCGCGATCACGCAGTCGCTGGCCACATTCCTGCTGCGCCGTCCCGAGTTGCGTCAGCAGCTGCGCGACGAGGAGGCCGAGGAGATCGAGAAGTCGTACGCGCGGCTGCTCGGTGAATTCCGCCGGCCCCGGTCGATCTACAGCGCGGTGCGCGACATCATCAACCAGCAGCAGACCGCCCATCAGCTGTCCACGTACCTCGACGATCCGCTCTGGGACGACCTCGAGGATCTGCTGGGCGAGGTTGTCTGCCACTGCAAGCCGATCTATTTCTACCTGGACGCGGTGGACGAGGAGTTCAGCCATGCCCCGATGTACTGGCTGAAGTGTCAGGAGGGGCTGTTCTACCAGGTCATGCGGCTGCTCCGCGACCAGAAGCTAGGCGGCCGCCTGCATGTCGTCGTCTGCATCCGCGACATCGTCATGTCGTCGGTGTACAAGTCAGAACACGCGCCGCGGTACTACAACGAACCGCACATACGGGTCTTGACCTGAGACCGCGGCTCGCTGCTCTACCTGCTCGGTCAAAAGCTGAAGCGGCTGCCGCCGACGCTGCTGATGCGGCGCGCCACCACCGGCGCCCCCACGATCGGCGACTGGCTAGGGATCAACGGCGACTGGACGGGACCCGACGGGGACGGAACGATCGAGGACTACCTGCTCAGCCACACGAGGATGATCCCCCGCGACATTATCTCGCTCGGCAATGAGCTGAGCGAAGAGGTCTTGCGCCAGAAGCAGGCTGGCCATGCGGGCCTGTCCGCGGAGGCTCTCCAGGGGGTCGTGCAGCGCTGCGCCAAGCGGTTCGGCGATTCCCAGCTCGCGCAGTGCGCCAACCAGATCTCGTCGGACCTGATGCCGAAGAACGCCGCCCTGCAGGAGTACTCCGAATTGTTCACCAGCACCCAGGCTTACATCAGCGGGGTGCAGGAGGAAGTTCGCTCCTTCGTCCGGATGATGGGCGTCGACCGGTTCTCGCGCGGGGACCTCACGGCACTGCAGGAAGTGGCGGACCTGCACTTCGAGAAGGCGACGGACCTCGCCTCCGTGCTGTGGCAGAATGGCCTGCTCGGGTATGTCGACGAGTCCGGGCGGCGCCGGTTCTACTCCATGAGCGACGTCGAGCAGTTTCACTTTCCGCCGGAGGCGGGCACATACGTGTTTCATCCGTGCCTGGTGTACGCCGTCGGGGGAATCCGGCAGGTGCTGGAGGACCCCGCTAGCACCGCGGACGCGCGCCGCCGCACTCGCCAGTTCCCGTCTCCCGAGATGCCATCCCCGGCCGCGGCGAGGGCCGCTGACTACGCTGTCGGCGACGTCCTCGACGGCCGCTTCGAGATTCTCCAGGTACTCGGGCACGGCGGTTTTTCGAAGGTCTATCGCGTGCTCGATGACGTCGAGGGCAAGGAGCGGGCGCTCAAGCTCTTCGACAGCGCCGCCGGGGACGAGGCGGTGCGCCGCGAGATCGGCGCCTTGCGGGAGATCCATCATCCCAACGTGGTGGAGGTCTTCTGGGCCGGCAAGACCAGCGCGGGCGACTGGTATCTCATTACCGAGTTCATTGACGGGGAGTCACTGGAGGAGTTCGTCACCGGGAAGAGAAACCTGCGTGACCGGGAAGCGGCAGACGTCGCGCTCGACCTGCTAGGCGCGCTCGCCGCTTTTCATCCTGATGCGGAGGGACGGGGGCTGATCCACCGCGACATCAAACCGCGCAACGTCATGCTCACCCGCGCGGGAACGAAACTGCTTGATTTCAACATCGCCTCCCGGGTCGGCGACCCCGTGCATACGCAGTCCGGCACACCGCCCTATCAGCCCCCGGACGCCGATCTCGCCCGCTGGGACGTCTCCACGGACCTGTTCGCCGTCGGCGTGCTGCTCTACCAGCTGCTCTGCAACGGCAGCCACCCGTATCCGAATGCGATGCCCGTGGTCGACGGATTGGTGATCGACCCGAGGACGGTGCGCTCCGACCTCGGCCCTGATCTCGCGGAATTCCTCATCAAGGCATGCGCCCCAGCCAGCGGCGACCGCTTCTCCACAGCCGCCGAAATGCAGGTCGCCTTGCGTGACGTCCGGGCTCGCCTTTGACCTTGCACGTTCTGAGGACGGCGGTTCACTATCAATAGGTGACCAGCCTCCTTGAACGCCTCGCGCAAACTGCGTACGAAGCACACCGGGCCGCCCTCCCCGCCTCTGCCCCGCCGTGGGAAGCCCTCACTAGGCAGGAGCAGCAGGCATGGAAGGCAGCCGCGGCCGCCGTCGCCGGGCAAGCCGGCGGCACCATCCCTGAGCCGCCGAGCGGCAAGGCCCTGGTCATCCAGATCGGAGACGAGCGTCTTACATTCCGTAATGACTTCACCGTCGGCCGCGAAGGCAGCCTCGTCATCGACGACGACTTCACTTCTGGCCAGCACGCCCGTTTCATAACTGTTCGCGGCCTGTGGTATGTCGAAGACCTCGACTCCACCAACGGCACCGCGCTCAACGGGCGCCGCATCCTTTCAGCCCAGTTGCTGAAGAAACGCGACAAGGTCAAGATCGGCCACACGGTCATGACCGTGGTGTCGGCGTGACCCTGGCTGAGCGAACCGCCAAAAGCCCGATCGTCATTGTCGGCGGCGGCCTCGCGGGGGGCAACGCCGCCGCGACACTGCGGGAGGAGGGTTTCCGCGGCCCGGTCGTACTCATCAGCCGGGAACCCGGCGTCCCCTTCGGCCGCCCGCCGCTGTCCAAGACCTACCTGCGGTCGGAAGAGGATCTCGACGGCTGGTACGTCAGGCCGGCCGGCTGGTACGCCGACCACGATGTCGAGCTTCGCAACGGAGCCGTGGCGGCCATCGATCCCGCCGCGCACACAGTCACCCTGGACTCGGGCGGAGAACTCGGCTATCAGAAGGTTCTGATCGCCACCGGAGGACGCAACCGGCGGCTCGGCATCCCCGGGGCCGGCCTGCCCGGGATTCACTACCTGCGCACGGTGGCCGAGTGCGACGCGATCAAGCGGGAGGCGAGGCCGGGCCGGCACGCGGTCGTCGTGGGCTCGGGCTTCATCGGCTGCGAGGTGGCGGCCTCGCTGACCCAGCTCGGAGTCCGGGTGACAGTGGCCTTCCCGGGCCGGAACCCGCTGGACAGGGTTCTGGGAGGCCAGGTGGGGCAGCAGCTCGGCGTCATCCACCGCGCGAACGGTGTCGAGCTGCTGGCCGGAGAACAGGTCGCCGCCTTCGAGGGCACCGAACGGCTGGAAGCCGTCGTGACCGCCTCCGGTCGCCGTATCGCGTGCGATTTCGCCGTCGCGGGCGTCGGCATAACACCTGATCTCCCGGCCGTCGCGGTCGCGCAGGAGAACGGGATCCTGGCCGACGAGCTCTGCCGGGCCAGCGCGCCCGATGTCTACGTGGCCGGTGACGTGGCGAACTTTCTGCACCCGCTGTTCGGCCGGGTCCGGGTCGAGCACTACAACAACGCGGAGAAGCAGGGCGCCGCCGCCGCGCGGTCCATGCTCGGCTCAACGGCCCCTTACGACTACCTCTACACTTTCTGGTCCGACCAGTACGAGCACAAAATCGAGTACGTCGGCCACGTCACCACGTGGGACGAGTTCGTAGTCCGCGGCAGCGTAGCCGACAGCAAGCTCATCGGCTTCTACCTGGTAGACGGGGTAGTGCGGGCCGCCGTCGGCCTTGACCGCGGCGGTGATCCCGAACTCGACCTCGACGGCGAGATGGCGGCCTGCGCCCGCCTGGTATCCGCGCGGGCCCGGGCGGCTCCCGCCGTGCTCGCCGACGACCGCACGGACCTATGGTCGCTGGCCCTCTCCTAGGCGTTCGAGAACAGCGGGATGTTCGCCCCGCTGACCGGAGCCAGCGGGCTGTCCAGCAGCGCGACGATCAACTCCCCCACGTCGGCCGGGGTCAGCCCCGGACGCAATGCCGGGTTGGCCCGGCGCAGCATCTCGGTGTCAACCGCGCCCGGGCTCAGGCAGATGGCGCTGATACCGTGTTCCTTGCCCTCGACCGCGACCGCTTCTGTCAGGCCGACGACCCCGAACTTGGACACGTTGTACGCGGCCAGTCCGGGGAACTTCTCAGTCGCGTACACGCCAGACAGCGACGCGATGTTCACCATCCGGCCCTCGCCGGCGGGAACCATGGCGGTGAACGCCGCGCGACAGCACAGGAAAGCGCCCGTCAGGTTGACCCCGAGCGTCTCGTGCCACATTTTTGAGGTCGTTTCGGCGAACGGCGCATTTGTGAGCACCCCTGCCGCGCAGACCAGCGCGCTTAGCTGGCCGATCCCGGCGACCTCAGCGAACAGGCGCTCGACCGAAGCCTCGTCGCTCACGTCCGTCGGCACGGGCGTGGCCTGGCCGCCCGCGTCCTTGATCTGGCCGGCCACGCCGTCAAGAGCCTGCCGGTCCCGGGCGGCCAGGACGACGCGAGCGCCAGCCGCCGCCACAGCGGCGGCGGTGGCCGCCCCGATCCCGCGGCTGGCCCCCGTGACGACCGCCACCCGTCCCGCTAGCCACCTTTCGGTGGGGCTCATGTGCCGGCCACCCGACGATACAGGCGCTCGTGTGCGTCGAGGCTCAGTTCCAGGTCAAGCTGCTCCTCGGCGTGGTCGCGGCAGGCCGCTCGCGAAATCGCGGCCACCTTCGACACCGCTTCGGCGGCGGCCCGGACGTCGCCGGGCGGCACCAGGAAACCACTGACGCCGTCCGCGATCACCTCACCCAGTCCGCCGCGGCTGAACGCGACAACGGGGGTCCCGCACGCCTGCGCCTCAGCCGCGGCGAGCCCGAAGGGCTCGTCCCAGCAGGCCGGACACAACACCACGGCCGCCCGGGCCATCACCTCCCACAGCGCGGCGCGGGGCACTCCCTGGTGAACGGATACTCCCGGCCAGTTTCGCCGCGGGTCGATCTGCTCCCTGCCGTAATCAGCGTCGTAGACATCGCCGTAGATATGGAT
>Ga0318516_10000113_pt1 | contig 19029 bp, 18 predicted proteins | sample GRESIP176b2f20_FD_202501 | JGI IMG/M metagenome (GOLD analysis project Ga0318516, IMG submission 202501) | Tropical soil microbial communities from Luquillo Experimental Forest, Puerto Rico - GRE.SIPMG.176b2f20 | ecosystem: Environmental > Terrestrial > Soil > Tropical forest > Bulk soil... | reverse complement strand
ACATTCAAGTACGCCCGTATCCAGGCCTCCGCAAGTCCGCACCCGGCAGTTTGCACCGATCCTTAGTGGCGTTCGCAGCCTTTCAGATCCTTTTGCGTGATCGAGAAGACTGCGCCGGGCTCGATTTTGATCTTCTGCACCGTACAGGTGCGGCCGGTTATGTCTGTAAACTTGGCATCATAAAAGCCCGACGGCAAATCACTGATCCCCAGCCGCTCATCGAAATCGACACGGCCGTCCTTGTCATTTTTACACTGGTTCGGACCCCAGTCCGAGGTTCCAGTCGGAGCGAGATAGAATTCCGAAATTGTGTTCTTGGTCAAATTCCAGAATCGCGCTGGGCGTTGTTGTGCGTAGCCTTCGCGAATGTCTGTTCCCATTACAAGCGCTAGCGTGACGATGTGAAATGCTTTTCTCACCGGCGTTCCTTCGCACGTCACGTCCGCATGGCCGGCAGGCAACTCCCGACATTGCCTGTGAACGGCAGGTAACACATCGATGGGAATCTGTCAGGTTTGAAATCGCTTAGGTCGACTGAAAAACGCACCGGTAGACACGATCCCGATCTTGGGAAATGGCGATCCAGACTGAAGGCTATGGAGTCGCTGATAACATTTGCACAGCGATACGGATCAGCTCAGGCAGATTTGCAGCGTTAAGCTTCTGCTTGAGCTGGGAGCTAACATTGACGACGGTTTTATAGCTTACATTAAGTTCATCTGCGATGCGATTGTAAGGCTTACCTTCGGCCAAAAGGGATAGTGTTTGCAATTCCCGAGGAGTGAGGTCCGCGAGCGGATTCTGCCGTCCCGATGTGTTGGCGAATGCCACTTGCATCGCGAGATCATCACTCAAATACCTCGCGCCGGCGCGAACTTTTTTAAATGCCTCAGTAAAGCTTTCAGGAGAGGTGTCTTTGACCACATAGCCGGTGGCGCCGGCCTGCAATGCACGGGCGACAATCACCGGATCACTGTGCATGCTGAAAACGAGGATCGGTACATTGATATCCTCGGCCCGAATGCGCCGAATCAACTCAAGCCCGCCAAGGCCGCCATCCCGCAAACCCAGATCGACAACCACGATTTCCGGACGCCTGCCCCTGAATAGTCGGTACCCCGAGGTGGCATCGCTCGCCTCGATAACTTCGGTGACGCCGATGTCTTCCAGCATGCGCCGACAGCCTTGCAGGACGATTGGGTGGTCATCAATGATCAGGACAGTCGTCATGGCGTTATGGCAACGATCCTGCTGTCACGCCGGTAACCCAAATCGCCCAATGGAATGGTGATGTTGACGCAAGTGCCGCGGCCGATTTCGCTCTGGAGAACATAGCAGCCGCCCAGCCCCTCAACGCGTTCTTGCATGCCGCGAATACCAAGCCCCGAAGGGGCAGCTACTGATATGCCGCGACCGTCATCACGGATTACCAATTTCAATAACCCTGGCGCGTGGTTGTTGTCGATTTCGACCTCGACCACCGTTGCCTGCGCGTGGCGGATCGCATTGGTCAGGCCCTCTTGAATACAGCGGTAAATCGTCAAATCCACAGTGTCACCATAGCTCGAAGCAAGCTCTTCTGCGCAAAGGCGGAACAAGATCTGCGGACTTTGCCGTGCACGCTCGCTCACAAGTTGATCAAGAATCTCCTTGAGCGGCACATGGCCAAGGGCCATTGGGCGGAGGCGCTCGAGCATAGTGCGGTTGATCGCTTGGAGGTGCTCGACCGTTGCAACAATCTCTCGGGCGCGTTCGGACATCTTCTCTGCGGTTTTTTCGGGGAACTCACCGGCAAGTGCGGCAATTGATGATGCGCACACTTTCAGGCCGAAGAGACACGGCCCAACCTCATCGTGAAGCTCAAGCGCTGTGCGCCGCCGCTCGTCGTCCTGTGCGCTGATCAGCCGCCGGTTGAGTGTAAGATTTTCGGCGCGCGCAGTCTCCAGAGCGCGCGCAAGCGTGTTGAACTGGGCGATAATGGCCGCCAACTCGCGCGGATACGGCTCCGGGAGCCGAACGCTGTAGCTCTTGCGCTGCAAGTCTGAGAGACCGTTCGCGAGAACGGTGAGCGGGTCGAGTACGCGGCCGAATAGGATGTACAGAATGCCGATCATCGTAAGGTTGAGCAGCACGGCTATTGATCCAATGGCGATCAAATTTTCCCAGACCTCAGCGATTTCGTCGCTTGGTTCGCCAAGGATCTCGATCTGCCCCACAGGCCGGCCAGCTACGATCACTGGAATGTAATGTGGCTCAACAGGCGGGGCGACGAGCGTCGCAAACCAATGCGGTGCTGGCGCGTGTTCTTGCGCGCCAAATGTTAGCGCCGGTGCCATGGGCACCCCTGTTGCGTCCATAACCGCTATGCGCACATGGCGCATCGAACGAAGTTGGGTGGGGAGCGCCCTTAAGAATTCTTCGGCTGTAAGTTGTTGACTCACAAATTTGGCAGCGTCACCGACCAGGAGCTCAGCAAGGCGAACCGAGGCCTCTATTTCGATGCGGGTTTGCGCACGTGTCCGAAAAATCGTCACGGTGCCGAAGAGCAGCGCGGCAAAGAGATCGACCAAAGCGAATACGGCCAGAAGCTGCAGACGAATCGAACGCCCATACCAAAGTCCATGCAGCATGCGCCGCCGAGGGACGGTGGGGATGAGCGGTCCAGCCGTGGAGGCAACTTGCGCGCTAATAACTGTTCTCCCCCGCACCTAATCGATGGCACGCCTCGATTTACCGGCGCCCACCCAGCCGTGGCATGATGATCAGGACCGATCAGCCCACTGGCGATAACATCCTTTCAGCCAATTAGGCCCTGTTCAATCTCGCTGGGGCCGGCGGCAACGGTCCGCCCTCTAATGGTGCCCTTTGCTATGGGCCCGCCGATCCGTCGTGCATCACCAAAGGCTACTTGCGGTTCGGTGTTGTTAGGCCTTATTATTATTATTCAAGCCCGAAGGAAAAGCCCGGGAGGACGTTATGGCCTGGACGACGCCGGTTTTGATTGAAATGTGCATTGGTCTTGAAATCAACGGTTATCTGCCGGCCGACGGCTACGTGCCGCCCGAGCTCTAATTACTATTTCGGCTTTCTATTTTTTCGCGCACGCTCGCGTCGTGCGGGTGTTAATATTGTCTTTGACGTAAGAGCGTTTGGGACGCTTGTTTCCAGAACCATGCGGCCCCGCCAACAGTTACAGTATTCGGCTTTGCGCTCCGGTAACAACGCCTCCTTGATCTCTGCAGAAGACGCACAGTGAACGACAGGAGCGAAGGCGTGGTCCGCGCTATCCTTCTCGCTATTTTGTTGTTCCTTGCAGTATCTCCTAGAGCGTCAGCAGAAACGCTCGACGTCAAGATTGGATACCTCGGTACCACCGAGAAGATGTCGACGATTTCACTTCTAGAGATGCCAGCATCGAATGCCGGTCTAGCTGGTGCACAGCTTGCCATTGATGACAACAACACGACTGGCAAGTTCCTGAGTCAGTCCTTTGCACTCGAAGAGATCATGCTGAATGGCAAGGACGATCCCGCAGCTGCCGTGCAGAAGTTTTCCAACAGGGGAATCTCATTGATCGTAATAGACGTAAGCGCGGACAGCCTTCTCAAAGCGGCAAATGCCGGACAGCAGGACGCTGTTTTTTTCAATTCGGGCGCGACCGATGACAGGCTGCGCCAAGCAGACTGCAGAGCGAACATCATTCATGCTGCGCCGTCTCGTGCGATGCTTGCCGATGGACTTGCACAGTACCTCGTGTGGAAGCATTGGACGCGATGGCTGCTCGTCTCTGGCTCTCACGAGCCTGATAAGCTTGCTGCCGACGCGCTGCGGCGTTCGGCAGCACGCTTCGGAGCTCGCATCGTTCAGGAACGCGAATTTAAGGACTCCGGTGGCGCGCGGCGTACCGACAGTGGACTCGTGCAAATCCAAAGCCAAATACCTCTCTTCACGCAATCAGCACCGGATTACGATGTACTGGTTACAGCAGACGAAAGCCAGGTATTCGCCGACTACATGCCGTATCGAAGCAGTCAACCTCGCCCCGTCGCCGGTTCGGCCGGACTGAAACCGACCTCCTGGGACGCTTCGTTCGCTCAGTGGGGTGCGCTCCAGCTTCAAAGCCGATTCACGAAGAAGTTTTCGCGTTTTATGACGGCGCTGGACATGCAAGCGTGGACGGCCGTTCGTATGATTGGCGAAGCCGTTTCGCGTACAAACTCGACCGACCCCAAGACCGTCACCGGCTACATATTAGGGCCGGCTTTCGCGCTCGCTGCATTCAAAGGAGATAAGCTCACTGTACGTGATTGGGACCTCCAACTGCGTCAGCCGATCCTGCTAGCGGATGGACGAACAATCGTGTCGGTATCTCCTCAACCTGGCTTTATGCATCAATATTCGGAACTCGACACCCTGGGCTTCGATCGTCCGGAGACCGAGTGCCATCTCAAATAGCTGCCGAGGAGTTTAAACGAATGCAACTCCATTTTGTGCTCGGGATCGGTCTCGTTACGCTGTTTGTTGGCAATGCTTACGCCTACACTGCGTATGTTTCGAACGAAAAGAGCAATACCGTTTCGAAAATCGACACTAGCACCTGGAAAGTGACTAAGACGATTAGGGTAGGTCAGCGGCCACGCGGCATCGGCTACACTAAGGATCAAAAATACGTTCTGGTTGCATGTGGCGACGACGATGCCATTCAGCTAATCGACACCGGCAGCGATACAGTCGTCGACTCGCTGCCTTCCGGCCCAGATCCTGAGCTTTTTACTGCGGGAAGCGATGGCAAGCTGCTTTACGTCGCTAATGAAAACGATAACACCGTGACGATCATCGACATTGCGCGGCGCACTCAAATTGGAGAGGTGCAGGTCGGAGTAGAGCCGGAAGGCATGGTCATGAGCCCCGACGGTAAAATTCTCATCAATACGTCAGAAACAACCAATATGGCGCATTTCATCGATCCAGTTAAAAGAGAAGTCGTGGCCAGCGTTCTCGTTGATCAACGGCCGCGTTTCGCGGCATTCACGCCCGACGGCTCCGAGCTGTGGGTGTCGTCGGAAGTGGGAGGCACCGTTGCCGTAATCGACCCTGTCAAGTATTCGGTTAAACACAAAATTGAATTCACAATTCCGGGAATGCGAGCTGACCACATCCAACCGGTTGGCATCAATATCACGGAGGATGGAAAGTTGGCTTTCGTGGCACTTGGACCGGCAAATCACATCGCCGTGGTCGACGCAAAGACTTATAAGACCCTAAAATATCTATTGGTTGGTGCACGTGTCTGGCACATGGCGTTCACACCGGACGAGAAGCATCTATTGACGACCAACGGACTATCCAACGATGTTTCTGTCATCGATGTTGCTTCGCTCAAAGTTGTCAACACCGTCCAGGTTGGTGAACTACCCTGGGGCATCGCGATCTCGGATCATTGATCCGCACGCTGAAGACGTCTCGCAGAACCTCATTCCGGAACGACTTGCAATGAACTATGCGGTTTTTCCAATCGTCGTTTGCTCATTTGCAGCCCTGCTATCGCCACTGCGCGCCGATCCGCGATATCCAGATTGGCCGTGCACGCAGCCGAAGGTGCCGGAGCTCTCGGCCGCGGCAATGTGGGACGGTCCATCAATCGAAAATGTTGGCAATACTTGGCAAGCCGACCTCAAAGTCAGGGATCTTGTGGAACTGATCGCTGCACGGCGCACCCCTCTGGAGGCAGCACGAAAGGCAATTACGGAATTCGTAGTCGGCACTCCCGCTGAAAAGGAGCGAAAGGCAAAGCAGGCTTTTGCGGGTCTTTTCGAAACGCTCAACGGGCAACGTCGGGAAGTCATGGATGGGCTTGAAAGAGTGTCACGCAAGGAGGTTAACCTCGCTGCAAAGATCAAGTCCGATGTGGCCCGTTTGCGCGAGCTTCAGGATAAACCCGACGCTGATCAAACCGAGATCAAAGACCTGGCCAGCGAGATCGAATGGAGCACGAGAATTTTCGAAGATCGCCGCAAAACGATTCGTTATGTATGTGAGGTGCCGACTACCATCGAGCAACGCATCTTTGCGCTGGCGCGTACAATCCAGCAAAGCTTGAATTAAAGTATTCTAGCTCTGAGCGAATTCGGTTGTTGCACCGGAAATCTATGACCAGCCGTCAGTCGCGTCCCAGACCCCACGTCGTACTTTCGCGAGTCCGGGTAGCCTCGCCCAAGCCAGCCGCGACAAACTTGCATCCTCATGGTTTTTGCGTCAGGTCATCGGCAGTGATGAGCTGATCATTCGCATTGATTATCGGTATCCCGTAATCCAGCAGGAGTTTGTTAACGGCCGGCTGATTTTCCGCGATTAACCGGTTCAGTTGTCTTTTCCAATTTTGATCCGCCGGGCGAACACCCATAGTGATGCGATAGTCGAGATGTGGTCCACCCTTTTCTTTTAAAAGCAGCGTCACCTTCATTTGAGGCGCGGCATGTGAGGCATAGTATCCGGCCAGCGGCCCCCACAGCACGCCGGCATCAATGGCATCCGAATTGATATCATCCACCATTGCCCGGGCGGAGGAATCGTATCGTGTGTCGACTACCAGCGGGTACGGTTTGGAATTTTGGATGAGACCGTCGGCCACGAGGTAGCTTGCAGGTGGGGTGCCGGCGACCACCCCGATCCGCTTACCCTTCAGGCGATCGTCCCCGAGTGTATCGACGCCTTCGAGGCCGCTAGTGGCTTTGGACACAAGCGCGTAGGCGGTCCGGTAATAGGGGTTCGTGCTCTGCACCAGTTCTCCGCCCTGCGGGAAGCCCATGATCAGATCACACCGATAAGAAGCAAGTGTCATTCGCACGAAACCTGTCGCGCCGGGATAATACGTATAGGCGAGTCTCTGGCCGAGTTTTGCCGCAAAAATTTCGGCAATTTTGTTCTCAAAGCCTTCACTCTTATCATTCGAGAATGGAAGGTTGTTAGGATCAGCGCAAACCCTCAGGACTTTGGGGTCAACCAGTTCGAGACCGCCTTCCAAAACGCGATCAGCCTGTCCAAACGATGGCGTCGCAATGAGGGCCGCACTCACTGCACAATATGCCGCCAGGTGAATTGTAATGTGGCCTCGTGCCGTTGTTGTCCCGGTCTTCACGCTCACTGCGGCCCCATGCAGGAAGTTTCCCAGTTCTTCGCGCCTTCCGGCTTGTCCTCATGCTTGCTGGGTCGTGCGCGCCCGACGGCATCATCGGCGCGAGCTCTCAGATAGACGTAGATGTCGTCGATATAACACATCACATTTCTGTCGACGCCAAAGGAGGGCATTACAAGGTCTTGAGCAGCGTTTACCTCCTTTTTTCCGGCCGCAACCAGGGTCAAATAATCTGTATAGCTTAATGTTTTGACCGAGTTTGTCAGCGCTGGTGCGTAGGAGGAGCCTGCGCCGTCTGGCCCGTGGCACCGCAGGCACTCAGAATTGTAACGTCGGAATCCGGAATATGTGTACCAGTCAACTGTGCCATCCGGTTTGATACTATAAGTCGGAATGCCTTGGGCATCGTAAAACTTGCCATCTTCATTTTTAACAGCGGCAGGATCACCCGGCCCCTCCGCTACGGCCATGCCGCTCCAAAACAGCGCTACCAAAACCAGCGTACTTGCGCCCGCGCAGGATTTCACGTGAGGGTTCATTTCAGATTGAAGGTTAGAAAAAGCCAGGTTTCTCCGGCGCGTTATGGCGCGCCGGAGCGGTAGTGCACTAGCTTCGTTTCGGGTGGCTCAAGGCAGCGCGAACACCGTTAGCTGTCCGCCGAGTGCTGTGTAATTGCTCAGGGCGGCATAGCCGCCCACTGCGCCTAAACCATCATGTGGGTCGGTCAGGCCGGCTGCAAGACCAATCCCGGCCCAACCGCCTACGCCTGATAGCACCGCGACGTATTGCTTGCCGCCGTGCATGTAGGTCATCACGTTGCCAATGATGCCAGACGGCGTCTTGAACTTGTACAGTTCCTTGCCGGTCTTGGCATCAACCGCCTTCAGGTATCCTTCCAGCGTTCCGTAGAACACAACGCCGCCGGCAGTGGCTAGGGCGCCCGACCACACCGAGAACAGCTCTGGATTGGACCACACGATCTTTCCGGTCCTGCCGTCCCAGGCAATAAAGTTGCCCATGTTCGTCTCGCCAGACGGCGGGAACATAGACAATGTCGCCCCAACATAGGGCTGTCCGGCCGTGTAGCTCACACGGAACGGTTCGTAATCCATGCAGACGTGGTTCGTCGGCACGTAGAACAACTGGGTGTCTGGCGAATAGGCCGCTGGCTGCTCGTCCTTCGATCCCAGGGCCGCCGGGCATATGCCTGTCGTGTTGTGATCCTGGCCCCCCGCTTGCGTGGAGTATTGGGCCACGACTGCTGGCCGACCATAGTTCGGCGAGTTTTTGTTCATGTCGACGCCGGTGGTCCAATTGACCCTCGGATCGAACTTTTCTGCAACCAGAAGCTCACCGCTCTCACGGTCTAGCGTGTAGCCAAGACCGTTGCGATCGAAGTGGGTCAATAGCTTGCGCGTGGTGCCATTGATCTGTTGATCGGTGAGGATCATCTCATTGACGCCGTCATAGTCCCATTCGTCGTGGGGCGTCATCTGGTAGACCCACCTGGCAACTCCATTATCCGGGTTGCGCGCCCAGATGGTCATCGACCATTTGTTGTCGCCGGGACGCTGAACTGGGTTCCAGGTCGAAGGGTTGCCTGAACCGTAATAAATGAGGTTGAGTTGGGGATCATAGGAGATCCAACCCCACGTGCAGCCGCCCCCGATCTTCCATTGATCGCCTTCCCAGGTCTTCAGGCTGGAATCCTTCCCCACAGGCTTGCCCACCGATGTAGTCTTTTCAGGATCAACAAGGATCTGATCGTCGGGCCCTCCCGAATAAGCGCGCCATAACAGTTTGCCTGAATTGGCGTCGTAAGCGGCAAGTGAACACTGCACACCGAATTCGCCGCCAGAGGTGCCGACCAGAACCTTATCCTTGACTACCAGCGGCGCAGAAGTGCCAGTCTGGCCTTTTGTCGGATCGCCATTTTTCGCCGACCAGACTTGCTTGCCGGTCTTGGCATCCAGAGCGACCAGCGTGTCATCGGCCTGATGCAGGAAGATCTTGCCGTCGGCGTAGGCAACGCCGCGATTGACCGTGTCGCAGCACATCACCGGTATGACACTCGGATCTTGCTTCGGCTCGTATTTCCAAAGAATCTTGCCATCATTGTTGAGATCGAGAGCGTAGACGATGTTCGGGAACGGCGCATGCACGTACATGACGTCGCCGATGACCAACGGGCCACCTTCGTGGCCGCGCAGCACACCGGTGGAAAACGTCCACGCCGCCTGCAGCTTGCCGACATTCCCTGTATTAATCTGCTTGAGAGACGAGTAGCGCGTGTTGGCGTAATCCTTCGCCGGCATGACCCAGTCATTCTCGTTCTGGGACATCTTGGAAAGATCCGTTTGTGCATACAGCGGACCGGCAGCCACCATCGTGGCCGCGCCTATCACCATACCCATCAGTGAGACACTACGCATCGCGCATCCTCCCTGCGATGTTGCCATCCGGGTGCTGCACTGACGCGAACAAGCCCAAAACCAGCTTGACCTCGCAGCGCAAACCCGTCTCTCGGGAAAAATCTCCGGCAGCCGTCATGACATCAGCCCACGCGAGCAATTTATTTCGCTCGTCATGGGCGTAAGCCTGCGCAGAAACGCGAGCCCTCCCTAAACAGCTGGCGTCCTTGAAGTCGGAGACACGAAATAGTATGCCCGCCGCAATTACCGTGCAATAGCCATTTCCGACAGTACGGCACGCTGCGAGACGTAAAGTTAAATCCAATCTCTTGCGCACGCGGGCAAGATTGAATTGATGATAGGAAGGGGCGATTGCCAACATCAGGGTTGTCATGTACGGCATCGACAGCCACGGTCTTGCCGATCAGATATTGGGGACTGCGGCGCTACTACCGTGGCGATTTTGTAAAGACGCGTACACCGTCCTACCAGAGGCGGCGCTGGGGACCCGCGCCGTTGTTTGCATTAGGGAAGACGATTTTAAATTTAAAACCGGAGGAACGATCTCATGGATGTTCGCGCCGCCGTTGCTTTCGCACCTGGCAAACCGCTCGAAATCACTACCGTTGCCCTCGACGGTCCCCGTGCGGGCGAAGTTCTGATCGAAATCAAGGCGACCGGCGTTTGCCATACCGATGAATTCACTCTGTCGGGCGCCGATCCGGAAGGACTCTTTCCAGCTGTTCTCGGCCACGAAGGCGCGGGTGTCGTTGTCGACACCGGTCCCGGTGTGGCGTCGGTGAAAAAGGGCGACCACGTCATCCCGCTTTACACGCCCGAATGCCGCAATTGTCCGTCGTGCCTGTCGCGGAAGACGAATTTGTGCACTGCCATTCGTGCAACGCAGGGTCAGGGCGTGATGCCTGACGGGACCTCGCGATTTTCGATCCGCGGAGAGAAAGTTCATCACTACATGGGCTGCTCGACTTTTGCGAATTTCACTGTCCTGCCAGAGATCGCGGTGGCGAAAATTCGCGAGGACGCCCCGTTCGAAAAGGTGTGCTATATCGGCTGCGGTGTGACCACGGGCATTGGCGCGGTCATTAATACCGCAAAGGTCGAACCTGGCGCCAAATGCATCGTCTTCGGCCTCGGTGGGATCGGGCTAAACGTCATCCAGGGTCTGCGTCTGGTCGGCGCCGGTATGATTATCGGCGTCGATATGAATCCAGATAAGAAGGCGTGGGGCGAGCGCTTCGGCATGACGCATTTCGTCAACCCAGCCGAACTCGGCGGCGATCTCGTTGCTCACCTCGTCAACATGACGAAAAGCGGCGCCGATCAGATCGGCGGCGCCGATTACACTTTCGAATGCATCGGCAACGTCAAACTGATGCGCGCGGCCCTCGAATCCTGCCATCGCGGCTGGGGACAGAGCGTAATCATCGGCGTCGCCGGAGCTGGGCAGGAAATTTCGACGCGTCCATTTCAATTGGTGACCGGCCGGGTGTGGCGAGGAACCGCGTTCGGCGGCGCCCGCGGCCGCACCGACGTGCCTAAAATCGTCGACTGGTACATGGAAGGGCGAATTGAGATCGATCCCATGATCACGCACACGATGCCGCTGAGCGACATCAATAAGGCTTTCAGCCTGATGCGCGAGGGTGAATCGATCCGCAGCGTTGTCGTTTACTGACTGCCAGGCGTAGGGCCGGGAAGCGGGGATTCCGACTCAGTCAAGAAGTCGCGGCGCGCAAGCAAAACCAATTGAATGGCGCGAGCATATTCGTGCGGAGACGGTCGATACCTAAGACCAGGTGTTCGGGACGGCCGGTTGAGCCGGCGGCATAGTGGACTCGCCTTAGAAGCAACGTACCTCGGCTTCCGCCTGAGCGCGGCGAAGATCATCGAGTGCAGCACGAGCAATTTCGGTTGAACGAAACTCAGCACCGAGGTTTCCCGGCACTTGCGAAATACTCAGCACTGTCTGCGCGGCGACGTAGCGATCATACGACAAAAGCGAAGCAATGACATCGATCGAGCAGGAGCATTTTTGCAGCGAAACTTGCGTCTCCCCGTTTGCCTTCATGCAGGCGAAGACGTAGTCCACGCGCGCGGAAGTCGGGTAATCATTCAGGTCTGCGGCCCTCACGATTAAGCTCGGGACCGTCAAGCTCGTGGCACAGGCGATGAAAAGCGCGACCCTAGTTACGATCGATTTGACGCCACGCATGAGCAATTACCTTTCGCAAGTGTCTTGATCGTTGGCCAATAACATCAAAACCGCAGCCAATGGAATCATCACAGGTCTTTTCCATGGGTCTGAAGGCTTCGTAATGGTTCTGGAAAGCATCCCATTCCTTTGAGCTCAGATCATGATGGATCTAGACCATCCCATGACTGCAGCTGAATCAGTTCATCTGGTGTGGCTTGGCTTTCATATGACGGTATAGCGTCGCCTGCGGTCGCCGCCGCGGCCAGGACTTATTGGTGGACATCCGACGAGCTTCTGGATGTTATTCGAGAGGCGCGCGATGCAGCGTGTCATTGCTCAGTGGGAGCGGCACTCACTGCCCTCGCTTCACTAAATGGCGGACCTAGTGTAGTGAGGAGAACATGCGGTTAACACTAAATTTGTTATGGATTTCATGGCTAATGCTAGCACCATCTACTGCCCTAGCCGCGGAGCTGACACGCCTAGAAGTGCAATCGCTACTTGCTTCTATCCCTGCTGGCCAAGCGGCAAGCTTCGCTGGCATGTCGCTGTCTGGTGCGGATCTTCATGACTTGGATTTCGGCAATGCCGACCTTTCAGGTGCGGACCTCTCGGGCGCTGACCTGCGTGGAGCCAAGTTAGTTCGGAGCAAACTCATCGGCGCCAAACTGCCGGGGGCACGACTGAACCTTGCTTGGATCATCGGCGCGGATTTTTCCCATGCTGACCTCTCCGGTGCGTACCTAGAGACACTTGTCGTCTCCACCGGGCTGCAGACTCGTCCGCACGAGGCAGCTACTTTCGTCGGCGCCAATCTCTCTGGCGCCAAGGTTACCGCACGTTTTAACCTCGATGACATGCGCGGCGCTAATCTTTCTCATCTTCGAGCCTCTGCCGATATGAGAAATCAATCTATGGGACTCATCCGAACCGAGTTTTCACAGGCGAACTTAACCGACGCCAATTTCCAAGGTGCGGCTTTAGCGCGCGTAAACTTCGAGTTTGCGAAACTCTCACGTGCTAATTTCTCGGGGGCGGATCTGAGCGGTGCGAACCTAACGGGTGCAGATTTGACCGATGCGGATCTGACAGGCGCCAACACAACCAACACAGACTTCACTAACGCAGTACTCCGGGGCACGAAGGGTTACCAATAATGCATTGATAGCCGATCGAATCGACTGAGGAGGTGGGGTAAGTTGCCCAAACGGACTTGCTGTTCCTAAATGTCACGACCAAAGAACTACTTCCTCCTATGGCTTGCAAACGCCGCCGTGAACTTTGTAAAGAATCCGACGGAGCCGGAATAAAAGGTAAGACAAAATGACGGTATCGCGGACCCTATCAATTGCGACAATATTGGTAATGGCGATACAGACACAGCCGCCGCGGACCGAAGGACGCTTGCCCCAAAATGGCTCCTACGAAATCGCGGCTCGTCTTGAATTGCCGCATCTCGAACGCTGGGCCGTGGACAAAAAGACGATCATTTGTCTGCCAGGTGTGCTGAGTAATAACCTGCTTCCTATCCCAATTATCAGTGCGAACAACCCATTCGGGAAATGCAGCACTGCAAACGTAACGATGGAAGATTCCAAACTCGAATACGACATTATTTGTCCCGGACGCGGATCCGCGAAGGGCCACGCAATCTACATAGTCTCCATCAACAAATTCTCTGGCCGCGTGGCAATGGTATTAGGTGCTAAAAACATGACAATGACGGAAGTGCAAGAAGCTCGTCGTATTGGATCTTGCAGCCCAGGGGCGCTTAATCTGTCACTGACCCAATGATCCCGCCGCAAGCAAAGGTGGTTGCTTCTTCGCTGCCAGCTTCCTTCCTTTCTGTAATTTGACCGAATGCCAGAGGAGCTACCCGCCGAATTTGTAGTTGAGGCCCGCCCGGATAATGCTCTCGTTGAATTGGACGATCACACCAGGGATGGTGGGTGGTCCCAATGGATTTGGGCCAAGCCCTCCCGGATTTTGAAGCGCGCAATCTGTCGTGCAGGACCCACTACCAAGGTCGACAAACAGATATTCGGCCTTAGCGCTCCAATTAAAACCAAGGGCATATTCCACGCCGGCGCCGATAGCCCAACCGGTTTTGGTTGAGGTCGTTACGGGATTATTGGAGAAGTTCGCCTGGATATTGCCGAAGGCGGCTCCTACAGTGCCGTAGGCGAGGAAACGGTCGAAAGCATAGCCGGCGCGGCCACGCACCGTAGCGAGCCAACTGTTCTTCGTGAGGCACCCTCCGGCGCAGAGGCTAGACGTGCTAGTGGTGGTGAAGGTGCCGAAGCCGCTCGAATTGGCCCAGTCGCCATCGGCCTCGGCGCCGAACACCCACGAGCCAGCTTGGAAATTGGCGCCGACCGTCCCGCCGAAAACAAAACCGAGGGTGCTGAAGTTGTCGCTTGAGGTGCCGGTTACACTATCCGTCCAATCGCTAGCACCGAAAGTGAAGCCGCCGTTGAGACCAAGGTAGACCCCGGTCCAATTAACAGCAGACGGCAAACTGACCGGCGCTGCTTTTGCAATTAATCGCCGCGAAGTGTCAGCCGCGAATACCGGTGTTACGGAAGGCAGTGTCCCCCGCACACCCAGATACGCCGCAAATGGCATGCCCGGAGTGAAGGTCCGCGGGTCGGTCAGATTCAGAAAAGGATAGGAAGCGATGTCGAAGAATGTACCGGCGACGGCATAGTGTTGATTGAACACATTGCGCACCAGCCCGAACACCTCGACGTTCTCAGAGATCTTGTACGAAGAATGCAGATTCACGACCCAATAGGCCGGCAGTTTGGGATTCTGGTTTGATTGGTCGCCGACCAGCCATTGACTGCCGATGACGTTGAGGTCGACCCCGAATTTCCAAGGATCGGTGATCTGATACTCGCCGCCCAGCTTAAAGCGGAAGTTCGGGATACCGGGAATGTGGTCGCCGGGAACCACGAAAATGTTGCCGTTGGCGTCAGCAAACGGATTGAACGGCGATTGTAGTGTCAGCGGAGTTTGGAAGGTGGCATCGACAAAGGTGTAGTTTGCATAGATGTTCCAGCGATCCTGTTTGTAGGTCAGATTGGCTTCGATCCCCTTGCGCACCGTGTCGCCGGCGTTCTGAAAAAATGAGTGCCCTATGATCGGGCTCGAAACGTTGATAATGTCGCTAGTATTGAGCGCGTGGTAGGCGCCCACGCTCCAATTCAATTGTCCTTTGGCGAGGTCGAATTGCCCACGTAAGCCGGCCTCATAGGTGTACGTCACCACTTGTTGCAGAGGGGGGTCTCCGACAAGGGTGCTGTCGATCAGACAGGGCCGGTTTGGATCGGAACAGGCCAATTCCAACGGGGTGGGCGCACGATTCGCTATCGCATAATCGCCGTAGAGTGTGAGATTGGGCGTGAGCTTATAGGTCGCGCCGACCATGGGATTAAAGTGAGTGTAGGTGTTGTTACTATTGAGCGCGGAGTCATTGCCGAGTTCGTCGATCAAGTTGATTTGGGCGAAGTTGTAACGGGCCCCTGCGGTAACCGACAGACGCGGGGTGAGATCGAGGGTGTCGGTCGCATAGAGACCGGTATAGAGCGTGTGGGCCCCCAATCCGACCGGTGCGACGTCGCCGGAGGGCTGGTCGATGAAAAGCCCGAAGCCTTGGACTGTTGGAAACTGGCCGGCGTTGTCCGTTCCCAATTCGCTCGTGGTCGCGAACTGCACCAGTCCGCGGTCGACGCTTAGCCCGATCACAAAGTTGTTTTCGAGACCAAATACTTTCTCCGAAGACGCCGCCTGGACCGAGCCGCCAAAACTGTTGGTTGCTGTCCAGGTGCGGTCGATTTCGCTCAAGATATTCGGAAAACCAAGCGCACCAGAGTTCGGGACCCTCTGTCCCCTGGTCGTGGTGAGGTTGGAAACCGTGCCGTCGAGGTTGGGAAAGCACAGCAATGTGGGATCGGGACACACCGTCGTATCATTCGATGCGTTGGTGTTGTTGCCGTCGACGTGCGCTTGATGATAATCGCGATAATAGGCCACTGCCTGATAGGTCCACGTGTCGCTCGGTCTCCAGGTCGCGCTTGCCGTCAGGAACGCGAGCTGATTATGCGTGGTTTGCGGATTAGTGTAGATGCTCGACCAGTTCTGATCGAGCATCTGCACTGGCGTCGCGGCGGTGCCGTTGAAGAAATTGTCAGCACCAGTGAATGTGAGGTGAAATTCGGTCTGGTCCCCGCGAGCACCGAGGTCGGCGTAGACGCGGCGTAATGACGACGGGGAGTCATTGCGCCAGCCGGCATCGTTGATCGCGTCAGCCGTGAAATAGCCGGACAGGTTGCCGACTTCGCCGCCGGCTTGAACGGACGCAACAGCACGCCCGTATGAGCCGCCGCTCACTTCGCCCTCAACACCATGATAGGTGTATCCGTTCTTCATCTGAAACGCGAGCGCGCCGCCAGTCGCGTTGAGGCCGTAAACCGGATTGCTGGGAACGAGCGTTAGCTGATTGATGGCATTCTGCGGGATGAAGTCCCAATTGACGATGTCGCCAAAGACCTCGTTGATACGAACTCCATTCTGGTAAACGGCGAGTCCTTGCGGCGTGCCAATCACCGGCGAAGCAATAAAGCCGCGATAATTGAAATCGAGCTGAAATTCGTTGCCAGTCTGGCTGCTCAGCGCAACGCCGGGCAGCGCTCGGACCATGGATTGCAACAGGTCGGGTGTCACTGTGTACGAGAAATCGGGAGCGCCGGCTGTCTGGACGTTGGACGGGATCTTATCCTGGTCGACTACGCCAGGTATGGGTGTCGTGGTGGTCGTCTCCGCCGGTACCGCAGGAGCCGCGGTCGCGCGAGCCGGGGCCGCACCGCCCGACACTCTGGCGGGCGCCCTTCGCGGTGGCGGCGCCACCGGTGTAGTCGCGATGACCTGAATTTGGGGTAGTTTAACACCCCTCGGATCTACTGCCGAACCAGTCTGCTGGGCCGTAGCAACCCAAGGCAGCATCGGGGCAAAAAAAGCGATGATCTTTAGGGCACTATGAAGCTGTGACTGAAAGGTCGGTTCGCATGTACGACCGTGAAGACTTATAACTGCACGCATTGCGCGCCGCCTCCGAGCGGCCGATTGTGCCATCTGCATTCACAGCGGTGTCAGGGAAGAATTGCCAATCGAGTCGGGAACATCTGGCAAACCCAAGGTCAGTTCCCTTGAGTCAACATGAGAAGCGCGCGACCAAAAGAATTCACATTCGACCAAGCCGCACCGAGTTGGGGCATGCCAAGGGCAATTCCAAAACGGATATGCGCTTTTTTGAGTCGTTTCGCCGATTCCAGGCACGTGACAGTGGAATGCAGTGCACCGCCGCGATGCCTCGTTCCAACCAGGGCACGTCCGCCAGAGACGGCAACGATCTGGCGATGAAACAGGCTTACGTGTATGCTGGCGTCCATCAAGGCAAAGAATAGCTGACAACCGGAACTCAAATACCGACACAGGCAAGCCTGTAATGTGGAGGATGTCCTATGCCACAGCTCTCGATTCATCCAGCGGTAGATAATGGGGTAATGCCGGTTTCACCAAACTTTTCGGGCGGCACGCTTCACTGCAAATGTGCGAGCAATCCGGTCGAGGTAACTATCACCACGCAATCTGCCTATAACCACGTGTGCGGATGCACCAAGTGTTGGAAACCCAAGGGTGCATTGTTCTCACAAGTCGCCGTGGTCCCGCGCGATAAGCTCCGCGTCACTAAAGGTGCAGACAAGCTGAAGATCGTCGATCCTAATGCTGCCATCCAACGGTACGCTTGCAAAGATTGTGGCGTGCACATGTACGGTCGCATCGAGAATACCAAACATCCGTTTTATGGGTTTGATTTTGTCCACACCGAGCTTTCAAACGAGCAGGGATGGTCACCCCCTGAATTCGCGGCGTTCGTATCCTCAATCATCGAATCTGGTGCTCCTCCAAACGAGATGCCAGCCGTGCGGGCCCGCTTAAAGGGATTGGGATTGGAGCCGTATGACTGCCTTTCACCGGCACTGATGGATGCAATTGCAACCCATGTCGCGAAAGCATCTGGGGTGCTGAAGGCCTGATAAGTCCTGTTGGCTTCCTAGGCGCGGCGAATAGTGACAGCAGAATAAGCCCGAATGATTCGCTTATAACTTATGGGCGTGTTCGGGGCGACCCGGCTGCTGCGCCTTTGGAGAAGCGGCGGCCAATTAGATCATTCCGTTATCGCAACCGTAGCGGCTCGTGCATCGGAAGTCGGGCAGGATGGTAAAGCAGCGAAGCAGCAGCGGCTAAGACACCGCTTCAGTTGTCCAGCATGCCTTCTGCCATTAGCCCGTTAACTTCCAAACTAAAACAGTCAGCACAACGGACATCCACTGTACCGACGCTGACGTACATCCCGGCCAAGGCGCGGCAAACTCTTAGGGCGCCTAGTGACGCAATTTGTAGCAGTGCCCGCCCCCGCCAGTTCTTACGTGTGCGCGACACGCTTTGTGCGACGAAAATGAGCAGTCAGGGTGTCCTGTGGCTGTCGCCCCTCTTAACTCTGCACAATACTTTGCGGCATATGCAGCGCCTTGAGGACAAAAGACGAACCCAATCGAGAGAAGCATCATTGTAGTGATAAGCCGGCCTGTCGCTTTTAAACTCAACATCTTAACCTCCCTTCAAAATCTTCCCGAAAACTTCCGCGCAGTAATACAAGGTTTCTGGTCGCGTTTGGTTCGTTGTCGCTTGCGGAGATGCCATCATAATATCTTCCCTGTCGTGCAGATGGCTGGCGGCGACTCACAGATGTACGCAAACCCACGCCGAAATCTTTTCGTAGCCGGTTTTCCCGCCGTCACCGTGATTCGTAGCGGCTTTGCGGAAAATTTATGCGGTCAAGCCGCCACGGTCGCGAGGCGGCCTTCAACGCGTCAGTTGCCATTTATTGCTGAAGGGTCGCAATCCAAATTGCTATAAGATTGACAGGAACCGGTAGCGGACCACCCGGCCGACGCGCTGAGCACGCCGCGAAGTAATCAAATCCGGTGGCCGTGACATTCTTGGCCTCCACACCGCATCCACGATACGTCCCTCCCACGTTTTGGTCTTTTATGGAAAGCACGACTTTCGGAGTGGATGGAAACGGTGGATCGAAGGTTACATGGGGTGCTTGGGGACTAACTTCGCCAACTTCGACCATCGAAGGGTTAAATTGCTGCGCCGATGCCATCGCCGGAACTACGAGGGCGATAATTACTAAATAC
>Ga0318516_10000101_pt1 | contig 19446 bp, 12 predicted proteins | sample GRESIP176b2f20_FD_202501 | JGI IMG/M metagenome (GOLD analysis project Ga0318516, IMG submission 202501) | Tropical soil microbial communities from Luquillo Experimental Forest, Puerto Rico - GRE.SIPMG.176b2f20 | ecosystem: Environmental > Terrestrial > Soil > Tropical forest > Bulk soil... | reverse complement strand
AAAGCTCGCAAAATTGCATGAGGAGGGCGTCCTTTCCGACGCTCACTATGAGACTGCCAAGCGGCGCATTCTCGATCAGAGGTAACCGCCGCGGCGACGGCGCCACGCGCTGCTTTGTGCAGACCGTGGCGGTCCTGGTCGTGTTCACGATCATGCGCACGTTCGGGCTGCTCGGCCCCCCCGCCGTGGCGGCCGGCCTGCTCATGGTGGCGCTGATCATCGTCGCCTGGGACGGCGGCCTCACGCGCGACGACCTCGGGCTCGGCTGGAGACAGGTGCCCGCGGGCCTGCGGTACGGTGGCGCCGCCTTCGGGCTTGTCCTGCTGGTGCTGGTGATCGCGGCGCTGATCCCGGCCACGAACGGCTTCCTGCACGATTCGCGGGCACAGATCAGCGCCGGGCGGCTCGGTTACGAGCTAGGTGTCTCGATCGTGCTGCTCACGGCGATCCCCGAGGAGTTCGCCTTTCGCGGCGTCCTGCTGGGGTCGGCGCTGAAACGGTGGGGGCCGTGGCGGGCAAGCCTGGTCACCTCGACGCTGTTCGGCCTGTGGCATATCGCGCCGAGCCTGCACACGATGTCGGACAACCACATGCTGCGGGGCGAGGTCGGCAGCCTGACCGGGCAGACGCTGCTGGTGCTCGGCGCGGTCCTGGTGACGGCCTGCGCGGGCCTGGTGTTCTGCTGGCTCAGGCTGCGGTCGGGAAGCCTGATCGCGCCGATACTGGCGCACGTCGCGACCAACGGCCTGGCGCTCACCGTGGCGTGGTTCACGGTGCACCACGCGAGCCTGCTGGCCGGGCTGTAGCGGCGCTGCCTGCGCGCCTGCCTTGGTGCGCGATCACCTCGCCTCTGTGATGATCGGCCTGAGTTCGGCCAGTTCCTGGGACGAGGCCCCGGTACGCAGCACGGCGTTCCACCCATCGACGTACTCGGCCGAGTACCGGTGGCCGTGCCCGTCCGGGACGCCGGTGGCGAACGGAAGGTCGGCGGTGACCTGCCAGAACGTGATGAGCGGCATCCAGAACATGGTCCCGAGCACATCGCTGCCCGGCGGCTCGCCGATCCAGTCCGGCTGCCTGAAGATCAGGCGCGGGCTCCACCAGACGATCGGGTCGGACGGGTGCATCAGGTACAGCACCCGGGTGCCGTTCCAGGGCTGGCCGGTCGGCGGGATCGCCTTGCCCGCATTGTTCGCGAACCGCACGGTCTGCCCGTTCTGATAAACCGGCTCCACCTCGGGGCTGCCCAGCTCGCGGTTGTCGCTGAACTGCCTGAACAGTGTGTTGAAGTTGGGCGGGCCGGCGAACAGCGCGCCGTTGGTCGTGTTGGCAATGTCGTTCGCGCCGGTAAAGGCGGCCTCCCCGCCGAACGAGCCCAGGCTTTCCCCGGCGACGACCAGCTTGGGGCGATCCGAAGTGGGCATCTTCGCATACACGCCGTAGACCGCGTCGAAGAGCGCGCGCCCCGCCGCCAGGGCCTTTGCCTGGTCGACCAGGTAGGAGATCCACGAGGGCAGGTAGGAGTACTGGATCGCCACGGTCGCACAGTCGCCATTGGTGAGGTACTCGAAGCTGTTCACCAGGGCCGGGTCGACCCAGCCACTGCCGGTCGTGGTGACCACGGCCAGGTACTTGCGCTGGAAACCGCCCGCGCGCTCGAGGTCCTTGACCGCCAGCGCGGCCTGGGCCTCCGCGCCCTTGGCCGAGGCCAGCCCGGCGTAGATCCGGATCGGCGCCATGGCCGGCTTGCCGGTGACCTTCTCGATGTCACTCACCGACAGGCCCTTGCCGATGAAGTTGCGGCCCTGCCAGCCGAGCGTGTCCCACGGGATGAGCGAGCCGGGGCCGCCCGAGCGCAGGCTGGTGGTGGGCTGGTGGATCCCCTCGGCGGTCTTGTGGTCGCGCGTCCCGTAGGCCGCGTTCATGAGGTCGATGAACCCTTGCAGCAGCACACCGCTGACCACCAAGTAGGTGAGGCCAACCACCAGGATCCAGCCGAGCCCGCGTGCCGCGCGCATGCCGATCCACCGGTGGAGCAGCTTCGTGACCCAGCGGTACAGGCCACGAAGGCCGCGGCCGATCGCCAGGAAGAGGCAGAACACCAGCACCGCGATGATGGGCGAGGCAACGGCCAGGGGGATGTTGTACTCCGTCACCCCCATCAGATTGCGGATCTCGTTCTGCCAGTACTGCCCGAGCCCGAAGGCGACGGCGAACAGCACGATCGCGCAGATGTAGAAGGTGAGCCAGGCCCACCGGCGCGGCTGGCGCGGCTCCCGGTCGGCGAAGGCACGCCAGATGGCGGCGGCCCATACTCCGAGCCCGTAACCGATGGCGGCGGTGATGCCGCAGATGATGCCCTGGATGAGGCCGCCCCGCGGCAGCAGCGAGGGGGTGAAGGAAAGGGCCGCGAAAATGATCGCACCCCAGCAGCCGGGCAGCGTGACGTAAAGCAGCTTGCGGTGCTTCGCGGGCTCGGCCGGCGCCGGAGGAGCGCCTTCGGCCGGAATTGGGGCGGCCTCGGCCGGAGTTACGCCCGGGCCGGTTGCTACGGCCGTGGGCGGTTCGGCAGCCGTGACCGTCCCGGCATCTGCGGGCGGTTCGGTCGCCGTAGCCGTAGCCGCGGGCGGTTCGGTAGCCGTAGTCGCCTCGGCGGCCGCTGGCGGCGCGGCGGGCGTAGGTGCTTCGGTAGCCGCGGCCGGCTGACCAGCCTCAACGGGGTCGGTCGCAATCTGGGCCGGCCTATCCGGATGCTCACTCGATGACGGGCCCTTCGGCGGCTCCACAGTCTCGTGCGCCATGGCTGATCCTCTCCGTGCGGACCCGGGTGTGTCGTCACCCTCCCACGGGTGATTCTGTCGTATGGGTTGCAGCCATTGCTTCGGGTTCACGATGTGGAGGCCGCGGTGTATGTTGCACCTGGGCCGGCCGCAACAACATCGGAGCCTGTCATGATGGGCCATTTACGGAAAACGGTCACGTTCAGGACATCGGCCCTGGCCGGGCTGGCTATCGCGCTCGCGCTGCCCTTTGCGCGGCCCGCCGATGCGGTACCTGACAGCGTCCACGGAAGCGCGTCCCCGGGGTTCACCCTGTCGGTGGTGCACCAATTCCCCTCGGCGCTGGTGACCACGCCTAAGTACCTGGCGCTCTCCAAAGACGGCAACCTTTACGGAGCGACATCGGCCGTGGGCTTGTCGAACGGCACGGTGTTCAGGCTGAGCGGCGGCTCGGCCTATACCAGGCTCGCCACCCTTGACTACGCCAAGGACGGCGGGCCGTTCGGCGCGCCGTTCCTCGGCACGGGGGGATTGCTGTACGGCCTCACCTTCGACGGGGGATCCAGCGGGATCGGATCGATCTACACGATCAAGCCGGACGGGACGATCACGACGGTGCTCGCCTTCAACGGCACGAACGGCATGTACCCGACGGCGCTGGTCCAGGCCCCGGACGGCACCCTGTACGGCACCACCTACTACGGCGGATCGCACGGGGACGGCAACGCCTACCGGCTCTCGCCCGGCGGCACCTTCACCAACATCGTCTCCTGCACCCTGCAAAACTGCCTGTATCCCATCGACCTGGTCATCGGGCCGGACGGGAACGTGTACGGCATTTCCGAAGGCGACAAGCAGGGGTTCGGAAACAACGGCCAGCTCTTTGCCATCACGCCGAAGTTCCGCACCGAGGTCAACTTCAACACCACGGTGGCGGACCGGCCGTGGAACCTGGAGCTGGGGCGCGACGGCAGCTTGTACGGCCTGACGCAGGACTTCTACACATACCGGAGTCATTTCTTCCGGTTCACACCACCCGCGACACTGAAGTTCCTCCGCTCCTACCACTTCCCCGGCAGCGGCTCGTTCGGCCCGCAGATACAGGCCCCCGACGGCAACTTCTACGGCACGCTGATGGGCGACGTACACCACCCCGGGTGGGTGTATCAGCTGACGCCCGCCGGGGCCTTCCGCATCGTGGCGACGTTCAACGGGAGGAACGGCGCCGGGCCAGACGAGCTTGCCCTCGGCGCCGACGGGTCCCTTTACGGCACGACGGAAAGCGGCGGCGGCACGGGCGGCGGCGTGATCTTCAGGCTTACGCTGCCACGCCGGACGCCGTGAATGTGACCCGGCTGGCCTCTGCCCTGGTTCACCCATCCGGCGCAGCGCCGCAGAGCTCTGCCGGGCGCAACTGCGCGGCGTGGGACAGCCTGTCTGGATGAGCATGCACCATGCGGTCCGGAGGGCTGCGGTCTTGGTCATCCGGGCGACTTCTGGAATGCGGCCCTGCGCCGCATCGGCAAACCTGGCGTTGCTCAGGGCATGCCTGCGTCCGGGACCGCGGTCAAGCCAGGGCACACGTCCTTTGCGGGGTTCTGCGGGAGCGGAACCGGTGAGCGCGGCCGCCACATCCTGCAACAGGGCGCGGATCGTCGCGGTGGCCACCCGGTGCAGGGCCACTTTGTCCAACGCGGTGCCCAGGCGGCCAAGCGGGGGCCGGTAGGAGCCGGTCAGCGCTAGCCGGGCCGTCTGCTTGCTGTCGGCGGTGCCCTCGTTCTGGCCGGGGAGGATGCTGATGTTGGCGTCCAGCACGGGGAACAGGCTGCCCGCGGGGCCGGTCGCCTCCCACCTCAGGCCAACCGTCATGATCTCATCGCGGTACACCGGGTCAAGCAGGCTCACCCGGACCAGCTTGGCGGAGGCAGAACCGGCCGGGCCCACCCGCAGCAGGCCGGTAACGGCCCCGTCGTAGGCGGCGGCAGACGCTTCGGCCAGCCAGGCGCCGTGAAGCAGGTTCGCAAGCCGGGCCTGGGCCTCGCGACGGCCGGCACCAACCGGCAGCTCGTGGGCGACGAACATGCCCAACCCTCACCAGCGCCGCGCCCTGGTCATCCAGAGCCGAACGTCCCTTCCTCTCGTGGCGTTGGACCAGCTCACCGGCGGCCCGGCCCGCCATGTCGATCTCGTCCGACAGGCGCCGTCATCGGCGGCGCTGGGCAGGTACGAAGGTCCCGCGGGCCGCGGGACCTTCGGACCTGCCTGCCGATGGGCCTTCGGGCTGAACTGGCGTGATGGGTACTAACCGCTTTCCTGCCCCCCAGAGCCGCTCGCACGCTGCGCCGCCTGAAGGGGAAAAGGCGAGCCTGGAGCCGCTGGCTCCGGCGCAGATCGCCACGTACGTGGTGACGGCCGCGGCGTGGGCGCCGTCGGTGCACAACACCCAGCCGTGGCGGTACAGCTCCAGCGGGCAACAGGTCAGCCTGTATGCCGACGCCGACCGGCAGTTGCGGGTTGCTGACCCCGACGGCCGGGAGATGATGATCAGCTGTGGCGCGGCGCTGTTCACTGTCCGGCTGGCCCTGCGGTCGCTCGGCTGTCTGCCCGAGACACAGGTGCTGCCCGATCCGAGCCAGCCACTGCTGGTCGCGCGGGTGAACTGGGGCCGGCGGGCCGCCCGGACCGAGTTCGAGCAACGGCTCTTTGGCCAGGTGCGGCAGCGGCGGACGCACCGCGGCGGGTTCGACCCGGTGCCGCTGCCGTCGGGCTTGCTTGCCACGCTGCGCGAAGGCGCCGCCCGGTACGGTGCGATGCTGCGCATCGTCGCCGACGACGGACGGCGGGCCGCGCTCGCCGCCGCCGTCCAAGACGCCGAACGCATCCAGCGGCGAGACGGCGAGCGGGTCCGGGAACTCGCCCGGTGGGCCCCCGCGCCGGGTACCGCACAAGCCGACGGAGTGCCACCGGCCTCCTACCCGGCGCGGGCCGAGCACACCGACCCGGACTTCCCCGGCCGGGACTTCGCCCGCGGCCACGGATGGGGTCTGCCGCCGCTCAGCACCGGGTCACCGTTCCGGGCCGCCGGGGTCGTCGGGCTGCTCACCACGGCCCAGGACCGCCCGCCGGACTGGGTCAACGCCGGGCAGGCCCTGCAGCGGATCCTGCTCACCGCCAGCACGGCCGGGATCGCCGCCGCGTTGCACACCCAGCCGCTGGAATTTGGCTGGCTCCGTGAGTCCATCCGGACACAGCTCAGCGACGGCGCCTGCCCGCAACTGATCCTCCGGCTCGGCGCCGTCACCCAAACGGCGGACAGCGTCCGGCGCCCACCCGATGACATTTTGTCCGGAACCGGCATCGAAGACATCAACATCAGCGAAGGGAGGTGAGCAGCATGACCGACGAAGATGCCTGGCGGGCGGGGCCCATCCCGGCCGACCAGGCCGATTACCTGATCGCCACCGCGGCGCGCGCGCCGTCGGTGCAGAACACCCAGCCATGGAGGTTCCGGGTCAGCGAATATGTGATCGAGCTGTACGCCGACCCCGGCCGCAAGCTCCAGGTGGATCGGGCCGGGCGGGAGATGCTGATCAGCTGCGGCGCCGCCCTGTTCGGGCTGCGGCTGGCGGTGCGGTCGCTAGGCTACCTGCCGGTCGTCGAACTGCTCCCCGACCCCGCCCGGCTGCGGCTGCTCGCCCGGGTGACCCTGGGCAAGGCCGAGCCGATCACCCCGCTGGAGCACAAGCTCCTCGAGGCACTGCCCCACCGGCACACACACCGCGGCCCCTGGGAACCTGGCCCGCTGCCTGCCGGGCTGCTTGCCGGGTTGCAGCACGACGCGCTGGCCGAGGGCGCTCAGCTGGCACTCATCGACCGGGCGCTCGCCTATCACAAGCTGGCCGACCTCGCCCGGGCGGCCGGCCACCGGCAAGATCGGGACCCGGTGGCCCGGGACGAGATGCGCCGGTGGAGCCGCAGCGCCGACGATCCCGCTCCCGACGGCGTCCCCGCCCAAGCCTTCCCCGCCACCCCCGATCAGCAACCCGGCCGGCTCCCGCAGCGCGACTTCGACCTCGGCCGCAGCCTCGGGCTGCTGCCCAGCGGCGGTCCACCGCCCGCCGCCACCGCAGTCCTGCTCACCACCGGCGACGGCCGGGCCGACTGGCTGCGCGCCGGCCAGGCGCTGCACCGGCTGCTGGCCCACGCCGCCAGCAAATGGGTGTTCGCCAGCCTGCACACCCAGCCGCTGGAATCCGGGGCGATCCGCGCCCTGATCCGCGACCGCCTAGCCCTGCCCGGCTCCCCGCAAATGCTCCTGCAAATAGGCCTGGCCCATACCACCCGCGCCACCGCCCGCCGGCCGCCGGCCGAGCTGACCGAGTCGTGAGACCCAGACCGCACGCCGGGTGCGGTTGTTGGCGCCGCTCGCGACGGTGTGGACGCGGGATGCCCTAATCGCCCCAGCGGACGGCGATCCGGCCCGTGGCGCCGGGCAGCGGCATGGACTGCGCTTCCGCGGTGACCGCGTCGCGTTCCGCAGGCGACAGAGCACGCCACGGCTGCAGCGTGATCAGCGTGTCCGCGCGGCGCCATGTGCCGGCGAGTTCCCCCGCGACGAGGAGCCCGCCGGGCCAGACGCGTGGGGTCCACAACTCGCTACGGCGGGCGGCGTCGGGGACCATCAGGTCACGAGCGGCCCCATGGTGGAGGAGGAAGGCATCGCCGCTGGGCAGCAGCCGGGCGGGTGCCACGGGCCCGGGGCCGGCGCGCAGGGCGGCTTCATCCTCGGTGCGGATCCACGCGTCCCCGATCGGTGTGCCCACCGGCGTCAGCGACGTGCCGAGCGCGCCGAACGCCTCGCCGCCGGGCCGCGCACCGATTCCCGCCCACTGGCCGAAGGCCTCTGGCGTGGTGGGGCCGTAGATATGCAGGTACCGGCGCGCAAGCTCCAGGCGAGCGTCGTGCGGGTCGGCGTCGGGCGGCGGCACGGTCCAGATTTCCGGCTGCCGCGCGCTGTCCCACCGGATGAGGACCGTGCCGGTCGCCGCGGCGTACCGCAGGCTGTTGTGATGGACGCCGAGCACCCTGCCTGCCTGCCCGTAGGTCATCCTCGCGCCGCCGAGCATGGCGTGCAGGCGCGCGGCGGTGTCCTCCGCCCTGCGCAGGCCCTTGGCATGGCCGGGCAACGTCCCCAGCGAGAAGACGGCCAGGTCACACGCGGCGACCACGAACACACTGAACCGCGGGCCCCACAACTGGACCAGCGAAGGGTCCTCCCACGTGGATGGCTGCGTCCGCGCCACGCGCGCGTGGATCGACAGCAGCGCGGCCCGGGGCATGCTGTCCTGCAGCCCTGCCCAGGCGGCACGCCGAAGCGACTCCCGCCCGGGCGGAAGCCGCTCGTCAAGCCCGCCGGTGTGCCGCCGGAAAGCCAGGATCTGCGGCCGCGTCAGGCCCAGCCGTGCCCTCGTCACGTCACATCACCCTAGACACCGGGACTGACATAGCTGACCGCGGCGTGCCCGGCGTGTGGTGGTTGCATCGCTCCTGGTTATTCCATGTTGCTTCACGGCTAATTACGATGCCGGTCATGGACGCCGAGTCCGGGGGCGGGGCCACGGTTGATCGCGAACTGGTGGTAGGACTGCTGGGCCCGGTGGAGTTGGTGTCCCCCGGAGGCGGCCTGACCGGGCTGGCGCAGCCGATGCTCAGGATCCTGGTGGCAATGCTCGGCGTGATGGCGGGCCGGGCGGTGCCCGACGAGGCGCTGGTGGACGCGCTGTGGGGGGAAGAGTGGTCCCGGGAGCGCGGACAGAACCTGCACACGCACGTATCGGCGCTGCGCCGCCGGATGGCCGCGGCGCTGCCATCGGGCGGATCGCGGGTCGTGCGGTCGGGTGGCGGGTACCGGCTCGCGCTGACCGAGGAGGAGGTCGACGCGGGGTTGTTCCGCGCGCTGGCGGCCCGTGGCAGGCAGGCCGCCAGAGCAGGGGATATACCCTCGGCGGCCGACCTGTTCACCCAGGCGCTCCGGCTGTGGCGGGGGCCGGCGCTGGCGGACGTGCTGGGGTTGTGCCCACGGCTGGCGGGGGATGCGGCGGGGCTGGAAGAGCTGCGCGCCGGGGTGCTGGAGGAGCGGGTCGAGTGTGACCTGATGCTGGGCCGGCATGGCGACGTAGTCGCGGAGGGACCCGCGCTCGTGGCGGAGTTTCCGCTGAGTGAGCGGCTGGCGGGGCAGTTGATGGTGGCGCTGTGGCGGTCCGGGCGGCGCGGCGAGGCGCTGGCGACGTTCGACACCACCCGGCGCGTGCTGGCCACGGAACTGGGCATTGACCCAGGGCCGGAACTGGCCCGGATCCACGCGCTGGTGCTGGCCGACGACGCATCGCTGGCGATACCGGCGGCTGCGGTGGACCGTGGCGGCGTGCAACCGGGCAACCCGGCCGCCGAACGTTTTGCTGGCGGGGCGGGAGATGGCCGGGGCCCGGCGCTGGGGGATGCGGTCGTGCCGCGGCAACTGCCCGCCGGGGTGAGGTTCTTCGCGGGCCGCGAGCGTGAGCTGAAGGCGCTGGATGAACTGCTGAGCCAGCCGGGCGATCCGGGCGCGGCCGGCGCGGTTGTGGTGACGGCGCTGGGCGGAATGGCCGGTGTGGGGAAGACGGCGCTCGCGGTGCACTGGGCGCGGAAGATCGCGGACCGGTTCCCCGACGGCCAGCTGTACGTGAACCTGCGCGGCTATGACCCGGAGAGCGCGCCCGTGGACGCGAACGTGGTGACCGGCTGGTTCCTGGCCGCGCTCGGGGTGCCGGCCGGGGCGATACCCGCCGAGGCGCAGGCGCGTGCGGGGCTGTACCGCAGCGTGCTGGCCGGCAAGCAGGTGCTCATCGTCCTGGATAACGCGCGGGACGCCGCGCAGGTGCGGCCGCTGCTGGCCGGCGGGCCAGGATGCCTCTCGGTGGTGACCAGCCGGTCATCGCTGGCGGGCCTCGCGGCCACCGACGATGCCCGGCTGGTCAGGCTCGGGGTGCTGGACGAAGAGGAGGCCATGCGCATGATCGAGGCCCGGCTGGGCCGGGAGCGGGTGGCCAGCGAGCCGGCCGCCGTGGCCGATCTGATCCGGCTGTGTGCCGGGCTGCCGCTGGCCCTGGCGGTGATGGCGGCCCGCGCGGCGGAATCGCCGGACCTGCCGTTGGCCGCGCTGGCGGCGGCGCTCGCCAGCGAGCCCGGCCGGCTCGACGCCCTCCACAGCAGCGACGAGGCGACCAGCCTCCGGGCGGTGTTCTCCTGGTCCTACCGGCAGCTCGGCGGGGCCGCGGCGCGGATGTTCGCCCTGCTGGGGCTGCATAGCGGGCCGGACATCACCGTGCCGGCGGCGGCAAGCCTGGCCGGGGTGCCAGCGCCACACGCCCGGGCCGCCCTTGCCGAACTGGCCGCCGCGAACCTGGTGCACGAGCACCAGCCCGGGCGCTACCAATTGCATGAACTGCTCCGCGCCTACGCGGCCGAGCACGCGGCCGAGGTGTGCACCGACGCGGAGATGGGCGCCGCCATCGGCCGCAGCCTGGACCACTACCTGCACACGATGGCCGGGCTGCCCAGCTTCTGGGCGGCCGCGTTCCCGGTATCCGGGCCGCGGCCTGGCGTGCGCCCCGAGCGGATAGCCGACCACGCGCACCTGCTGGCCTGGCTTCGCGCCGAGCATCAGGTCCTGCTGCAAGCCGTTGAGCGGGCGGCCGACTCGGGCTTCGAGACCGAGGCATGGCAGATCTTCTTCTTTCTCGGGCTCTCCGCGCACTGGCAGGGCAAGTGGGCGGACTGGGAATCCGCGGGTCGGATCGCCCTCGCCGCCGCCGAGCAGGCCGACGACCACGTGGGGCAGGGCTGGGCCTGCTCCAGCATGGGCTATCTGCATTGGATGCTCGGCGACTACGAAGCGGCCGACGCCTGGTACCGGCGGGCCCTGGCGCACCTTCATGAGGCCGGCGACCTGGCCGGTCAATCCGTGGCCCACACCGGCATCACCGGCACACTGCTCGACACGATCTGGTACGAGCTGCAATTGCATGATTACCAGCGCGGGATTCCGGCGCCATCGGCGGAGCACCGGCGGCGTGCCGAGGAGGGCCTCGGTCACGCCCGGCAGGCCCTGGCCCTGCACCGCCAGCTAGGCCGGCGAAACCACGAGGCGAGCACCCTTGCCACCGCCGGCAGCCACCATGCCATTCTGGGCAATTTCGACCTGGCCGTGGATACCTGCCAGCAGGCTCTGCAGTTGAGCCGCGAAATCGGCTATCTCGAAGGCCAGTCCTTCGCCTGGGACAGCCTCAGCTTCGTGCACAGGCTGCGCGGCGAGTTCCAGGCGGCGATTTACTGCTGCGAGCAATCCCTGGGCGTTCTCCCCGAAGTGGGCCCGCAGACGGTCCTTCAGCGCGCTGAAACATTGACGGGCCTGGGAGACATCTACGAGGCGGTCGGCAACCTCCAGGCCGCGCGCCGGGCCTGGCAGGACGCCCTGCGCATCTTCGAGGGCCTGCACCTTCCCGCGTATGCCTCCGAGCTTCACGCGCGGCTGGACCAGTCCTGAATCAGGCCTCTGAGCTGCGAAAACAGCCCCAAGACAGCCTCGGCGCAGCGCCAGCACACCGGCGCGGATCATCCTCGGGTCATCGGTCAACCGTGACCACGGAGGAGAGTTTCGTGAACGACAACGGAAACACAACGCACCCGGGCGGCGCAGCCGCGGCAGCAGCGCCGGATTCGGATGCTCTGACTGCCCAGGCGGCCCTGGTCGCGTCGCTCACGCCGGTCGCGCTGCCCGCACCGGTTGCACCGGTTGCTCCGGCGGCACCGGTTGCTCCGGCGGCACCGGTCGCCCCGGCGGCCCCGGCCGGCGCACCAGGCGACAGCGTGGCGCTCCAGAAGGCGAAGAAGGCTGCCAAGAAGGCGAAGGCCAAGGTTGCCCGGCAGGCCAAGGCCGCCAAGACTTCGCCCAAGGTGTGGGCCAGCACCCTGGGCGGGGCAATCGCCTTCACCTTCTGGACCATTGCCACCGCGACGTTCTGGAAGAACACCTTCAGCGCGGAAACGCTTGCCGCACTGATCGGCTCCACCACCACGATCGTTGCCGCGGCGGCCGCCTACTTCAAGGCCGACGTGCTGCGCTCGGGAGAGTAACGGCACCAGCGCGGTTCACGGGCCGGCTGCCTGTATGCGATCGGGAGATCCCCGCTGTGACAGCCGCAGCCGGCCCGGGACGGCCCACCACTGGTCCGGGCGATCGACCACAGGGGCGCCGGTCAGCCCGCTGTCCATGACGTGGGCCATGCGCAGCAGGAACGCGGCGATCCCCGCGGCGCCCTGCATCCATGAGGTGCCCGGTGGCAGCAGCGGCGGATCCTGGCGGTGTTCGGTGAACCGCCAGCGTGCTCCGGCCCGGTCGCGGATGGCGCGCTCGGCGATTGCGTCCGCCATCGTGCGGGCGGCCCGCAGCAATACGCTGGCCCGCGCCGGGTCGCCGCAGTCCTGCGCGGCGTCGAGCAGTATGTCCCCCACCCCGGCGGTGCCGCAGCAGCGGCCGTCGTTGTCCCAGAAACCAGGCCGGAGCCGCGCTGGCACGCCGGAGTTCAGTACGGCGTCCAGGCATCGTTGCCGCAGCCACGCCGCACCGAACCCGGACACCTCGTCCACACCGGCGGCAGCCAGCGCGGCGAACAGCTGCGAGGTTCCGGCCGGCCCGTGGCACCAGTTGTAGGTCACCGGTTCCACGTCCCGGGTGGAGTACGGCAGGGTGTGCGGGACGATGAACCCGTTCTCGTCGAGCGAGCCGACCGTGAGCAGGTGCTGGGCGCCGCGCCGGGCGGCGGCGGCGAAGTCCGCGCGGCCCAGGGCTACCCCGGCGATAGCCAGCGCGGCGGCTATCCCCGCGGTGCCGTGCGAGTAGTTCGGCGCCCGGGACGGCGATCCGGGCACGATGCCCCAGTCAAGGCCGCCCTCGGTCTCGTCTGCCACCGCCAGCAGGGCCTGGCTACCGGTCGCGGCGATGCTCTGGGCGTGCTCGCCGCCCGCCCAGACCGCGGCCAGCACCACACCGGCGGTGCCCTGGATCAGTTCCGTCACCGGCGCGGTGGACCCCGGTTCGGCCTCCAGCGTGGTGGGCCACCCCATGGGAGTCATCAGCTCCGCAAGCCGGGCCAGCGCGGCATGCTCACTGCCCGGGGCGAGCAGCTTGAGCGCGGTCGCGTCCCCGGCCAGGCCGTCATACAGCGACGGCTCGGTCCTGGCCGGCACCCCGGCGCGAAGCCGCGCCACGATCGCGTCGGCCAGGGCCTGCTCCGCGCCGGTCAGCGCCCGGTACTGGCCTAGCTCGGCCAGCACCGGGGCCAGGCCGCCGATCCCGGCGTACACCGAGTCACGATCGGCAGCCGGCCCCGCGGGAGGCGCATCGCCGGCCACCACATCGGGCAGCCAGGGGCCCTGCTCGTCCCGGACCTGGCCGAGCACCCAGGCCCAGGCCGCCTCCCCCAGCTCCCGGTAAACCTCGCCCGTCATCGCACCAGGCTACGGCGCGGCCCGGCCCCCGACGCCAGCCGGGCCGTCAGGTCTTGGAGGTATAAGTGATCATGAATTTCCTGTTGGCCATGATTCCCGTGGGCGTGTAACAGGTGACGTCGCGAACGGTGACGTTGGGCGGTGCGGTGGCCCACAAGGTGTTGAGGTTGCAGAACGACGGCCCGGCCTGGACCGCTGTCACCAGCACGGTGTTTTGGAGCTGGCCGATCTGCGGGAACGAGGCCAGCCGCAGACCGGTGCCGGCCCGCAGCAGGGTGTTGGCCGCGCCCGCGGAGTTGAAGTTCACCGCCGCCGGCGCACCAGGATACCTGGGGCCGTCCCTCGCGGTCGGGTCCGCCCGCCGCGAGGGACGGCGGCCGAGTCAGCCCCGGGCCCCGTTTCCGGGGCTAACTCAGGGCCTGCAAGCTGTACCGGTGCCTCGTGTCCTGGATGGCAACCGGCCGTGCTGTGGATTACCGCCCGCTGCCGGGCTGGATGTTCAGGTTGAGGTGGAAGGTGTTGTCCGGGTCGTAGCGGCGCTTGATCTGGGCCAGCCGGTCGTAGTTGCCGCGGTAGGAGGCCCTGATCCGCTCCTGGCCCTCGCTCATCATGAAGTTGATGTAGCCGCCGCCCGCCGAGGTCGGGTGCAGCGCTTCCCAGTAGTCGCGCGCCCACTGCGAGATGAGCTCCACGTTCGCGGGATCGGGGTCCACGCCCACGATGACGCCACACCAGCCCCCGCCACGGTAGGCGAACGCCGTCGCCTCTTCGGGGACGCGGCTGGCGGCGCCGTCGATGGGGTACATGTGCATGGTCGACATGCCGGTCGGCAGCCCCGCGCCGTATTTGGCGTGCGCAGCGATCGCCTCGTCGGAGATCTCGTTGAAGAAGTCGGCCCGCCAGTACCACTGCAGCCCCGCGGGGAGCAGCGGGTCGAACGCGCTCTGCAGCACGTTGAACGGCATCGGATGCAACCCGACGATCAGCGGCGAGCCGAAGGTCCTGACCGGCTCGAGCACCTCGTCTGCCCGGTCGTGCGGCCCGGTGTAACACCAGACGATGCCGCACGCCTTGCGGCCCCACAGCGCCTCCGGGAACGGCGGCGCGGGAGGAATGGTGAGCACCGCGATCCAGCCGCTCAGCTCCTCCGGCAGCGACGGCACCAGTTCCCGGTACCAGCGCATCACCTCGGCGGTGTCGCCGATGTCGTAGAGCACCGGGCCACCGATGATCGTGCCGCCCTCACCGATGTCGTGACAGCGGAACGTGAACGAGGTGACGATGCCGAAGTTCCCGCCTCCGCCGCGCAATGCCCAGAACAGGTCGCTGTGCGAGGTCTCGCTGGCCGTCACGAACGTCCCGTCGGCGAGAACCACATCGGCGCTGAGCAGGCTATCGATGGTGAGGCCGAAACGCCGCGACAGGTAACCGACACCGCCGCCGAGCGTCAGCCCGGCCACCCCGGTGGAGGACAGGAAGCCGGAGGGAGTGGCCATACCGAAGGCAACGGTTGCATGGTCGACGTCTCCCCAGGTGCATCCGGCGTCGACGCGGACCGTGTGGTTCTCCGGGCTGACCGTGGTGCTGCGAAGCAGCGACAGGTCGATGACCAGGGCGCCGTCCCACACTCCGAGGCCGGCCGCGCTGTGGCCACCGCTGCGGACGGCGATTTCGACGCCGTGCTCGCGGGCGAACCGCACGCAGGTGATCACATCGGCGACGTCCCGGCAGCGCGCTATGGCAGCGGGGTGCTTGTCGATCATGCCGTTGTACACGGCGCGCGCCTGGTCATACTCGGGATCCCCGGGCAGGATCAAGCTCCCGCGCACGGCGGCGGCCAGATCCTCATAGGCGTGCGTGGCAATGGCTGAGGTGGTCATGTCAGGCCCTTCAGGCTCTTCGGCAAGTGAATCTGGGACCGAAGCTAGGAGCCGCCGCGTTCGCCAAGCGTTCGCGCGCGCACCCGGCCGCTAAGCCGTGGGAAGAACGCGGGGCGCGGCAGGGCGAACGCCGACCGCACCGAGGCCGCGGTCGCAGCGCCGGAGCAGCGCGAGGCTGCCGTGTGCCGACGCCAGCCGGGCGGCGGAGCGCAGGCGCGTGACCGCCTTCTCCTCGTCGTCATGGGCGGCACGCAGCCGCATCACCTCAGGCAGCCACCAGAGGTCCTCGTGGGCCTGGGCCGCGATCAGCGCGGCGTCGAGCGTCGCCCGTGCCGCATCCCGCTGGTTGTCCCTGGCCAGCAGGTCAGCCAGCAACGAGAGCCAGTACGGCATGCGCGCGAATGAGCCTGCCGCCTTGAGGTTGCCGATGCCCTGCTGGGCCAGATCGACGCGCGGCCCTTCCTCTCGCGACCAGCCATCCAGTATCAGCCCCCACTCGCGGTAGTAGGCGAGCTCGTACCGGTCGCACAACTCTCGCAGTTCGGCGACGGTGTCCCTGAGCCGCGGTATGTCGCCGCGCATCTGGTCGCCGACCGCGCCGTAGGCGAGCGCCAGGGCCAGGTTGAACGGGTCCTCGATCGCCCTGGCCGTTGCGATGGCGCGATCAGCGCAGGCCAGCGCGTCGTCGTCGTTGCCGAGCAGCCAGTGAGCGTGCGCTGCCCAGGCCACGGCATGGATGTCAGGACGGCTTCCGATGCTCCAGAGCACATCGGACGCTAGTTCGGCGGCGAGTTCGAGATGGCCCAGTCCGTGCGCGGGCATCCCCAGGCTGAGGGCCGCGCCGCCGGCCACGAAGTGCGCGGAGCCGCTCAGCCCGGAACCCGCGCCGGCAAGCGCCAGCGCCCGGTTGGCTATCTCATAGCTGTCGGCCGTCCGGCCCTGCACGAACCGCGACGCCCCCAGTGCGGCCATGCCGGTGATCGTCGAGTCGGTGCGGTCCAGTGACTCGGCGAGAGCGATCGAGCGCTCCAGGGCACGCTGGAGATGCCTGGAGGAGTAGCCGTACCTGGCGTTCAGCGGCGCCGCCATCGCCTCGAGGACCGCCAGTTCCCTGGAGTCACGGTCCCGCCCGGCCGGCATGGCTGCGATGATCGACAGCGCTTTCTCGTGCAGCCGGACCGCCTCGGCATGGCCGAACCTGGACGCCGCGACCTCGGCCGCGCGCTGGTAGTAGGCCAGCGCCTGCACGGGCCGCCCACCACCGGCGTACTGCTCGGCGAGCTGGGCCGCGACCGCGTCGGTGTCCCCGGCGTGGAGCAACTCCAGGCCCTGGGCGACCCGGCGATGCAGGAGCCAGCGTTTCGGCGGGCTGATCGCCGCGTATGCCGTGTCGCGCAGCAGGTCGTGGGAGAAGTCGTAGCCGTCCCCGAACTCCCGCATGATCCTGCGCCGCCACAGCTCATCGACGGCCTCCACGACGGCGTCGGCCTCCAGGTCACTGGCCTCGGTGAGCAGGTCAAGGGAGAAGTTCGTGCCGACCGCGGCCGCGAGCCCGGCCACTTCCCTGGCCGGCCCTGTTGCCTGGTCGAAGCGCTTGCGCAGCACGGCGGCCAGATCACCGACCGACAGCGGTGAGCCGCTCGCGTCGTCGGTGCCACGCATTGCCTCGATGACGTAAAGCGGGAAGCCGCCGGTTGTCGCGTGCAGCAGGCTGGTGTCCGCCTCACGCAGCGGCCGCCCGGAAACGGCCTGGGCGAGATGTGCCGTGCCGGCGGCGTCCAGCGGGGCGAGGGAAAGCTCGGTAAGCAGTCCGGTGGCCCGCATCCGGACCAGCCAGCTCATCAGCTCAGGGTCGGCGTCGGGGCCGTCGTCGCGCAACGTGGCGGCAACGAGCAGCGGGGCACCATCGGCCAGGCCAAGGCAGAACGTGATGAACGCCAGCGTCTCCTGGTCACACCACTGCATGTTGTCCAGCACCAGCAGGGTCGGCCGGCCGACCGCAAGCAGCGCCCGCGCGAGGCCTTCGAAGAAGCGGTGGCGCTGCCACGCATTCGCCATGGTCCCGGACCCGGTCCCGCGTCCCCCGCGGCCCTCGGCCGGCAGCAGCCTGCCGACCTCGGTGCGCCAGGCGGGGTCGAGGGCCGCCACCGCCGACTGGACGGCTGGGGTTCGCAGCCAGTCCGCCACGGGCGCAAGCGCCAGCCGTCCCGATGTCCCGAAGCACTGGCTGCTCGCCACCACCGCGCCCTGCAGCAGGGCCTGCCCGGCAACCTCGGTCACCAGGCGGGTCTTGCCGACACCCGCACTGCCCCGGACCAGCGCCATGCCCCGGCTGCCGACCGCAGCGGCCCGCCACAGGTTGTGCAACAGGTCAAGCTCCCGCGACCGGCCGATGAGTTGTGCCGCCGCCAGCCCGGAGCGGCCGGCCGCGGGCGGCTTCTCGCCCACCGGCTCGGCGCGGGCCATCAGCCGCTGGAACGCCTGCCGGGTCGCTGGATCCGGGAGGACGCCCAGCTCACGCTCCAGAACCGAAGCGCAATGATGGTAGGTACTCACCGCACCTGCCCGGTCGCCCAGATCGGCCTGCAACCGCATCAGGGTCCGGTAGCCAACCTCCTCGAGCGGCTGCAAGGCGATCCGGCGGCGGGCAACCTCCACCGCCCCGGCCAGGTCGCCGTGCCGCGCTCGTGCCGCGCCGAGCAGGTCGCACAGGCCCACACACTGGCGCTCAACCTCCGGCCTGACCTCGAGCACCCAGTCGTCATACACACCGGGCAGGAGGTCACCCCGGTACTCCGCGATGGCCCGGGCGGCATGCAGGAGGATCCCCTCGTCATCGCCGATCGCTTCCGCCGCCAGGGCGGCTTCGCGCTCGACGTCAAAGACGCGCAGGTCGACCCGGCACGTCGCGGTGTCACGCCAGCTCAGATCCGTGGAGGTCACCACGAGCGACGGCTCGTCGGCCAGGATCTGGCGCAGTTGGTGCAGTTCCCGGCGCAGGTTGGTCAGAGCCTGCGCGTCGGTCGAGTCCGGCCAGAACAGGCCGGCGATCCGCTGCCGGGGCTGGGGCGACCCGGCGTGCGTGGCCAGGAAGGCGACCAGGGCGACCGCCCGCGAGGAGTGCGCGCGACTGCCGGTGCCGGTGATGGACTGCTCCCCTAGCAGCGATACACGCAACACGTCAGCATGCTCCCGAGCCGTATCCTCCTGAGCCCCCAGGCTAAACACCCGACTGCTTGTTGTTCAAGAAACGGTAAAGGAGCGGGATGGCGCTCCCAACCGGCCTTGACCCAGTGCCTCCCCTGATCACGTACGGACCGCCAGCGAAGGTTCATCCTGATGTTGGCTCTGGTGGGAGCACCGATGAGCCTTCTTTGGCATTTGAGTTACTCGATTATATAATCGATTTATGGGCCAGAAACTGGTCTCTCCTGCCACCTACTGGCGCCGCCGGATAGTCGTTCTGGCGGGGGCCGTGACAGTGCTCGGCCTGCCCATTTGGGCGGTGAACCAGGCGCTCGGCGGCAGCCAGCCCCCGGGCCATGGATCGCCGCGATCCTACTCGGGCGACGGAGCTGGTCCCAGCCGACACGCGGGGGGCGGACACGCCCCTGTCCGGGAGACCGCGGATCTGAGCTCCCGGCCACGGGCGCGGCCAACCGTTGCTCCCCGGGGCGCCGCCATGCCTCCCCAGCCCGGGCGGCAGACCTGTGCCAGCAGGTCCGTGTTGTTGACCATCCGCTCTGACCGGCACCGGTACGAGCCAGGTGAGCAGGTCACCTTCGTCGTCGGCGCGGTCTCCACGAAGAACCGGCCGTGCCGCCTCGACCTGGGCTCCAGGTTCACCTCGGTGGTGGTGGCCTCCAGCGGTACGCCGCTGTGGGACTCCTCCAGTTGCCTGCGCGGCAGCGGCATCTGGGTGGTCACGCTGAGACGGGGCACCCCGGCCACGCTCCGGATCACCTGGGACCAGAGAACCTCAATGTCCGGCTGCCTTGGCCAGGGGACCGCGGTAAAGCCAGGCACGTACACCGCCGCGGCGTTCAACGGCCAGATCCACAGCCAGGCCACGACCTTCGTCCTCAGAGGCCGGGGCGCGGCCAGGCCCTGACCAGGCCACACCAGCCAGGCCGCCAGCCGTCTCCACCCGGCCGCCAGGCCGCCCCGCCCGCCCCATCAGGCGGCTCAGGCGCGGGGCTCTGCTGCTTTGGGTACAACTCCCAGTGGATTGCGTGCAC
>Ga0318516_10000098_pt1 | contig 19595 bp, 18 predicted proteins | sample GRESIP176b2f20_FD_202501 | JGI IMG/M metagenome (GOLD analysis project Ga0318516, IMG submission 202501) | Tropical soil microbial communities from Luquillo Experimental Forest, Puerto Rico - GRE.SIPMG.176b2f20 | ecosystem: Environmental > Terrestrial > Soil > Tropical forest > Bulk soil... | reverse complement strand
ACCCGGAGACCGTGTCCACCGACTACGACACAGCCGACCGGCTCTACTTCGAGCCGCTGACGTTCGAGGACGTCCTGGAGGTGTTCCACGCCGAAACGCAGTCGGGAATCGGCGGTCCCGGTGTGATCGGCGTGATCGTGCAACTCGGCGGCCAGACCCCGCTGGGGCTGGCGCAACGGCTCTTCGACGCCGGCGTTCCGATCGTGGGCACACCGCCGGAAGCCATCGACCTGGCCGAAGACCGTGGCGCCTTCGGCGACGTGCTGGGCGCCGCCGGCTTGCCGGCCCCGCGCTACGGCACCGCAACGACTTTCGCCCAGGCCCGCCGGATCGCCGAAGAGATCGGTTATCCGGTGCTGGTGCGGCCGTCGTATGTGCTGGGGGGCCGCGGCATGGAGATCGTCTACGACGAGGAGACGCTGAAGGGCTACATCACCCGCGCCACCGCGCTCTCGCCCGAGCACCCGGTGCTCGTCGACCGCTTCCTCGAGGACGCGGTGGAAATCGACGTCGACGCGCTGTGCGACGGCGCCGAGGTCTACATCGGCGGCATCATGGAGCACATCGAGGAGGCCGGTATCCACTCCGGCGACTCCGCCTGCGCGCTGCCGCCGGTCACGCTCGGCCGCAGCGACATCGAGAAGGTGCGCCGCGCCACGGAGGCCATCGCGCACGGCATCGGCGTGATCGGGCTGCTCAATGTGCAGTACGCGCTCAAAGACGACGTGCTCTACGTCCTGGAGGCCAACCCGCGCGCCAGCCGCACGGTACCGTTCGTCTCCAAGGCCACGGCGATCCCCCTGGCCAAGGCGTGCGCGCGGATCATGTTGGGCGCCAGCATTTCCGAGCTTCGTGACGAAGGAATGCTCGCGGCTTCCGGGGACGGCGCCCACGCGGCCCAGTCCGCCCCGGTCGCGGTCAAGGAGGCCGTGCTGCCGTTCCACCGCTTCCGCCGCGCCGACGGCGCCGCCATCGATTCACTGCTTGGCCCGGAGATGAAATCGACCGGCGAGGTGATGGGGATCGACCGCGACTTCGGCAGCGCCTTCGCCAAGAGCCAAACCGCCGCCTACGGATCGTTGCCGGCGGAGGGCACGGTATTCGTGTCCATCGCCAACCGGGACAAGCGCTCTCTGGTGTTTCCCGTTAAGCGCCTTGCCGACCTGGGTTTCCGCGTGCTGGCCACCGAGGGCACCGCGGAGATGCTGCGCCGCAACGGAATTCCCTGTGACGAAGTTCGCAAGCATTTTGAGGAGCCGCAGCCCGGCCGGCCCGCGGTGTCGGCGGTCGACGCGATCAAGGCCGGCGAGGTCGACATGGTGATCAACACGCCCTTCGGGAACTCCGGTCCGCGCATCGACGGCTACGAGATCCGCTCGGCGGCGGTCTCGGTCAACATCCCGTGCGTCACGACGGTGCAGGGCGCATCCGCCGCCGTGCAGGGCATCGAAGCGGGGATCCGCGGCGACATCGGCGTGCGGTCGCTGCAGGAGCTGCACAGCGCGATTGGTACGGGCGGCGTGACGGACGAGGAAGCCCGATGACCGGGTTCGGCGCGCGACTGGCCGAGGCGAAGCTGAGTCGCGGGCCGTTGTGCCTGGGCATCGACCCACACCCCGAACTGCTGCGCGCCTGGGACCTGCCGGCCACCGCGGATGGGCTGGCGGCGTTCTGCGACGTCTGCGTGGAGGCGTTCTCCGGTTTCGCGGTCGTCAAACCCCAGGTGGCCTTCTTCGAGGCCTATGGCGCCGCCGGGTTCGCGGTGCTGGAACGCACCATCGCCGCGCTGCGTTCGGTTGGGGTGCTGGTGCTGGCCGACGCCAAGCGGGGGGACATCGGGTCAACGATGGCGGCCTATGCCGCCGCCTGGGCGGGCGATTCGCCGCTGGCCGCCGACGCCGTGACAGCCTCGCCGTACCTGGGGTTCGGCTCGTTGCGGCCGCTGCTGGAAGCCGCCGCCGCGTCCGACCGGGGGGTGTTCGTGCTCGCGGCAACCTCCAACCCGGAGGGTGCAACCGTGCAGCGCGCCATCTTCGACGGCCGCGCCGTGTCCCAGCTGATCGTCGATCAGGCCGCGGTGGTCAACCGGTCCGCCACCGGATCCGAGCCGGGATACCCGGGATACGTAGGCGTGGTCGTGGGCGCGACGGCCTTTGAGGTGCCGGATCTCAGCGAGCTGGGCGGACCGGTGCTGGTGCCCGGCCTCGGGGTGCAGGGCGGGCGGCCCGAGCAGCTCGGCGGCCTGGGCGGGGCGCCGCCGGGCCAGCTGCTGCCCGCCGTGGCGCGCGAGGTGCTCCGGGCCGGGCCGGACATATCGGACCTGCGCGCGGCGGGCGAACGCATGCTGGACGCCGTCGCGTATCTGTCCGCCCTCTAGGCCCCGGCTCAGGGTGTGAGCTCTGGGCTTTGGCCGTGCGTCCAGGGCGCGGATTTCACCGATTTTTCGCCCCCAGTGCACACGCAAAGCCCTCCGCGCAGGCCGGGCCGGGGCGTTGACCTGCCGATCGGCTCCGGGCGCGACACGCGCGACACGCCCCGACAAAATCCGTGACTCCCGGCACCCCGCTTGTGGCTACCCGTTGCCGGCGCCCCCAGCGGCCGCCCCCGCCGACCCACGCGGGCACGCTTGAGCTGGAAACCGCAGGTAGAAGCACTATTTTCGGCATGGGCGGGGCCGCCGCCGCGGCGGCCACGGCACCGCGTCGGGCCGGTGTCGGCGATGCCGCGCGGACGACTTGCGGGGCGCACACGCCGGGAACATGCTGGTCATTTGCGCCATTAACCAGGGGGGCGGGTTAGATTTCGTCAGGAAGCCTGAGTACGGTCGTCTGCGCTGGCAGAAGTACCCGGCATAGACAAGTGATCAGATACGGAGGAATCGTGGCCCTTCCCCAGTTGACCGACGAGCAGCGCGCGGCCGCTTTGGAGAAAGCGGCTGCCGCACGTCGAGCACGAGCAGAACTCAAGGACCGGCTCAAGCGTGGTGGCACCAACCTCACCCAGGTGCTCAAGGATGCCGAAACCAACGAAGTCCTTGGCAAGATGAAGGTGTCTGCGCTGCTCGAGGCATTGCCGAAGGTAGGCAAGGTCAAGGCGCAGGAAATCATGACCGAGCTGGAAATCGCACCGACCCGCCGCCTGCGCGGCCTCGGTGACCGGCAGCGCAAGGCCCTGCTGGAAAAGTTCGGCTCCTAGCCCGCCCGACGATGCAGGCCGGACGGCCTGTGGGGGGACCGACGCAGGAGCGCCAGTGAGCGCCGGCGGGGGACCGGACGTCGCGCACGGGGCACGTCCCGGGCCAACGGGCAAGGGACGTGTGGTCGTGCTGTCCGGTCCCTCCGCGGTCGGCAAGTCAACGGTGGTGCGGTGTCTGCGCGAGCGGATTCCCAACCTGCATTTCAGCGTCTCGGCCACGACCCGGGCGGCGCGGCCCGGCGAGGTCGACGGCGTCGACTACCACTTCGTCACCCCCGCCCGTTTCCGGCAACTGATCGACGAGGGCGAGCTGCTGGAGTGGGCCGAGATCCATGGCGGCCTGCACCGATCCGGCACGCTGGCGGAACCGGTGCGGGACGCCACCGCTTCCGGACTTCCGGTGCTCATCGAGGTCGACCTGGCGGGGGCGAGGGCGGTCAAGAAGGCCATGCCCGAGGCCGTCACCGTGTTCCTGGCGCCGCCCAGCTGGGAGGACCTGGAGGCCAGACTGGTCGGCCGCGGCACCGAGACGCCCGAGGTGATACGGCGCCGCCTCGACACCGCCCGCGTCGAAATGGCAGCCCAAGACGACTTCGACGAGGTGGTGGTCAACAGTCGATTGGAGTCTGCGTGCGCCGAATTGGTATCCTTGCTGGTGGGAACTGCGCCGGGCCCGGCATGAACCGTCCGGCCAGACCAGATGCCAGCACCGAGTTTCCAGCCGTTTTGGACGGCTCTAATCCACCAGGAGATTGACTTACGTGAGTACCCCCCAGTCCGACGCGTCGCTGACCGCCGTGGACCAGTTCGATCCATCGGCAGGCGGACAGGGCGCCTACGACACCCCGCTGGGCATCACCAACCCGCCCATCGACGAGCTGCTGGACCGCGTCTCCAGCAAGTACGCCCTGGTGATCTACGCGGCCAAGCGGGCCCGCCAGATCAACGACTACTACAACCAGCTCGGCGAGGGCATCCTCGAATACGTCGGTCCGCTGGTCGAGCCCGGGCTGCAGGAGAAGCCACTGTCGATCGCGTTGCGCGAGATCCACGCCGACCTGCTCGAACACACCGAGGGCGAGTAACAGGGCAGGGCCGGGCGCGCTGTGGACCGCAAGCGGATCGTCGTCGGCGTCTCCGGGGGCATCGCCGCCTACAAGGCGTGCACCGTCGTTCGACAGCTCGCCGAGGCCGGCCACGAGGTCCGTGTCATCCCCACCGAATCCGCCCTGCGCTTCGTCGGGGCCGCCACCTTTGAGGCGCTTTCGGGCCAGCCGGTGCGCACCGGCGTCTTCGACGACGTGCCCGAGGTGCCCCATGTCCAGATCGGCAAGCAGGCCGATCTGGTCCTGGTGGCGCCGGCCACCGCCGACCTGCTGGCCCGGGCGGTGCATGGCCGGGCCGACGATCTGCTGACCGCAACGCTGCTTACGGCGCGATGTCCGCTGTTGTTCGCGCCGGCCATGCACACCGAGATGTGGTTGCATCCGGCCACCGTCGAGAACGTGGCCACGCTGCGTCGGCGCGGCGCGGTGGTGCTCGAACCCGCATCCGGGCGGCTCACCGGCACCGACAGCGGGGCGGGCAGGCTGCCGGAGGCCGAGGAGATCACCACCCTCGCCCACCTGCTCCTGGACCGCCACGACGCGCTGCCCTACGACCTCGCCGGCTGGCGGCTCCTGGTGACCGCCGGCGGCACCCGTGAGCCGATCGATCCGGTGCGTTTCGTCGGCAACCGCAGCTCGGGCAAGCAGGGCTATGCGGTGGCGCGGGTCGCCGCCCAACGCGGCGCCGAGGTCACGCTGATCGCGGGGCACACCGCCGGCCTGATCGATCCCGCCGGTGTCAACGTGGTGCACGTCAGCTCGGCGCAACAACTGGGCGAGGCGGTGTCCAAGCACGCTCCCGACGCGGACGTGCTGGTGATGGCGGCGGCAGTGGCGGACTTCCGGCCCGCGCAGGTGGCCGCCGCCAAGATCAAGAAGGGCCCAGACGACCAGGACGAGCCGCCGCCGGTCAAATTGGTGCGCAACGACGACGTGCTGGCCGGCGCGGTGCGGGCGCGAGCGCACGGGCAGCTGCCCAACATGCGGGCCATCGTGGGATTCGCCGCCGAGACCGGCGACGCCAACGGCGACGTGCTGTTTCATGCCCGGGAAAAGCTGCGGCGCAAGGGGTGTGACCTGTTGGTGGTCAACGCCGTCGGCGACAACAGGGCATTCGAGGTGGACAGCAACGACGGCTGGCTGCTGGCATCCGACGGCACCGAGTCGGCGCTGCAGCACGGCTCCAAGACGCTGATGGCGAGCCGTATCGTGGATGCGATCGTCACGTTTCTGCACGGGGACGGCGCGTAGCGGGGTCTGCTTCTGAATGGCACCCCGACGGGTGCCGGGAGGCCCCATGCAGAAGATATAATTCGGCAAGCTAATTATCGGAAGGATTGGGATTGTGAGCGAAAAGGGTCGTCTGTTTACCAGTGAGTCGGTGACCGAGGGGCACCCCGACAAGATCTGTGACGCCATCAGCGACTCGGTCCTCGACGCGCTTATAGCCCAGGACCCCCGCTCGCGTGTCGCGGTCGAGACGCTGGTGACCACCGGGCAGGTACACGTGGTGGGCGAGGTGACGACGACGGCCAAGGAGGCGTTCGCCGACATCCCCAACACGGTCCGCAAGCGCATCCTCGAGATCGGCTACGACTCGTCGGACAAGGGCTTCGACGGGGCATCGTGCGGGGTGAACATCGGCATCGGGGCGCAATCGCCCGACATCGCCCAGGGCGTCGACACCGCCCACGAGGCGCGCGTCGAGGGCGCGGCGGACCCGCTGGACGCCCAGGGCGCCGGTGACCAGGGCCTGATGTTCGGCTACGCGATCAACGACACCCCGGAACTGATGCCGCTACCCATAGCGCTGGCCCATCGCCTGTCGCGGCGGCTGACCGAGGTTCGCAAAAACGGCGTGCTGCCCTACCTGCGTCCCGACGGCAAGACCCAGGTCACCATCGCCTACGAGGACAACGTTCCCGTCCGGCTGGACACCGTGGTGATCTCCACCCAGCACGCGGCCGACATCGACCTGGACAAAACACTCACGCCCGACATCCGGGAAAAGGTGCTCAACACCGTGCTGGACGACTTGGCGCACGGCACGCTGGACACCTCGTCGACGCGGTTGCTGATCAACCCGACCGGCAAGTTCGTCCTGGGCGGGCCCATGGGCGACGCCGGGTTGACCGGCCGCAAGATCATCGTCGACACGTACGGCGGCTGGGCCCGGCACGGCGGCGGAGCCTTCTCCGGCAAGGATCCGTCCAAGGTGGACCGGTCAGCGGCGTACGCGATGCGCTGGGTGGCAAAGAACATCGTTGCCGCCGGCCTGGCGGAGCGGGTGGAGGTGCAGGTGGCCTACGCCATCGGCAAGGCCGCCCCCGTCGGCCTGTTCATCGAGACCTTCGGCACCGAGGCGGTCGACCCGGTCAAGATCGAAAAGGTCATTCCCGAGGTGTTCGACCTGCGGCCCGGTGCGATCATCCGCGACCTGGACCTGCTGCGCCCGATCTACGCGCAGACCGCCGCCTACGGGCACTTCGGCCGCACGGACATCGATCTGCCGTGGGAGCAGCTCAACATGGTCGACGAGCTCAAGCGCGCCGTCTAGTTTTGCTCGCCGGGCAGGCGCGGGCGACGCGGGTCAAAGTCGTCGGCCTGTAGTTCGATCGGCTTGCCATGCGGTGTGCGGTTGGCCGCGTGCTGCCACGCATGGCGCCAGCGCGCGGTCTCATCCGGCGAACCGATGCCTTTGCGCGCCAACAGGTCTTCGAGTGCACCAAGCCAGTGGTGGTAATAGGTGTCACCGATGTCGGGGTCACCAGGCGCCTGTGCCGCGTTGATTCGGGTGCCCAGTGCGTCGGCCCACTCGGCCCAGGTGTACAGCCCGCGCTCGTGCAGTGAAACTACTATCGCGAAAGCCCTTGCCTCCCAGGGCTCTGCGAATACCGGCTCCTCGCCTGCTGCGGCCCTCGGAACCCATGTGGGCTGATTCATGCCGCTTCCAAGTACGGTTCCCAGGCGTCGACAGACACCATCACGCCCGGCTCGGCGTCCGGCCACAGCTGGGTGCCGCGGAACACCACGGTATACAGCCACTGCGGCTGTTCGCCTTGACCACTGGCATTCGCGTCCGCGAAGACATGCATTCCGTGCATACGTTCAATCACCGCCGGCTTACCCTGCGCATACCGTGGCAGCCGCGTGTGGTGCGGTGGGGTCCCCGCAATCGTGCGCACATGCTGACCGACGGCGAACCGCGGCCCTTGTGTAGTGAGCCGCGCGGTGGGCGCACCGCGGGCCAGCACCGTCGGCACATCACGCGCATGCAGGACGCGGGGCAACTCAAGCGGCGGGTGCAGGGACTGGCCGGCGGCCAGTTCGTCAGCCTCGACCAACCCACGCTCCTCAAGCTGCTTTACCAATGCGCCGAACCAGATTTCGTAGTAAGTGCGGCGATCGTAGTTCGGCAACGTTTCGCGCGCGGCACGCGTCATATCGAGGTTCCAGACCCGAGCGGCGCCCATCGACAGCGTCAGCGCCAAGATCCGCGGCTCCCACGCCGCGTGCCATGGCTGGTACCGGGGCTCGGGTTTGACCGGACCGTGTCCCAGTTGGCCGCCGATATCGGCGTGCGTGACGTAGTCGGCGCTCACGGGTCGGTAGCCTCCGGCGTGTGTGCGAGACCGGTGCCGATCATCGAATCGCGCGTCACCAACGCGGCAAGCGCATCTTCGTCGAGGCCTTCGCTTCCGGCCGGTCGCATGGGCACCACCAGGTAACGGATCTCGGCCGTCGAATCCCAGACGCGAATGTCTGTGTCCGGCGATAGCGTCACACCGAACTCGGCCAGTACGCCACGCGGATCACGCACGGCACGCGACCGGTACGGCGCGCTCTTGTACCAGGCGGGAGGCAGACCCAGCACCGCCCACGGGTAGCAGCTGCACAGCGTGCAAACCACCAGATTGTGTCGCTGAGGCGTGTTTTCCACGGCGATCATGTGCTCGCTTTGCCGGCCGGTGTAGCCCAAGGACGCGATCGCCGCGGTTGCTTCGCTCAGCAGCCAGTCGCGGTAGCTCGCATCAAGCCACGCCCGAGCGACCACACGCGCACCGTTGCGGGGCCCGATGCGTGTCTCATAGGTATCGATGAGGTCGTCCAGCGCCGCTGGATCGACGTAGCCCTTGTCAACGAGCACGCTTTCGAGCGCTCGCACCCGCAGGTCCATCTCACCGATCTGGCTGACGTGGCCTGCGTCGATGCCCTGAGCATCGCCGCCCAGCCCACTCATGCGTCGAGGCTACGGCCGCAAACGACGCCGCACAACGATGCGCTAAGAGAGGCGGTTCGTTCCTTCATCGAAATTTAGCCTTCGACCCGGGGCGGTAGCGGGTGGTCGGGGTCCAACGCTGGCAGGCCGTCGATGCTGTGCCGGTTGCCGTGGGCGATCTGCTGGGCGTATTTCTCGTCGGGCTGCTTGTTGTGATACGCGTCGAGCGCCGGCCGTTCGTCGACCAGCTCGTAGTAGGGCACCGCGAATCCGCAGGAGTCGGCGATCCGTTCGACATCGATGACGATGACGGCACGGGTGCCCGCGTGCAGGTCGCCGAAATGCGTTAACAGCTTCGCGAATTCGTCGTCGTCGGGGCGGACGAACCGTCCGGTGCCGAAGAGCCGGAGGATGCGCGAGTTGCGGGTGAATGAGCAGAACATGACCGTGATGCGGCCGTTGTCGCGCAGGTGGGCGATGGTTTCGACGCCGCTGCCGAACAGATCGAGATAGGCGACGGTGTGGTCGTCCAGCACCGCGAACGTATCGCGATACCCTTTGGGGGACAGGTTGATTCGGCCGCCTTCGGTTGGGGCGGTGGCAACGAAGAACATGGCCTGGGCCGCGATGAAGTCGCGGAGCGCCTCGTCGAGATGGGTGAATTCCTTCGCCATGCGTCCGAGCCTAGCGCCGACGGCCGAGTCGCTAATGGGTGAATCGGTAGTTGTCGAGATCGAACCGCCGGCTGCGCCAGTAGGCCTCCAGCGTGGTGGTCGGACGCAGCGGCACGTCGCCGTTCTTGTCGAAGTAATAGCTGTTGGCCAGCCGGCAACTGTCCTGCCAGAAGACCTGACGGTGCCGCTTGCGCATCATTTCGGCGAAGTACCGGGCGTTGGCCTCCTCAGTGACCTCGACCCGCGTCGCGCCGTTGCGCCGGGCCAGCTTCAGGCACCGGACGATGTGGTGGGTCTGCGTCTCGATGAGCGCGAAATACGATGAGCCGACGTAGCCGTACGGGCCGAATACGGTGAACATGTTTGGGAAACCGGGAACGCTGACGCCCTCGTAGGCCTGCAGCCGGTGATCGTCCCAGAACCGGCTCAACGACTTTCCGCAGCTTCCGGTGACCGCAAAGGTGGGCACGTTGTCGGTGTCCATCACCTTGAAACCGGTGGCCAGCAGCAGGACATCGACCTCGTGGTTCTCGCCGTCCTTGGTGGCCACCGCCAGGGGGGTGACTTTGTCGATCGGCTCGGTTACCAGCCGCACGTTGTCGCGGTTGAAGGTGGCCAGGTAGCCATTGTGGAAGCCGGGTCGCTTGCAGCCGACCGCGTACCGCGGGGTGAGTTGTTCGCGCACAGTCGGGTCGTTGACCTGCTGTCGCAGATAGGAAAGTCCCGCCGACTCCATCCTCTTGGCCAGCGGGAACACCGTGAAGTACTGCGCCGCGATCGGGAAGGTCACCTCGACGAACGCCTGGCTGAGCATCCGCTGGGCGACCTTGCCGCCGGGGATGCGCATCGCCCAGCGGGCCGGCGCTGGCAGCGGGACGTCGAACTTGGGGAAGCACCAGATCGGAGTCCGCTGAAAGACCGTGAGCTGCTTAACGATTGGCGCAATTTCCGGGATGACTTGCACGGCCGAGGCACCGGTGCCGATAACGGCGACGCGCTTGCCGGTCAGGTCCTCGTTGTGATCCCACCGCGCGGTGTGCATGGTGATGCCGGCGAAGGAGTCCACGCCGTCGATGTCCGGCAGCTTCGGCACGGTGAGCACGCCGCTGGCGCTGATCAGGAACCGGGCGGTGACTTCCCCGCCGGGATCGGTCTGCACCCGCCACATGTGGTGTTCGTCGTCGAACTCGGCGGAAATCACCTTGGTGCCGAACCGGATCCGCGACCGGATGCCGTACTTGTCGACGCAGTGTTCGGCGTAGGCCTTCAGCTCGCGGCCCGGTGCGTACGTTCGCGACCAATGCGCGCTCTGCTCGAAGGAGAACTGATAGGAAAACGACGGAATATCCACGGCGATACCGGGATAGGTGTTCCAGTGCCACGTGCCGCCGACCCCGTCACCGGCTTCGACAACCAGATAGTTTCTGAGCCCCGCCTTGTCCAGCTTGATCGCGGTTCCGATGCCGGAGAATCCGGCGCCGACGATCAGCGCGTGGTACTCGGGCACTTCAATTTTGGGGCTCATGTGCGCCTGCTTCCTATGACATGCACCCCGCGCTTGGGCCGCAGGGTCAGCGTTGCCTCGAGTTCGACCGGGTCGTCGGGCGCGAGGTCAAAGGTGAAGCGCTGACCCATGATCGCGGCGATCAGCGCCATCTCCATCAGGGCGAAACTCTGCCCGATGCAGATGCGCCGACCGCCGCCGAACGGCAGGTAGGCCGAACGCGGACGGTCCTTGCTCGGCGGGTAGAACCGGCCGGGATCGAAGGTTTCCGGGTCGGACCACCAGCGCGGGTCGTGGTGAATGTGATGGATCGGGATAACTACGGTGGTGCCGCGCCGAATGTGGTGGGTGCCGATGACGTCGTCGGCGATGGCCCGCCGGGCGATGATCCACACCGCGGAGAAGTAGCGCTGCGACTCCTGCAGGCACGCGGTGGTCCACCCCAACCTGCCCAGGTCGTCGGCGGTGGGGCGCCGGGTGCCCAGCACGTCGTCGATCTCGGCGAGCATCCGGTCACGGGCCTCGGTGTGCAGCGCCATCAGATACCAGAACCAGGACATGGCATTGGCGGTGGTTTCGTGACCGGCCAGCATGAACGTCAGGGCTTCGTCGCGGACCCGCTGCCGTGGCCATCGTCCGCCGTCGGCGCGCAGCAACACGTTGAGCAGGTCGGCGGAGTCGGTCGGATGCGCCAGCCGCTGATCGATCACCGCGTTGACCGCACCGTCGAGGGTCAGCGTGATGTCCTGCATGTCGCGCAACGGTGGCGGCAGGCGGACGCCGGAGTAGACCAGCCAATTCAGCGTGTCGTAGACGGGACGGGGCATGAGGCCCCACAACCCGAGCCGCTCCAGCCGTTCGGCATGCCGCAGCCCGCGAGTCGCCAGGTCGTTCATGCTCTGGATCAGTGGCCCGAAGTCCTGGCTGAACAGGGAATTGGCGACCACTCGCAGGGTTGCCTCAACCATCGTCTGGTGCATGTCGAATCGCGTATCCGCTTGCAGCGCGTCGGTGACGTCCGTGATCGGGTCGATCATCAGGTCGACGATCCCGTTGAGGTGGCGCCGGGCAAACGTCGGGTTCAGCAGGCCGCGGTGGGCGGCCCAGGAATCGCCCTCGTCGGTGAGCAGGTTGATGCCCGCGGTGGCCCGAATGGGCTCGTACTCGTCGGACTTGACGTAGCGCAGGCGGGCCTCGTGCAGCACGTGATCGACGTAATCGGGGTGGCTGATCGAGACGAAACGCCTCCCGGCACAACGGAATCGAACGATGTCGCGGCCGCGTGCCCGGCCCAGGAACCCGTCTCCCGCATCGAATCCGATGGTGAGGGCCTCGCGTGTCATCGTCCACGAGCTCAGCCGTCCGGCCGGTGTGCCGGGAAGGCGGGAAGCGGCGGCGCGCTCGGCGGTGAGGGCCATGACTCCACTGTATGGACGACAAGGGACGCGGATAATGAGTTTATCGGACACACAGTTGGGAGTTTGGGACAGGTATGCGCGATCTGTCGGCGATCAGCCACCCGGTGTACGCGACCCGGGTGCTGTGCGAGGTGGCCAACGAACGCGGGGTGCCAACCGGCGAGCAGTTGGCGGGCACCGCGATCGAGCCGGCCGATCTCAACAACCCCGACGCCATGGTCAGCGCGCTCGACGAGATCGAGGCGGTGCGCAGATTGCTGAGTCGGCTGCCCGCTGACACGGGAGTTGGGATCGACGTGGGCAGGAGATTCACGCTTACCCACTTCGGGTTGTTCGGGTTCGCGGCGATGTCGTGTGCGACCCTTCGCGAACTTTTCAGCATCTCGGTGCGGTACTTCGCGCTGACCATGATGCACATCGACATGACACTGTTCGAAACCGCCGACGACTGCCTCGTCGAACTGGATGCCGGCCACTTGCCGGCCGACGTACAAAGGTTCTTCATCGAGCGCGATATCGCCGGAATCATCACGACGACAATGAGTTTCACACGTTCCGTGGCCGAGAAGTACGCCGCTCAGATGAAGGCGGAGGTGGCGATCGACGAGGAGCTGCTGCGTCCCCTGCTCGAGCTCATGCCGGTTCACGAGATCGCATTCGGCCGGGCGCACAACAGGTTGCACTTCCCGCGTGCCATGTTCGACGAGCCGCTGCCGCAGGCCGATCGTCACACACTGGAAATGTGCATGGCGCAGTGCGACGTGCTGATGCAGAGCAGCGAGCGCCGCCGGGGCATTACCGCGCTGGTGCGCAGCAAGCTGTTCCGCGATTCCGGTGTCTTCCCAACGCTTCCCGACGTCGCCGACGAACTCGACATCCATCCGCGAACGCTGCGCCGCCGGCTCGCGGAGGAGGGCACGTCCTTTCGTGCCTTGCTGAACGAAGCGCGATCCACCGTGGCCGTCGACTTGTTGCGCAATGTCGGGCTGACCGTGGAGGAGGTGTCCACGCGGCTGGGTTACACAGAGGTCTCGACCTTCTCGCACGCGTTCAAACGTTGGCGTGGCGTGGCGCCCAGCGCGTATTCCCGTCGCGGCGTTTAGGGGTGCAGCGCCTTCCTCAGCGCCGCGATCCCGCGGCTGGTGGCCTCGGCGGCCGCCGGTATCACCAGCGCGAAGTTGGCATAACCGTGCACCAGTGTCGGCTCGTTGCTCAGCTCGGCGGGCACGCCCGCGAGGCTGAGCAGCTCGGCGTAGCGGGCCCCGTCGTCGCGCAGCGGATCGTGTTCGGCGGTTCCGATGTAGGCGGGCGGCAAACCGGACAGATCCGCCGCGTTGGCCGGGGCGAGGGTGATGGGCAAGGCCGTGGGATCCGTGATGTCGAGATCGGGCAGATACCACGAGAGGAAGGCGTCGATGACTTCGCGATCCAGGATGGGCGCGAAGGCGTTCTCGGTGAACGACGGCAGCGACAGGTCGGCGGTGACGACCGGGTACCACAGCAGCTGGAAGGTGAGCGCCGGTCCACCGTTGTCGCGGGCCAGGTGCGTCATCACGGCGGCGAGGTTGCCGCCCGCGGAGTCGCCGGCCACGGCGATGCGGTTCGGGTCACCGCCCAGCGCGGCGGCGTTCTCGGCAACCCATTGCAACGCGGCCCAGCAGTCGTGCACCCCGGCCGGGAACGGATGCTCGGGCGCGAGCCGGTAGTCCACCGACACCACGATGGCCTCGGCGCCGAGGGAGTGTGAGCGGGCGACGGGGTCGTGGGTCTCCAGGTCCCCGAGCGAGAACCCACCGCCGTGGTAGAAGACCACGACGGGCGGGGCCTGGTCGGCCCCATCGTCACCGGGCGGCCAGTAGATCCGAACGGGAATGTCGGTGAAGTCGCCGTAATCGATCGTTCGCTCTTCGATCCGCACCTCCGGCAGCAGTTCCGGCGGCACCTTGAGTTGGCGCAGCCGCGAGCGCGCGACCTCGACGCCGTCGGCGGCGTTGAAGGTCATCGGAAATGAGTCGAGCAACATTTTGAAGGTCGGATCGATGCCCGGTCGGGCGATGGTCGGCTCAATCATGCGTTCACCGTACCGTTCCGATCCGTTAATGCAGTGCATTCCGCAACTTCGCGAGCCCGCGATCCAGCCCGGCGGTGGCGGCCGGGACCACACCCGCATAACCGATGTAGCCGTGCACCATCGTCTCGGCGTTGTGCACCTCGACGGGGACGCCGGCGGCGGCCAGCAGCTCGCCGTATTGAATCCCGTCGTCGCGCAGCGGGTCATGACCGGCGACGCCGATGTAGGCCGGTGGCAGGTTGCCCAGGTCTTTCGCCCGCCCAGGCGCCATGCCCGGCGGCGGGTCGGACAGGTCGACTTCCCCCGCGTACCACCGGGAGAGCGCGGCGATCGCCTTGACGTCGAGGATCGCGGCGGTGGCGTTTTCGGTGAACGAGGGCAGCGACGTGTCCCACAGGGTGGAGGGGTACCACAACAGCTGGAACGCTATCGGTGGGCCTCCCTTATCGCGGGCGCGCTGCGCCGTCACCGCGGCGATGGTTCCGCCGGCCGAATCCCCCGCGACGGCCATCCGGCTGGTGTCGGCACCGATTTCGTGCGCGTGTCCGGCGACCCAGAGCGTTGCGGCCCAAGCGTCTTCGATGGCAGCGGGATAGGGGTGCTCGGGCGCCAACCGGTAGTCGACGGATACCACGATCGCGTCCGCGCCCACCGCGTGCTGGCGAGCCGACCCGTCGTGGGTATCGAGGTCGCCGATGACGAAGCCGCCGCCGTGAAAAAACAGTACGACGGGGGTCCCAGCACTGTCCCCGGGAGGAGTTGGCGGCCAATAGATCCGGATGCCGATGGGACCCGCGGGACCGGGGACGGCCCGGTCCTCGACCCGCAGTTCGGGATGCAGCGGACGGCGCGGCAGGTCGCGGAACCGCTGCCGCGCCGCATCGACACCATCGTCGGTTAATAGCCGGAAAGGAACCGCATCCAGTACCTTCAGCAGAATGGGGTCAATGACTGGCTTCCCGTCGTCTTTTCTATCCAGGCTGGGCATGGAAGTACCGTACGCACCCCGCCTGGTGTCCGGTGCCTGGGTGTTGGCCGGCTGGGCGGGACTCGCCTACGGCGTGTACTTGACGGTGCTCGCCTTGCGCTCGCCGCCGGGAAGCGCACTGACCGGGCACTGGGTCCTGCAGCCGCCGTTCAAGGCATCGATGGCGTTGCTGCTGACCGTCGCCGCGGTCGCGCACCCCATCGTCCGCGAGCGGCGGTGGCTGATGCCGGCGCTGCTGTTGTCGGCCGTCGGCGACCTGCTGTTGGCGATCCCGTGGTGGACGCTCTCCTTCGCCTTCGGGCTGGCGGCGTTCCTGTTGGCGCACTTGTGTTTTCTGGCGGCATTGGTTCCGCTGGCCCGGGCGACTCGGGGGCGCCTCGCCGGCGTCGTCTTGGTGTGCCTGGCTTTCGTTTCGCTGTTGGCGTGGTTCTGGCCGCACCTCGGCCGTGACAAGCTGACGATTCCGGTGACGGTCTACATGATCGTGCTGACCGCAATGGTGTGCATGGCGTTATTGGCGGAGCTGCCAACGATCTGGACCGCGGTGGGGGCGGTGTGTTTCGCGGTGTCCGATGCGATGATCGCCATCGGCAAGTTCATCCTGTACAACGACGCGCTGGCGGTGCCGATCTGGTGGTTGTACGCCGCGGCCCAGATCCTGATCACGGCCGGATTCTTCTTCGGTCGAGAGGATGGCCATTACGAAGCCGACTACGACGCCGACTACGACGCTGAGGCTGACGAAGAATAGTTGTCGGTCCTCGGCGTTACGGTGTCTCGGGCGGTAAGGATGTTGGCTGACAAGACAACTCGGGGTTCGAGGGCGCGGTGACGCGGGCCGGCGGCGCGCGCACTCCCGTCGAGGTGGAACCGATCGCCCGAGTGCTGCCGATGCTGTCGGTCCCGCACCTGGACCGCGAGTTCGACTACCTGGTGTCGGCCGAGCAGTCCGACGACGCCCAGCCCGGGGTGCGGGTGCGGGTGCGGTTCCACGGCCGGCTGGTCGACGGGTTCTTGCTGGAGCGCCGCAACGACACCGATCACGCCGGCAAGCTGGGCTGGCTGGATCGAGTCGTGTCGGCCGAACCGGTACTCACCGCGGAAATCCGCCGATTGGTCGACGCCGTGGCGGCCCGCTACGCCGGGACCCGGCCCGACGTGCTGCGGCTGGCGATCCCGCCCCGGCACGCCAGGGTGGAGCGCGAAGCGACGGCGACCCACAAACTGCCCGAGACATCGATTCCGGCCCCCGTCGACCCGTCGGGCTGGGAAGTTTACGGCCGCGGCGGCCAGTTCGTTGCCGCCCTGGCCGAGTCCCGCGCCGCCCGGGCCGTCTGGCAGGTGCTGCCCGGCGACCCGTGGGCGGACCGATTCGCCGAGGCCGCGGCGCAAACCATCCGGACGGGGCGAGCGGTACTGGCGATCGTGCCCGATCAGCGAGATCTGGACACGCTGTGGCGGGCCGCGACGACCCGGATCGATGAGGACGGCGTGGTGGCCCTTTCGGCGGGCCTCGGGCCGGCTGCGCGCTACCGTCGTTGGCTTGCGGCGCTGCGCGGCACCGCGCGATTGGTGATCGGCACCCGCAGTGCGGTGTTTGCGCCGGTGAGCGACTTGGGGCTGGTCATGGTGTGGGCCGACGCCGACGACACCCTGGCCGAACCCCGGGCGCCCTACCCGCACGCCCGGGAGGTGGCGATGCTGCGCGCGCATCAGGCGCGATGCGCGGCGCTGATCGGCGGCTATGCGCGGACCGCCGAAGCCCACGCATTGGTGCGCAGCGGATGGGCGCACGACATCGTCGCAACCCGGTCGGTGGTGCGTGCCCGCAGCCCGCGGGTGGCCGCCCTCGACGACAGCGGGTATGCCGACGAACGCGACCCGGCGGCACGCACCGCGCGCATCCCCTACATCGCGCTGCGCGCCGCCCGCTCGTCGCTTGAGGCCGGAGCGCCGGTGCTGGTGCAGGTCCCGCGGCGCGGGTACATCCCGTCGCTGGCGTGCGGGCGCTGCCGCACGATCGCCCGTTGCCGGCGGTGCACCGGGCCCCTGTCGTTACAGGATCGCGGCCCCGGCACTGTGTGCCGCTGGTGCGGCCGTGCCGAACCGACGTTGCGGTGCGCGCGTTGCGGATCCGATGCCGTACGCGCGGTGGTCATCGGGGCCCGGCGCACGGCCGAAGAGCTCGGCCGGGCATTCGCCGGTACACCGGTCATGACCTCGGCGGGTGATGCGATCGTGGCGGCGGTCGCCGCCCGCCCGGCTTTGGTGGTCGCCACTCCGGGTGCCGAACCCCGCGCAGAGGGCGGGTACGGGGCGGCGCTGCTGCTCGATACCTGGGCGCTGCTGGGCCGGCAAGATCTGCGCGCCGCCGAGGACGCCCTCTGGCGGTGGATGAGCGCCGCCGCATTGGTGCGTCCCGGCGGCGACGGCGGCGTGGTGCTAGTGGTCGCCGAATCTTCCATCCCCACAGTGCAATCGCTGATCCGCTGGGATCCGGTGGGTCACGCGGAGGCCGAACTGACGGCGCGAGCCGAGGTCGGCCTCCCGCCCAGTGTGCACATGGCGGCCTTGGATGGAGCGGCCGGTGCCGTGGCGGCGCTGCTCGACCAAGTTCGGCTGCCCGATGGCGCCGACCTGCTCGGCCCGGTGGATCCCCCGCCCGGCGTGCGCCGCCCCGCGGGAACCCCCGCCGGGGCACCCGTGACCAGGATGCTGGTGCGAGTCCGCCGTGAACAGGGACTGGCGCTGGCCGCGAGCCTGCGAAGCGGCGTCAGTGTGCTCAGCGCACGTCAAGACCACGAGCCTGTTCGGGTGCAGATCGACCCCTTGCACATCGGGTAGCCCGTGTCGAATCGTTCGCTGTGGCGATAGTATGTGTCGGAAACAATCCCTTACTTCGATATTGGGAGGCTGTTACACTTTCAACTCTTTGCTATTGGCTGGGAACGAGCCTGAGGAGGGGCGCGATGGCAGCGGATAACCCGACGACGGCTGACGAATCGCTGGACGTCATCACCGACGCGTTGCTGACGGCTTCCCGCTTGCTGGTGGCCATCTCGGCTCGCTCGATCGCGCAGGTCGACGAGACCATCACTATTCCGCAGTTCCGGACCTTGGTGATCTTGGCCAACCGCGGCCCGATCAACCTGGCCACGCTGGCCGGCCTGCTGGGTGTGCAACCTTCGGCTACCGGGCGGATGGTGGACCGGCTCGTTGCCGCTGGGCTGATCGACCGCCTGCCACACCCGACCTCTCGGCGCGAGCTGCTCGCCGCGCTGACCAAGCGCGGCCGCGAGGTGGTTCGGAGGGTCACCGTGCACCGGCGTGCCGAGATCGCCGACATCGTGGAGAAGATGCCGCCGCCGGAGCGCCACGGGCTGGTGCGGGCCCTGACGGCGTTCACCGCCGCCGGGGGCGAGCCCGACGTCCAGCTGGATGCAGATCTCGATATATAGCGGTCTGTTGCTCGGGGCGGGGATCCCGATGCTTCTTAGACTGTGCCCGTGCGTCTCGTCTTCGCCGGCACCCCGGAACCCGCGCTGCCCGCGCTGCGTCACCTCATCGACTCGCCCCGCCATCAGGTGATCGCAGTGCTGACCCGACCCGACGCCCCCGTCGGCCGCCACCGCAAGCCGGAGCCCTCACCGGTGGCCCGCGAAGCGCTCGCCCGCGGCATTCCGTTGCTGCGACCGGCGCGGCCCAATTCGCCGGAATTCGTCGCAGAACTGGCGGCGTTGGCACCGGAGTGTTGCGCAGTCGTTGCCTATGGCGCGTTGCTGCGCGACGCCCTGCTGGCCGTACCCCCGCATGGCTGGATCAACCTGCACTTCTCGTTGCTGCCCGCCTGGCGCGGCGCGGCGCCGGTTCAGGCCGCGATCGCCGCGGGGGACACCATCACCGGGGCGACCACCTTCCGGATCGAGCCGAGCCTGGACTCCGGACCGGTTTACGGGGTGGTCACCGAGACGATCCGTCCGATCGACACCGCGGGCGATCTGCTTGAGCGCCTTGCTCTTTCGGGAGCGGCGCTGCTCTCTACCACGCTCGACGGCATCGCCGACGGAACGCTGACGGCACGGCCGCAACCGGCCGACGGGGTCAGCATGGCGCCCAAGATCACCGTCGAGCAGGCGCGGGTGCGCTGGGACCTGCCGGCACCGGTGGTGGAGCGCCGGATCCGCGCCGTCACGCCCAACCCGGGCGCCTGGACGCTCATCGGTGATTTGCGAGTCAAACTCGGACCGGTGGGCATCGACGACGCCCCAGAAGCCTTGCCGCCCGGCGCCATTCACGTCGACCGCAAAAGCGTGTGGATCGGCACCGGCTCGGCACCCGTGCGGCTAAACCAAATCCAGCCGCCCGGAAAGAAACCCATGAACGCCGTCGACTGGGCGCGGGGCGCCCGGCTCGACCCCGC
>Ga0318516_10000089_pt1 | contig 20083 bp, 17 predicted proteins | sample GRESIP176b2f20_FD_202501 | JGI IMG/M metagenome (GOLD analysis project Ga0318516, IMG submission 202501) | Tropical soil microbial communities from Luquillo Experimental Forest, Puerto Rico - GRE.SIPMG.176b2f20 | ecosystem: Environmental > Terrestrial > Soil > Tropical forest > Bulk soil... | reverse complement strand
CGCTCGCCCATGGGCTCCAGGACGCGCCCATGGCCGAGCCGGGCGGACGGCCCGCCGCCGAAGCCGCCCGGCGCGCCTATGAACTGCTGCTCATGGCCGAGCCGCGCTCACCAGACGCCCAGCCGCCCGCTCCCTCGCCAGGCGCATAACGGGGCCAGCGTGCCCGGCCGGTCCTGGGCAGGGCCCGCACCCATCAGCACCGCTATCGAAGGTGACCGGCTAGTTCCTGGCCTGGCGATGATCAATCTGCGGCGGTTCACCGGCTGCGCGGCGGGAGCCGGTAGGTGTGGCCCGGCTGGCCCCATTCCCCGAACGGCAGCCGGTACCCGGCGTCGATCGCCCGCAGCGAGGGGCGGCCGATGTGGGCGAACACGAGCCGGCCCACCTGGTGCTGGCGGGCCTGCTCGGCGACCTGCAGCGCGGACAAGTGGCCGCCTGCCCCGCCGGCGAAGCGGATCGCGCGGTTCCAGCCGGCCGCATCGGCGAACATGAGGTCCACCCCGGCCGCCCAGGCGGGGAAGGCCCAGAACTCCGGCGCCCACGCCGCGGACGCCGCCGGCACCCGCAGCAGGTATCCCCAGGTTGTGTGGCTGGTATGGGTCACCGGATGGGGCTCGATCACCAAGTCGGCGACGCGGACGGTGGCAACGGCGGGGAGCAGCCCGCGGGTGGCGGCCAGCTCGCCCAGCTCGCGGCGCAGTTCGCTGCGCTCGTCGCTGACCAGCCACGCGGCCAGCTTTCCGGTCGGCTCGGCGCCTGGGCCGCCATCGAGCATGATCTGGCGGCGGCGGTAGCGGACCAGGAGCCCCGCCGGTGGAAAACGCGGGGAGTTCATCGCCCCCATCCCCAGCAGGGTCAGCCGCAGGCGCGGCGTAACCGATCCTGCGCTCATCCCGTCCTGTCCCTGTCGTGCGGCCGGTCAGCCCAACCGTCTCAGCACCCGCCGCAACGAAGCTCAGCCCCGATGGCTCTGCCGGGCAGGCGGTGCCCGCCGGATCCGCGTCGGCCTCGTCCCGGCGGTGACTGCTCAACCGGCTCCCAGCAGAGTCTTTCGCCGCGCTACCGTTCGCCGCTGACCGACCCGCCCGGGGGGTGGCTCACTCGCTCACGCACGGCGGCCACGCCCTCCATATGCCGCACTTCGCCCGCGATCTTGTGGCCGATGATGGCGGTCTCCGGCGTGCTGGCCAGCGTCACGACGCCGCCGGTGACGGTGACGGTGACCAGCGCCGGGTCGGCGCGGAACTCCCTGACGATGATCTTGTCGGTGATCTCGCGGCGGATGTCCTCATCCGGGCGGTTGAAGACGCTCAGCACGTCCGAGCGGCTGATAATCCCCGCCAGCTTGCCCCCCGGGCCCACGACCGGCAAGCGCGTAATCCCGTGGTCGTACATGAGGTGGGCGGCGTGGCTGACGAGGTCAAAGGGGCCGACGGTGACCGGCGGCCGGCTCATCAAGTCGGCCGCGGTCACGCCCGCGGCCTTCGCCAGCTCCGCGCGGTGCCGCCGGGCGGACCGCCATCTCCGGTGGCGTTCAAAACCCGCCTCCAGGGCCTCCTTGGGCAGCAGGTCAGTCTCGGACACCACGCCGATCACCTTGTCGTCGCCATCGAGCACCGGGAACGCGCTGACCTGCATGCTGCGGAGCATGGCGGCGATCTCCTTGAACGACGCGTCCGCGCGGACCGCCACCACATCGCGGGTCATGACGTCCGCCACCCTGGCGTACATCCTGATCACCTCTTCCCGCCAGTTACCGTTAACACCAGTTCACACAATCCGGGCCGTGCTCGCCCATGGGTAAACCGCCTCGATCACACACCCATCTGGCCCGTTCCCGCGGGCCCTAAGTCCCGCGGGAAACGGAGAGAGCCCACCGTTGGCCCGGCTCAGCCCAGGCAGCTCCGCGCCGACGACGTACTTACCGCCTTGGACGCCCTTCAGCGGTGCTGGCCGCTGGGGCCGAATGCCTGCGCGCCCGGGACCTTCGGCCCTGCCAGGGGGGGCCGGCCACGAAGAGAGTAGAGATGAGCCTGCGAGACGGCGAGGGAGCTGAGTTCGTGGCCCTGCTGCAGCAGCGGATGCACGGAAGGCTGAGAGGCCCAGAAAGCGACCCCTAGCACCTGATCCGGGTAATGCCGGCGGAGGGAGATCGCCTCGCAGGCTCCGTCTGCCCATGCCGGGGTTATGGCGTGCAGGCAGTGCGTGCGTCTCAGATGAGGGTTGCTTGGGGCCGGCTGGTGGTCAGTCGCCAAGCGCGAGCCGGGCCACGGCGTCGATGTTGTATCTGGTGGCGTTTCCCATGACGGCGACGCCGGCGCCGCGGGTGGGGTAGATGCGGATCAGGTTGTAGAACCCGGCGCCGCCGCCCAGGTGCTCTACGAACGGCGGGTCTGCGTTGCGCTGGCTGGCGGGGCGGAACCAGCCCAGGCCCAGGTCATAGCGGCGCCCCGCCATGGCGATCTGCCGCATCGCGGCGGCCGCCGGCGGGCTGAGGATGCGGGTTCCGTCCAGTTCGCCGTCGCGCAGGTGCAGTTGCAGGAAGCGGGCGAGCTCCTCTGCGGGGCCGACCAGGCCGCCGTAGGCGGCGCCGTCGACCAGGAAGGGCCGCAGCGCGATCCAGCGCCCGGCCGGTTCGCCGATGGCCCACCGCGGCAGCAGCAGTCGCATCGGGCTGCGCCGCGGGTGGTAGCCAACCGCGGCCAGCGGCCGCGCCTGCGGCGTGTAGGTGAAGGCGGTGGCGCGCATGCCCAGCGGGTGCAGGATCTCCTGGTGCACCAGCTCGGTGAATGGCCGGCCTGTGGTGGCGGCCAGGGCGGCCGCCACCACCAGCGGGCCGAGGTTGGAGTAAGTGGACCGCGTGCCGGGTTCGAACCGCAGCCTGCCGTGCCGGGCCAGCAGGCCGCCCAGGAACACATCGGGGTCAGGCGCCGGCTGGTCCGCGCGATGGATCCACCGGACCGGGACGGGGTTGGGCAAGCCGGCGCTATGAGACAGCAGGTGCCGGGTGGTGATCCGGCTCGCCCACTGCCGCGGCCGCACCCGCGAAAGCGCCGGGACATGCCGGTCAACGGGGGCATCCAGGTCGAGCACGCCGCGCTCGGCCAGCCGCACCGCGGCCGTGGCGGTCACGACCTTGGTCATCGAAAACCACGGGCACACCATGCCCAGCGACGCCGGCCGGTGGGCAACGATGTCAGCCAGCCCGGCCGCCCCGGCAGCCCGCAGCCCCTCCGGCCCGGCCACCACCACGGCGATACCCGGCACAGTGCCGCCCGCGAGCGCCCGGATCCGCTCGCCCGCGATCGTGGCCGCTGGCATCGGCGCCTCCCAGCACCGGAGTCGATCCTGGCCGGGGCGTACCCGCTTTCTCCGTGCCCGCTCATCCCGGCCTGGCTGATCCGGTGATGCTAACCGCGGTGCGGCCGCTGCCACGGCCTGGGCTTCGGTCAACCTGCGAGCAGAACCCCAGGCCGATGCTGGCCGCAGCCGGGGAGGCGCTGGCGTACAGGTGGCCCTTGCCGGGGAAGATCACGGCCCGCCGGCCAGGGATCTGCGGTGAGCCGGGACAGTTTCCGGAGCCTGCAGGCTGATGAGCCCAGGCAGGTGCACAAATGGCCGGTGCGCGGCGGCACGCACGGCGGGGATGACCAATGGCGGGCACTGCCAGCCCTTTGGCACTGAGGTCATCCGGTTAATCCGACCAGAATGGTAGGTGAGGAGGTGCGGCCGCGCACCCCGCGCGCGCTGGGCGGGCGCGGCCCGGATGGAGCAATGAGGTGGGCCCGGAACAAGAGCGTCGTCATCGTGGCGGCCGTGGTCGTGCTGGCCGCCCTGGTGGCCGGTGCGCTGCTCGCGCTGCGCGGTGCCGGGCAGGCCAGGCGGGTGGCGGTCACGCCCCCGCCCACATCTCACCAGCTCCGGTCGCCGTTCACTGGTGAACCGGTGCCGTCGCTGAACCGGGTGCTAGCGGTGAAGATCGACAACATCGTGCATGCGCGGCCGCAGACCGGGCTCACCCGCGCCGATATCGTCTATGTGCTGCCGGTCGAAGGCGGGCTGAGCCGGGTTTTGGCCATCTTCTCCTCCCACTACCCCCCGGTGATTGGACCGGTGCGCAGCGCGCGGGAGGATGACCTGCAGTTGCTGCGCCAGTTCGGGCGGCCCGCGTTCGCCTATTCCGGTGCCACGGCCGCGCTGCTGCCCTACATTCAGCGGACGGCCCGGATCGTGGACCTGTACGCGGGCACCGCCAGCGGGTACTACCGCGACTACCGCCGGGTTGTCCCCTACAACCTGTACGCGCACACCAAGCAACTGCTGGCGCAGGCGCACGGTGCAACCAAGGCGCGCGGCATCGGGTTCCGGTTCGGCCTGGCGCCCGCGGACGGGAAGGTCACCCGGTCGGCATCGGTGTCCTACCCGGCCGCCTCATTCCGCTTCACCTGGTCGGGGGCGAAGGGGGGCTGGCTGGTGTCGATGGACGGCGCGGCGGCGGTCACCACCGACGGCGGACGGCTGGCACCGGCCACCGTGGTGATCCAGTACACGACCGTGCGCACCTCCCGCTTCCTCGAATACGGCAGGCCTCCGCCGTACGCGGAGAGCACTGGGTCGGGCACCGCACTGGTACTACGCAACGGCAAGGCGTGGCCGGCGCACTGGTCGCGGCCGGCCGCCAACGGCGGCACCACCTTCACCGCCACATCCGGCCAGCCGATGACCTTCGCCCCCGGCCAGGTCTGGATCGTACTCGCCTATAGGTAGCAGCTCTGGGTGCCATCGTCATCTACGCGGCGATCCGGCTGATCGATGTGACCGTGTTGCAGCGGCCGCTGGCATTTCGCCGCGGCGAGCTCATGATCGCCCTGCCGCGTGCGCGGGCGCGCTTGCCTTAACGCCGAGGGCTTCCGGCGCCGCGCCCGCGGCCTACTTCCCGTCATGTGCTTCTTGGCGGGTGAGTCTGTTGACGACCGCCACCACTCCATCCACTCCGGAGGCCAGGCCTACCGCGACGGGGATGAGGTCCTCGTCCTCCAGCCCACCGCCCAGGGTCACCACCCCGTCCACAACAGAGACCGTCACCTGGCCCGCGTCGTCCAGTATGATCTGGGCGAGCACGTCGCTGACCTCGGCGGCGATCTCCCCATCGGGGCGCAGGAAGACCTTTATCAGGTCGCGGCGGCTGACGATGCCGATCAGATCGCCGACGGCATTCACCACCGGCAGTCGCCGCATGTGGTGCGCGTTCATCAGCCTGGCGGCGGCGCTGAGCGACGCGTCGGGGTGAATCGTGATCGCCGGGGACGTCATCAGCTGTCCGGCGGTGCGGGCCCTGGCCTTGGCCCGGTCCCGGCGCACCCGGCCGGACAGGCGGCTGCCCCGCCGCCACGGCCGCCGTTCAGCCTTGCGGAGCACGTCTGCCTCTGACACCACCCCGACCACTCGGCCGCCCTTGGCCACTACCGGTATCGCGCTCACCCGCTGGTCGGTCATCAGCTTGGCCGTCTGCTTGTAGGACATGTTCCGGTCGGCGGTCACCACGTCGGCCGTCATCACGTCGCATACCCGCCACTGGCCCCGTCGGCGGAGGCCCCGGCCAGCCTCCGGTGCTCCGCCCAGGCCGTCGCGATCGGCATTAATGCCACGGTCACGGCGCGCCACCTCTGTGGCGGCGGCCTCCTCCTGCAGCGTCTGGTAGTACGCGGCACCAAGACGGCGGAGCATGGCGTCGAAATGAGCTTCGCGACGGCTCACCGTTCCTCCCGCTTCCTCACCGGCCGGGAATAACGCCTATTCCCCGGCATCATCATCACAGCGCCCGCAAGCCCACGGCTGCAGAGGCGAAGGCCACTGGCCGCGGGACTTGCGTCCCTGCCACCCGGGCATCGCTGGTGGCTCGTTGACCACCGCGGGCAGGCTCGCGCCGCACGATCCGCAGCCTGGCCGCATCGTCCCCCGCGCGCGCTACCCCGGCGACGACGAGCGGGCCGCGTGGGTGTCGCTGATCGAGGAGGTCCCGGGCGCCGGGTGCGGCTCGCGGAGGCGCGGGCGCAAGAATCGAACCGGCCGAACGGTGCCCGGGCGGGCTGTCGTGAACAACGATGGCCCGTCGCCGGAGCCGATGGACGGTGACCGGTACCCGATCCGTCGGGCTCGGGTAGAGGCGCCTGGCCGATGCCGGCTCCGAAACAGCCACTCCGATATTGGCCATCTCTGCGGATCAGCCCAGATAGTAGTCAGAAGGCATGTGGTTTGGGATACGGGAATGAAAAGGCATGCGCTTGGAATTGAGGTGTGCAGCCAGCTCTTGGGCGCACCGAACGGCCTCGGTTGATGATCCATGCAAGTGGCCGCATACCTCAGTTTCCGTGCCATTGCCGCAGCCGATCTGCAGTCGGCCTTCCCAGGCGCCCGACCACTCATACGGTGGGGTTGCCTCCCAGCGGTTCATCTGGCGTCACCTCCTAGGCGGGGCTAGAGGCGCGTTTTAAACCTCGCTGCTGAGCGGGGCCGTCGAACGGCCCTTGCCGTCTGTCTACTACTGCGGCGAGACCCACGGCAGGGCCAAAGGTCCGTGTCATCCGCCGTGAGTTGGCAGTGCTCCGATCAGCGCCGCCGTCGTCTTGAGGCAAGCACGCGGCGATGGCCACGCGGACACACCGCGTCCCGGTCCAGGAGTCAGCGATATACACAACCCCGGCGTGGCCGGGGCAGGCGTTCGGTTAAGGGACATCGTCATGTGCTTGCCCTGACCGCCGCACGGCGAAGGCTGGGACACATTCCTGCACGGCAGGATCGGGGACCAACGCCCTTGCGGCGGATGACGATCGCACCTGCCTTTGGTACCCCGGCGGAGATGTACTCGGGAGAGTCAGCACGGGTTCAGCGTGGAGCGCGGCTATGACGCAGACGCAGGTGGCGCGCCTCGGGCCCTCGGCAAGCTGATTGGGATCCTGGAACTGCGCCTGCCTGACGGGCCCAGGCGGCGTTACCGGTTGCTGGACCGGATCCTGCGGGATGCGCGGCCGGTGGTGTTCGTGGGTCCGTATGAGCATCACCCCAACGAGTTGTCCTGGCGGGAGACCATCGCCGACGTGGTGGTCATCGGCGCCGACGCCGACGGGCATATCGACCTGGCCGATCTGGCGGGGCAACTGGACCGGTACGCGGATCGGCCGCTGCGCATCGGGAGCTTTTCGCCGCGTCCAACGTCACCGGGATCTTGTCCGACGCAGACGCGATCGCGGCGCTGCTGCACGAGGGTATCGCTTCTCCGAGAGCCGTCGGTCCCGTGATGACCCTGCCGATCGTCTAGCATGCACGTGCGAGCCAGGCCCAGGACCGCGCCACTGCTTCGGCGAACGGCACCGGGACGCGGGTGGTGATCCCGTAGTCCATCGCCCGGCCCGGTCCAGCGCCCGCGACACCGCGGCGAGCTGAGTGACCACGTCCTGGCAGTCGCGCCGGCCCACGTCGGCGCCGGCGGCATGGGATGACGCCGCGCGGCCTACGTCAGCGATCTCTCATGCGTGCCCCACGCAGTTGGTGAAGGGCACTTATCCCATGGCGATGGGCACTTATCGGGGGAGAGCCCGCGACCTGGCGGTCAGGCTGTCGCAGGCCCTTTGGCCTGCGGGCCGGGGCGCAAGGGCCCTGGGTGATGGGCGTGCACGTGCGCGAGCCTCGTGGTCATGGAGGCTGACTTGGCGGAGCAGCTGACCGCTTGTGGTGACCTGGCGGATCGCCAGCAGCCCGCGGCCGTCTTCGATGGCGTGGGCAGGACGGTCATGCCGCCGGCCCGGGCCCTGGCCGAAAGGACGTGACCCATGTGCCGCTGGCTGGCTTATACCGGTTCACCGGTGCTGCTGACCGACGTGCTCTACACCCCGGTGCATTCGCTGATCGACCAGAGCCTGCACTCCAAGCTCGGGGCGGAGACGACCAACGGGGATGGGTTCGGCGTCGGCTGGTATGACACCACGCCGGCCCCGGGGGTGTTCCGCAGCATCGAACCGGCCTGGAACGACCAGAACCTGCATGAGCTGGCCGGTCATGTGAGCTCGCACCTGTTCTTCGCCCACATCCGGGCGGCGATCGGCTCGCCGGTGCAGCAGTCGAACTGCCACCCGTTCCGGCACGGCCGCTGGCTGTGGATGCACAACGGGTTCATCGGCGGCTTCGCCACCGTCAAGCGGGACCTGGTGCTGGCGGTCGATGAGTCGCTGTTCCCCGAGATCAAAGGGAGTACCGACAGCGAGACCTTGTTCTATCTGGCGCTGAGCTTCGGGCTGGCCGACGACCCGCCCGGCGCGGTCGCCCGGGCGATCGGGTTCGTGGAGGCCCGCGGGCGGCAGCGCGGCGTCGAGCACCCGTTCCAGGGCACGATCGCCACCAGCGACGGGCAGAACCTGTGGGCGTTCCGCTACTCCAGCGAGGGCAAATCGCGGTCGCTGTTTTTCACCCGCGACGTCCGCCAGCTGCGGCAGCAGTACCCGGACCGGGAGATCTTGCGCGAGGTGTCCGACGACGCCCGGCTGGTGGTCTCCGAACCGGTCGGCGATCTGCCCGGCGCCTGGATCGAGATGCCCGAGGCACACTACGGGGTGGTCAGCAAGGGAGGCGACCAGCTCCTGCCCTTCACCCCCCAGCCCCCGGCCTAACCCGGTGCGTGCAGGAAAGAGCTGGACCCACCGGGCCAGATGTGCTCGCTCAGGGATTGGAGCCGGTCCTGCGCTAGCAAGATCTTCACCGGGATGCGAACGCCGTAGTACAGCGGAGTGACCCCGGCCCGCCGGGCTGGGCAGCGCCGGGCGTTCGGCCTCCGGCGATGAGGGCGTTCGGCTCTGGGTGGGGATGTGCCCGGCTGCCAGGGTCGAGGTAGGAGCCGACGGAACGGAGAGGCACGGTGGCCGTGGCAATGGCCAGACCGGGCGGTGCGGAACGGGCCGTGAGGGTGCCCGGCAACCAGCCGGGAAGGGGGCGTGCGGCCGGCGGGGTCACGCTGGGCGTAGAGGAGGAGTTCGTGCTCCTGGACCCCGCCACCGGCGCTGCCTCGCTGACCGCACCGGATCTGGTGCGGATGCTCGACGGGGAGCCCGGGGTGCAGCAGGAGCTGATGCGCTTCCAGGTGGAGATCGCGACGCCGGTGTGCACCGGGCTGGATGGCATCGCCCGCGAGCTCGCACGGCTGCGGCGGCTGGTCGCGGACGCCGCGGCTCGGCTGGGCTGCCGCCTGGTGGCGTCGGGAACCGCACCGTACGGCACGCCTGGGCTGGCCGCTGTGACCGATCAGCCTCGTTACCGGGAGCTGGCGCGCCAGTACGGCGCACTCGTGACCGATGCCGGCACCTGCAGCTGCCATGTGCACGTCGGAGTTCCCTCCCGCGATCTGGGGGTTCAGGTGCTGGCGCGGCTGCGTCCCTGGCTTGCCCCGCTGCTGGCCATCACCGTCAACTCACCGATCGCCGACGGCCACGACACGGCCTGGGCAAGCTGGCGGTACCCGCTGTGGTCACGCTGGCCAACAGCGACACCGCCCGCAGTGTGGCCGGACACCACCGCCTACGATGAGATGGTCCGGGGCTTCATCGCGCGGGGCGCGGCACTTGACGAGCGAGCCGTATACATCCTCGCGCGGCTTTCCCCCCGCTACCCGACGGTGGAAGTACGGGTCGCCGACGTCTGCCTCGACACCAGCACGGCGGTGCTGCTGGCCGGGCTCACCCGCGCCTTGGTCGCGACCGCCTTGACCGAAGCCCGCCGGGGCATGGCACTGGCGGCGGCGCCGGCCCCATGGGTCGACGCCGGCCTGGCCGCTGCGGCCCGGCACGGGCTCACCGGCCCCGGAGTCGACCCGTTCACCGGGCAGACCGCCGATGCGCGCAGCATCCGATCCAGCCTCCTCGATCATGTCCACTCCGCACTCAGCGACCGCGACGACACCGAGTACATCACCCGGCTACTGCAACGGCTCGACGAGGAGGGAACCGGCGCCGACCGCCAGCGAGCCCTCTTCGCCGCTGCCCGGTCCGCGCCCGCGTTCGTCGAAGCGCTCGCCCGCGCGACCCTGCCCGGCGGCGAACCCGCCTACAGCCGCCAGCCGGATGGGGGATCCAGGCGGCGCGCTGCTTCCCGATCGGCAGCAGCAGCGCGCTCTCCGGCCGCAGGGTCGCTCACGTACTCGCGGTTCCACGCGGCGCGGTAGCGTCAGCACGGCAAGGGACTAGCCCAGCGTCATCAGCGTCGCTTGTCCCCGGGCCGCTATGTCTTGGCGCCTGCTGTATTATGCGCGTCCGCCGTTGTGTTCCACGGCGCGGTGCCAGCGCTGGAGCTGGGCGAGCTGGGCCTGCCGTTCGGTCAGCATCCAGGCCGCAGTGGATGACACCAACCAGGCGGTGTCGCGGGCGGAGGCGATCAAGAGGTTCGCGATTCTCGACGAGGACTTCACGGAGGCGGGCGGCCAGCTGACACCGACACTGAAGGTACGCCGCAACGTCGTCATGGAGCAGTACGCGACGCTGATCGCGGCCCTGTACGTCGGCAGGGCTTCGTGAGCCACGTCAGGGCTTGAACTCGAGTTTCTGCCCGCCGCAGGTCGTTGATGTCCGGGATGGGTCCGGAGGCGGACCAAAGGCGGTCCTTTCGGCCCTAGTGGCGCCGGCTGTGTGTCGGCACCATCGGCGGCATGGCGGTGAACGCTGGCCCGCGGAGCGCCCGGCGGAGGATGACGAGCCAACCGTGGCAATGACGGGCAGCGCGCGGGAGGGCGGCGACAGCCCGACAGGCACCATCGATGCCACGGAACCGGTCGAGCGGCTGCTGCGTGATCTGCGGTCGTCGCGGTCGGGGCTGTCGGGCCGGGAGGCCGCGCGGCGGCTGATCGTGTACGGCCCGAATCAGCTGCGCAGGCGCGGCGGGCGGCACGTGTGGCGTGAGCTTGGCCGCCAGTTCGCCCATCCGCTGGCGCTGCTCCTGTGGGCGGCGGCCGGCCTGGCCTGGCTGGCCGGGATCGTCGCGGTGGCTGTTGCCATCGTGATCGTCATCTTCCTCAACGCCTTGTTCGCGTTCGTGCAGGAGATGCAGGCCGAACGGGCCGTGGAGGCGCTCCAGGCCTACCTGCCGCAGCACGCGGCCGTGCTGCGGGACGGGGCTCCGGTCACGGTCGAGGCCGCCCAGCTGGTCCCCGGCGATGTGCTGCTGGTCGAGGAAGGCGACCGGATCTCCGCCGACGCGCGGATGCTGGCCGGGACGATCGAGGTCGATACCTCCACCCTCACCGGTGAGTCGGTGCCGGTCGCGCGTTCCGCTGACTGGGCGGACTCCGGCGTCCCGCTGCTGCAGGCCAGGGATCTGGTCTTCAGCGGCACCACCTGCACCGGCGGCGAGGCCCGCGCCATCGTCGTGGCCACGGGCATGCGCACCGAGCTCGGCCGCATCGCCGCCCTCTCGGAGCGGGTCAAGCCCGAGCAGAGCCCGCTGGAACGCCAGGTCCGCCGGGTCGCCTGGCTGATCGCGATCATCGCGGTGGTGATGGCCGCGGCCTTCCTTCCGGTGGCCACGCTCGGGGCGGGCCTGTCGTTCCCAGAGGCGATCGTGTTCGCCGTCGGGCTGATCGCGGGAAACGTGCCCGAAGGCCTGCTGCCGGTGATCACGCTGGCGCTGGCGATCGGCGTCCGCGACCTGGTCCGGCGTGGGGCTGTGGTCAAGCGGCTGAGCTCGGTGGAGACGCTCGGCTCCACCGATGTGATCTGTACCGATAAGACTGGCACGCTCACCCAGAACCGGATGCAGGTGACCCGGCTGTGGACAGCCGACGGTGAGGGGTCTCCCGGTGGCGGCCGAACCTCACCGGTAGCGGCGATGGCGGAGGTCATGGCGGCGTGCAGCAACGCGCGGCTGGACGGCGACACGGGGCCATCGGGCGATCCGACTGAGATCGCGTTGCTGCTGGCGGCGGCTGAGTCGGGGGTTCGGCTCGACCCAGGGCTGCGGGACCGGCAGCGGCGGGGTCAATTCCATTTCGATCCCGCCCTCAAGCTCATGTCCACGATCGACGAGCGGCCCGGCGGCCTGACCGTGCATTCCAAGGGTGCACCCGAGGCGGTGCTCGCGCGGTGCACGGACATCATGACCGGCTGCGGCCCGCCCGGCCCGCTGCGGCCCGAGATACGGCGCGAGGTGACCAGCGTGGTCGACAGCTACGCCGGTCACGGGCTCCGCGTGCTTGCCTTCGCGGCCCGCCAGTTCAGCCCGGGCACCCTGCCGCCGGCACAGCGGGAAGAGGCTGAGCGTGACCTGTGCTTCCTCGGCTTGGCCGTCATGGCCGACCCGGCCAGACCGGAGGTGGCCGACGCTGTAGCCGGCTGCCACACCGCAGGCATCCGCATCATCGTGGTCACCGGAGATCACCCGCTGACCGCGGCGGCGATCTCTCACCAGCTCGGCATCGGAACCGCGGGCAGTCCCGTCATCACCGGCAGCGAACTTGACCAGATGAGCGAAGCCGACCTGGACAAGCTGCTGCGCTCGGACCAGGAGCTCATCTTCGCCCGCGCCTCACCCGAAGCCAAGCTCCGCATCGCCGATGCGCTGCGGGCCCAGGGCCACACGGTGGCGATGACCGGCGACGGCGTCAACGACGCCCCGGCCCTGCGCCGAGCCGATATCGGTGTCGCCATGGGCCGCTCTGGCACCGACGTGGCCAGGGAAGCGGCCACCATGGTGTTGACCGACGACAACTTCGCCACCATCGTGGTGGCAATCCAAGGCGGCCGCCGCGTCTATGACAACGTCCGCAAGTTCATCCTCTACATCTTCGCCCACTCCACCCCCGAGATCGTCCCCTTCCTGGTGTTCGCGCTGGCGCGCGGGGCCGTCCCGCTCCCGCTAACGGTGCTCCAGTTGCTGGCCTTCGACGTCGGGACCGAGACCCTGCCCGCCCTGGCATTGGGCCGCGAACCGGCGGAACCGGGGATCATGAGCCTGCCGCCACGTCCCCGCCGCGAAGGCGTCATCACCCGGGCGATGCTGCTGCGGGCCTGGCTGTTTCTCGGCCTGATCGCCGCCATCCTGCAGATGGGAGCGTTCTTCCTGGTGCTGACCCAAGCCGGCTGGCATCCCGGCGCCGCCACCGGGCCCGGCTCACCCCTGCACCACGCCTACTTGCAGGCCACCACCATGACGTTCCTGTCCATGGTCATGTCCCAGATCGGAACCGCATTCGCTGCCCGGACCGACCACGCCTCACTGTGGTCGGTTGGGGTGTTCTCCAACCGGCTGCTCCTGGCCGGGATCGGCGCCGAGCTGGCCCTGGCCGCCGCAATCATCTACCTCCCGTCACTCCAGCAACTGCTCAGCACCGCGGCGCTCCCCCCGAACCTGGTGCTGATCACCGTGCCGTTCCCGTTCATCGTCTGGGGCGCCGACGAGATTCGCCGCTACCTGCTACGCCGCTGGGCTTGGGGCATTCGTCCGGCGAACGGATGACTACCCCCGGCCGCTGCCGGCAGCCCCTCTGGGGCGAAGGTCCCGGCTGGCTGGGAGTATCGGCTCTTGGCCGGGGATAGCGCAGCGGCCGACTGTGGTGGTGAAGGGAAGGCCAGGATGGGGCGGCGGCTGGCAGTAGTTGCGGCGCGGGCCACGCGGGTGGTCCGCGGGCTGTGGCCTGACCGCAACCCGTTGCGGCGCACCCTCGACCGGCTGGAGGGTGCGGTGGTGGGCGCGCTGGCCGTTGCCTTCCTGGGCGGGGCCCCGCTGGCCACGTCCGCTGCCTGGCAGTTTGCCTATGATTTCGGCGCCCGCACCGCCCATGCCCAGCAAGAATCCTGGCACCAGGTTCCTGCCGTCGTGCTGGCCGCCGCCCCCACCGACGGCTACAGCGGATACCAGCCGCTGGTCCGGGCCAGGTGGACCGCCCCAGACGGGGCGCGGCGCACCGGCGCCGTTCCCGCGCCACCAGGTATCCCCGCTGGCCGCACGGTGAGGGTGTGGGTCGATACGGCCGGCCAGCTGACTGGACCGCCGCTGCAGCCGCAACAGGTGCGGGGGCAGGCGGTGATGGCCGCCGTCCTTGCCCCTGTTGTTCTTGGCGAGATGTTGCTGTGCACCGGCCAGCTGGTCCACTGCCTGCTGGGCCGACGGCGCCTGGCTGCCTGGGAGGCGGACTGGCGGGCAACCGGGCCGCAGTGGACCAGGCAGCACTGAGATACCCGGCCACCAGGCAGCAGCCAGCGACGCCCCGGCACCGCGGCGTTTGTGCATCGTATTAAACCGGGACCGGGCAAGCTCATGCCTGACCATGGGTGCCTCTGATCATCCCGTTAAGCGCGTCCCGTCACATGAGCCGATCCCCCCGGCCGAGACGGCCGCCTACTGGTCCGCCCGCCCGCGTGGTTCCCAGCTCGGCGCGTGGGCGTCCGCCCAGTCGACGGTGGTGACCAGCCGGGCGGCGCTCGCCGCGGCGGAGCGGCGGTTCGCTGATGCCGGGCAGATCCTGGTACCACCGCAGTGGGGCGGCTGGCGGATCCGGCCGCGGACCGTCGAGTTCTGGCAGGGACGGCCGAACCGGATGCATGACCGGCTGGTGTATGACCACTCCGGCGGTGGGTGGCACCTCAAACGCTTGGCGCCGTGACCGGTTCCTGGACGCGCTCTTCGGTTCTTCCGCCGGGTGCGCGCCTACCCTTGGGGGACCGGGAAGCGGAGCCGCGCCGCGACGGCCCATGATTGCCCGTGGACCGCGGTGACCTGACCATCGTCGTCGAGGACGCGAGCCGCCATCTCCTCCAGCAAATCCGGGATGGCACCGGCGGCCGCTCCCCAGTCCGGGCAGTCGTCACCGGTGAGGCTGACCGCGCCGCACCGGCCACACACGAACCCCGGAATCAGCCCCGTGTCCGGGATGAGCAGCATGCCGACGGCCCCGGCGTTGACCGCGGCCAGGCAGGCGGGAAGGCCGACCGCGGCGTCGGTTCGGAGTGCGGCCCCGATCGTCTCAGCGGCCAGTTGCTCCTCACGCCGCGCCGCCCAGCCGGCGATGACCGCGCCAGCGAGCTCCCGGGCCCGCGCTGTGGTAAGCGTGTGCGGGTCGGCGGCGAAGCTGCCCGCGCACTGCTCCAGCAGGTGTTCCGGGAGCAGGCTCAGCAGCTGAGTGATGCCCTCCGGATGCCCGCCGAGCACCAGCGGACGGTGGTCGCCCGCGCTGGCCTCTCGCTCCAGGATCTCCGCCACGTCTTGGTAGGGGTGGCGCGCCAGCTCGGTGACACGCTGCTGGACCCGGCGGCTTTCCAGGCCGTACCAGCCGCCGAATCCCGGGCCGCGGATGCCATCTGCGGCGGGCAGCTCGGCGGTTTCGACGCTGTCTCCGACGATCGACAGCAGCCAGCCGTGCCGCCGGTCGATGACAGCGACCCGGTAGGCCGGGCAGCGTTGTATCGCGGCCAGGATCGGCCGGACGTGCGGCCTGGTGGCCAGGACGGCCCGTTCCGCGACCTGGCCGGGCAGCGGCAGAGCTTCCAGCAAGCCCAGCTCGCCGCAGCTGAATATCGCGACCGTGTGGCCAAGCCAGTTCCGGCCGCGGGCTGCCACCAGCTGCTGGACCGCGTCCCGGTCCGCGCGGGGTATCTGAGCAGCGGCTCCGGACGCTGCCGAGGCAATCAGTTCTCCGGCTCGCGCTGACAGCTCCCGCAGCTGTGCGGGATCAAGGGGAACTGGCAAGTACAGCGACAGGATGGCTGGTTCGGGTGCGTGAATGGTGCGTAGCTTCTCCACGTCCGCTGGGCTGATCAGCATGGGGCCTCCCAACGTCGTTCCCGGTGGCGGGTTCCGGAACAGACGAATCCATCTCACCGCCATCCAGTTCCATCGCATGTCGGCATGGCCCGCGTGACCAGGGCCGAAGGGCCCCGCGAAGGCCCTTTTCCCAGCCGGCCTGACGCGTAGGTAAAGCGGCGTTGCGGCGTGCCCGTTGGTCCCGGCCGCTGCGAGCCTTCGGGCCCTGTCCGGCTGGTACCGGGAACGCGATCCTGGTGGCATGCCCGTCAACCTCCTCCACCCCCGCACCGCCGCCAGGCAAGACACCGCTGTGGCGCTGCGTCCGGGCAGGGGGCCGACGGCCGGCACCTGCTGCGGCCGCTCACGGGCCATTCCACCGGGCAGGTGGACTCTTGGTCCACGCCTGGGCACGGGAAGGCTGAGGGAGGACATGGTCACGTGCGACTCTTGTGCCAGCGACAGCAGCGATCCAGGCATATCTGCGGCTGTGGTGGGCGCATTGCGCGCAGCGCAGGAATCGTGATGGCTTGCAGGTGCCCGAAATGATCGGCCAAGAGGGAAAACCCGTTCCGGTGACGAATTGGTCGCTGCGCTATGAGAGTGTGGCGCCGCGCCGGGAAGGGCTCCGCGAGGCGCTGTGCACGCTTGGCAACGGCTACTTCGCTACCCGGGGGGCGGCGCCGGAGTCGCGGGCAGATGGCGTGCATTACCCGGGCACCTATATCGCTGGCTGCTTCAACCGGCTGCAGCCGGTGATTGCCGGGCGGACAACGGAGAACGAGAGCCTGGTGAACGTGCCGAACTGGCTCTGTTTGACGTTCGCAGCAGGGAACGGGCCGTGGCTGGGCTCGGAAGGGGCCGATGTGCTCGAGGACTGCCAGGACCTTGACCTGTGCCGCGGTGTGCTCACCCGGCGGCGGCTCGCTCGCGACAATTTCGGCCATCTCACGCGGATCACCCATCGCTGGTTCGTACACATGGGATCGGCGCACCTGGCCGCGCTGGAGATGACGATCACGCCGCAGTGGTCGGGGCGGCTGCGTGTTCGTTCCGAGCTGGATGGCACGGTCACCAACAGCGGCGTCCCGCGGTACCGGGAGTTGGCCAGCCAGCACCTGGCGCCCATCGGGACGGGCTGCCCGGCGACCGACAGCATGCTGCTGGTCGTGGAGACCGGCCAATCGCACATCGGATCGCCAAAGCAGCGCGGACCCGGGTGTTCCGGGACGCCACGTGGCTAGCTGAAGAGGGTGCCGTGGCCGAACAGCCGGGCCTGATCGGCCGCGAGTTCACGATCGAAGTCGCCGCGGGGCAGACGATCGTGGTTGAGAAGACGGTGGCGATCGCCACTTCCCGTGACCGCGCCGTCTCCGACCCAGGCGCCGCTGCGGTCGCGTGGCTGGGAGGGCGCCGGCTCCTTTGATGAGCTTCTCCGCCAGCATGTGCTGGCATGGGAGCAGCTGTGGGCGCACTTCCCGATCGAACTGGACGGAGCCGAGGACGACCGGGTACTGCCCGTGCTCCGGCTCCACATCTTCCACCTGCTGCAGACCACCGGGCCCGACGCCGTGGGCCTCGATGCCGGCGTGCCCGCGCGCGGCCTGCACGGTGAGGCCTACCGCGGGCATGTGTTCTGGGACGAGATGTTCGTGCTCCCGGTGCTGAACCTGCGGCTGCCCGAGGTGAGCCGGTCGCTGCTGGAATACCGCTATTACCGTCTTCCCGCGGCGCGGCGGGCGGCGCTGGGGGCCGGTCACTTAGGCGCCATGGATCCGTGGCAGTCCGGCAGCGACGGCACCGAGCAAAGCGCCCTGGTTCACCTCAACCCGCAATCGGGCCGGTGGCTGCCGGACACGACCTATCTGCAGCGCCACGTCGGCATCGCGGTCGCCTACAACGTCTGGCATTATTACCAAGCCTCAGGTGACCAGGACTTCCTCGACCGCTACGGCGCCGAGATCATCTTGGAGGTCGCCCGGTTCTTCGCAAGCACCGCCGCCTACGACCGCCAACTGGACCGGTACGTCATCCGCGGGGTGGTCGGACCGGATGAGTTCCATACCGGCTACCCGGACTCGCCCGGCGCAGGAATCGACGACAACGCCTACACCAACGTGATGACGGCCTGGCTGCTCACGCGCGCCCTGGACGTTCTTGACCTGCTGCCCGACCCCCGCCGCACCGAACTCCCCGCCACGCTCGGCCTGACCGCGACCGAACTAGAGCGCTGGGAGCACATCTCGCGGCGCATGTTCGTCCCATTCCACGGCAACGGCATCATCAGCCAGTTCGAAGGCTACGAAGAGCTGGAAGAACTCGACTGGGAGGACTACTACGCCAGATACGGCAACATCCGGCGGCTCGACCGGATCCTCGAGGCGGAGGGGGACAGCCCGAACCGGTACAAGGTCTCCAAGCAGGCGGATGTGCTCATGCTGTTCTACCTGCAGTCGCCCAGCGAACTCGGCACCCTGCTGCACCGCCTCGGCTACAACTGGTCGCCGGATCGCATCCCCGACACCATCACCTACTACCTGGCCCGCATCTCCAACGGCTCCGCACTCAGCACGGTGGTCCACTCCTGGGTACCCGCCCGCGCCAACCGGGGAAAGGCGCTCGACGAGTTCATCGACGCGCTGCGCAGCGACGTAGCCGACGTCCAGGGCGGCACCACCGCCGAGGGCATCCACCTAGCCGCGATGGCAGGAACCATCGACGTGCTACAGCGGTGCTTCGCAGGCGTAGAAACCCACGGCGACATCCTGTGGCTCGACCCCTACTGGCCGAGACGGCTCGGCATGCTCAAGCTCGGCATCACCTACCGCGGCCACAACGTCACCGTGACCATCGCCGACCACACGGTTCGTGTCAGCAGCGCCCCCGGCACGCGAGCACCGGTCAAGATCGGCTGTCACCGGCAGATACGCGAACTGAGCAACGGGCAGACCATCGAATTCACGCCCTGACCTGACAGCCTGGTCAAGGACAGGCGGAACTGGCCGGTGTGTGGCCGATCACCAAATACCCGGCGCCGAACGCAAGTTCGCGCACCTGTGTGCCTTCGATGAGCCGCTCCAGATGTGCCCATGGCCGGCTGAAGCCGCTGAAGCTTCGCACGTAGGGAGAGTGCAGCAGCATGACCTGCGCGTTGATACCGGCCAGCCACTGCGCGGCCCATTTGCCGCCGATCGCGGCTACCCAGGCTCCCGGGCGCAGGTGCGCGACTATGTTCTGTAGCGCACGCTCAGACTGCAAGATGTCGTGAACGGCGCAGAACAGGGCGGCATCAGCGGTCACCGCGAGATCAGCGTCCTCGGCCCGCGCCCGTATCACCGCGACATTGAGCCAGCGGGAGCGTGCTACCCGCTCTTGTGCCAGCCGTACCATCTCGGGTGACTCGTCGATGCCGATGATGTGGCCGCCGGGGCCGGCCTTGGCCAGGAGCAGGCCGAAGCACAGTCCTGTCCCGCAGCCCACATCGAGGACCGTTTCTCCCGGCCGCACGGGAAGCGCCTCTACGGCAACGCGGCGAAAGCCCTGAAAGGCGGCCGTGTCACGGTCGTAGGAGGCGGCGCGCTCGGCATAGGCCGAGAGTCGTTCGCCCGTGTCCGGCTTTAGCTGGGTGTCGCTGTTAGCGTTCATGGCATAACCCCCAGGGTGCGCCGACGAGGGGCGGGAGCAATCACGTCCTCGGTTCCTCTCTTCACTGTCCTTCCGGGTGAACAGGGCCAGTAGAGCCAGGCGCCCTGCCTCCACAGGACCAAGTCCCCAATCCCAGATCCGACCGGGGCAGAGCACCCCTGATGCTGCGCGCCGGTGGCAACCAGGGGGTAGTGCTGCCCGACAGCTCGGTCACCTGCACAGGCGGCCGGATGAGCCTGATTGTGCCCCTTATTTTCTGCGGAGCGCGGTTCCGGCCGCGGCGGGCTCGGCGAGCAGGGGCGCCGGGGCGAACGCCGGGTCGCCTGAGCAGGAGTGCATCGCCGTGAGCACGTCGAGCACGGGCGCTGGGCCGATGTCGTCGAGCATCTGCAGCGGCCCGCGCGGGTAGCCGCAGCCGAGCATCATTGCGGTGTCGATGTCAGCGGGCGTGGCGTGGCCATCCTGGACCATCCGGATCGCATCATTCAGCTGCGGGTAGGCAATGGCCGTAGTGAGGAATCCAGGCCGGTCCCGGGAGGTCACCGTGCCCAACCCGAGCCTGGCGGTCAGCGCGGCCCCCGTAGCTGCCTTGCCTGGCGCGGTCAGTTGCGTGATGACCAGTTCGGCGAGCCTGGGCTTGGTCTTGTCGGTGAGGTGTATCCCGACG
>Ga0318516_10000086_pt1 | contig 20208 bp, 17 predicted proteins | sample GRESIP176b2f20_FD_202501 | JGI IMG/M metagenome (GOLD analysis project Ga0318516, IMG submission 202501) | Tropical soil microbial communities from Luquillo Experimental Forest, Puerto Rico - GRE.SIPMG.176b2f20 | ecosystem: Environmental > Terrestrial > Soil > Tropical forest > Bulk soil... | reverse complement strand
CGGGGGCATCCTCACCCACCGCCGCACGCGGGCGGGTGACGCGCACGCCGCGGGACAGCGCCCGCGCACGATCGGTCTTGGCATGCCCAACGTCGGACCGTCCATCGATCAGCTAGAACCCCTGGGATGTCCGCGATGAAGAAAGAACACACCGCCATCGACGCGTTACGCACCGAAATAGAAGCCGCGGAACGCCGGGTAGCGCGCGAAATCGAGCCCGGCCCAAGGGCTTTGGTCGTCGCGATTCTGGTATTCGTGTTGCTGGGTTCGTTCATCTTGCCGCACACCGGCGACGTGCGGGGATGGGACGTGCTGTTCAGCAGTCACGGCGCCGGCGCGGCCGCGGTGGCCCTGCCGTCGCGGGTGTTCGCCTGGCTGGCGCTGGTGTTCGGCGTCGGCTTCTCGATGCTGGCACTGACGACCCGGCGGTGGGCCCTGGCCTGGGTTGCGTTGGCCGGGTCGGCGATCGCGGTCGCGGCCGGGCTGTTGGCCGTCTGGTCGCGCCAGACCGTGGCCACCGGGCATCCCGGACCCGGGTTCGGGCTGTTCGTCGCGTGGATCACCGTGATCCTGTTGACGTTTCACTGGGCCCGCGTGGTGTGGTCGCGCACCGTCGTGCAACTCGCGGCCGAGGAGCAGCGGCGCCGGGTCGCCGCACAGCAGCAGTCGATGAACCTGCTGGACAGCCTCGACAACGCGACCGGTCCCGACAGCCCCGACCGGCCCGAAGACTAGGGTCGGCGGGTCAGCGCCTCAGCGGCCGCTTCAGCCCACTGCCGCCATTGTTCGGCGTTGGCTTTGGCCTCTTCGGCGTCCTTGGTCCGGCCGGCCGCGGCCGCCTTCTGAGCCTGCTGTTCGTATTGTTCGGCGCGACTCCGGAACTGCTCGGCCCGCGCCTGCGCCTGGGGATCGGACCAGTCCACCTCGCCGGCGTCGCGCACCTTCTTCTCGACCGCGCGCAGTCGCCGCTCCAACTCGGCGGAACGTTCCCGCGGCACCCTGCCGATCGCATCCCATTTCTCGGTGATCGATCGCAGCGCCGCCCGGGCGGCGTCAAGGTTGCTCGTATCCAGCTTTTCCGCCTCTTGGAGCAGCGCCTCTTTGGCTGTCGCATTGACCCGCAACTCCGCGTCTTTTTCTGCCGTCGCGGCGTTACGGGCCGTGAAGAACGTGTCCTGGGCGGCCTTGAAGCGGTGCCACAGGGCGTCGTCGACATCTCTGGTCGCTCGTCCGGCGGCCTTCCATTCGGTGAGCAGCTTCCGGAATTCCGCGCTGGTCGCGGTCCAGTCCGTCGAATCGGACAACTCTTCGGCCCGCTCGCACAGCTCTTCCTTCGCCTGCCGAACCCCCGAACGCTCCCGGTCCAGCTCGGCGAAATGGGATCCCCGCCGCCGGTTGAAGGTTTCCCGGGCCGCCGAATAGCGCTTCCACAACGCGTCGTCGACCTTTCGGTCCAGCCCGGTGATCGTCTTCCACTCGTCGAGGATCGCGCGCATCCGGTCACCGGCGGTTTTCCACTGAGTCGCGTTGGCGGCCAAGTCCTCGGCCTCGGCGGCCAGAGTCTCCTTGCGGGCGGTCTGGGAGGCGCGATGCTCCTCGCGCCGGGAGCGATCCGCGGTGGCGGTGGCGTCGGCGAGTTCGACAAGGCCGGCCAGCCGCCCCGCGAGCTCGTCGACATCGCCCAGCACGCATGCCGTCGGCAACGTCTCGGCCAGGGCGGACGCATTGGCCTTGATCTTGCGGGCGTCCCCGGTCCCTGACGCCAGCCGCTCCTCCATGAGCGTGATCTCGGTGCTCAGATCGTCGAATCGCCGACCGAAGTGGGCGAACGCGGCGTCACGGTCGCCCGCCTGCCAGGAGCCGATGACGCGCTCGCCGGCCGAGCTGATCAGCCACACCGTCCCGTCGTCGTCGACCCGTCCGAACCGGTGTGGGTTGCTGGGCGGATGCGCTGTCAGCGGAAGAGCGGCGGGGCGTGGTGTCGGCCGGGGGCCGGGACGCGGCCCCGGACGGGGCGCCGGCTTGGGTGAATCGTTGCTGTGGGGCTCTTCGGCCGTCATGCCGCTCGTCACCTACCCTTCGCGCGGGAGTGTCCCGCGCACCTGCCGCGCGTAGCGGCACCCGTACGGTCGGAAGCCTGGTGGGGGCCTATCGCCAGCGCCAGCTGCTCCTAACCGGTTCCAACAGTATTCAAGCAGCATGGCGGGCGGCGCGCGTCAGGTGGATAACAGTTCGATTGCACCGTTGCTCGGAGCGTGTGGTGCCGCCGCGCGGCCCGGTACGGTCACGGAGACCAGGTGTCACGTCTGTTGCTGGTGGGACCGGAGGGGGAGATCGCAGAGGCAAAGGGTGGCATAGCGCGACCCGGTCCGACAGCTATTGCTTGGGTTTTACCAAGGCCACATACAGGTGCCGCAAAGGCTTCTAGAGTAAACCTTGATGGGCCGCGGCAGCGGGGTCGAGACCGTGGGTCCGTCCCACTACGGTGGCCGTTGAATTGCAGTCAAACAGAACATGCACATACGGCTTTCGGGGGAACGCTGGTCGGAACGCTGGTGAGGGGGTCCCCATGACGAAAGTGGATATCGCGGCGCTGATTGCCTTGTGCGCGGCGCTGGCCTCCGCGGTCGGCGACGTGATCCGCCAGCGCAGCGCGCACGAGATCACCGACAAGAAAGTCGGCCACCTCGAGCTGTTCCGTATGTCGTTACGTGACAAGCGGTGGTGGATGGGCGGTTTGGCGGCGATCGTCAACTACACCCTGCAGGCCGGCGCTCTCGCATGGGGCTCGGTGGTGCTGGTGACGTCGCTCCAGGTGACCGCGCTGCTGTTCGCCTTGCCGATCCACGCGCGGCTGGCCAATTGCCGGGTGACCCGCTGGGAGTGGGTTTGGGCGGTCGTTCTGGCCGGCGCGCTGGCGGTGGTCATCATCGTCGGCGACCCGCAGTCCGGTCACGAGCGGGCGCCGCTGTCAACGTGGATCATCGTGATCCTGGTGATGGGCCCCACGTTGGTGCTGTGCGTGCTGGCGGCGCGGATCTGGTCCGGTCGTCCGGTCGCGGCGGTGCTGCTGGCGCTGGTCGCGGGTTCGTCGTTGGCGCTTTTCGCGGTGCTGACCAAAGGAATCGTCGAGGTGGGCGAAAAGGGCGTGGGTGCCCTGCTGCGCGCGCCCGAGTTCGTTCCCTGGTTGCTGATCGCATTGTGCGGAATGATCTTCCAGCAGTCCGCCTTCCGCGCCGGCGCACTGACCGCGTCCTTGCCGACGATGACCGTGTGCAAGCCCGTGATAGCTGGTGTGCTGGGCGTGACCGTGCTGGGCGAGACGCTCAGCGCCCAAGGACCCGCGGCCGTCGTGCTGGTCTCGGCGGTGGCCTTGGTCATCATCGCGACGGTTGCACTGGCGCGCGGCGAGGCCACCTCGATCGAGGAGGCCGAATCCGAGCACGACCTGAAAGTCGCCGTCTCCCACGATGCGCCGCCGGAACTCATGGCCGGCGAAGGTTTCCGGGCCGGGTGACGCTCGCTTTAAACCTCGAGCGGCCAAGACGTTAGTTTGGTGGCGTGCTCAGCGCCATCGCGATCGTTCCGTCCGCGCCGGTGCTTGTGCCGGAACTCGCCGGAGCAGCCGCCGCCGAAGTGGCCGACGTGACCGCGGCGGGGCTGGCGGCGGCCGCCTTGTTGCCGTCGCGTTGGCTGGCCATCGGAACGGGCCCGTCCGACGACGCGCTGCGCCCCGATGCGATCGGCACCTTCGCGGGCTTCGGCGCCGACGTACGGGTTCGGCTCTCCCCGCAGGCCGATGACGGCGCCGAGCCGACGGCCGAACTCCCCGTATGCGCCCTGCTGGCCGCCTGGGTGCGCGGCCAGGCCCGGCCCGAAGCCACCGTGCGGGTGCGCGTCTACCGCGACGACCATGACGCCGGCGCCGCGCTGGCCCGCGGCAGGCAATTGCGCGCCGAGCTCGACCGGGAGCCCGACCCGATCGGCGTGCTCATCGTGGCCGACGGCGCGAACACCCTGACACCGGCCGCGCCGGGCGGCTACCACCCGGGCAACGCCGACGCGCAACGGGCCCTGGACGATGCGCTGGCAAACGGCGACGTCGCCGCCCTGACCCGGCTGCCACCGCAGATCCTGGGCCGGGTGGCGTTTCAGGTGCTGGCCGGTCTGGCCGAGCCGGGGCCGCGCTCGGCCAAAGAGCTTTACCGGGGGGCGCCCTACGGCGTGGGCTACTTCGCCGGCTATTGGCAGCCATGAAACGAACCGGGCGACCACTAGCGATCATCGGGCCCACCGGCACCGGCAAGTCGCAACTGGCGCTCGACGTCGTCGAGCGGCTCAGCGGCGAGGTCAGCGCGGAAATCGTGAACGCGGACGCGATGCAGCTGTATCGCGGGATGGACATCGGCACGGCCAAGCTGCCCGTCGAAGCGCGCCGCGGCATTCCGCATCATCAACTCGACGTCCTGAACGTGACCGAGACCGCGACCGTCGCCCGCTATCAGCGGGCCGCCGCCGCGGATATCGACGCGATCTCGGCCCGCGGCGCGGTGCCGGTGATAGCGGGCGGCTCGATGCTGTACATCCAGTCGCTGCTCGACGACTGGTCTTTTCCCGCGACCGACCCCACCGTGCGGGCGCGCTGGGAGCAGCGCCTCGCCGAGGTCGGGGTGGGCCGCCTGCACGCCGAGCTGGCCCGCCGCGACCCGGCGGCCGCCGCCGCGATCCTGCCTACCGACGGCCGGCGCACGGTGCGCGCCCTCGAGGTCGTCGAGCTCACCGGGCGGCCGTTCGCCGCGTCCGCGCCGCAGATCGGCGCTGCCCGCTGGGACACCGTTATCGTCGGATTAGACTGTGACACAGCGATTCTCGACGAAAGATTGGCTCGGCGCACGGACGCGATGTTCGATCAGGGCCTGGTCGACGAGGTACGCGCACTACTGCACGAGGGCCTGCGCGACGGGGTCACCGCCTCGCGGGCCCTGGGCTATGCCCAGGTGCTGGCGGCGCTCGACGCGGGCGGTGGAGCCCACCAACTGCGCGACGCGCGGGAGCAGACATACCTGGGCACCCGACGCTACGTGCGGCGGCAGCGGTCGTGGTTTCGTCGCGACCACCGGGTGCACTGGCTCGACCCTGAAGGAGGAGATGCCGATCGTGCCCGCGTCGTCGACTGCGCGTTGCGGGCGTGGCGGCAAGTATCCTGATCTGGTGATCTTCGCCAAGGGGCACGGCACCCAGAACGATTTCGTGCTGCTGCCCGACCTCGACGCCGAGCTGGTGCTCACCGACGCCCGGGTGGCCGCGGTGTGCGACCGGCGCCGGGGATTAGGCGCCGACGGGGTGCTGCGGATTACCACCGCCGGCGCCGCCCTGACGGCCCGTGTGCTCGAGCGCCTGCCCGACGGCGTCGGCGCGAACGACTGGTACATGGACTACCGCAACGCCGACGGGTCGACCGCGCAGATGTGCGGCAACGGCGTGCGGGTGTTCGCGCACTATTTGCGGGCCGGCGGTCTGGAGTCCCGTGACGAGTTCGTCGTCGGATCACTTGCCGGCGCGCGGCTGGTCACCATGCATCACGTCGACGAGACCAATGCCGATGTCACCGTCGACATGGGCAAGGCCAACCGGCTCGGCACGGGGGAGGCGGTCATCGGCGGCAGGCGGTTTTCCGGCCTGGCGGTGGACGTGGGCAACCCGCACCTGGCGTGCGTGGATCCGCGGGTGAGCGTCGAGGAGCTCGCCGCCCTGAACGTGGCCGCGCCGGTTGGGTTCGACCGGGCCCAGTTCCCGGACGGCGTCAACGTGGAAGTGCTCACCGCCCCGGTCGGGGGATCGGTCCGGATGCGAGTCCACGAGCGCGGGGTGGGTGAGACCCGCTCGTGCGGTACCGGAACGGTCGCGGCCGCGGTCGCCGCGCTGGCCGAGTCTGGTGCCGACACCGGGACGATCACCGTGCGGGTCCCCGGCGGTGAAGTCGTCGTCACCATCACCGACGCCACCAGCTACTTGCGCGGGCCGTCGGTGCTGGTTGCCCGCGGCGAGATCAGCGAGGAATGGTGGCGCGCACAACACCGCTAAATCGGATGCACGCCTGCGATTTGGCGTGCACTAACGCTAATTGCCACGCCCATCAATGGGCTGGTGTTGCCAGGAGGGCTGGTATGGCGGACAAGGCGTGTCCGTCTCGCTGCAGAATGCACCGCTGCCCCTTCCGCCTCCGGTCGGTATGCAGTGGCGCACGTGCATGACGCAGTCCGCGTGAGCCTCCGCGGTGCTTGCGAATAGCGTCAATGCCGTCAATCCAGCGATGGCCGCCGTTTGTAATGATTTCCTCATCATCGTTTCCCCATTTTAGGTCGTTTCACCCATCGCCCGAGAAGTTCAACGGGTGACATCCGACAGGGAGCGGGTTGCGCTATCACCAGCGCCAGTCCAACACCACGCGGTCATGGTTGAACACGCGGCTGCCCTTGCCCACCGGTTCGATGGTCACCGACATCAGCAGGTCCACCACGGCCCGGAACCGGCCTTCGGGGAGCCGCGCTATCGCGGCGGCAACCTCGGGTTGGCACAGCGGCAGATCGGCGAACGCCCGCAGGCGCTCGCTGTCCTGCTGGCGCGGGGCGCCTTGAGAGCGCCGCTCTCGATCTGTTCGTAGCGCGGCGCGCGGTCAAGACAGTTCCGGCGCCACCCCCCTAAAACGTGCCAGCCCGGTAGCATTAAACGGGTCAACGGGTGCCAGCCCGAAAAGTTTGCTAGGCGTAGGATAACTACGCTGACAGCACTAAGAGACTTTGCTGAGAAAATCGTTTGTGCACAGCACTAGCCTTCCCCATAATTGCTAATTGCCTATGACGTATCCCGAGACTCCCTTTCACGATCAGCCGGATTCGGAACCCAGTGCGGGCCAGCTCGCCCTCGAAGACCGGTCGGCGCTGCGCCGGGTCGCTGGGCTGTCGACCGAACTGGCCGACGTCTCCGAGGTCGAATACCGCCAGCTGCGGCTGGAACGCGTCGTGTTGGTGGGGGTCTGGACCGAGGGCAGCGCCGCTGACAACCGGGCCAGCATGGCCGAGCTGGCTGCCCTGGCCGAGACCGCCGGCTCGCAGGTGCTCGAAGGCCTCATCCAGCGCCGCGACCGGCCCGACCCGTCGACCTACATCGGCTCGGGCAAGGCCCAAGAACTGCGCGAAGTGGTTCTGGCAACCGGCGCCGACACCGTCATCTGCGACGGTGAACTTTCCCCGGCGCAGCTGACCGCGCTGGAGAAGGCCGTGAAGGTCAAAGTCATCGACCGCACCGCGCTGATCCTGGACATCTTCGCCCAGCACGCCACCAGCAGGGAGGGCAAAGCGCAGGTGTCGCTGGCCCAGATGGAGTACATGCTGCCGCGGCTGCGCGGCTGGGGCGAGTCGATGTCACGGCAGGCCGGCGGCCGCGCCGGCGGCAGTGGCGGGGGAGTGGGCCTGCGTGGTCCCGGCGAGACCAAGATCGAGACCGACCGCCGCCGCATCCGCGAACGGATGGCCAGGCTGCGACGGGAAATCAAGGATATGAAGCAGGCCCGCGACACCCAACGCAGCCGCCGCCTGCATAGTGACCTGCCGTCGATCGCCATCGTCGGCTACACCAACGCGGGCAAGTCCAGCCTGCTCAACGCGCTGACCGGGGCGGGGGTGCTGGTGGAGGACGCCTTATTCGCCACCCTGGAACCCACCACCCGTCGTGCGGAGTTCGATGACGGCCGGCCGTTCGTGCTCACCGACACCGTCGGCTTCGTGCGCCACCTCCCCACCCAGCTCGTCGAGGCGTTCCGCTCCACGCTGGAGGAGGTCGTGGACGCCGAATTGTTGGTGCACGTCGTCGACGGCTCCGACGTCAATCCGCTGGCCCAGATCAACGCGGTCCGCCAGGTGATCTCCGAAGTGATCGCCGACCACGGGGTTGATCGCGGCGATGCGCCGCAAGAACTCCTCGTGGTCAACAAGATCGACGCTGCCAGCGATCTGATGCTGGCCAAGCTTCGTCATGCGCTGCCCGGCGCGATCTTCGTCTCCGCACGCACCGGCGAAGGCATTGACGGCTTGCGGCGGCGGATGGGCGAACTCGCCGCCCCCACCGACACCGCCGTGGACGTGGTGATCCCGTACGACCGAGGTGACCTGGTGGCCCGTCTGCACGCCGGTGGGCGCGTCCAGCAGGAGGAGCACAACGCTGACGGCACCCGGATCAGGGCCCGGGTTCCGGTGGCGTTGGCCGCCAGCCTGCGGGAGTTCGCCGCACCTTAAATTGCGCAGGGACCGCAACCACGCACACTCGCGGCCACGCCAACTGCCGACCAACCGTCTGGTTGGTATATGTTGGGCGGCAGAGTTCCCATTCGCCTGGAGGTCAGCGGAGGTCGTCCATGAGCAGTGCCATCAAGTACCAGCGCACTCTTTTCGAGCCTGAGCACGACTTGTTCCGTGAGTCCTACCGCGGCTTTCTCGACCGCCACGTGGCGCCCTACCACGAGGAATGGGAGAAGGCGAAGATCGTCGACCGCGGGGTGTGGCTCGAGGCGGGCAAACAGGGCTTTCTCGGCATGGCGGTGCCCGAGGAGTACGGCGGCGGGGGAAACCCCGACTTCCGGTACAACACCATCGTCACCGAGGAGACCACCGCCGGGCGCTACAGCGGCATCGGGTTCGGGCTGCAAAACGACGTGGTAGCCCCATACCTCCTGCGGCTGGCCACCGAAGAGCAGAAGCAGCGTTGGCTGCCCAAGTTCTGCAGCGGGGAGTTGATCACGGCCATCGCGATGACGGAGCCGGGCACCGGCAGCGACCTGCAGGGCATCAAGACCCGCGCCGTCAAGCAGGGTGATCACTATGTGCTCAACGGCTCAAAGACGTTCATCACCAACGGGATCAACTCCGACCTGGTGATCGTGGTGGCGCAGACCGACCCGGACAAGGGTGCGCAGGGTTTTTCGCTGCTCGTCGTCGAACGCGGCATGAAGGGGTTCGAACGCGGCCGCCACCTGGACAAAATCGGACTGGACGCACAGGACACCGCCGAATTGTCGTTCACCGATGTGCACGTCCCGGCCGAAAACCTCCTCGGCGAGGAGGGCATGGGGTTCGTCTACCTCATGCAGAACCTGCCCCAGGAGCGAATCTCGATCGCGGTCATGGCGGCTGCGGCGATGGAAGCGGCGCTGGACCATACGCTGCAATACACCAAGGAGCGCAAGGCCTTTGGGAAACCGATCGGCAGCTTCCAGAACAGCCGCTTCGTGTTGGCCGAGCTGGCGACCGAGGCCACCATTGTGCGCGTCATGGTCGACGAGTTCATCCGCCTGCACCTCGAGGAGAAGCTGACGGCAGAACAGGCCGCGATGGCCAAGTGGTACTCCACCGAGAAGCAGGTGTACCTGATCGACCGCTGCCTGCAGCTGCACGGCGGTTACGGCTACATGCGCGAATACCCAATCGCCCGAGCCTATCTGGATGCCCGGGTGCAGACGATTTACGGCGGCACGACCGAGATCATGAAGGAGATCATCGGCCGCAGCCTCGGGGTCTAGCCCATTCGATGGGTCAAACTTGCTCCGCCGTCTCGCCACTCGGGTAGCCCGCAAATACAAATAGTTGAACGGTCCAATTACGTCCCTTGGTCGGGTAGATCGCGAGCGACTAACGGCCTCGCGTACCGTCGGCACATGCGTTTCTCGTCTGTCGACTGCGTGGTCACACAGCACGCGCGGTGGCACCGTCGGTCGCGATACGGGAGTTACTCGGCATCATTTCGACATCGGCGCGGTATCCGTTTCCGTACTATTTCTGATTCGACTTCGCATTTTCTCGTCAGCCGGGGCACAGTTATGCGAGCCCGGCGATAATGCGGGTCGTAATGGGGTTACTTCCCCACAGTGCGGGTACGAGCCGCTCGCAGGGTCTGCAGGGTGCGGGCATGGCCACATATAGGGGCCTATCCAGCGGCTGGGAGGCTTGGTGAACGGGCAGAGAGGTCGAGTGCGCAAGCTCGTTGGGCGCGTGCTGGTCAGCATGGCGACCACGGCGGTGGCTGCCGCGTTGCTGGCGCCCGCTGCTTCCGCGTCTCCGATAGGCGACGCAGAGGCCGCCATGATGGCCGCGTGGCAGAAGGCCGGTGGCGACACCTCACCGCTCGGCGCCAGAAAGGGTGACGTCTACCCCGCCGGCGACGGATTCGCCCTGGACTTCGACGACGGCAAGATGTACTACACCCCGGATACGGGTGCAAAATTCGTCTACGGGCCGATCCTGGACAAATACGAGTCGCTGGGTGGTCCCACCGGCAGCGATCTCGGGTTCCCAACCATCAACGAAGTTCCGGGCCTTGCTGGACCGGGCAGCCGAGTGGCTACGTTCTCCGCCAGCGACAAGCCGGTGATTTTCTGGACGTCCGACCACGGCGCGTTCGTCGTGCGCGGTGCCATGAACGCCGCGTGGGACAAACTCGGCAGCTCGGGCGGGGTGCTCGCTGCGCCGGTCGGGGATGAAACCTACGACGGTGAGGTCACGTCCCAGAAGTTCAGCGGCGGCGAGGTCTCCTGGAACCGGAAGACCAAGGAGTTCACCACCAACCCTGCGGCACTGGCCGACCAGCTGAAGGGTCTGCAGGTAGCAATCGATCCGACCGCGGCCATCAACATGGCCTGGCGCGCGGCCGGCGGCGCCGGCGGCCCGCTGGGCGCCAGGCAGGGCGGCCCGTATCCCATCGGCGGCGATGGAATGGCGCAAAACTTCGCGGGCGGCAAGGTGTACTTCAGCCCGGCCACCGGCGCGAACGCCCTCGAGAGCGATATCCTGGCCAAGTACGAGTCGCTGGGCGGCCCGGTCGGCAGCGACCTCGGCTTTCCCACCGCCAACGAGTCCGACGGCGGTATCGGACCGTCCAGCCGGATTGCCACGTTCTCCGCGGCCGACAAGCCGGCGATCTTCTGGACCCCTGACCACGGCGCCTTCGTGGTGCGGGGCGCTATGAAGGCCGCCTGGGACAAGCTCCGCGGTCCCACGGGAAAACTGGGCGCCCCGGTTGGTGATCAGGCCGTGGACGGCGACGTGGTTTCGCAGCAGTTCGCCGGCGGCAAGGTCTCGTGGAATCGCGCCAAAAACGCGTTCACCACCGATCCATCGAACCTGGCTCCCTTGTTGTCGGGTCTGCAAGTGTCGGGGCAGAGCCAGCCGAGCACTGCGGCCGCGTCCCATGGCAAGAAGTTCGTCTGGCGGTGGTGGTGGCTGCTCGCTGCCGTTCCGGTGCTGTTGTTGGTCGTGTTGGCGGCCTTGTTCGCGGTTGGGCGGGGTCGGCGTCCCTCCGGCCGTGACAGCGTCGTTTACGGGCCAGAGGGCGACGTGGACGATGGCTACGGCGCCGCCTTCGACGAGCACTGGGGCGCCGATGACGCCGATCTCGCCACCGAGCACCTCCCGGTCGGCGATCTGCACCCAACCGAACACCAGCCACCGTCCGATGCCGGGTCCCCAGCGCGAGTCAGTTGGAGCCGTGAAGCCGGGCCCGTCGTCGGCCCCGCCGACGATGTCGAACCCGTCGAGGCATACGGCGACGAAGAGCTGTCCGAATCCCATGAGGGCGCAGGTGATTTCGAGGGCCCGGTCGGGATCGAAGAGGAAGACCCCGACGCGGTGGACACCGATTCCATACCCGTCGTCTCGGAGGGCGTCCTGTTGGAGACGGAGCATCCCGAGGTCCCCGAGGAGGCCGTCTACGCGGAGGTCCCCGAGGAGGGCGACTACGCGGACGCCGATTTCCCGCCGGCCGACTACGCGGACTTGGCCCACGAGGACTCGGGCGATGCGGACGCTCGGTATCCGGACGTCGCCGTCCCACGTACCCCGCCGGTTGCCGCCTACCTCGGTGCCGCCGCCCCCGATACGGCCGAGCCGGATACCGAGTATCCGGACGTCGCAGTTCCGCAGGCCGCCGCGGATGTCGCTCATCCGGAGGACGCCGTCGCGGAAGCCCACGTCGAACCCACCGTCGTGCCGTATGCCGTCCCGTCCAGCGCCGAGCCGAGAACCGGGCGACACGCGGCGGTGGATGCCGACGACGACTCGGAATGGGGGGATGACGCCGGCCACGCCGGGCGGCCGACAATTCACCTGCCGCTGGACGACCCATACCAGATGCCCGACGGGTATCCGATCAAGGCCAGTGCCAGCTTCGGCCTGTATTACACCCCGGGCAGCGAGCTCTACCACGACACGCTCGCCGAGATCTGGTTGTCCAGCGAAGAAGTCGCGCGAGCCAACGGCTTCATCAAGGCCGACTGAGCCGGCGTTGAAGCAAGGCTCCGCCGCGGCGCCGCGGGCCGTTATATCTTGCGGATGACCGTGACGACCTTGCCGAGCACGGTTGCTTCATTGCCCGGTATGGGGTCGAACGCCGGATTGTGCGGCATCAGCCACACTTGACCGCCCGCGCGCTTGAACGTCTTCACGGTGGCCTCGCCGTCGATCATGGCCGCGACGATGTCGCCGTTGTCGGCGACGTGTTGCTGCCGGACCACCACCCAGTCGCCGTCGCAGATCGCGGCCTCGACCATGGAGTCGCCCACCACCTTGAGCAGGAAGAGCGTGCCCTCGCCGACCAGTTCACGCGGCAGCGGGAAGACGTCTTCGACAGCTTCTTCGGCGAGGATCGGTCCACCGGCCGCGATGCGCCCGAGCACGGGGACAAAGGTGGGTTCCGGCAGGGCGTCCGAGCCGGCGACTTCGGTGAGGACACTGGGCCCGGTGGCGGTGACATCCTCGCTACCGCGGACATCAACGGCCCGCGGGCGGTTCGGGTCGCGGCGCAGGTACCCCTTGCGCTCCAGGGTGCGCAGCTGGTGAGCCACCGAGGACGTCGACGTCAGGCCGACCGCGTCCCCGATTTCCCTGATGCTCGGCGGGTAGCCGCGGCTGGTAACCGACGCGCGAATGACGTTCAGAATGGTGCGCTGCCGCTCGGTCAGCGAGGGGTCCACGGAATGCAACCGGCCTTCTGGGCCAACGGATGAGCTGGTTGAGGGAGTGTCGTTGCTGTCGCTCATGCACTGAATGTAGCCTTACCGCGGCCAAGAATCAAACATGTGTTCGACTGGCGTGTCGAGGCGGCGGCGCCTCCGCCGAATCGCGCCCCGACGAGCCGAATAACAATTGCGTAACTCTCGGGCGGCTTGGGTATTCGAGTCCCATGTCAGAGGTCGCACCGACGAATCTGTCGGTGGTGTGGGCTAGCGTTTCGCTCGTCCGACACGCTTCGCTCAAATGTTCGGCTATCGAACACACGAGCGACTATAGTCGAACACACGAGCGAGTATCAGACGACCGGAGGAACGCAGATGACAACCATCCACGAAGTCTCGCCGCGCACCTGCAGCGTTCGGCGCCCGGTCAACCGACCGGTGCAGGGCATTGGTCCCGGCCGGGATGGGCTGGCCGGCTCACGTAGGCCCGGTCCGTCTAGGCCGGCGGGCGCGCCGCTGCACTACCGCGGCACCGGCATCTCGATGTCCGTCGCGCCTCGGCGCAGGCGTCCGGTCACGTTGGCGACGACGTTGGGGCTGGCCCTGGTCGCCGGCATGATCACCCTGTGGCTGGGTCTGGTCGCCAGTATCGGGCAGATGGCCAACGGCGACTCCGCGGCATCGGCTGCACCGATACCGGACCGGCTCGCTGTCGTGCGGGTTGAACCCGGGGAGTCCCTTCAGGATGTCGCGCACCGGGTGGCGCCGGACGCGTCGGCTCGCCAGGTTGCCGAGCGCATCCGCGAACTCAACGACCTGAACTCACCGACCGTCGTTGCGGGCCAGACGCTGATCGCGCCGGTCGGCTGACGTCGCGGCCGCATTAGCCCCGTGGGCGAGCGCGCAGGTAGGCTCGGTGTGTTCTGATCCCGGATCTGAGCACGGCGAAGGAGCGGTCATGCACTGTCCGTTCTGCCGTCATCCCGACTCCCGGGTGATCGACTCGCGGGAAACCGATGAAGGCCAGGCTATTCGGCGCCGCCGGTCGTGCCCCGAGTGCGGACGAAGATTCACCACGGTGGAAACCGCGGTATTGGCCGTCGTCAAGCGCAGCGGTGTCACCGAGCCCTTCAGCAGGGAGAAGGTGATCAGGGGCGTCCGCCGGGCCTGCCAGGGCCGTCAGGTGGATGAGGATGCGCTGAATCTGCTGGCCCAGCAAGTCGAGGACACGGTGCGCGCTGCGGGGTCGCCGGAGGTCCCGAGTCACGAAGTCGGCCTGGCCATCCTGGGACCGCTGCGCGAACTCGACGAGGTGGCTTACCTGCGGTTCGCGTCGGTCTACCGGTCGTTCTCCTCCGCGGATGATTTCGAGCGCGAGATCGAGGCGTTGCGCGCGCACCGCAAGGTATCGACTCCGAGCTGATTTCATGCCTCCGGACCTGCATCCCGATCTCGTCGCGCTGGCACCGTTGCTCGGAACCTGGGCCGGTCGGGGTGAGGGCAACTACCCGACGATTCAGCCCTTCGAGTATCTCGAGGAAGTCGTGTTCTCCCATGTGGGCAAGCCGTTTTTGGCCTACGCGCAGAAGACCAAGGCGGTAGCCGACGGAAAACCGTTGCACGCCGAAACGGGATATCTCCGCGTACCGCAACCCGGTCGCGTTGAGCTGGTTCTGGCTCACCCGAGCGGCATCACCGAAATCGAAGTGGGCACCTACTCGGTGACCGGCGACCGAATCGAAGTCGAGCTTTCCACCACGGCGATCGGGATTACCCCGACCGCCAAAGAGGTTTCCGCACTTGGCCGTTCGTTGCGCATCGACGGCGACGAGCTTTCATACACGGTGCGGATGGGCGCGATGGGCCAACCCCTGCAGGACCACCTCGCCGCTGTGTTGCACCGACGGCGCTGACGGCGTCAGTCGACTCGCCTGACACCGTCGCTGACGACGCGCCCGGTTACCCCCACCCAGCCTTCGGGGTTCCAGGTGGTTTCGATCAGCGATCCCTTGCCCTGGGTGATGTGCAGGTCGCGGCTGAGGAAGTCGGTGATGCGCATCGCCGCCGACCCGGTCGCTTCGTCCTCCGGCATACCCAGGTTGGTGGCGAACATCCGCGCGCGCAGCGATCCGGCAGCCCGATCGGTCCAGCTCCACAGATAGTGCGCTGTGTCGTCGGGAAAGTCGGCCGGGTCGGCCGCGAAAAGGGCGTCGACCGAATCGAATTCGTGAATGGCCAGTTCTGGAGCCCATTCCGAACGCGCGCTGATTCCGGTCAGGTCGCCCGCGTAGCTCACCTGCACGACGCCGGCCGGTACCAGCAGCGTTTTGATCGGCCAACCGTTCTCGCGCAACCACCACGACGCGCCGACGGTCGGGTGCCCGGCGAACGGGAGTTCGGTCCGCGGGGTGTAAATGGTGGCGTGCGCGGTGGTCGAGCCGGCGCCGGGAAGGTCGACGAATATCGTTTCGCTGTAGCCCAATTCGGCCGCCAGCCGCTGTCGCCCGGATACCTTCACCCGGCCGGCGTCGACCACACCGAGCGGATTACCGAAATTCCCGTCCGGATCGGTGAACACGCGCACCGCGGCAACGTCGATACTCATGGCCCCAGATGGATCAGGTAGCGCTGCGTTCGTCGGACCCCATGGCGTTCAGCACGGCGACGCGGGTGTCGGCCGAGCCGGTGACGGCCTTCTCGCCGCCACCGGTGCGGAGCAACTCGCGCAGGGCGGCCTGATCGTATTCGGCGGGCTCGGTGGTGTCGATGAAGCGCTGGATGACGTCGATGAAGCGGGCCGGGTCATCGTGGAACGGGAAATGGCCGGAGCCTTCGAATATCTCGAGGCGGGAGCCCGGCATCGCGGCGTGCGCCATCCACGCGTGGCGGACGGGGACGACCACATCCTTTGTGCCCCAGACGATCTGCACCGGGATGGCCTCGGTCAAATAACATCGATCCAGCATGGTGACGATCTGCCCACGCCAGTCCACCACGGCCCGCAGGGTCCGGCTGAATGCCGCCGAGGCCGTCGGTTCCGGCAGGTCATCCAGAATCCGCAGCACGTTGGGCAGATCGTGGCCCAGGCTGGTCGATCCGATCGCAAGGCCCGCTATCCGCCCCACCAGCTGGACTGCCGGGAGCAGCATTGGTAGCCGCAGCAACGCCAGCGCCTCGCTGCCCATGGGCAACGAGGCCAACCGCAAGGCGACGTTGACTTCCTTGGTGACGCCGCCGGCGGCGACCAGGATCAGCCGATCGACCAAATGCGGAAACTGGTAGGCGAATTGCATGGCCACCCCGCCGCCGAGCGAATGACCGATTACGATAACCCGCTCGATGTCGAGCACGCTGAGCAGGTCGCGCATCCCGTTCGCGTACGCGGCGACCGAGTAGTCGGCGCGCGGTTTGTCGGATTTCCCGTGGCCCAACAGATCCGGGGCGATGACCGTGAATCGCTGGGCGAGCTTGGCCTGCACGGCATTCCAGGTGGTGGAGTTGTCGCCGATGCCGTGGATCAGCAGGATTGGCGGCCCGGAACCGGCGATCCGGTACGCCCGCCGGTAACCATGGATGGTGCGAAACTCCAGCGTCGGCGCCGTCACTTCACGCACCGGGCGAAGATTGCGCTTCGGCTTTCGCTCGGTCATCTCGCCCACCTTGTCGTCGGGCCTGGCTACGGGCGTTCTAAAAAGCTCAAGCCGGGTCGTCGTCGTCGAACTTCTTCTCGGCCTGCTGGGCCAAGAATCGCTCGAACTCTGCGCCAAGCTCGTCGCCGCTAGGCAGGTCCTCGTCGCGAGCTAGTAACGACCTGTTCTCCTGAGCGTCGATGAAGGCATCGTACTGGCGCTCGAGCGCAGCCACCACTTGAGCGACCTCTGCGCTCGCCTGGACCTGCTCGTCGATTTTGGCCCCGATCTCCGCCGCCGCTTCGGAGAGCGCCGAGAGCGGCAGCTCGAGCGACCCGCTCTTGGCCACTTGCTCGAGCAACGCCTGGGCGGCGGCGGGGTAGTCGGTCTGCGTCAGGTAGTGGGGGACGTGCACGGTGAACCCGACAACTTCGTGACCATGCTGGGCCATCCGGTATTCCAACAGGTTGGACGCGCTGCCGGGAACCTGGATCTCCGAGATCCAAGGCTGGAAGTCGGCGATCAACTCCTCGTTGTTGGAATGTGCGGTCAGCGTGATCGGCCGCGTGTGTGGAACGGCCATGGGGACCGTGCCCAGGCCGATGGTCCGCCGCACACCCAGCCGCTCGGCGAGCAAGCGCACCGCGGTGACGAAACGCTCCCACTTGAGGTCCGGCTCCATGCCGGCCAGCAACAAAAACGGGGTGCCCACGCTGTCGCGCAGCGCATGCAAGCTCAGCTCCGGATCGTCGTAATTGGTGAAGTGATCCGTCTTGAATGTCATCAATGGCCGCCGCGAGCGGTAATCAAGTAATTCGTCGATCGCGAACGACGCGACGAGCTCGCTGTCCAGGGCGGCCTTCAGGTGTGCAGCGGCCAGCCGTATCGCATGGCCGGCGTCGGAGAAGCCCTCCAGAGCATGCACCAAAACCGGACCGCGGCCGTCGGCCGTCGACAACTGCGGCGCCGGGAACTCAAGCTCGTACATGCCGGGCGGCCCTGGCTGGTAGTCCTGATAGTCCTGATAGTTATCGTCGTCTGGGCTCTGATGGCGGGCCATCGGGATTTCCTCCTCTCGGGGGTCTCTCCAGAGTGCCCCAACAAGTGTCCCCCGTATCAATGGGGACCAATAATGAATCTCCGAACTCGTGGGCCCTAAGTGTTCGAAACGCGACAACGCGGCAACGTAATCCGCACACAAAAATGTCCGCGACGCCAGGTCAGCCAGCAAACCTGCCCTCGAAAGGCGTTGCGGCCAACGCTGCTGTACACCCGATGGTCAGGCATGATGTACACCAAATGCGCATTCCGACGGTGTTGCTGTGCTCGGGGGTCGGCCTGGTGACGTTGTTGACGTCGTGCACCCGGCCCGCCGATCATGCGGCGCGTCCCCTCGTGACCACCCCCGTCGCGACTGGGCCGGTGGTCCAGCGGCTCAGCCAGCCCCAGCAGAAGGCGGTCGCGGGTCCGGTGGACGCGGACAAGCGCGTGGGCGCGATCTTCCTCAACGGCGGCACCCTGCACGTGTGCACGGGTTCGGTTGTGCATTCGACGAGCGGAAACCTGGTGATCACCGCCGCGCACTGCCTGGCCGGGGCCTCGCAGATAACCTTTGCTCCTGGTTTCGCCGGTGATGCCGCTCCCGCCGATGTGTGGAAGGCTGACGCCGTTTACCTCGATCCGCGCTGGACCGCGAGCAAGGATCCGCATGCGGATTACGCGATCGCGCGGGTCAGCAACGCGGCCGGCGTTTCGGTTGAGTCGCACGTCGGCTTGGCGCTGACGCTGGGAACGGCACCCGCTCCCGGCAGTCACGTCACGGTGCTGGGGTACCCGGTCGGGGTGGGTGGCTCGCCCATCGGCTGCCAGGCCAGCACCTCGGTCAACGACAGTGGGTTTCCCTCGTTGGCGTGCGAAGGGCTGGTGGACGGAACCAGCGGCGCGCCCTGGGTCAGCGGCACCACGCTCACCGGGCTGATCGGCGGTTTCGAGCGCGGTGGGTGCGCCGCGAACGTGTCGTACTCGGCACCGTTCGACGAACAGACCGCGCATTTACTGGCCCGCGCCGAGGCCGGCGGTCCCGGCGACACCGTGCCCAACAACCTCGACGACAGCTGCCAGTAGGACGGGCCGATCAGCGGCGGAACTGGCTGAGGGCCCGCATCTTGTTCGAAACGTCCAGCGCGGCGACCTTGTAGGCCTCGGAGAAGGTCGGATAGTTGAACACCGCGTCGACCAGGTAGTCGACGGTGCCGCCACAGCCCATCACGGCCTGTCCGATGTGCACCATCTCGGTCGCACTGGTCCCGAAGATGTGTACCCCGAGCAGCTTGCGATCGTCGGTGGACACCAGCAGCTTGAGCATGCCGTAGGAGTCGCCGGCGATCTGCCCACGGGCCAGCTCGCGGTATCGCGCCACCCCCACCTCGTAGGGCACCGCGTCCTTGGTCAGCTCCACCTCGGTGGCTCCCACATAGGAGATCTCGGGAATCGAATAGATGCCGATCGGCTGCACCTCGGTGATGCCTTCCACCGGTTCCCCGAACGCGTGGTAGGCGGCGAGCCGTCCCTGTTCCATCGAGGTCGCGGCCAGGGCCGGGAAGCCGATCACGTCGCCGACGGCGTAGATGTGCTCAACCTTGGTCTGGAATCTTTCGTCGACCCAGATCCGTCCGCGGCCCTCGACCTCGAGACCCGCGTTGTGCAGATCGAGGTGATCGGTCTGACCCTGGCGTCCCGCGGAGTACATGACCGTCTCGGCGGGGATCTGCTTGCCGCTGGCCAGGGTGGTGCACGTGCCCGCAGAGCCGACGTCGACCGCGGTCACTTCCTCGCCGAACCGGAACGTCACCGCCAAGTCGCGCAGGTGGAATTTCAGCGCTTCGATCACCTCGGGGTCGCAGAATTCCAGCATCTCGTCCCGTTTTTCGACGACGGTGACCTTGGTGCCCAATGCGGCGAACATGGAGGCGTACTCGATGCCGATGACGCCGGCGCCGACGACGACCATCGAGGCCGGCAGCATCTTGAGATCGAGGATCCCGTCGGAGTCGAGCACCCGTTCTTCGTCGAACTCGACCCCCGACGGCCGTGCCGGCCTGGTGCCGGTGGCGATGACGATGTATTCGCCGCTGACCGTGGTCATCTCCCTGCGGCCCGGGTCTTCGACGACGATGGTGTGCGGGTCCAGGAATCGGCCGTGCCCGATCATCAGGTCGATTCGGTTGCGCATCAACTGACTCCGCACCACGTCGACTTCCTTGCCGATCACGTGCTGAGTCCGCCTCAGCAGGTCGGCCGGAGTAATCCGGTCCTTCACCCGGTAGCTCGTCCCGTAGAGCTCACGCTGATTCATCCCGGTGAGGTAAAGCACCGCCTCGCGCAACGTCTTTGACGGAATCGTGCCCGTGTTGACGCAGACGCCGCCCAGCATTTGGCCGCGCTCAATGACGGCGACGGATTTGCCTAGCTTGGCCGAGGCGATCGCGGCCTTCTGGCCGCCCGGTCCCGAACCGATGACGACGATGTCGTACTCCTGCATCGAACCCATGGATAGACGATAAGGCCCACAGTCGAGAC
>Ga0318516_10000083_pt1 | contig 20490 bp, 16 predicted proteins | sample GRESIP176b2f20_FD_202501 | JGI IMG/M metagenome (GOLD analysis project Ga0318516, IMG submission 202501) | Tropical soil microbial communities from Luquillo Experimental Forest, Puerto Rico - GRE.SIPMG.176b2f20 | ecosystem: Environmental > Terrestrial > Soil > Tropical forest > Bulk soil... | reverse complement strand
GGACAAGGCAGACGCTGCCGAGCCGGGCAAGGCGGATGTCGCCGCGCAGGACGGCAAGGCAGACACCACGGCGCAGGAGGGCAAGGACGCCACCTCGGAGCCGGGCAAGGACGCCACTGCGGAGCCCGGCAAGGCGGATGGCGGCCAGGCCGGGAAACCCGCCCAGGACGATGCCAGCGGCGAGAAGGTGGCCGCCCAGAGCCCTGGTCTCGAGCGGGTGCGGAGCACCCCGACCCGGCCCGAGGAGTGACCGCGGGCGGGCCGCGCCAGCCGCCCGCCTCAGGCCAACCGCGTCAGGCGCGCGTCACCAGTGCCGTGGCCACTGCGGCGATGCCCTCGCCGCGGCCGGTCAGGCCCAGCCCGTCCGTGGTGGTCCCTGACACGCTGACCGGCGCGCCGCCGAGGGCCTCGGACAGCACCTTCTGCGCCTCATCCCGCCGGGGTGCGATCCGCGGCCGGTTCCCGATCACCTGGATCGCGACGTTGCCCACGGCGAACCCGGCACCGGCGAGCAGCGCGACGGTGGCGCGCAGCAGCGCGGGGCCGGACGCCCCGGCCCACTGCGGTTCGGCCGTGCCGAAGTTGGCACCCAGGTCACCGAGGCCGGCCGCGGACAGCAGGGCGTCGCAGGCGGCGTGCGCCGCCACGTCCCCATCGGAATGACCGGTCAGCCCGTCTTCACCAGGCCAGAGCAGGCCGGCCAGATAGAGCGGCCGCCCCGCCGCGAGTGGGTGCACGTCAACGCCAACACCCACCCTGAACCCATCATCGGATGACGGAGCATCGGGCACGTGATACCAGCACCAGGAAAGGCCGCTGGGTCAGGAAGCGAGGATCTCGTCGAGCAGTGCCTCGGCCTTGTCCTCGTTCGTCTTCTCGGCAAGGGCGAGTTCGCTCACCAGAATTTGCCGAGCCTTGGCCAGCATCCGCTTCTCGCCCGCGGAAAGGCCGCGTTCCCTGTCCCTTCGCCACAGGTCACGCACGACCTCGGCGACCTTGTTCACGTCACCGGAGGCGAGCTTTTCCAGGTTGGCCTTGTACCGCCGTGACCAGTTGGTCGGCTCCTCGGTGTGCGGGGCGCGGAGCACCTCGAACACCCGCTCAAGACCTTCCTGCCCGACGACATCGCGCACACCCACCAGTTCGGCGTTGTCCGCGGGCACGCGCACTGTCAGGTCCCCTTTATCAACCTTGAGGACCAGGTAGGTCATTTCCGCACCCTTGATCGTGCGGGTTTCGATCTCCTCGATGCGAGCAGCCCCATGGTGGGGGTAGACGACCGTGTCGCCGACCTTGAAAGTCATGTGGCACATACCCCTTCCGCTATGCCAATGCTACCACGACGACCGCTGTCCAATGGCCTGCCTTGACAGCAAACATGCAGGTCAAGGAGGCAATTAAATGATCTGAAAGAGATGCAGGCCAGCATGGGCGCACGCTGGCTCCCTGCTGGACGCTGGCTCAATGTGTCCTTGGCGATACCCCGGGTGGTGCTCGCCCGTACCACCCTGCGTGACCAGGACACCGATACACACCGACCGGAGTCAGGCGGGAGGGCGTTGCCGGTGACGCCACGCGCCTGGCGGGCTCATACTGGAGGTGAACCAGGCCGCTCGTGCAGGAGAGATGTGCGTGAATGCTGGCGGCGATCAGGGGCGGGACGACTACGGCCTGCCGCCGGTCGACATCGAGATTCCCGATGATGCCCGGGAACTCGCCAGGGATGTGCAGGCATATCACCGCGAGCTGAGGTCGCGGCGCCGGCGCCACCTGGCCAAGCGCCTTTACGGCCCGCTCACCAGGGATGGCATGGTGCTGCCTCTGCTCGCCGGGTGCCTGGCGCTGACGCTGGTCGCCGCGACGCTGCTCACCGTGTTCACCGCCAGGCAGCCCACGGCCGGCCTGCGGCCGCAGCGCCCGGCCGCCGGCACCGGCTCACGGGCGCCCGCCCGGCCGGGTGAGTCGCTGGTCAGCACCATCCTTTTCGAAGCAGGCCAGGCGACGCCGCTGAACACCCTCCCCGGCCTAGTGGTGGTGCTGGCGCTGATCCCGCCACGCTGCAACTGCCTGGCCGACCTGAGGAAGCTCACCAACGCGGCGTTGCACGCACAGGCTCCGATCTACCTGGTGGGCGTGCACAACGCCCCGGTGACCGGTCTGACCAGGCACCTCGAGCTCGGGGCCACCCAGGCGCTTGAGGACAGCTACGATTCGCTGCCCACGCCCTACCAGGTGGCGGCGCTGACGGCCGTCGTGGTCCGCCCGGACGGCACCGCGCGGCCGGTGCTGGTCCCGGACCACGGCCACGGGTTCCAGTTCGACAACGACGTGCGTGCGCTGGCCGCGACCGGCAGCCCGGCGAGCCCAGCGCGGCTCGTGCCAGCGAGCGCATCGCCGGCCCCGGCCAGCGCGAGCAGCAGGCCGACGCCGGCCGCAAGCGGCGCGCCGTCCGGGTGAGTCTGCCAGGGGCTGCCGTGACCGGCGCAGCCACAAGCCGATACTCTTTCCCGCGACGCAGACGTGCTCGTTCGAGCCGGAGGAGAGCACACGGTGATCCGCAGCAGGCGCGGCCTTCTGTCGCTGCGCGACCTCATGGTGGTAGCCGCCGTGGGGCTGATTCCCGCCATCGCTGGCTGTGAGGCCGGTAACAACGCGCCCACCCAGCAGTGGCATCAGCCCACGCCCGGGGCTTCGGCGTTCGTGGACAACACGCTCCGGATCAACAACATGTTCGTGCTCGGGCCGGCGCCGGGTTTCACGCTGCCCCGTGGCGCCTCGGCGGGCGTGTTCTTCGCCCTGTCCACCAACGGCGCCCCGGACCGGCTGCTCGGCATCAAGGCACCCGGCGGGGCCGCCGCGGTCGCGGTGCCCCGCGGCGGGATCACGCTCGGCCGGCAGCAGACGCTGTTCTTCACCGGCCCGTCACCCCGGGTGGTGCTCGTGCACCTCACCCGCACCCTGCACGGCGGCCAGTGGGTCAGGCTGAACCTGCAGTTCCAGAACGCCGGCTTCGTGTCCATGAAGGTCCCGGTGATGCCGCGCGTCGAGTCCTACGGCACCTTCTCACCCGCGCCGATCTTCGTGCGCCCCAGTCCCAGCGTGACCCCGGCGCTGCCGACCTCCCCGTCGCCGTCTGCGACGCCAACCTCTTAACAGGACGCTACGCACTTCGTGCCACCGGGGCACCCCAGGCACGCCGGCCCCGTGGTACCCACCCGCGCAGTCCCGTGCCCCGGGCATGCATGGCCCGGCCAGCGGAAGGTGGGTCAGTCGCCGGGCTCGAACTTGTAGCCCAGGCCGCGCACCGTGATGATGTGCCGCGGGTTGCCCGGGTCGGTCTCGATCTTGGCCCGGAGCCGCTTGATGTGCACATCCAGGGTCTTGGTGTCGCCCACGTAGTCCGCGCCCCAGACCCGGTCGATGAGCTGCATCCTGGCCAGCACCCGGCCGACGTTGCGGAGCAGGACCTCAAGCAGTTCGAACTCCTTGAGCGGCACCTGGACCTGCTGGCCGCGCACGGTCACCACATGCCGGTCTACGTCCATCCGGACGGGACCCGACTCCATGATCGAGCCACCCGGCTCGTCCGGCTCACCGCGGCGCCGGAGCACCGCGCGCATCCGGGCGACCAGTTCCCGTGAGGAAAAGGGCTTGGTGACGTAGTCGTCGGCGCCGAGTTCCAAACCGACGACCTTGTCGATCTCGCTGTCCTTGGCGGTGAGCATGATCACCGGAACGTTGGAGCGCTCACGCAGCGTCCGGCATACCTCACTGCCCGGCAGGCCGGGCAGCATGAGGTCGAGCAGCACCAGGTCGGCGCCGTGCCGGTCGAAGGCCTCGATCGCGTCGGGCCCGGTCGGGCAGACCGCCACCTCGAAACCCTCGCGGCGCAGCATGTAGGACAGCGCGTCGCTGAAGGACTCCTCGTCTTCGACCACCAGCACTCGGGTCACTTGACCGCCTCCCTGACATGCTGCGGGGGACCGCCGGCCGATTTGGTGCCCGCGGTCGGGGGCTTGCTCACGATAGGCATCTGCAGGGTAAAGGTGGACCCGACACCCTCTTGGCTCCACACCGTGACCTTGCCGCGGTGCGCGGCCATCACGTGCTTGACGATCGCCAACCCGAGGCCGGTTCCTCCGGTGGCCCTCGACCGGGCCGGGTCCACCCGGTAGAACCGCTCGAAGATCCGCTCGAGATCACGCTCGGGGATCCCGATCCCCTGGTCGGCGACGCTGATCTGGGCGGTGCGGCCGCCGTCCCGGGAGGCCGAGACCACCACCCTGGTCCTCTCCGGGCTGTAGGCGATCGCGTTCTCCAGCAGGTTGCGCAGCGCGGTCACCAGGAGATCTTCGTCGCCGAGCACGAAGATGCGCTCCTCGCAGGCGGCGACAAGCTCGATGCCGTCCGCGCTCGCCTTCATCCGGACCCGGTCCACCGCCTCGGCGACGATCGCGCTCAGGTCCACGGTTATCGGGTCGGGCATGGGCTCGGCCGCCTGGATCCGCGACAGCGTGATCAGGTCCTGGACCAGGTAGGTCAGCCGGGAGGCCTCCTGGCGCATCCGGCCCGCGAAGCGCCGCACGGCCTCCGGGTCGTCGGCCGCCTCCTCCATGGTCTCGGCGAGCAAGGCGAGCGCTCCGACGGGCGTCTTCAGTTCGTGGCTGATGTTGGCCACGAAATCCCGCCGGACCTCCTCCACGCGCCGGCTCTCGGTCTGGTCCTCGGCGAGCAGCAGGATGAGGCCCTCGCTGCCGAGCGGGGCGACCCGCACGGCGAAACTGGTCCTACGGCCGCCGAACGAGCTGCCGGACAGGTCCACCTCCCCCTCACGGGTCTGCCCGTCCCGCCGGACCTGCCGCACGAGGGCGAGCAATTCGCCGACGATGAGCTGGCCGTCTTTGACCAAGCCGAACGTGCGGGCCGCCTGGCTGGCCATCAGCACCTTGTCGACGGGGTCGAGGACTACGGCGGAGGAGGAAAGCACCGACAGCACCGACGCCACGCCGGGCGGAAGCCTGGTGGCTCGCGGCTTGTCGGCGGCGGGCTCCAGGTCAGCGACGCGCCCGCGGGCGGTCACCAGCGGGCCTTTGCCGTGGCGGGGCAGGATGCTGGCGCCAGGCCACCAACACCGGCCGTCACGTGCACGCTCACGGTTCGATGGTATGCAAAGAAGGTCTGGGGCGCCGCTGACGGCCTCCCCATGATGGGCGTGTTCCTCAGGTATTCATAAAACAGTCACTATTTGGTCACGACTGGATCTTCCGCACATAACGAGCGGTCTCCGGCTATTTCCGCACCGTCACCCAGCCGGTCATCGTCCCTGGTTACGCACTGCCTCGGCGGCTGCCAACGCCGCCTCGGGGTCCAGGTACCTGCCGCCGGGCACCTTCGGCCGGAAGCTCTCGTCCAGTTCGTACACCAGCGGGATGCCGGTGGGGATGTTCAGCCCGGCGATCTCGGCATCGCTGATCTCGTCGAGGTGTTTGACCAGGGCGCGCAGCGAGTTGCCGTGCGCGGCCACAAGGACGGTCCGGTTCGCCGCCAGGTCCGGCACGATCGCGTCGTACCAGTACGGGAGCATCCGGTGGAGCACATCCGCGAGGCATTCGGTGCGCGGCAGCAACTCGGGTGGGAGGAGGGCGTAACGGGGGTCGGCCGCCTGGGAGAGCGGGTGATCATCGGGCAGCGGTGGCGGCGGGACGTCGTAGGAACGGCGCCAGATCATGAACTGCTCGTCGCCGAACTCTTCCCGGGTCTGCGCCTTGTTCTTCCCCTGGAGCGCGCCGTAGTGGCGCTCGTTGAGCCGCCAGGATCTGGCCACCGGCAGCCAGAGCAGGCCCGCCTCCTCAAGCGCAAGGTTGGCGGTCTGGATGGCGCGGGTCAGCACCGAGGTGTGCACGATTTCCGGGCGAAGGCCATGTTCGCGCAGGAGCGCGCCGCCCGTGACGGCCTCCCGGGCCCCGGTGTCCGAAAGCCCGACGTCCACCCAGCCGGTGAACAGCCCCTTCGCGTTCCAAGCGCTCTCGCCGTGCCTGAGCAGCACCAGTGTGGACATGGCCGAGAGCCTACGGGAACAGGCGGTGCGGCTGCGTGGTTGCCCCTGGCGGGTACACGTGATGCGGCCTCCAGGTCGCCCTGCCGGAGGTGGATGCCTGTGCCGCGATGGGTACCAAGGCGGATCGCCACCATCAGCGTGCATACCTCGCCGCTGGAGCAGCCGGGCACCGGCGACGCGGGGGGCCTCAACGTCTACGTCGTCGAGGTCGCCAAGCGCATGGCCGCCCGCGGCGTCGAGGTGGAGATCTTCACCCGGGCGGTCTCCCGCCACGCCGCCCCCGTGCACGAACTGGTGCCCGGGGTGCTGGTCCGGCACGTGCCGGCCGGCCCGTTCGAGGAACTGGACAAGGCCGACCTGCCCGCACAGCTCTGCGAGTTCACCCTGGGAGTGCTGCGCACCGAGGCCGCCTACGCGCCGGGCCGGTACGACCTGGTGCACGGCCACTACTGGCTTTCCGGCCACGTCGGCGCGGTCGCCAAGGAACGGTGGGGCGTGCCGTTCGTGCAGTCCATGCACACGCTCGGCAAGGTCAAGAACGCCGCGCTCGCCCGCGGGGACATGCGGGAGCCGGACATCCGGCTGCGCGGCGAATCGGACGTTGTCGCCTCGGCCGACCGGCTGGTGGCGAACACCGACGAGGAGGCCCGCCAGCTTGCCAAGCTTTACGGGGCGGAGCCGGCCAAGATCTGGACCGTCAACCCGGGGGTGGACCTGTCGATCTTCCGGCCCGGGCCGGCCGGTGCCGCCCGGCGGCGCCTGGGCCTGCCCGAGGCCGGTCCGGTCATCGTGTTCGCGGGCCGGATCCAGCCGCTGAAGGCACCGGACGTGGTGCTGCACGCGGCCGCGGACCTGATCCGTGCCGACCCAGCGCTGCCGCAGACGCTCACAGTTGCCTTCGTGGGCGGCCCGAGCGGAACCGGCCGCGCCGACCCCGACCAGCTCACCGAGGCCGCACAGGCGCTGGGGCTCTGCGACGTGGTCCGGATCGAGCCGCCCTGCCCACAGTCCGAACTCGCCGACTGGTACCGGGCCGCCACGGTGGTCATGGTCCCGTCCTACTCGGAGTCGTTCGGGCTGGTGGCGGTCGAGGCGCAGGCCTGCGGCACGCCGGTGGTCGCGGCCTCGGTGGGCGGCCTGCGCACCGCGGTACAGGACGGCCTGTCCGGCATCCTCGTGGAGGGGCACGACCCAGCCCGTTACGCCGACGCGCTGCGCCGGCTGTTCGCCTCCCCCGCGCTGCGGGCCAGGCTGTCGGCGGGCGCGGTCGAGCACGCGAGCCGGTTCGGCTGGGGCAGCACGGTCGACCGTCTGCTCAGCGTGTACCGCGGGGCCATGACCGCGCAGGCTGAAGGGCGCCCGGCGCTGACAGGATAGCCCCATGGCAGTGTTGGCCTGGGGGAGCGACCCCCCTGGAACCCCCCGGGGCGCCGATGGCACCTCGCCGGCAAGCCGGCAGGCCCCATCGCGCGTGCTGATTCGGGGGCGACATGGCTGAGATGCCCACGGCGCAGGCCGCTGCCATCGTTGCGGTGGAGGCGGCGCTGGCGGCACTGGAGCTCAAGCCGGAGAGCCCGGCCCCGGGCAGCTATCTGGTCCGGCTCGAAGGCCAGCGCAAGCTCGCGACCATGACCTGGCTGATCGTGGGCGCACACAGCCTGCATGTGGAGGCATTCTTCTGCCGTCAGCCGGACGAGAACCACGCCCGCTTCTACCGGTTCCTGCTGGAACGCAACGGCCGGATGTATGGGGTGCATTTCGCCGTGGACGAGCGCGGGGACATCTACCTGACCGGGCGGTTGCCGCTGGCGTCGGTCTCCACCGAGGAGATCGACAGGATGCTCGGCTGCGTGCTCAGTTACTCCGACGACAACTTCAACTCGGCGCTTGCCATCGGCTTCGAGTCCTCGATCCGCCGGGAGTGGGCGTGGCGGATCAAACGCGGCGAGAGCACCGCGAACCTGCGCGCCTTCGCCCAGTTCGGGCCCACCCACGACCCCGGCTAGCGTTCGCCGTCAGGCTGGCCCGGCACGGAGATCCGGCCGCGGGGCCCGGTCTGGCCTGGGACCAGTCAGGACCGGACCAGCCGGCCTATGGCTTCCGCGGCCTCCCGCACCGATTCGGCGCCCTCATCCCCGCCCTTGCGTACCGCCTCGGACATGCACGCACCGAGGTGGTCTTCGAGCAGCCCGAGCGCGACCGCCTGGAGCGCTCTGGTTACCGCCGACACCTGGGTCAGCACATCGATGCAGCAGACGTCCTCGTCCACCATGCGCGCGATCCCGCGCACCTGGCCCTCGATGCGGCGGAGCCTACGGAGATAGGCGTCCTTGTCCTGGGTGTAACCGCGCATGCTGTGACCTTACGTGGGCACTTTCGCTTTCGCCCACAGCCAGGACCCGAACGGCCGGGCGGGACCCTGCTGCCGGGCATTGCCCGGCATGGCAGGCTATCGGCGTGGACAGACGGACAGGCCCCCTGGAAGGGCTCAAGATCATCGAGGTGGCGAGCCTGGCACCGGCTCCGTTCGGCTGCATGGTCCTGGCCGATCTGGGGGCGGACGTGCTGCTGGTCGACCGCCCGGATCGCTCGGGCCGGCAGCAGTTGCCGCCGATCGACCCGCTGCGCCGTAGCCGGCGGTCGATCCGGCTGGATCTGAAGAACCCGGCCGGTGTGGCCATCCTGCTCCGCCTGGCAGCCGAGTCGGACGTGCTGGTGGAGGCGTTCCGCCCGGGGGTGGCGGAACGGCTCGGCTTCGGGCCGGACGTCTGCGCGGAGCGGAATCCACGGCTGATCTACGCCCGGATGACCGGCTGGGGGCAGGACGGCCCGCTCGCCACAACGGCCGGTCACGACATCGACTACGTCGCGGTGTCCGGCACCCTGGAGCCCATCGGGCGCGAGGGCGAGCGCCCGCTCCCCCCGCTGAACCTGATCGGGGATTTCGGCGGCGGCGGCATGCTGCTGGTGATCGGCGTGCTCGCCGCGCTCCTGGAGCGTGAGCGGTCCGGCCGGGGCCAGACCATCGACGTGGCGATGGTCGACGGGTCGGCGATGCTCGCGTCGTTCCTGTACGGGCTGCGCGCGGCGGGCGGCTGGCAGGACGGGCGGGGCACCAATGTGCTTGACAGCGGGGCACCGTTCTACGACACCTACACCACCGCCGACGGCCGGTACATGGCGGTAGGCGCGCTGGAGCCGAAGTTCTACGCCGAGTTGCTGGCGGGGCTCGGCCTGGACGAAGCAGGGCTGCCCGCGCAGTACGACCGCTCCGGATGGCCGGAACTGCGGGCCCGGTTCACCGAGGCGTTCGCCGGGCGCACCCAGGCGCAGTGGGTGGAGGCGTTCGCGGGCTCGGATGCCTGCGTGGCGCCTGTGGTCAGCCCCGGTGACGCCCCGGCGCACCCACATAACGCGGCCCGCGGCACCTTTATCGATGTGGGCGGGGTCGTCCAGCCGGCCCCGGCGCCCCGCTTCGGCCGCACCCCCAGCGGCCCGCCGTCACCGCCGGTACGGCCCGGCAGCAATACCAGGGAGGTGCTGACCGGCCTCGGCCTGACCCAGGCCGAGATCACCGGCCTCCAGGACCGCGGCGCGGTGAGCTGACCCCCGCAGCGGACCCTTCGCTTTCGTTACCCGCCCACTGCGTTTAGCCTTGATCTCGCAACCGAGTTGAGGGAGGTGCGGTCGTGCTCGGCGATCCATGCAGTACAACCACGGCGGGCGCGGCTGTCACCAGGGGCCGGGCCGCCAGATGCTGCCCGTTCCCATCCCCACGCCTGCCGGGCCCTCCGGGGTAACCCACCCGGTTCGGCCGGCGGTCCAGGAGGTTGCTGTGTCCGACCGGCGATTTCTATCTCGACCCCGGGAACCTGCCCCGCAGGACCGTAACGGCCGTCGCGCCCCGGCCCAGCTATTCGAGGCTTACTCGCAGCGCCTGATGACGTCCCGGCAGGTGCGGCACAACATCATCTCGCTCGTCGGCCTGGACGGCGCCCCCGTGCTGAATCAGTCGGGCGAGGAGGTAGGCCGCGTCGTCGACCTGGTCGCCCGGGTGCACGGCGATGACTACCCACCGGTCACCGGAATGGTGGTCCGGGTAGGACGGCGGCATGCCTACCTCGATGCGTCGGCCATTGACCACGTGGACCGGCGTTCGGTGACGCTGCGGACCGCCCGGATGGACCTGCGTGAGTTCCAGCGCAGGGAGGGCGAGGTGCTGCTGGCCAGGGACATCCTCGACCACCAGTTGGTGGACACCGACGAGGTCCAGGTGATCAGGGCCGCCGACCTGTACCTCGCCCAGGTGGGTGACCAGGTCCGGCTCGTCGGCGTGGATGTGAGCCTGCAGACCCTGCTGCGGCGCCTCGGCCCTAAGCGGTTCCGGTGGCATCCGACCCCGGACCGGGTGATCGACTGGTCCGCGGTCGAGTCGTTCGGCGAGGACTCGCCCGAGGAACCCGCCGCGATGAAGCTGCGCACGCCCAGTTCCGCGCTGCGCCGGCTGCGCCCCGCGGAGCTCGCCGACGTGCTGGAAGGGCTGGGCAGGTCCGGGCGCAAGGAGCTGCTTGCCAGCCTGGACCACGACCTGGCGGCAGACGCGCTGGAGGAGATGGAGCCGGACGAGCTGACCGCGCTGTTGCGCGAGATGGAGCCCGCGCAGGCCGCCGACCTGGTCGCGGCGATGGAGCCCGACGAGGCCGCGGAGGCGCTGCGCGAGCTGCCCGAGGAGGAGCAGGCGCAGTTGCTTGCCCAGATGCCGCTCGCTACCCAGCGGGAGCTGGCCCGGCTGCTCGGTTACGCCGCCGACGAGGCCGGCGGCGTCATGACCACGGTCATCGCCTGCGCGAGCCCCGACGCAACCGTCGAAGAGGTGCGAAAGAGGCTGGTCAAGCTGGCCAAGCACCAAACGGAAATCGACTCGGTCGCGGTGCTCGATGCCGAGGGCCGGGTCATCGGGGACGTGTCCGCCTTCGACCTGCTGGTCAACAAGGCCAGCAGACAGCTCGCGGACTTGATCGATCCGGAAAACCCCCCGGTCACCCTGCGCCCCGACGCCGACCTGGACACGGTCGCCACGGAGATGGTGGAGTCGCGGCGCTCGTCCCTGCTGGTGGTGGACGACGACGGCAAGCCGCTCGGCCGGATCCTGTCCGACGACGTGCTGGACGCGCTGGTGCCCGGATACGGCCGGCTGCACTTCCCGAGGCTGCTGCGGTGACCGCTGGGCCGGAGAAGAACCAGCTCCAGGGGCCTGCGGCGACACCGGAGCAGGAGGGGGCCCATATCCCCGACTCTGCTGCGGCACCGGATCGGGAGGCGGTTCAGGATCCCGCCACGGCACCCGAGCGGGAGACGGCCGGCGAGGAAGGGCAGGAGCGGACCGCGCGGCAGGAGCGGAAGGCGGCGGCCGCCCGGACGGCGCGGGCCCGGCAGGCGGCGGGCGCCCGGGACACGGGCGGCTGGGCGGCTCAGTCCTGGGCTGGCCTGACCTCGCGAACCCGGATCCGTCTTGGCGGAGTCCGGCTGCCCCGGGTGCGCAAGAGCCGGATCTTCCTTTTCCTGGCGATCCTGGGCCCCGGTGTGGTCGCCGCCAACGCCGGGAACGACGCGGCCGGGATCGCCACCTACGCCTCGGCGGGTTCCGAATTCATCTACCGGACCCTGTTCTTCATGGTGCTGGTCACCGTGGCGCTGGTGCTGGTGCAGGAGATGGCGGTACGGCTGGGCACCTACACGGGCAAGGGCCTGGCGGCGCTGATCAGGGAGCAGTTCAGCCTGCGCTTCACCGCGCTGGCGCTGGGCTGCGTGCTGCTGGCCAACACCGGTCTTGTCGTCTCGGAGTTCGCCGGCATCGGCGCTGCGTTCGGGCTGCTCGGTGTCAGCCGGTACATCATCATCCCGATCGCGGCCGTCGCCATCTGGGCGCTCGTGCTGTTCGGCTCCTACCGGTACGCGGAGCGGATCTTCCTGGTCATGTCGCTGGCCTTCCTCGCCTACCCGATCGCGGCGATCCTCGGCCACCCGGACTGGGCTCAGGTCGGGCAGAACCTGGTGATACCGCAATTCGAGACCAGCAAGGCCTTCCTGCTGCTCGGCGTGGCTCTGATCGGCACCACGGTGAGCCCGTACATGCAGCTCTATGCCGCGGCGGGCGTCGTGGACAAGGGCGCCGACCCGGCCGACTACCCGCGGGCGCGGATCGACGCGATCTCGGGCGCGCTCTTCGCCTGCATCGTCTCCGTCACGATCATCATCGCGACGGCCGCCGCCATCGGCGGGAAGGGGCCGCTGAGTTCGGCGTCCGAGGCCGCCAAGGCGCTCGAGCCGGTCGCGGGGTCCGGGGCGGAGGTACTGTTCGCGATCGGCCTGATCGGTGCGTCCGCGCTCGCAGGGGCGGTGGTCCCGCTGTCCAGCGCCTATGCGATCAGCGAGGCGGTCGGCGTGGAACGCTCGGTGTCCCGCCGGTTCACCGAGGCCAGACTGTTCCTCGGCCTGTTCACCGTGCAGGTCATCATCGGCGCCTCGCTGGCGCTGACCCACATCAACCTGATCCAGCTGCTGATCGGTACCCAGGTGCTCCAGGGCATCGTCACCCCGGTCATCCTGATCTACATCCTGATCCTCACCAACCGGCGCAGCGTGCTTGGCAAGGCCGCCAACAAGCCGGTGTTCCGCGTCGTGGCCAGTATCTGCGTGATAGGCATCTCCGCGATGAGCCTGCTCCTGCTCGGCAGCACGATCCTCGGCTTCTTCGGGATCGGGTGAAGGACCGCCGGCGAGCAGCTTCACCCCAGCCATCAGGGCCCGAGCCCGCGTGACGGAGTCACGCGGGCTCGACGCCAGCGAGGGGTTCCGGGGGGTCGCTCCCCCGGGCTAACACCGGAGTTCCACGGCGCCAGCTACCGGCCGGAGAAACTCAAGCCACGAAGCGGTAGCCCATGCCGGACTCGGTGAGCAGGTAACGCGGGCGCGAGGGCTCGGGCTCCAGCTTGCGCCGCAACTGGGCGACGTACACCCGCAGGTAGTTGCTCTCCGTCTGGTAGGACGGGCCCCACACCTCCTGGAGCAACTGCCGCTGCGTGACCAGGCGGCCCTGGTTCCGGACCAGCACTTCGAGCAACTGCCACTCGGTGGGGGTCAGCCGCACGTCGCCGCCATCGGCGCGGGTGACCCGCTTGGCCCCGAGATCGACGGTGAAGTCCTCGGTCTTGACCACCGGCTCGTCCGCCGCGGGCGAGGCGCGGCGGATGGCGGCGCGGAGCCGGGCGAGCAGTTCGTCCATGCCGAACGGCTTGGTCACGTAGTCGTCCGCGCCCGCGTCGAGCGCCGCCACCTTCTGGCTTTCGTGGCCCCACACCGACAGCACGATGATCGGCGTGGTGGCCCAGCCCCGGACCCCGCGGATGACCTCGGTGCCGTCCATGTCGGGCAGGCCGAGGTCGAGGATCATTACGTCGGGCCGGTCGCGGGCCATCGCGGCGAGCCCGGAGGCGCCGTCGCTGGCCGTGCTGACCTGGTAGTTGCGCGCGGACAGGTTGATCCGGAGCGCCCGAAGGATCGACGGCTCGTCGTCGACCACCAGTACCCGGGTCAAGAGCCGGCGCCCTGCATGGACTTGGCGCCCGCGGCCGCGACCGGCAGCGTGACCCGGACGGTGAGGCCGCCGCCCGGGGTGTCGGCCGCCATGATGACGCCGCCCATGGCCTCGGTGAAGCCCTTGGCGACCGCCAGGCCCAGGCCCACGCCGACCTTCTTCTCATCGAACCGCTGGAACGGCTCGAAGATCCGCGCCTTCAGCTCGTCCGGCACACCCGGCCCGTGGTCCACGACCTCGATCACCACGGTGTCCTGCTCCCGGTGGGCCTGCAGCACCGGCGGCAGCTCCGATGGCGAGTGGTCCAGGGCGTTGGAGAACAGGTTGGCCAGCACCCGTTCCAGCAGGCCGGGGTCAGCGAGGACCATCGCCATCCCGTCGGGCACCTCGATCCGCAGGTCGGCGGGTGCATCGAGGCCGCGCAGCGCGACCGGTGCCACCTCGTCGATCGTGATCGGCCGCAAGAACGGCTGCAGCGACCCTGTATGCAAGCGGCTCATATCCAGCAAGTTGCCAATAAGCCCGTCCAGCCGGTCCGCGTTCTCCTCGATCGTGGCGAGCAGCACCTGCTGGTCGGACTCGGTCCAGGTCACGTCGGTCTGGCGCAGGCTGCTGACGCTGGCCTTGATCGAGGCCAGCGGGGTGCGGAGGTCGTGGCTGACCGCAGCGAGCAGCGCGGTCCGCATCCTGTTGCCCTCGGCCAGCGCCTCGGCCTGGGCGGCCTGGGTGCGCAGCCGTTCCCGGTCCAGCGCCGCGGCGGCCTGGGCCGCGAAGCCCGCCAGCAGCCCGGGCGTGATCGCGGCGGGCTGGCCGCTCACCTCCAGCGCCAGGTCGGTGCGCACGTCAACGCGGGTCGCGGGCGCGGCCTGGTCCATGGCGCCACCACTGGCGGCGATCCGCACCCAGCGCCCGCCGACGTGCTCGAGCAGTTCGGCCTGGCCACCCAGGGTCGCTACGAGATGGTCCAGCACCGCCGTCGGGGTATCCGCGCCGCCGAGCACCGTCTGCGCCAGCGTCAGCAGCAGCCTTGCCTCCTCCCGGCTGCGGGCCGCCTGCGCAGCCCGGCTGGCAGCAAGGTGCACCACGCTGCTGACCGCCATTGCAACCGTGACGAACAGCAGCAGCGCCAGCAGGTTGTCCGGCTTGTCGATGGTGAACGTGTGCAACGGCGGGGTGAAGTACCAGTTGAGCAGGAGGCTGGCGGAGGCGGCGCCGAGCACGGCGGGCCAGAAACCGCCGATCACCGCGAGCGCGACCACGGCCACCAGGTAGATGAGCAGGTCGTCGGTCAGGCTCAGGTGATTCCTGGCCATCGCGAGCAGCAGGGTCAGCAGGGGCAGGCCAACCGCGGCGACAATCATCCCGGTCACCGCGCGGCGCGCACCCACCGCGTAGGCGGCCCTGGCCAGCACCGAGCCAGGCTCCGGCACGGGCTGGGCGCCCGCGGCCAGGCCGCGCTCGTCCCGGCCCGGTGCGGTGCCCGCGCCCGGCAGCCCGGCGTCACTACCCACGCCTTCCAGTATGTGCCTGTCCGCCGACCGGCGCAGTACCAGGCCGAGGCCGCCCGCAGCCAGCACGCAGGCAGCCATCACGATCGCGGCGCGCCCGGCAAACGGGCCGGTGACCCGCAGTTGCCCGTAGGGCGGGTGGGAGAACCCCACCGCGCAGAGCCACCCGACGACGCCAAGCGGAATCGCCGCGAGCGGCTCGGAGACAAACGACAAAACGGTCACCACGGCCGCGCTCACGATCAGCACCGCCGTCGGCGAGACCCTGCCCTGCAGGGCCGCCGCCACCGTGCCGAGGGCGAAGAGCAGCCCGAAGCCGGTCACCAAAGCGAACGGCGCCGCGAATCCCTGCTGCCTTGAACTACTCATCTCATGTGGAGTCAAGCGCCGAATACAGCGAAAATTAATGATCTTGATAGATCCTTAACGCGCAGGTCAGCACTCTTGACGCGGCCTTAGCACCTCTCCGGGATGGTGGCGCTTAGCGTCTGTGGAGGTGATCAAAACCCCCGCGGACCGACGCCGGATATGGGCCCGGCCCTGCCGGGCTCCGCGGGCCTGAGGGCGGGAGAAGAAGGACCGTTGGCGCTGCGCACGGCGGCAAGTCTGTTCTCCGGAACGTCGCGAGAAGACCTTCCGGAGAGTTTCTGGTATTCCGTGAAGCGGCGCCTGCTCGGGCCGCCGATGGTGAACGAGGAACTGCGCCACCAGCGGCTGTCGAACTTCCTTGCCCTGGGCGTGCTCTCCCCGGACGGAATCTCCTCCTCGGCATACGGCACCGAGGAAATGCTCATCGAACTGCTGCCGCTGTTCGGGCTCGCGGCCTTCGCGGTGATCCTGCCGATGACCGGGGTGATCCTGTTCGTGATGGCCCTGGTCGTGCTGTCCTACCGCGAGGTGGTGACGGTCTACACCCGGGCGGGCGGGTCCTACGTCGTCGCCAGGGAGAACTTCGGCCCGCGGATCGCCCAGGTCGCGGCGGTGGCGCTGCTCATCGACTACGTGGTCACTGTGGCGGTGCAGGTCGCCGGCGGGACGGCGGCGGTGGTGTCGGCCATCCCGGTGCTCGGGTCCTACACCCAGGAAATCTCCGTGGGCGTCGTGCTCATCATGTGCTACGGCAACCTGCGCGGCATCCGCGAGGCAGGCAAAGCGTTCGCGCTGCCCACCTACCTGTTCACCGCCACCATCGTCCTGATGATCGCGGTCGGGCTGGTCCGGGAGATCATGGGCAACCTGCATCCGCAGAACGTGCATGACATCCCGGGTACCTACCCGATCGGCTCGGGTGCCCAGGGCGTGGCCCTGTTTGCAGTGATCTTCACGCTGATGCGCTCGTTCGCCAACGGCGGCTCCTCGCTGACCGGCATCGAGGCGGTGTCCAACGCGGTGAGCGCGTTCAGGCCGCCGGAAGGGCTCAACGCCCGCAAGGTGCTGGTGGCGGAGGGCGTCATCCTCGGCACCCTGGTCGCCGGGATCTCCTGGCTGGCGCACGTGACCCACGCGATCCCGCATGTGAGCGGCTTCCCCACGGTGATCGCGCAGGAAGCCAACATCGTGTTCGGCAGCGGCGTCGGCCACATCATGTTCTACGTGGTGCAGGCGGTGACCGCGCTGATCCTCTACACCGGCGGCAACACCAGCTTCAACGGGTTCCCGTTCCTGACCAGCTTCGTCGCCGAGGACTCGTTCCTGCCCCGGTGGATGACCAAGCGCGGCCACCGCCTGGTCTTCTCCAACGGGATCATCGCGCTGACCATCCCGGCGGTCGCCCTGCTGGTGTTCGTCGGCTCGAACGTCAACCGGCTGGTGCCGTTCTACGCCATCGGCGTGTTCACCGCGTTCTCCATGGCCGGGTTCGGCATGGCGAAGTACCACCACAGGCACAAGGAGCCCGGCTGGCGGCGCAAGCTGGTGATCAACTTCTCGGCGGGCGTGCTCACCTCGATCGTGGTCGTGGTGTTCGCCATAGTGAAGTTCACCGAGGGCGCCTGGCTCATCGTGATCATCTTCCCGCTCCTGGTCTACCTGCTGATCCAGCTCAACCGCCGGTACCGGATGGAGGCCGAGGTACTGGAGAACATCGGCGGCCGCAAGGTCCCGGACCCGCCGAACTACACCCGCCGGACCGTGCTGGTCTTCGTCGACGAGTTCAACCTGGCGACGATCGCCGCGCTGCGCTATGCCCGCGGCCTGCGGCCCACCGGGCTGCGGGCGGTGCACTTCGTGATCGACACCGACCGGGCCAACGAACTGCGCGACGCATGGCTCCGCGCCGACCGCGGCATCCCGCTCGACCTGATCGACTGCCCCGACCGGCGGCTGCCCCGTGCCGCCGGTGAGCTTGTCGCCGGGGAGGCCAGCGAGCCGGGCACGCACGTGACCGTGGTGCTCCCCCGGCGCAGCTATCCTGCGCTGCTCGGGCGGCTCCTGCACGACCAGACCGCGGACAAGATCGCCCGGGTGGTGAGCCGGATCCCGCGCAGCGCGGCCACCATCATCCCCTTCGATGTGGAGGCCCGCATCGAGGTGCTGCACGAGCGGCAGGCCGGCCTGGCCGCCAAGGCCGCCAAGCCGGAGGCGAAGATCGCCGAGAACGACCTGCCCGCGATGCGCCCGGGTGTCACCCCGATCGCGTCGCTGACCAGGAACGGCCGGGCCACCGTCGAGGGCCGGGTGCACAGCCTGGAGATCCGGCCGGTAGAGCACAGCTGCGTGCTCGCCTGCCAGGTCACCGACGCCAGCGGCCAGATCACCGCGCTGTTCTACGGGCGCACCCACATCCCGGGCGTGGAGCCAGGGAGCCTGATCCAGCTTCGAGGCCGAGTGGGGGTGAAAGATACAGGCACGGTCATGGTGAACCCCGCGTACGAGCTCCTGTCGTAAGACACGCTCGGTTAACCGGCGGCAGCATCACGCCGCAGCCGCCCGCCGTAGCTAGCCCCGTCCAAGCTGGCGTATCGTCCCGCGCGGCAGGCAATGAAACAGTCCAGTCATGCCCCATGGACAAAGCGCAGGCAAACGGTGGTATGAAGGCCACGAGAGCACTTGCGATCGACGGGACAGTGGGACGTGGCCATTCGCAACGCAGTCGAGTTCCTGGGTGGCGGCGGTGACGTGCCCGAGGGCTTCTGGTACTCGGTAAAGCGCCGCCTGCTCGGGCCGCCCATGGTGAACGAGGACCTCCGTCACCAGCGCCTGTCGAAACCACTCGCCCTGGGCGTGCTCTCACCGGATGGCATCTCCTCCTCCGCCTATGGCCCGGAAGAAATCCTCATCGCGCTGCTGCCGCTGGCGGGGCTCACGGCCTTCACCCTCATCCTGCCGATGACCTTCGTGATCCTCGTGGTGATGACGCTGGTGGTGCTCTCCTACCGCGAAGTGGTGATGGTCTACATCAGGCCCGGCGGCTCCTACGTCGTGGCCAGAGAGAACTTCGGGCCCAAGGTCGCCCAGGTCGCCGCGGTGGCGCTGCTCATCGACTACATCGTCACCGTGGCGGTGCAGATCTCGGCCGGCACCGCAGCGGTGGTCTCCGCGTTCCCGTCACTCGGCCCGTGGCACCTGGAGATCACGGTCGCCGTGATCCTGCTCATGTGTTACGGCAACCTGCGAGGGATCAAGGAAGCCGGACGGATATTCGCGGTGCCCACCTACCTGTTCTCCGCCGTGGTCATCCTGCTGATCGTGACCGGGCTGCTCCGCGAGGTCCTGGGTAACCTGCACCCCCAGGACGTGCACCAGATCAGCGGCACGGTCCCGATTGGGTCCGGCACGACCGGCATCATCACGTTCGCGATGACCTTGACGTTGCTGCGGGCGTTCGCCAACGGTGGCGCCTCGCTGACCGGCATCGAGGCGGTCTCGGACGCGGTGGGCGCCTTCCGGCCCCCGGAGGGGATCAACGCCCGCCAGGTACTGGTCGCGGAGGGCGTTATCCTCGGCTTCCTCGTCGCGGGGATCTCCTGGATGGCCCACGTGACCCATGCGGTCCCCAGGACCAACGGCTACCCGACCGTGCTGGCCCAGGAGGCCAACCTGATCTTCGGCAGCGGCGTCGGCCACATCATGTTCTTCGTCGTGCAGGCGGCGACCGCGCTGATCCTCTACACCGGCGGCAACACCAGCTTCAACGGGTTCCCGTTCCTGGCGAGCTACGTGGCGGGGGACGCCTTCCTCCCCCGGTGGCTGCTCAAGCGCGGGCACCGGCTGGTGTTCTCGAACGCGATCATCGCGCTGACCATCGTCTCGACGGCGCTGGTGATCGTCAGGGACGCGAACGTCAACAGCCTGGTCCCGCTGTATGCCATCGGCGTGTTCACGGCGTTCACCATGGCCGGCTTCGGCATGGCGCGTTATCACAAGCGGCTCCAAGAACCCGGCTGGCGGCACAAGCGGGTTATCAACCTTGCGGCCGGCGCACTCTCGGCGGTCGTCGTCGCGATCTTCGCGGTGGTGAAGTTCACCGAAGGCGCCTGGCTCGTGGTGGTGCTCTTCCCGATCTTGTGGTTCGCCTTCATCAGGCTGAACCAGGAGTACCAGATGGAGGCCGAGGTACTCGAGCGGATCGGCGAGCGGAAGAAGCCGCCGGCACAGCCGAACTACCCACGGCGCACGGTGTTCCTGCTGGTGGACAGCTTCGACCTGGCCACGCTCGCGGCCATGCGCTACGCGCGGAGCCTGAGGCCGACCACACTGCGCGCGGTGCACTTCGTCATCGACACCGCCGAGGCGGACGCACTGCGCCAGGAGTGGTCCCGCGGCGACCGGGGCATTGTGCTCGACTTCATCGACTGCCCGGACCGGCGACTGGCCCGGGCCGCGGCCGAACTGGTCAGCGCCGAGGCCGCGGAGCCCGGCACGCACGTCACCGCGGTACTGCCCCGGCGCAGCTACTCGCCGCTACTCGGGCGGCTCCTGCACGACCGCACCGCCGACAAGATCGCGGCCGTGGTGAGCCGGATCCCGCACTGCTCGGCCACGATCGTGCCCTTCGACGTCCGCAACCGCCTCGAGGTGCTGCGCGCCCGGAGCATGAACGGGAAGGCCGCGGCCCCGACATCCCCCGACGGCCAGACGGCCGCGGACGGCAAGGCCGCATCGGCCGGCACGGCCGCCGTGGCAGGGACCGTGACCGCGCCGGGCGACGGCGAGGCCGCGCCGGTGGACCACCCGGCGGGAGCCGCGGCCGCCGGGGCTGGGGACGCGGGCCGGGAAGACGGCCACCCGGCCACCCCGTCCCCGCCCGCCTCGGCCATGCGCGGCCTGCTGCCGGGCCGCCGATCCCGCCAGCGCCGCGGCGAATCCGCCCCGGACGCGGTCAAGGC
>Ga0318516_10000081_pt1 | contig 20591 bp, 20 predicted proteins | sample GRESIP176b2f20_FD_202501 | JGI IMG/M metagenome (GOLD analysis project Ga0318516, IMG submission 202501) | Tropical soil microbial communities from Luquillo Experimental Forest, Puerto Rico - GRE.SIPMG.176b2f20 | ecosystem: Environmental > Terrestrial > Soil > Tropical forest > Bulk soil... | reverse complement strand
ACTACGAGGTGTTCCTGCTGTCGCGAATCAAGGAAGCCCACGACGAAGGGAACACCACCAACGACGCCGTCGCCAACGGGCTGCAGCGGTCCGGGCGGATCATCACCTCCGCCGCGCTCCTGATCCTGATCGTGTTCCTCGGCTTCGCCGCCGGGCAGACCCTGGGCATCAAGGAGATGGGCCTCGCCCTGGCCATCGCGGTCGCCGTGGACGCCACGCTCATCCGCTGCGTCCTGGTCCCGGCGACCATGACGCTGCTGGGCCCGGCGAACTGGTGGGCACCCGCGCCACTGCGGCGCCTGCACCAGCGCATCGGCCTCCGCGAGGCACCCGCCGCGCCGGTTGCCCCTGCCAGCCCGCACGGCTCCCCCGGCCGCGAACTGGCCGGCGCCGGGACACCCCGGTAGGAGCGTCAGGTAAACAACCCCAGCCGCCGGGCCCGGTGTGGATCACCGGGCCCGGCGGCTGTCGCCGGTCGTCGATACGGTAGGCGGCGTGTCCCTGGATTCCCCGAGCGCCGGTGCGCGGCCAAGCGCCGGGGAGCACCCGCTCGCCGCAGTGATCGCCGGCGCGGCGGCCGGGCGGTTCCCCGACCCGGACGGCAACTGGCACCGGGTGCCGCCGTGGCGGCCCGGCCTGGAGGCGGTCGTCTCGTTCACCGCCCACGCCGTGTTCGCCGTGGCGCCGGACATCACCGACGACCGGCTCGCGGCGCTCGGCGCGGACGGTTTCGGTGGCGCCCACGACCCGCGGCTGATCACGGCGCTCGCCGGCCCGGATGGCTGGATGGATGTCCTGGACATGCTGATGGCCGGGCGGGGCACCGGCCGGGCCGGCGTGCCGCCACGGCTTGTCGACCGGCCCGACCTGGCCGCCCATCCGCGGGCGCGGTTCGCCGCCCGCATCCGGGACGACCCCCGGGTGCTGGGGTACCCCGACCCACGCCGGTCGGCCGTTGCGATCATCAGCCGTGGCATCGCCGGGCTGACCGAGCTGAGTTTCGAGATGGAACCGCGGCGGCGTGGGCACGGCGGGGGAGCGGCGCTGGCCGCCGATGCCCTCGGCGTCGTCCCAGCCGGACAGCTTGTCGTCGCCGCGGTGGCGCCGGGCAACGCGGCCAGCGTCCGGGCCCTGTTGTCGGCGGGGTTCGTGCCCCTCGGCTCCCTTCAGCTTTTCCGCCGCGCCGGTTGACGAACCCCGCTGGCCCGGCAGCGTCCGCCCGGTGACCTCTGGCCCGGCGCTCGCTGACACCCGGCGGCCGGCCGCGGTGACCCATAAGGTGACCAATGTGGGCAACGAGGCGATCAGGGACCGGCTGCATCGTGTGCTGCGCGACGCCATGAGAGCACGGGACAGCGTTGCCGTGTCGGCGCTGCGCTCGGCCCTGGCCGCGCTGGACAACGCCGGTGCCGTCCCCCCGGATCCGGCGCCCGCGGCAGCAAGCGGCCCGCACTTCGCCGGTGCCGTCGCCGGGCTGGGCGCGGGTGAGGTGCCCCGGCGCGGCCTGGCCGCCGGCGAAGCGGAGCGGATCGTCCGGGCGGAGATCGCCGAACGGGAGGCCGCGGCGGCCGGCTACGAGGAGGCCGGGCACGGCGAGCAGGCCAGCCGGCTCCGCCAGGAGGCAGGCGTCCTGGCATCCATCCTTGATCCGGGCGCGCGAGGCTGAGCCCGGGTGACCGCAACCGCCTGCGACACATAACGACGGCCGGTGACAGTCACATCCACGACCAGAAAGGTGATGCCAGCATGAGCGCACTGCGGTCCGTGGGGCGGATGACGTCACCAGCGCGGGTGACTCCGTGATGATGAAGACCTCGACCGACGGCGGCCTCACCTGGGGCCCGGCCCGCGCGCCGAGCGGTGGCGCCACCGGGCTCGGCGGGCAGCCGGTCGTGCAGCCAAGCGGCACCGTGGTCGTCCCCTTTGAGTCCTTTGCCGGCAGCGACGAGATCCGCTCGTTCAGCAGCACCAACGGCGGCGCCTCCTGGGGTGCCACCGTAGCGGTCTCCGGCATCACGCATCACGGCGTGGCCGGGTCGCTTCGTGAGTCCCCGCTGCCCTCGGCCGCCGTGGACCGCGCTGGCACCGTCTACGTGACATGGGCCGACTGCCGGTTCCGCACCGGGTGCACCAGTAACGACATCGTGCTGGCCAAGTCCACCGGCCCGAGCACATGGGCGGCACCGGTCCGGGTCCCGATCGACCCCGTGTCCAGCACCGTGGACCATTTCGTTCCTGGCGTCGCGGTGGACCCGGGCACCTCGGGGGCCACCGCCCGCATCGGGCTGACCTACTACTACTACTACTACTATCCGAACGCGTCCTGCTCCGCATCGACCTGCAAGCTCGACGCCGGGTTCGTCTCCTCGGTCAACGGCGGCGCGGCGTGGAGCGCGCCGGCCCAGATCGCCGGGCCGATGTCGCTGTCCTGGCTGCCGAACACCTCGGAGGGGATCATGTTCGGCGACTACATCGCCACCGCGATCGTGGCGGGCGGCAACGCCTACCCGGTGATCCCCGTCTCGCGGGCCCCGGCGGGTTCCACGTTCCACATGGCCATGTACGCACCGGCGGGCGGCCTGGCGGTCACCGGCGGCAGCCGCGTGGCCTCGGCGGCGCACAGCCACCCGTTCCCGCCGCAGCCCGCGCCCAGGCGTACCGTGACCGCCCACTAACCAGGTGACCGAGTCCGGCGCGACCGCGCCCCCAGGCCCGCCGGGGCCTGGGGGCGCGCAGCCAGCCGGGGCGCCCGCCGCTGATGCGGAGGAAGCGGCCGGCGTCGCCGCGTTCTGGCGGGACCTCGGGCTGCCCGGGCTGGTGGATATCCACACCCACTTCATGCCGCCCAACGTGCTGGCCAAGGTCTGGGCGTTCTTCGAGGGCGGTCGCGCCGGCGTCCGGCGCGCCTGGCCGATCGCCTACCGGCGCCCCGAAGAGGAACGGGTTGCCCTGCTGCGGGCCTTCGGCGTGCGCAGGTTCAGCGCGCTGCTGTATCCGCACAAGCCGGACATGGCCGCGTGGCTCAACTCATGGGCGGCCGGCTTCGCGGCCAGGACTCCGGACGCCCTGCACAGCGCCACGTTCTTTCCCGAGCCAGGGGCCGCCGGCTACGTCGCGGAGGCGATCGGCGCGGGCGCCCGCCTGTTCAAGGCCCACCTGCAGGTCGGCGGCTACGATCCCCGGGACGAGATGCTGGACGCGGTCTGGGGGATGCTGGCCGAGGCGCAGGTGCCGGTCGTCGTCCACTGCGGCTCCGGGCCCTACCCCGGGGCGTTCACGGGGCCGGGGCCGATCTCCGGGGTCCTCGCCCGCCATCCCCGGCTGACCATGATCGTCGCCCACCTCGGGGCCCCCGAGTACCGCGAGTTCCTCGACCTCGCCGGCCGCTACCCGGGGGTCCATCTCGACACCACGATGGCCTTCACCGCCTTCATGGAGCACCTCGCGCCGTTCCCCGCCGCGCTGCGGCCGCGGCTGGCCCATGCCGGCGACCGGATCCTGCTGGGCAGCGATTTCCCCAACATCCCGTACCCCTACCTGCACCAGTTGGAGGCGCTGGCCGGGCTGGACCTCGGCGCGCCGTGGCTGCGCGCGGTCTGCCACGACAACGCCGTGCGGCTCCTGGGGTAAACGGAGAGGGTCTGATCGCGGCGACCGGCCCGCATAGCCTGAGGAACGCAGGGAGACAATCTCTATCGTCAGCGGCGCGCCGCAGGACTGACCGGGCGGCCGGCCGCCCGGGCGGTCACTGCCCGGGGATTCCTTTCATCGGTGCTGGTCACGGGCCCAGCCCGGCGTTCAGCGGCTGGCGGCCGCCAGCGCCGTGCGGATCGCGCCGGCGCTCGCGGGTGTCCCCTTCTCGTCGTTGAACGCCCCGTACGGCGCGCCGTAGACGGGAGTGCCGGGTTCCTGGCGCCAGCTCTCCGCGAGTGGCCCCGCGTCCACGGCGCCGTAACCGATCGAGTCGAGGAACGCGGTCACCGCCGCCTTCGCCTTCGCGTCGTCGCCCGCGATCGGCAGGTAGCTGCGATCGGGCGCCCCGGCCGGCCGGCTCAGCGACTCCAGGTGCCTGTAGACGATGTTGTTGAACACCTTCACCAGCGCTGATTGGGCCAGGTGCCGCTGAATCAGCTCGCTGCTGGTCAGCGCCCCGCTGTTGAGTTCGGGGATCTGCCCGTCCCGCTGCGGATAGTAGTTGCAGGTGTCGATGACGACCTTGCCGGCCAGCAGCCCGGGGTCAACATTGCGGAAGGCGCGCAGCGGGATCGTGACCACGACGAGGTCGCCGCCCTCGGCCGCTTCCCGCCCGGTCCCGGCCCGGGCCAGCGGCCCGAGCTGACCGGCCAGTTCCGCCAGCGTGTCCGGGCCACGGGAGTTGCTGAGTATCACCGGGCGCCCGGCCGCTACGGCGAGCTTCGCCACCGTGCCGCCGATCTTGCCGCTGCCGATCAGTCCCACAGTTGTCATGGACCCGGTAACCCCGGCCGGTTGGCGATCATTCCGTGCGGGTGCGCTAACTGCCGGAGCCGCCCAGCGCGCGCAGCAGCGCCTTCATCCAGGGGCCCAGATCGGCCGGGGTCCGGGCGGAGATGAGGTTGCCGTCCACGACCGTGGCCTGGTCCACCCAGTCGACTCCGGCGTTGACCATGTCGTCGCGGATCGCGGCCACGCTGGTCGCCCGGCGGCCCTTGACGATCTTCGCGGAGATCGGCACCCAGCCGGCGTGGCAGATAAAGGCGATCGGCTTCCCCGCGTCGTCGAACGCCCGGGACCAGGTCCAGCACCGTCTCGGAGCGCCGCAGCTTGTCCGGGGCGTACCCGCCGGGGATGACCAGCGCGTCGAAATCGGTTGCGGACAGCCCGTCCACCGTCGTGTCCACGGCGACCGGCCCATGGCCTTTCTTCCCCGTGACGGGCTGGTCGTCGAGCCCGGCCACGGTCACCCCGGCCTCCTCCTCGCGCAACCGGTACAGCGGGTACAGCAACTCCATGTCCTCGAAATCGCTCGCGGCGAGCAGGAGGACCTTCTGTCCTGCCAGGGTCATGTCATCGACCCTACGCTCCGCGGGCTGCCACCGGAGCGCCGCCGGGTGGGCCGCGGCGCTAGCACCCACAGAACGACTCACAGACGAAGCTGTGAGCATCCTGTCGGTGGACCTGCGTGGTGATCTGCGCGGAGCGGCCGCACGGTTGGAGTAGCGAAAAGTACTGCTCAACCAACGTAGCGGCGGAGGCCACCATGTTCATCGTGATCTACACCCTCGTCTGGCTCGCCGTGCTGGCGGTCACGAACCTGTTCAGCTTTGCTGTTGGCCGTTGCGGCCGGAAGCTGCCGGTGATCGACTACGGCCTGCCCTGGGTCATGCATCGCAGCTCGGTCCCACCCCCGGAGCGCAGCGGCGCCATGCCCCGCTCCGGCGCGGGCACGGCGCCGGCGGATGATCGTTGGCGGCGACGGCCTTCAGCAGCCTGACGTGCGGGCCGCCAGCCCTGCAGCTAGTACGACGGCTCGGATGCCATTGTGGCCGCCTCCTGGCGGGCCGCAGTGGCTTCCGGGCCGTCGTGCTCTACCGCGAGGTTCCGCTCCACGTCACCCTTGCCGCACCGGATGGCCGTCAGCAGCACGCGCACGCTGCCGCCTCAGCCCGCTACCGCGGTCAGGCGGCAGTAGCACGAGGACCTGATCGGCACGTCGGCTCTCGCGGCGGCGATCTTGAGTTGTTGCTCTACGACGCCCGCCAATTCAGTCTTGCCCAGCCGGGTCAGGCATTCGTGGTACCCGTGCAAGCTCCAGACGTTGCCGGGGTGCTGGCATGCCCGGGCCAGCGTGCCGTCCAGGCCGAGATCGGCGCGGTACACGGCCTCCGCCTCGGTGAGCAGGCCCTGTTCGAGCAGCAGGGCGCCGTAGGCGTGCCGGGCAGGCTGCATCCAGCCCCATGGCTCGTCGTAGGGCAGGCCGTCGTCGAGTTCGACGGCGCGGCGCAGCAGCCGGAACGCCTCGCCGTAGTTGCCCCGCCGGTACTCAAGCTCGCCGCCCAGCATGGTCCCGGCCACGGCGAGGATGTCCAGGCAGGAGTTGTTGAAGAGGGTCCGCGACCGTGGCACCCGGGCGACCGCCGCGGCGAACCGCGCCTGCTCCGCGGCGGCCTCGGCAACCTGCCTGGAGGCCGCGTGCGCGACGCCCTTCGCGTAGTGGGTCATGGCGGTGGTGACCGGGTACAGGCCCGGGTCGGCGGGCAGCGGTACCGCGAGGATCTCCGGCCAGCGCCCGAACCGGATCAGCACGTGCAGCCGCATCGCCACGAAGCCCTCGAGCCAGTCCGCCATGGGCGGGTTCGGCACCCGGAGCAGGTCCTCGGGGATCGCCGCGGCAAGCTGGTCCGCCGCCTCCAGCGCGGCCCGCTCCTGGCCGAGGAACATCGCGCCGTAGATCTTGAAGTGGTAGTCGTGCGCCCGGTACAGCGTGTAGAAGTTCATCGCGCCGTGCTGGGCGCGGAACTTCTCGTCGGCCACGATCGCGGCCGAATTGCCGGCCACCACGCTGGCGTAGTCGCCGCACAGCACGTCGAGATGGGTCGGCATGTGCCGCAGGTGCCCCGCGTCGGGGACCAGGTCACGCAGCAGGTCACCGGCGGGCAGCGCATCCTCTGGCCGGGCGGACATCTCCATCAGGTGTATGTACATATGCAGGACGCCGGGGTGTGCCCGGCCCTCCGGGCTGACCAGGGCCTGCTCGAGCACCTCCCTGGCCTCCAGGGTGGCCGCCCCCTGGGCCGGCTCCCCGGTGGCGATGTCCCACAGCGCCCACGGGGTCAGGTTCAGCAGCGCGTCGGCGAACAGCGCCGCCACGTCCAGGTCGCCGGGGTGGGACCGGTACACCTCGCGCATGGCGGCGGCGTACCCGGCGTTCAGCGCTTCGCCCGCCGCGGGGTCCCAGTCGTCGCTGGCCGGCGCCGCCGCCGGGTAACGCGCGGCCATGGCCCGCAGCAGTGCGCTCTCCACCGGGGCCGTCGGCCGGCCCGTAGCATCGCCGAGCGCGGCCAGTGCACGGGAGATCTCCGCGGGCGCCTCGCCCTCGCCGAAGGCCTCCCACGGCTTGTTGTAGTTCGGGCCAACCGCGTAGGCCAGGCCCCAGTACGCCATCGCGCAGCCGGGGTCGGCCGCGGCGGCCCGCTCGAAGCACGCCGCCGCCTCCTCGTGGTTGAACGCGTACGCCCACACCAGCCCGCGACCGAACCACTCTTGTGCCTGCGCCGAATCGGTCGTGACCGGCCGGGTGTGCGAACCGAGATCGAAGTAGTCGGACATCAGGGATACGGTACGCGCAGGCCACGGCGGAAGCGTCCGCTGGCCCGGCCGAGGGAGAGGAGCCCTGCCATGCCCGGCGAGAGCCTGTATGTGATCACTCCCGCGGACCGGACGACGCTGCTGCAGGGGCCGCTCGGCGCGATCCTGATGCTGGGCGGTGACCGGACTGGGGGCAGCCTGTCGCTGGTGGAGCACCCGCTGCAGCCCAGGGCGCTGGGCTCGCCGGTGCATACGCACCGCCACGAGGACGAGTACTCCGTGGTGCTGGAGGGCCAGGTCGGCGCGCAGATCGGCGAGCAGACGGTCGTGGCCGGGCCGGGCACGGTGCTGGTCAAGCCGCGCGGGGTGCCGCACGCCTTCTGGAATCCGGCCGACCGGCCCGCGCGGCTGCTGGAGATCATCTCCCCGGCGGGCTTCGAGGGGTACTTCGCCGGCCTGGGCGAGATCTTCACCGGCCAGGGCCCCCCGGATGCCGGCCGTCTGGCGGAACTGCGCGACCGGTACGGCCTCGACCTGGACCTCGCCTCGGTGCCCCGGCTGGCCGCCGCGCACGGCCTGCTCGTGCCCGGGGCACCGCCGGGCACGCCATGACGGCCGGCCCGGCGGGCCCGGGCCCGGCATGGGTGGTGGCCGGGCCGCCCGGCGCCGGGAAGAGCACGGTCGCCGGGCTGCTGCTGGCGCGCCTCCGGCCGGTCCCTGCGCTGCTGGACAAGGACACGATGTACGGCTCGTTCGTGGCCGCGACCCTGGCCGCGGCCGGGCGCCCGCCGGGGGAGCGCGAGGGCCCGTGGTACGACGAGCACATCAAGGTGCACGAATACGCCGGGATGACCGCGACCGCCCGGGAGATCCGCGCGCACGGCTGCCCGGTGCTGCTGTGCGGGCCGTTCACCCAGCAGATCCACGATGCCGGCCGGTGGCGGTCCTGGGCCGAGGATCTCGGCGCCGGCACGGTGCGCCTGGTCTGGGTGCGCACGGACGCGGCGACGCTGCATCGCCGGCTCACCGCCCGTGGCAGCGGCCGGGACACGGCGAAGCTCGCGGACTTCGCGGCGTTCACGGCCAGCATGCGGCTCGGCGCGGAGCCCGCGGCGCCGCACGCCACTATCGACAACCGAGCCGACCCGCCCGTTACGCTGGAAGCCCAGGTCACCGAGCTGGCACGGAGCCTGCCCGGCGGGTGAGCCCGCCCCGGTCCGGCGCGGGTCAGGGAGCCAGCGGTGACGGGTGGCGCGGCTGGTAGATCGGGAACTCCGTGCCGTCGGGCAGCCGGATCGCGGCCAGCAGGCCCCAGCCCTGGTCGGCGACCTCCTGCGCGACCTCAACGCCCTTGGCCCGCAGCCCGGCGAGCGTCTCGTAGATGTCGTCGCACATCAGGTACAGCTCATGGCGGCCGCCGTCGGCGGGGTGCACGGCAAGCTCGGCCGGCGGCATGGCGAAGATGAGCCAGCCACCGCCCGCGTCCACGGAGGACAGCCCGAGCGTGTCCGAGAAGAACGCCCTGACCTTGTCGGCATCGGGGGAGAACACGATCGCATGCAGGCCGGTGATCATGCCCCGATGTTAGCCCCGGCCCCGGACGGCGGCTCATGGAGCAGGCACCCGCACGGGAACCAGCTTGAGTTCCTCGAGCCTGTTTCCGCGCCAGGCCGTGGGTCAGCCGGGACCTGAGGCGGCACTAGGCGCGCCCTGGTCGGCGTGCCATGCGGCGATCTGCGCGCGGGAGTTGAAGCCCAGCTTGGCCATGATGTTGGCGACATGCCGGGCGGCGGTCGCCGGGCTGATGAACAGTTCCACGGCGATGGCCTTGTTGCTGTGGCCGCTCGCCACCAGCTCGACCACCTGGCGTTCCCTCGGAGTCAGCGCGCCCGGGGGCGGCGTGGGCGCCTTGTCGGTTCCCAGTGTGGTCAGGGCCACGGTGTCCCCGCCGCCGAAGCCCTGCGGCCCCTGCGTCGGCTCCTGTGCCAGTGTGACCGCTTCGTCGCTGCTCATGGCGTGCCCCTGCGCCCAGAGCCTGTCGATGGTGTTCTGGCCCAGATGGCGGGCCGAGGCCAGATAGCGCTCGGTGCGGGCGCCCGACAGCGTGGGCAGCCCGGCCACCTCGCGCAGCGCCGCGGCCGCGGCGGTCAGCCGCACCGCCAGTTCCGGCCGGTCCTCGCGGGTAGCCAGCGCCGCGAAGGCCTCCAGCCCGCGGGCCACGCCGATACGCGAGCCGGTGGAGTGGCTCAGGCGCAGGCTCTCACTCAGATGCTGTCGCGCCAGTGCCAGCGCGCCCAGGTCCATGGCCACCCGCCCCAGACCCGCCAGGCACCTGGCGATCTCCGGGCGGGCGTCGATCTCCCGCAGGATGACCAGGGCCTCCAGGTACTGGCGGCGCGCGTCGCCGGGATCCTTGCGCACCCTGGCCAGATCGCCCAGGCCGAGCAGCGCCCGCGCAGTGCCCCATTGCTGGTCGATCCGGCGCATCACCGCGATCGAGGCCTTGGCCAGTTGCTGTGCCTCGCGCAGGTTGCCCTTCGCCCCGGCGATCGCGGCCCGGATGCCCAGCGCGTACCCCTCGTTCCAGCCGTCGCCGGACGCCTGGGCCGCCGACAGCGCCTCGTCGGCCTGCGCCGCCGCCTCGTCGATGCGCCCGGTGTGCAGGGCGATCTCGGCCAGCAGGATGAGCCCGGAGGCGGTCCAGAACGCGTCCCCGGCCTCCCGGCACAGCGCCAGCCCCTCCTCGGCCAGGGACCGGGACAGGGCCGGGTCGCTGGGCAGGGTGAGCTGTGCCCGCCCGATCAGGCCGGCGCCGCGCACCCCCGGCGACACGCCCGGCGCGTCGACGGCGAGGAAGGAGGCCAGCCATTCGCCGCCCTCGGCGAAGGTGCCACGGACGATCCAGCACGGCCGGACCGCGGTACAGATCCGCAGCCCGGTCTGCGCGTCACCGTCGGCCAGGCAGCCGCTCAGCACCAGCCACACATTGCCGATCTCCGCGTCATACTCGCGGAACACATCCACCCGCGCCGACCAGGGCGCCGCGATCCAGGCCAGCCCGATCGCCAGGTTCCGCTCGGCCACCCCGAGCGTGTAGTCGCGCAGCCGGAGCTGGAACGTTTTGGTCTCGCCGGCCTCCTCCAGGCGCCCCGCGGCGTACTCCCGGATGCTGTCCAGCAGCCGGTAGCGGGCCTGGCCGAGCACCTCGGACTCCACCACCACGAGCGACTTGTCCACCAGGGCGGCCATCAGGTCAAGCACGTCCGCGGCCGGGATGTCCTCGTCGGTGCAGACCTGCTCGGCCATGTCCAGCGACCAGCCGGCGAACACCGAAAGCCGCCGCAGCAGCACCTGCTCCTGCGGCGTGAGCAGGTCGTGGCTCCAGTCGATGGTGGCGCGCAGGGTCCTGTGCCGCGGCGGGGCGGTCCGGTTGCCCGTGGTGAGCAGCCCGAACCGGTCGGCCAGCCGCTCGGCGATCTGTTCCACCGACAGCGCGCGCACCCGCGCGGCCGCCAGTTCGATCGCCAGCGGCACGCCATCAAGCGCCCGGCACAGCGCGGCCACCGCGCCGACGTTGGCCGGGCCGATGGTGAAGCCGGGCAGGGATGCGGCCGCCCGGTCGGCGAACAGCCGGATCGCCTCGTAACCGTTCGCGTCCTCGGCTGACTCGATCGGGCCGGCGGGCGCGACCGACAGCGGCGGTACCTGCCACACCGTTTCCGCGGCGACCCGCAGCGGCTCACGGCTCGTGGTGATCAGGATCACCCCGGGCGAGGCGTCAAGCAGGCGCTGGGCTACCGCGGCGCACGCATCGATCAGGTGCTCGCAGTTGTCCAGGACCAGCAGCAGCCGGCGCGGCGACACCGCATCGGCGAGCGTGTCGAGCAGCGGCCGGCCGGGCTCCTCGCCCACGCGCAGCGCCGCCGCCACCCGGGAGATCACCAGGTCGGGCTGCCACAGGTCGCCCAGGTCGACGAAGCAGCCGCCGTCGGGGAACGACCCCGCCACGGCGAGCATCACGTGCTGGGCCAGCCTGGTCTTCCCGATGCCGCCAGGGCCGCAGAGCGTGAGCGCCCTCGTCACGCCAAGCAGCTCGGACAACTCCGTGAGCTCCCGTTCACGGCCCACGAAGCTGTTCGGTTCCTGGGGCACCTGGATCCGGATCTTGGTTACCGCCCTACCGTGTCGCCCACGTTAACCCCGCCAAGCGGCCAGCCATCTCCGGCGCCCCGCGGGGCATGTGTACACATGCCGCAGGTTGAAACCCAGAATAACCGCGGCCCGGCCCGTACGCAGGGTTACTGAGCGTACTTTGACCGGGCATCTAGCCCTGTTCAGATACATATCCACATACATAGTTCTGCCGATGCCGCAGGCCGGCCCCCGGGCCTAATCTCCTGACATCAACGGGCGACCCCCCGTCAGGGGCGGCGGCGGGAAGCCCCGGCAGCCGCAGGGGCAGGCTGCCGATGTGTCTCCGGCTGCCGGGGCTCATCGTGTAGGGGGGCGGGACGGCTTGTGGTTCGATCCGCTCGGCGATGAGCCCCGGGGGCCGGCTTTTCGTCTGTTATCCCCCGCTCGCCCCCCGCGTGCGCACGCCGCCTTCCGGGCTGCCGTACTGTAGGTGGCTACCCGTTGGCGCAATCGGTGCGGTTTGTTCGTTAGGAGATACCGGAGGCGGCTCAGGCCGCTCCGGTCGCCGCAGGCGCTGCGGGCCAAGTCGGGTAAGTCACCGGTTCCGGTAGGTTCCATCCGGAGGTCAGTTTGCGTGCCAGTAGGGGTGCCCACCGCCGGGTGCCCGGCTTCTGGGATCGGGGGACCAGTACGTGAGGGGAGCCACGCGCGCCCGGCTCCGTGCGTATTGCCTGTTGTGTGCCGCAGCCCTCGGGATAGCGCTGCTGGCCGCGTGCTCCGACCCGGCGCCCAGCGAGACGGCGGCGGGGGGCGCCCTGGGCAGCTATGTGGTGCCGTCGGGCATCCACAAGATCAAGCATGTGATCATCATCATGCAGGAGAACCGGTCCTACGACTCCTACTTCGGTACCTACCCGGGGGCGGACGGCTTCCCGATGCGCAACGGGGTGCCCACGGTCTGCGTGCCGAACCCCGCCGGTGGCTGCACCCGCCCCTACCACGACACCGCCGACGTCAACGGCGGCGGCCCGCACGGCCTGGGCAACGCGGTCGCCGACGTCAACCACGGCAAGATGAACGGCTTCATCAGGCAACGTGACGCGGCGAAGAAGTCCTGCAAGATCCCCGACGACCCGGCGTGCAACGGCGCCAGCGGCGTGCCCGACGTGATGGGCTACCACACCGCCGCGGAGCTACCGAACTACTGGGAGTACGCGAAGAACTACGTGCTGCAGGACCACATGTTCGAGCCGGTGAAGTCGTGGTCGCTGCCCGAGCACCTGTACCTGGTCTCCGGCTGGTCGGCGCGGTGCAAGAACCGCTCGCCGATGAGCTGCGTCAACGATATCGTCGGCCCCTACAAGGTGAACACGTTCGGCCAGGCGGTGCACAAGGAGCTGACCACCGGCAAGACCTCGATCGACCTGGCCTGGACCGACATCACCTGGCTGATGAACGCCAAGCACGTGAGCTGGGCCTACTACGTGCAGTCCGGGTCGCAGCCGGACTGCCCCAACGACCAGGCGGAGACGTGCGTCACGGTCCGGCAGAGCGCCGCAACGCCGGGGATCTGGAACCCGCTGCCGATGTTCGGCGACGTGCAGGCCGCCCACCAGCTGCACAACATCCAGCCGCTCGGCAACTTCCTCCAGGCCGCCGGCACGGGGAGCCTGCCGGCGGTGAGCTGGGTCGTCCCGTCCGGCCCGGACAGCGACCACCCGCCGGCCAGCGTGCACCGGGGCCAGGCCTACGTCACGGCACTGATCAACGCCATCATGAAGAGCCCCGACTGGAAGTCCAGCGCGATCTTCCTGAGCTGGGACGACTGGGGCGGCTTCTACGACCACGTGATCCCGCCCGGCGTCGACGAGAACGGGTACGGCCTGCGGGTTCCGAGCCTGGTGATCTCTCCCTACGCCAGGAAGGGCTACGTCGACCCGCAGACGCTCAGCAGCGACGCCTACCTCAAGTTCATCGAGGACGACTTCCTGGGCGGCGCGCGGCTCAACCCGAAGACCGACGGGCGCCCCGACCGGCGCCCGGACGTACGTGAGGTCCTGCCGATACTCGGCAACATGACGCGGGACTTCAACTTCAACCAGGCCCCGCGCCCGCCGTTTCTGCTGCCCACCAACCCGCCGACGGACTCACCGTCGATACCGCTCTCCTTCATCGGCAAGCCCGCCTGCTGGGGCTGTACCACGCCGCCACCGGCCGGGTTCAGCTACCGCGCGCCCGGCCCTTACCGCCCCAAGGCGCACGCGAAGACCCGCAGGAATCACTGAGGGCGCGGGGATCAGCCCCGGTAGAGTTCGGCGACCCGGAAGGCCAGGTCGAGCGACTGGCCGCGGTTCAGCCGCGGGTCGCACGCGGTCTCGTACCTGTCGGTGAGGTCGTCCTCGGTGAGGCCGTGGCTCCCGCCGAGGCACTCGGTCACGTCGTCGCCAGTGAACTCGATGTGGATCCCCCCGGGATGGGTGCCGAGCGCGTGGTGGACCTCGAAGAAGCCGATGACCTCCGCGAGAATGTCCTCCACATGCCGCGTCTTGCGCCCGCCCGGTGCCTCGACCGTGTTCCCGTGCATCGGGTCGCACACCCAGGCCACCTGGGCGCCGCTGGCCGTGACCTTTTCCACGACCGGGGGCAGGCCGGTGCGGATCGCCGACGCGCCCATCCGGGTGATGAACGTGAGCCGCCCCGGCTCGTTGTCCGGGTTGAGCCGGTCCACCAGCGCCAGCGCGTCCTGCGGGGTGATGGACGGGCCGAGCTTGACGCCGACCGGGTTGCGGACGTGGCGGAAGAACTCGACGTGCGCCGCGTCCAGCGCCCTGGTGCGCTCGCCGATCCACGGGAAGTGGGCCGAGGTGTCGTAGGGCAGCCCGGTGCGCGAGTCGATCCGGGTCCAGGCCCGCTCGTACTCCAGCAGCAGGGCCTCGTGGCTGGAGTAGAACTCGACCGTGCGGAACTCGGCCGGGTTGGTCCCGCTGGCATGCATGAACGTCAGCGCGCGGTCGATCTCGCCGGCCAGTGCCTCGTACCGCTGTCCCGCCGGGCTGGCCGCCACGAAGTCGGTGTTCCAGGTGTGCACCTGGCGCAGGTCGGCGTAGCCGCCCTGGGTGAACGCCCGGCACAGGTTGAGCGTGGCCGCCGAGTAGTGGCAGGCGCGCAGCATCCGCTGCGGGTCCGGCGTCCGCGCCGCGGCGGTGAACTCGAGCCCGTTGACCGCGTCGCCACGGTAGGCGGGCAGCGCGGTGCCATCGCGGGTCTCGGTGCCCGACGAGCGCGGCTTGGCGAACTGGCCCGCCAGCCGGCCGATCTTGACCACCGGCACGCTGGCGGCGTAGGTGAGGACGACCGCCATCTGCAGCAGCGTCCGCAGCTTCCCGCGGATCGCGTCGGCCGTGGAGCCGGCGAACGTCTCCGCGCAGTCGCCCCCCTGCAGCACGAACGCCTCGCCGCGGGCCACGGCCGCCAGCCGTTCCTTCAGGCTGTCGCACTCGCCGGCGAACACCAGCGGCGGGATCCTGGCGATCTCGCGGGTGACCGCCTCGACCGCCGCCGGGTCGGGCCAGTCGGGCTGCTGCGCCGCGGGCAGGGCACGCCAGGCGTCGAGCGCTGCCGGGTCCATGCCCCCTACCTGGACTTCCTGGCCAGCCGCACCGGATCAAGCGGCGGGGCGGCCAGCGGCGCACCGTGGTACCCGGTCACCGTGCCGAACCGCTGCCCGGTGGACCAGTCGTGCGCCGCCGCGGCGATGTCGTCCGGGGTCCGTCCTACGAAGTTCCACCACATCAGCAAGGTCTCCCCCAGCGGCTCGCCGCCGAGCAGGAACAGCCGCGCGCCCGGTGATGCGTTGATCGCCACGGACTCACGGCCCGGGGGCAGGTAGAGCAGGCTGCCGGGCCGCAGTTCGGTCCCATCGGCGGCGGCCGCGCCGAAGGCCGCGAACAGCACGTGCTCGTAGCCGGGCTCGAGCGGCACGGTGGCGGCGGCGTCCGCCGGGGCGGCCAGTTCCGCGCCCACCACGGCCGAGAACACCCGGGCCGGGCTCGTGGCGCCGGCCAGCGAGCCAACAAACACAGCGGCGTTAAGACCGCCGAGCCGCTGAACGGGCAGGTCCGCGTGGTGCTCGAAGTCCGGTGCCACCTGGCGGTGCGCGTCGGGCAGGGCCAGCCATAGCTGGACCCCGTGCAGCCACGGGTCGTGGTCCTCCGGGGACTCCTCCGAGTGCGCGATGCCGCGCCCGGCGGTCATCAGGTTGAGCTGGCCGGGCCGGATGACCTGCTCGCTGCCCAGGCTGTCCCGGTGCAGCACGTTGCCCGCGATGAGCCAGGTCACCGTCTGCAGCCCGATGTGCGGGTGCGGCGGTACCTGCATGCCGGCCGCCCCGTCGACCGACGCCGGGCCGTAGTGGTCCACGAAGCACCACGCGCCCACGCTGCGCCGCTGCCGCAGCGGCAGCAGGCGGCGCACGTCGAGGTCACCGACGTGGGCAAGGCGCGCCGCGGTGACCTCGGTGCCCGGCACGCCCGCGTCTCCCGTGGCGGCCGCGTCCGCCGCGGCTCCTGGGACTTCCAGATCTGAATCGACGGTGCTCACGGCTGCTGCTTTCGTTGGCCGTCGGCGCGGCTAGTGGCGTTCAATGATCCCCGGACCGACGATAACCCAGCGAGGGCGCACGACCGCCAGCGAGGAGGCCCGGGGTGAGCACAGCCCGCGAGATCCAGGACGAGCTGAAGGTGGCTGGCCGCCGGCTGCGCGCCGCGATTCCCCAGGTGTACGCGGGGTACGCCGCGCTGCACGGGGCGGCCATGGGCGACGGCGCGCTGCCGGCCGGGACGAAGGAACTGATCGCGCTGGCCATCTCCGCCACCAAGGAATGCGACGGCTGCGTGGCCGCTCACGCCCGGTCCGCCGCCCGGCAGGGCGTCACCGCCGCCGAGGTGGCCGAGGCCATGGGCGTGGTGATCCTGATGAACGGCGGTCCCGGCACGGTCTGGGGCCCGCGGGCCCTCGCCGCGTTCGAGGAGTTCGCCGGGCCGCAGGCCAGCGGTTCCGGGGGTCGCCCCCCGGGTTAGCAGGGCCAAGGCCCCGTGACGAAGGAACGGGGCCGCCGGCCAGCGGGGGTTCCAGGGGGTCGCCCCCCTGGGCTAACAGAGTCAGCCCACGAGAGTCTTGACCGAGGCGATCAGGTCGGTCAGCGCGGACTTGGCGTCGGCGAACAGCATGCTGGTCTTCGGGTCGAAGTACAGCTCGTTGTCGATGCCTGCGTAGCCATGGCCCATCGACCGCTTGATCACGATGATGCTCTTGGCCTGGTCCACGTCGAGGATCGGCATGCCCGAGATGGCCGTGCCCGGTCGGCGCGCGGCCGGGTTGGTCACGTCGTTGGCCCCGATGACCAGGGCCACGTCGGCCCGCGGGAATTCGGGGTTGATCTCTTCCATCTCCTTGAGCTGCGGGTATGGCACGTTCGCCTCGGCCAGCAGCACGTTCATGTGCCCCGGCATCCGGCCCGCGACCGGGTGGATGGCGTAGCTCACCTCGACACCGCGCTCCTCGAGCAGCGCGGCCAGTTCGGCGACCTGGTGCTGCGCCTGGGCGGCGGCCAGGCCGTACCCCGGCACGATGATGACCTTCTGCGCGTAGGCGAGCTGGATGGCCGCGTCGTCCGCCTGCACGGACCGCACGTCGCCGCCGGGCCCCACCGCCGCGGGGGCGCTGTCGCCGGTACCGAACCCGCCGATCATGATGTTGCTCAGCGAGCGGTTCATCGCATCGGCCATGAGCTTGGTCAGGATGCTGCCGGACGCGCCGACCAGGGCGCCGGCGATGATCAGCGCCCAGTTCCCGATGACGAACCCCGCCATCGCGACCGCGGTGCCGGTGAACGCGTTGAGCAGCGAGATCACCACCGGCATGTCGGCACCGCCGATCGGCATCACCATGGTCACGCCGAACGTCAGCGCCGCCAGGATGATGATGATCATGACGGGCACGCTCGGTGTGGCGATCATGTAGATGCCGCCGCCCACCCCGGCCACGGCCGCGCCGATGTTGACGGCGCGTGAGCCGGGGAACGTCACCGGCGCCCCGTTGATCAGGCCCTGCAGCTTCCCGGCCGCGATGATCGACCCGGAGAAGGTGACCGCGCCGATGAGCACGTCCAGGATGGTGGTGATCGTGGTCACTTCGGGCACGCCGGCGTTGGCGCCGGCCAGCCTGACGTAATCGTTGATCGCCACCAGCGCCGCCGCGCCGCCGCCCACCGCGTTGAACAGGCTGACCAGCTGGGGCATGGCGGTCATCTGCACGGTACGCGCCATGTAGAGGCCGGCGCCCGAACCGACCAGGGTGCCCGCGATCATCACGGCCCAGCCCGTGGCGGTGATCGTGCCCGCGTGCACCACCAGGGCGAGCGTGGTGGCGATCGCGAGGGCCATGCCGGCCGTGGAGACCTGGTTGCCGCGCCGCGCCGAGGCGGGGGAGTTCATCAGGTGCAGGCCGAGCACGAAGCAGACCGCCGAGGAGACATACAGGAGCTGGGTGACCCAGTCGAAGGTGTTCATGCCCGGCCGCCGGAACTCTGGCCGTTGACCGCGGCCGGGGTGTCCGGCGCGGAAACGGGAGTGCGGGTGCGGCGGAACATCTTGAGCATCCGGCCGGTGACCACGTACCCGCCGACCACGTTCATGGCGGCGAACGCGGCCGCCACGAACGCCAGGATGTAGCCCAGCGCGTTGTTCGCGGTCACCGCGATGAGCATGGCCCCCGCCAGGATGATGCCGTGGATCGAGTTCGCCGCGGACATCAGCGGGGTGTGCAGGGTCGCGGGCACCTTGCTGATCACCTCGAACCCGACGAGCAGGGCGAGCACGAAGACGGTGATGTCGGTGAGCAGCTCCGTACTCACGGCGCGGTACCTCCGGTGGGATTCTTGGCGAGCAGGGCCGCGGTGGCCGCCTGGACGACGGCTCCGTCATGCGTGATGACGACGCCGGCCTGGATCTCGTCGGATAGATCGATGGCGAGTTCGCCATCGTTGACCATGTGCAGCAGCAGCGCGCTGATGTTGCGCGCGAAGGCGTTCGACGCCGCGGTCGGCACGCTGGCGGCCAGGCCGCCCGCGCCGATCACCGTCACGCCGTTTTCCGTCACGGTTTCGGTGTCGGGGACAGAGCCCGCGACGTTGCCGCCCAGCGGCCCCGCCCCCATGTCCACGATCACCGAGCCAGCCGCCATCGCCTTGATCGCGTCCTCGGTGACCAGCAGCGGCGGGCGGCGCCCGGGCACCTGGGCGGTGGTGATGATCACGTCGTGCCGGGCGATGTGCCCGGTCAGCTCGGCCTGCTGTGCCTGCCGCTCCTCCTCGGTGAGTGCCCGGGCGTACCCGCCCTCGCCGGCCGCGGTCCCCACCGAGGTCAGCTCGATGAAGGCGGCACCCAGCGACTCGACCTCGGTCTTGGTCTGCGGGCGGACGTCATAGGCGGAGACCACCGCGCCGAGCCGCTTGGCCGTCCCGATGGCCTGCAGGCCCGCCACGCCGGTGCCGAGCACGAGCACCTTGGCCGGCCGTGCGGTGCCCGCCGCGGTGATCAGCAGCGGGAAGAACCTGCCGAACGCGGCCGCCCCCACCAGCGCTGCCTTGTAGCCGGCCACGTTCGCCTGAGAGGTCAGCGCGTCCATTCCCTGGGCCCTGGGCAGCGTGCGGGGGAGCCCGTCCAGGCTGATCGCGGTCACGCCCTTGGCGGCCAGTGCGGCGGCGAAGGCGGGGTCGACCAGGGGGTTCAGCATGCCGGCCAGGGCCTGGCCCGGCCGCAGGGCGGCGATGACCGGCTCCTCCGGCCGGCCGATGCCCACCACGATGTCCGCGTCGGCCAGCAACTCGCTGCGCGACACGATCGAGGCGCCGGCCTCGGCATAGGCGCTGTCGGCGAACCAGGCGCCGTCTCCCGCGCCGGACTGGACCAGGACGTCGAGCCCGGCCCCACGCAGCCGCGCGAGCATCTCGGGGACGAGTGCCACCCGGCGCTCGCCGGGTGTGGTCTCCTTGAGTACCCCTACCTTCATGCGCGTGACCTTATGGTTTGAGGGTTGATGGACGTGCCGGACTCCCCGGCCACGGCGGGAGGGGCACCACGAAGCCGTCCCTCATGCGGTGGCGTCCGGACAGGATGACACAGCTCCAGTATGGCTGCCCGGCTGCGTAGCCGGGCCCAGACCATCGGCAGGACTGGGCAGGACCATGGTCCCGAGGTGGGCCGGGGGACCCATCGCATCCGGCATCTGCCTAGCCGATCAGGCCCCGGGCCCGGCCGCCATCCCCCTAGGGGGTAGCCGTGGATGTGAGGCCGGTCCCCCCTGCCCGCTGGCCCCGGGACCGGGCCCGTCTCGCGGCGCGTCGCTGGCCCCGGGCAGCGTATGGCAGCGAAATCAAGCGCCGCGGCGGAGGGTGATGCTGATCTTGTCGCTGGCCGCGACCACGGCGGCGGCGTGCAGCCTGCCCGGCGACCGGGTCAGCCGCTCGATCGGGCCGGACACCGACGCCGCGGCGATCACCTTGCCTCCCTGCCCGCGCACCGGGGCCGATACCGAGGCCACCCCGGGCTCGCGCTCGGCCACGCTGGCGGCCCAGCCGCGCCGGCGGACCTGGGCCAGGGCGGTGGCGGAGAACTTCGCGCCGCGCAGCCCGCGGTGCAGCCGCTCGGGCTCCTCCCAGGCGAGCAGGATCTGCGCGGCCGATCCCGCGGTCATCGGCAGCACCGCCCCGACCGGGACCGTGTCCCGCAGCCCGCTGGCCCGCTCCGCCGCGGCCACGCAGATCCGCGCGTCGCCCTGCCGCCGGTAGAGCTGTGCGCTCTCCCCGGTCATGTCGCGCAACTGGGCCAGCACGGGCTGCGCCACAGCGAGCAGGCGGTCCTCTCCGGCCGCGGCGGCCAGCTCGGTGATCCTCGGCCCGAGCACGAACCGGCCCTGGCTGTCGCGGGTGAGCACGCGATGCCGCTCCAGGGCGACCGCGATCCGGTGCGCCGTGGGCCGCGCCAGGCCGGTGGCGGAGACGAGCTGGGCGAGGGAGGCGGGCCCGGCTTCGAGGGCGTTGAGGACGGCAACCGTCTTGTCCAGGACGCCGACTCCGCTAGCTCCGGCCCCACCACCCCGCGCTCCGCTAG
>Ga0318516_10000070_pt1 | contig 21071 bp, 17 predicted proteins | sample GRESIP176b2f20_FD_202501 | JGI IMG/M metagenome (GOLD analysis project Ga0318516, IMG submission 202501) | Tropical soil microbial communities from Luquillo Experimental Forest, Puerto Rico - GRE.SIPMG.176b2f20 | ecosystem: Environmental > Terrestrial > Soil > Tropical forest > Bulk soil... | reverse complement strand
TCACCAGCGGCGAGCGGTTGACGATTGCGCCAAACGAGAAGTCGCAGAACGCCGGCCGGTCGATGACATTGACCGGAACGCCGGCACGCCGCGCCGCCGCGGCGAATTCAGCGGCCGCTTTGTCGTCGGGACAATCCGCCACCGCGATGGCCGCGCCATCGAAATCACACACGGTCCAAACTCGCCGATGGATCACAACGCGTCCGCGCGGCGGGGCGCTTGCCAACGCCAGCACGTCATCGCTGGGTTCCGGAGCGAATATCTCGACTTCCGCGCCAGTGGCGGAAAGCAGTTCCGCTTTCCAGACGGCGGCTTGGCCGCTGCCCGCCACGATGGCGCGCTTGCCGTCCAGCGCGAAAAACGCCGGTAGCCGCGACAGGGGCGCGATCCGGGCGGTTCGAATGTGTTCAGGCGCGCGGGTCATGATGTATCGTCCAGAAATAGAATTATCTTTTTACAAATTGCAATTTGGCGGCCCATATTTGCAATATTCAACTCTCACTTCGACGCTGAAGAGAATGTTGCTTCGATATCTCCGCGCAGGTGGCATCACCTGGCCTCTTCAGGCTTCGACCAAATCTCATTCAAAAGCCGTGCCAAAGCGCCCCAAAAATTGGCGGGCGCCCGGCGGGGTTCCGCCGAGCGCCCTTATTCTCACGTCAGCCGGCCTATAAGCCGGGTTCTGGATGGCATGCGAACGAATTCGCATGCGTGACGGCCATTCCTCTGGGACGCCGGTCGCCCGGCGCCTCAAGCAACCTACCCGGACGGCGGGATCCGGACACGATCCCGAAGCCACACTTTCGCGCAAGCCTCGCGCCGTCCCTATTCGGTCTTGCTCCCGGTGGGGTTTGCCCTGCCGCCGGCGTTGCCGCCGACGCGGTGCGCTCTTACCGCACCATTTCACCCTTGCTACGGCTAACAACTGTACCGCGGCGGTATGTTTTCTGTGGCACTGTCCCTAGGTTCGCACCCGCCGGATGTTATCCGGCACCGTTTGTCCGCGGAGCCCGGACTTTCCTCTCCGGCAACCTTTCGGTTTCGCCGGAGCGGCCGCCCGACCGACTGACCCAACAGGGATGGGGACATCGCGCCTGCTCGTCAAGTATCTGGCGCGAATAGCCTTAAAAAAGATCAGGGCATGACGCGTAACATCACGCTCCGGGCTCGAGCGGCGATCGTTTTGGCGCGGCCGCGGCCGGTAAGAAGTTCCTGCAACGTGCTTCGCGTCGATGGATCGGCAATGCCGTCGACGCGCTCCTGGCGGAAATGACGCTGAAATGCGGTTACGACCTCGGCCGTCGAGGAATCGTAGTCGCCGCTGGCGCTCACGCCGTAGCCGTATTCACGCAACGTGGTCTGCAACGCGGCCACAGCGTCCCCGCGAGAGCCTGGCGCCAGGACCTGGCCAAAATTCATAATTGGCGCCGGTTTCACCCAGTGACCGACACCGGAGTCATAGAGCGTGCGCCAGGGAAACTTTTCGCCGGGATCTTGTTTGCGCGCGGGTGCAACATCGGAATGAGCCAGGACGCGCACCGGAGCAATACTGTTGCGGGTTTGGATGCTACGGCAGAGCGCGGTTACCGCGGCGATCTGGCGGGCGGGAAAATCAGGATAACCGTAATCGTGGCCGGGATTGGCGATCTCGATCCCAATTGAACACGAGTTGATATCCGTTTCCCCAGCCCATTCCGATTTGCCGGCGTGCCAGGCGCGGCGACTTTCCGGCACCATTTGAATGATCCGGCCGTCCTCGAAGATAAAATAATGGGCGGAAACATTGCTGCTCCGCGCGCGCAAGCGCACTAGTGCGGCGTCAGTGTCCGCCATGCCAGTGTAGTGCAGAAGAATCATATCCGGCTGCCGACCGTCGCTGCGCTCGCCGTGATTGGGCGACGGCATCACCTCGGCAACGACACTGGAATCTGGCACAAACGCGGGACGCGACATGGGACGACTTTAGGAGAACATCGATTGTCGACAAGGCGATTTGGGGACGGCCACACAGGAAAGATTCAAGAAAACCAAAGTGCGTTGCTTTCCGGTCACGCAAAAAGTGCGTGATCGTACCTTGTCAGTGCGACTTAGCGCGTACGCGCGAGTCTAGACAAAAGCCCTAGGTAGCGACCTTACCCGCTTCAACACTTCCTTAAGCTTACCTCTCGTTAATCGGAGGGCGTCGGGGGGTCGAGCCCTGGCCCGGCGTCCCGTTGACGACCATTGTCACCCATGATAGCCCATCTAATCCCATGGCGGCGAACGGTGTCACATCAGTTCGGTCCTGGACCGCGGATGGGTTGCAGCGTGCGCGTGTCGCGCCGGCAAGCCGGCGAGGGGCGAAATGGGCCAGTTCGTGTCCCACTACGTGCTCCGTCTCGATGCGAAAGGACGCATTTCGGTGCCGGCAGCTTTCCGAACGGTCTTGGCGCGCGATGGCTTCGAGGGGGTGTATTGCCACCCCGCGCTCGATCGGCCGGCGCTCGATGCCGGCGGCAATGCCTTGCTGGCGGAAATTCGAGCGCTGATCACCGGCTATCCGCCTTATTCCGAGCAGCGCGAGCAATTTGCGCTCTCGCTCTACGGCACCAGCGAGACGCTGAAAATCGACAGCGAAGGCCGCGTGGTGTTGACCGAGACTCTGAAGGCGCATGCCGGCATTACCGACGCAGCGACATTCGTCGGGCTCGGTCACAAATTTCGAATCTGGGAACCCAGCCGCTTTCGTGCGGAACTCGCGGAGGCCACCGAGAAGGTCCGCGCTTTCAAGCAGGAGCTGGGCGCCCGGATGGCGGCGGCAAAACCGCTCGGAGCACGGGAATGACAGCGGGCAGCGGCAGCAACGCTGTCGCTGGCGGACCGGCCCGTCACATTCCCGTGCTCGCCCGCCGCGCCGTAGATTGGCTCGCGGTCAAGCCCGGCGGCGTCTATGTGGACGCCACATTCGGCGGTGGCGGTTATACGCGCGCGATCTTGCAAACAACCGGCGCGCGCGTGATTGGCATCGACCGCGATCGTCTCGCAATTGCGCAGGGCGCTTCGCTGGTTGAAGCGGCGGCGGGCCGAGTTGAACTGGCCGAAGATCGTTTCTCAAATCTGGATTCGGTCCTGGGCGCCGCCAAGCGTGTGGACGGGATCGTGTTCGATCTTGGCGTTTCGTCCATGCAGCTGGATGAGGCGGCGCGCGGATTTTCGTTTCGGCTCGATGGACCGTTGGACATGCGGATGGGACGCGGTGGGCCAACCGCGGCCGACGTGGTCGCGCGCGCGAAAGAGCGTGATCTTGCCGCAATCATCGCCGAATTGGGGGAGGAAAAGCACGCCCGCGCGGTCGCGCGCGCGATCGTGCGAGCGCGGGACAAACAGGCGATCGATTCGACCCGCGCACTTGCCGAGATCGTCAGCGCGGTCGTGCCGGCGCGAGAGCATGCAATTCATCCAGCGACACGAACCTTTCAGGCGCTTCGCATTTTCGTCAACGACGAACTTTCCGAACTCACGCTCGGCCTTGCCGCCGCCGAAGGGGCGCTCGGATCCTCGGGCCGACTTGTCGTGGTCGCGTTTCACTCTCTCGAAGACCGTATCGTCAAAAATTTCTTGGCCGAACGCAGCCGAGCGCCAGCCGGATCCCGTCACCGGCCTGAACCGGTCGCTTCGCGCCCGACATTTCGGGTGCTCACGCGCCGGCCCGAGACGCCGGACGAATCCGAATTGGCGGCGAATCCCCGCGCGCGCTCCGCGAAACTGCGCGCCGCCGAGCGAACCGACGCGCCTGCGCGGCCGGCGGACCTCGACCATCTGTTGCCGTCCCTGCCGCGGCTTGCCGAAATTATACGAGGCGCGCTGTGATCCTGCGCGTGCTGAATTTGTTTGTGATCGGCGTCCTGGTGCTTGCGGCTGCGTATGTTTATCGCATCAAATTTGACGCCACCGTCCAGGCTGAACGCCTTGCCAAGCTCCGCGGCGAGTTGCGCCACGAGCGCGACACCATTGCGGCGCTGCGCGCGGAATGGGAGCAACTCGATAGTCCGGCGCGGATCGAAACTTTGGCAAAGCGGTTCTTGCTGCTACGGCCGATCGCTCCGACGCAATTCGATGCGCTCGATCGGCTGCCCGAGCGCCCGGCGCAGGACGTCGCAGCGAGTACGGACCCGATAGGCGACATGATCGAGAATCTCGAACAGCCGAACACGGTCGAGGCGACCGGGACCGTTGTCGCGCCGGCAAATGTCGGTCGAGCAACCGCGGTTCGTCCAACGGGCGGCATTGCAAACGGAGCGTTCCGAAATGAGCGCAGTCGCTGAACCGTTGGTCACCGCGACGGTCACTCGCGGGATTAGTCCGCCATGGCGGCAGTGGCTGATCGGCAAAATTCTTTACGGCAACGCGGTGGACCGCCGCGTTAAAGCGCGAGCGCGGATCGGCTTGGCGATCGTCGCTTTTGCCGCCGTCTACACCATCATCGCCGCGCGCCTGGTTATGTTTGCGCTTGCTTCCAACAGTCATTCCGCGCATCGCGTCGTCTCGAGCGACGCGATTGCCACCGCGCGCCCGGATATTCTCGATCGAAACGGCATAATCTTGGCAACGGACGTGCGCGTGCCGTCGCTCTATGCCGAGCCTCGCCGCCTCATCGACGTCGACGAAGCGGTCGAATTGCTCACGGCGGACCTTCCTGATCTCGATGCCGCCGAACTGCGCGAGCGGCTTTCTTCGAAGCGCGGCTTTGTATGGCTCAGGCGCGATATCACGCTGGAGCAGCAGCGCGAAATCTACCGCCAAGGCCTGCCAGGAATCGGCTTCCTCAACGAGAACAAGCGCGATTATCCCGACGGAGCGGAGATTTCGCACCTGATCGGCCACGTCAATATCGACAATCAGGGCATTGCCGGAATCGAGAAATGGCTCGACGGCCAGGGGCTGGCGGCGTTGCACATGGCGGGTTTGGCGACGGATCGCCTGCAAAACCCGATCGCGCTTGCCGTCGATCTGCGCGTTCAGCACGTGTTGCGCGATGAACTTGCCGCGGCGCGCGCGAAGTTTGGAGCCGTAGCCGCCGCCGGGCTCGTCCTAAACGTGCGCACCGGCGAAGTGCTGGCGATGGTGTCGGAGCCCGATTACGACCCGAATAATCCGCGCGAGGCGCTGGATCCATCCCGCATCAATCGGCTGACCACCGGCGTGTTTGAAATGGGATCGACATTCAAGGCGTTCACGGTCGCCATGGCGCTCGATTCCGGGAAGGCGACGCTCAAGTCGGCCTTCGACGCGCGCATGCCGTTGCATATGGGACGGTTCGACATTCATGATTTCGAGGCGCAGCACCGCGTACTCACCGTGCCTGAGATTTTCACTTACTCCTCGAACATTGGCGCAGCGCGTATGGCGCTGGCGGTCGGCATCGACGGCCACAAGGCATTTCTGAAAAAAATGGGTCAGCTCGATCGCCTGCGCACCGAGCTGCCGGAAAGCGCCGAGCCGATCGTGCCCAAGCGTTGGGTGAACCTCAACACCGCTACCATCGCCTTCGGGCATGGCCTTTCGGTCGCGCCGCTGCAAGCCGCGATGGGTATCGCCGCGCTGATGAATGGCGGCGTGCTTATTCCGCCAACCTTTCTCAAACGCTCCGAAGCCGATGCCCAAGCGCTCGGCAAGCGCGTCATCAAACCGGAAACCAGCGCCATCATGCGCTACTTGATGCGGCTGAACGTGGAAAAGGGAACCGCGGCCAAAGCCGATGTGCCAGGCTATTACATCGGCGGCAAGACCGGCACGGCGGACAAAGTTGTCAATGGCCGCTACTCCAAGGCCAAAGTGCTGACCGATTTTATGGCCGTACTGCCGGCCGATCAGCCTCGTTATTTGTTGTTGATCATGCTGGACGAGCCGCACGCGACCCCTGAAACGCATGGCTTTACCACGTCTGGATGGAACGCAGTCCCGACCGGCGGAGCGGTGGTGGCACGCATAGCGCCGCTCCTTGGCATTGCGCCGCGCTCCGGTCTACCAAGCGCCGATCAGTTGATACTGGCCTCACTGAAGGAAAGCAGGTAAGGCGATAGCCGCATCCTCAATCAAACCGCCAGAAGCTGATAGAAGCTTGACATGAAGCTTCGCGAGATTGCGCCCGCAGATGCGGAATTCGATGCGCGCCGTACCGAAGTCCCGGTCGGCGGGGTGACGGCAGACAGCCGCATTGTGAAGCGCGGCGATGTATTTGTCGCCATCGCCGGCGGCAAGGCTGACGGTATGCGCTTCATTGATCCGGCGATCGCCGCTGGTGCGGTGGCGATCGTCGCCGAGCGCGCGCCGGCAACGCCGTTGCCTGCGGGCATTGCCTTTGTGCGCGTCGCCAATGCACGGCGCGCGCTCGCTTCGATTGCAGCTAAATTTTATCCGCGGCAGCCGCCTGTGATCGCCGCCGTCACTGGCACGAGCGGCAAAACTTCGGTGGTGGCATTCACACGGCAAATCTGGGCAGCAAACGGTCACCGCGCCGCAAGCATTGGCACGATCGGAATCGTGTCGCCGCGCGGCGAAAGCTATGGCGCGCTGACCACGCCCGACCCGATCGCGCTGCATCGTTCGCTCGAAGGGCTTACAGATTGCGGCGTCACCCATCTGGCGATCGAAGCGTCATCGCACGGCCTCGACCAACACCGGCTCGACGGCCTTCGCATTGCAGCCGCGGGCTTCACCAATATCACGCGCGATCATCTCGACTATCATCCAAGTTTCGAATCGTACCTTGCTGCCAAGCTCCGCCTGTTCGGCGAATTGCTGGCGCCCGGCGCGGCTGCGATCATCAATGTCGATCACGAGCACGCGAAAGCTTTCGTCGCCGCCGCCAAAACGCGCGGCCTAATCATCATGACTGTCGGCCGCCAAGGGACCGGGATCCGGCTCCTCGACTCCGCTCGGGATGGGCTCGGCCAAAAGCTACGACTTGAATATGAGGCCAAACTCTATCGGCTGCGCTTGCCGCTGGTTGGCGAATTCCAAGCCGAGAATGCGGTGCTCGCAGCCGGGCTCGCCATCGCGACGGGCGATGGTGCAGACGCGGTATTCGCAGCGCTTGAGCACCTCGATGGCGCCAAAGGACGGCTCGAACGCGTTGGCGAAAGCCGTGGCGCGCAAATTTTTGTTGATTACGCGCATAAGCCGGACGCCCTGGCCAAGGCGCTCGATGCTTTGCGTCCGTACGCTACCGGACATCTGGTCGTTATTTTGGGCGCCGGCGGCGATCGCGACCGCGGCAAACGACCGTTGATGGGTTCCGTTGCCGCCGCCAAAGCGGACCGCGTGATCGTGACCGACGATAATCCACGCAGCGAAGATCCCGCCGCGATCCGCGCCGCCATTTTGGCGGCTGCGCCGGGCGCCATCGAGATCGGCGACCGATTCGAAGCGATCCGTCGAGGCATCGCAGAGCTGCATACAGGCGATATCTTGCTGATCGCCGGTAAGGGCCATGAAACCGGCCAAATCATCGGCGACCGGATCACGCCTTTCAGTGATCACGAAGCGGTCGCTACCGCGCTAAAGGAACTTGCCGCATGACCGCGCGCGCGCTGTGGACCGTCAATGCGATGGCGAGCGCGATGGGCGCCGAGCGCCAAAGCCAACTTCCTGAATCGGTCTCTGGCCTCTCGATCGATAGCCGCAGCATTAGCCCGGGAGATGCCTTCTTTGCAATTCGCGGCGACCACCGCGACGGCCATGAATTCGTCGCGGCCGCGTTGTCAGCCAAAGCTGCATTAGCCGTTGTTGCCGCCGGGCAGCGCGCGCAATTCCCGGCCGACGCGCCATTACTGATTGTGCGCGACGTGCTCGGCGCGCTGCGCGATCTCGCCGCCGCCGCTCGGGCGCGGATGCACGCCAATGTCATCGGTGTCACGGGTTCGGCCGGCAAAACCGGAACCAAGGAAGCGCTGCGCCTTGCACTGTCAAAGGACGGCGAAACGCATGCGTCAGTTGCTTCCTACAACAATCATTGGGGTGTGCCGCTATCGCTCGCGCGTTGTCCCGCGCGCGCCCGCTATGCTGTGTTCGAAATGGGGATGAATCATCCGGGCGAAATCGCACCGCTGTCTCGCCTGGTTCGGCCGGACGTCGCGATCATCACCACGATCGCGCCGGTGCATCTTGAGTTCCTCGGTTCGCTCGCCAACATCGCCGACGCCAAAGCTGAAATATTCGTCGGCGTGCCGACCGATGGCGCCGCCGTGATCAATCGCGATATCGCGCAGTTCGCGCAGCTCAGGGAGCGTGCGCAACAAGGCGGCATTGCGCGCGTGATTTCGTTCGGCGAACATGCGAATGCTGATGCGCGTCTGATCAAATGCGCGCTGCATGCGCGCTGCTCGACGGTCGACGCGGAAATACTCGGCGCACGTTTCAGCTATAAGATCGGCGCACCGGGACGGCATCTCGTCATCAATTCGCTTGCAGTTTTGGCGGCGGCCGAATTGGTCGGCGCCGATCTTGCGCTCGCCGCCTTGGCGCTTGCCGAACTGCAAGCGGCGCCAGGCCGTGGTGCGGCGATCGCCATCGAGCTGCCTGGCGGTTCGGTCTTGGTGCTCGACGAGAGCTACAACGCCAATCCTGCTTCGATGCAGGCGGCCTTGGCGGTGCTGGGCCGATCGCTCATCGGGCCGCAGGGCCGCCGCATTGCCGTGCTCGGCGACATGTTGGAACTCGGACCTAACGGCTTAGATTTGCATCGCAGCTTAGCCGATGCAGTGATTGCGAATGAGGTCGATCTGGTCTTCTGTTGCGGGCCGCTGATGCGCGCTTTGTGGGAGGCTCTTCCCGCCGGCCGCCGCGGCGGCTATGCAGGGGACTCCGGCGCGCTTGAGCCGCAAGTGATTGCGGCAATCAGGGCGGGTGATGCCGTGATGGTCAAGGGATCGCTCGGCTCGCGCATGGCGCCAATCGTCAAAGCGTTACAGCGCGCCTATCCGCGCCACGACACGCTGCAACAGGCTTCCGCACAGGGTTGATGGCAATGTTGTATTGGCTGGTCGATCTGTCGGACAAGCTCTCGGTGCTCAATGTCTTCCGCTACATCACTTTTCGCACCGGCGGCGCGGTCATAACCGCACTGTTGTTTGTTTTTCTGTTCGGCCAAAACATCATCGATCGGCTTCGGCTTTTGCAAGGCAAGGGCCAGCCGATCCGCGCCGACGGTCCGAAATCGCACCTTATCGCCAAGGCCGGAACGCCGACCATGGGCGGATTGATGATTCTATCTGGAATGTTGGTGTCGACGCTGCTGTGGGCAAATCCGACCAATCCTTACGTCTGGGTCGTGCTGTGGGTGACGCTCGGCTTCGGCTTGGTGGGCTTCTACGATGACTACCTGAAAGTGACGAAGCAATCCCACGACGGATTCGGCGGCCGCGGTCGGCTTGTCATCGAAGCAGTGATCGCCGGGTTCGCCTGCTTCGCGCTGGTCAAGCTCGGTCACGCGCCGTTTTCGACCTCGCTGGTGTTTCCTTTTTTCAAGGAACTGGTCATTAATCTCGGCTGGTTCTTCGTGCTGTTCGCAATGTTCATTATCGTCGGTGCCGGAAACGCGGTGAACCTCACCGACGGGCTCGACGGTCTTGCCATCGTTCCGGTGATGATCGCGTCGGCAAGCTTCGGAATGATTTCATATCTTTCCGGGAACACAGTTTTCGCCGATTATCTGCAGATTCATTATGTCGCCGGCACCGGAGAGCTGTCGGTCCTTTGTGGCGCGGTGCTCGGCGCCGGTCTCGGCTTTCTGTGGTTCAACGCGCCGCCCGCCTCTATTTTCATGGGTGATACCGGCTCGCTCGCGCTCGGCGGCATGCTCGGCGCGGTAGCGGTTGCCACCAAACATGAGATCGTGCTGGCCGTGATCGGCGGCTTGTTCGTGCTGGAGGCGGTCTCGGTCATCGTGCAAGTAGTGTCGTACAAGCTCACTGGAAGGCGCGTGTTCAAGATGGCGCCGATCCATCATCATTTCGAGCAGCTTGGTTGGACCGAGCCGCAGATCGTCATTCGTTTCTGGATCGTGGCGGTCGTGCTCGCGCTCGCCGGACTTTCGACCTTGAAGCTGAGATAGGCAGCGCTGGCGTGATTCCGATCACGACCTTTGGCGGCAAGACAATCGCGGTGTTTGGGCTCGGCGCATCGGGCTTGGCCAGCGTGAGCGCGCTGTTGGTCGGCGGCGCCGACGTGATTGCCTTTGACGACAACGCGGCGAGCGTCGCCAAAGCGAGCGCGGGCGGAATTCCCACCGCCGACCTGCGCAGCGCCGATTGGTCGAAGATTGCCGCGCTCGTGCTTGCGCCCGGTGTTCCTTTAACCCATCCGTCGCCGCATTGGGTGGTGCAGCTCGCCCGCAAGGCGGGTGTCGAGGTGATTGGCGACGTCGAACTATTCTGCCGCGAGCGCCGCCGTCACGCACCGAACGCTCCATTCGTTGCCATCACCGGCACCAACGGCAAGTCGACGACGACCGCGCTGATTGCGCATCTTGCCGCATCAGCGGGCATGGATGCGCAGCTCGGCGGCAACATTGGCACCGCCATTCTCTCCTTGGCGCCGCCGCGTGCGGATCGCGCGCATGTAATCGAGTGCTCGTCCTATCAGATCGATCTTGCGCCGTCGCTCGATCCATCGGTCGGGATCCTGATCAACCTCACCGAGGACCATCTCGATCGGCATGGCACGATGAAAAACTATGCCGCAGTAAAGGAGCGCCTGGTCGCCGGCGTGCCGAAGGAGGGCAGCGCCATTATCGGCCTCGACGACGAGTGGTGTCAGAACATTGCGGGACGGCTCGCGCAAGCCGGCAAGCATGTCGTGCCGATTTCAGTCCGGCGCAAATTGAGCCAGGGTCTGTATGTCGAGGGCGGCCGCATTATGCGGGCAGACGGCGCGAAGTCGGTGCTCATTGCCGAGCTTGGCGGCATCGGCTCTCTGCGCGGGCTGCACAATGCGCAGAACGCAGCCTGTGCAACCGCCGCCGCGCTCGCGATCGGCCTCGATCCGCCAGCCATCCAGGCGGGGCTGCGATCGTTTCCAGGACTGGCGCACCGAATGGAAGAAGTCGGCCGGCTTGGCGCCGTTCTCTTCGTCAACGATTCCAAAGCCACCAATGCCGATTCCGCGGCCCAGGCGCTAGCCTGTTTCAACGACATCTTTTGGATTGCCGGAGGACGGCCTAAGACCGGCGGTATCGAGAGTTTGCGGCCTTTTTTCCCGCGCATCCGTAAAGCTTATTTGATCGGCGAGGCGGCCGATCAATTTGCCGCCACGCTGGCGGATACGGTGGTCCACGAGACTGCCGGCACACTCGATAGGGCGCTTGCCGCCGCGGCACGGGACGCGCCCGCCGCGCCAGGGACGGAGCCCGTGGTGCTCCTTTCTCCCGCCTGTGCCTCGTTCGATCAATATCGAAATTTCGAGGTGCGGGGCGACGCCTTTCGGGCACTAGTTCAGGCGATCCCTGGACTGCAGAAGCGATGAATGAGCGCCGATCGCCCTTTCTCGATCTTAATCGCCTGGAAACCATATCCGATGCAGGACTAGAGCGTGATCCCGAAAAGTGGATACCGATTTTCGGAAGAGATTATGCTCAAACAACAGCCTAAAGCGAAATAGCGACTCAATTTAAAATCATTTCGCTTTGGGCGGGGACTTTTGCGACGGACAAGGCGTATGGCATCCCGCGCGCAACCGACTTTATTCAGCGAGTGGTGGCGAACGATCGACCGGCTGACGCTGGCGGCACTTGGGGCGCTGATGCTCGGCGGCATCGTGCTATGCCTCGCTGCAAGTCCGCCGGTCGCGACACGAATCGGGCTTGATCCGTTTCATTTCGTCAACCGTCAGGTCTTGTTTCTCATTCCTGCGGCGCTGGTGTTGATCGCGACCTCGTTCCTGTCGCCGCGCGAGATCCGCAAGGTGGCGCTCATCGTATTCGCGGTGAGCTTGGTCCTCACCGCGCTGACGCCGTATTTTGGCGCCGAGATCAAAGGCGCGCGCCGCTGGCTGATTCTTCTCGGGGTCAATGTCCAGGCATCGGAATTCCTCAAGCCTGCTTTCGTCATTCTCATTGCCTGGCTGTTCGGCGAAAGCGCGACGCGCCCGGAAATGCCGGCGAACTCAATCGCGCTGGCGCTGCTCGGTGTGGTCGTCGCGTTACTGGTGCTGCAGCCCGATTTCGGCCAGACCATGCTGATCGCGCTGGTTTGGGGCGCATTGTTCTATATCGCTGGCATGCGTTTCATCTGGGTGATCGGATTGGCCGGCGCCGCCGGCGCGGGTCTGATCACGGCCTTCTTCACCGTCCCGCACGTCGCGCAGCGCATCAACCGCTTTCTCGATCCGGCATCGGGCGACAGTTTCAACATCGATATCGCCACCGAATCGTTTATTCGCGGCGGCTGGTTCGGCCGCGGCCCGGGCGAAGGCACGATCAAGCGTATCCTTCCCGAAGGCCACACCGATTTCGTATTCGCAGTCGCCGCCGAAGAGTTCGGTGTGGTTTTGTGCCTTATCCTTGCCGCGCTGTTCGCGTTCATCGTGATCCGCACGCTGGCGAAGGCGATGGCCAACGAAGACCCATTCATCCGTTTCGCAACGGCCGGGCTCGCGATGCTTTTTGGCTTGCAGTCGGCGATCAACATGGCGGTCAATCTTCATTTGATGCCAGCAAAAGGAATGACTCTGCCCTTTATCTCCTATGGCGGTTCGTCCTTGATCTCGCTCGCTTATGGGATGGGCATGCTGGTGGCGCTCACCCGCGATCGGCCGCGCGCCCAGCTCACTGGTGGGCATGCGTTTGCTACGAGTCCGGCGTAATGGATGAAGCAAAACCGCCGGTGCTGGTCGCGGCCGGCGGGACCGGCGGTCATTTGTTCCCGGCAGCGGCGCTCGCCAGCGTACTCAGCGAACGAGGTATCGCGGTTCATCTCGCGACCGACCGTCGCGCCATACGATTTGGCGAGGCGTTCGCCGAGGAATTCATCCACGTTGTTCCCAGCGCGACAATAAGATCGCGCAACCCCGTTGCCCTGACGCGGACTGCGGCCGCGCTTGGGCTCGGCTTGTTTGCGGCCGGGAGGTTGATTGGTCGGCTGCAACCGGCGGCAGTCGTTGGCTTCGGCGGCTATCCAAGCGTTCCGCCCGTGCTCGCAGCAGCATGGCGCGGCGTGCCAAGCGTAATCCACGACGCTAATGCGGTGGTCGGGCGCGCCAACCGACTCCTGGCGCCGCGCGTCACCGCAATCGCCACGACCTTCCCTGACGTTTTCCAGGACGCACCGGATCTGGCGGCAAAGGCGACACTGACCGGCAACCCGGTGCGAGCGGCAGTGATCGCGGCCGCGGCAACGCCTTACAGTTCACCCAACGCGGTCCTGCGCCTCGCTATTTTCGGCGGCAGCCAAGGCGCGCGGATCATGGCCGATATTGTGCCGGCGGCAATCGCCCTCCTCGAGCCGGGATTGCGCGCTCGGCTGCACGTCGTACAGCAGGCGCGCGAGGAGGATCTCGCCCGGGTCCACGACGCTTACGCCGCACTCTCGGTCGCAGCAGAAGTGGCCCCGTTCTTTTCCGATTTGCCGGCCCGCTTCGCTGCGAGCCATCTGGTGGTGTCACGCTCGGGCGCTTCGACGGTCGCCGAATTGGCCGCAATCGGGCGCGCCTCGATTCTTGTTCCACTGCCGCACGCGATCGATCAGGATCAATTTGCCAATGCGGGCGTTTTGGAACGTGCCGGAGGCGCTCTGCGACTTGTGCAAGAGGCCTTCACTCCCGAGCGGCTCGCCAGTGAAATCTCAGGCCTGGCGGCAGCGCCGCAACAGCTCGCGGCTATGGCCGCCGCCGCGCGATCGTTGGGCAAGCTTGATGCCGCCACACGGCTGGCCGACCTCGTTCTCAACGTCGCGTCGATAGCAAAACGCTAATTGGTCGTCCTGGCAATGAAGGAACCCTGCGGACTTGTTCCTGCCATCGAGCTCGTTCTTTGATAGGCTTCGAACAACGGCCGCAACACCGAAACGGCAAGAGCGGAGAGGCGCATGAAATTGCCGCGCGATATCGGCCCGATGCACTTTATCGGCATCGGCGGGATCGGCATGAGCGGCATCGCCGAGGTGCTCGTGAATCTTGGTTACACCGTCCAGGGTTCCGATCAGGCCGATGGCGCCAATGTCAAACGATTGCGCGACAAAGGCGTACGTGTCGCGATTGGCCACAAGCAAGAGAATCTCGCCGGCGCCAAAGTCGTGGTCATTTCTTCGGCGATCAAGGCCGACAACCCGGAGCTCGTAGCTGCGCGTGCGCAGCGCCTGCCTGTCGTCCGCCGCGCCGAAATGCTTGCCGAACTGATGCGTTTGAAAAGCTGCATCGCCATTGCCGGCACTCACGGTAAGACGACTACGACGTCGATGGTCGCGGCGCTACTCGAATCCGGCGGCTTTGACCCGACGGTGATCAATGGCGGCATCATCAACGCTTATGGCACCAATGCGCGGCTTGGCTTCGGCGATTGGATGGTGGTCGAAGCAGACGAGTCGGACGGCAGTTTTCTGAAGCTTCCCGCCGATATCGCCATCGTCACCAATGTCGATCCAGAACATTTGGATCACTTCAAGACCTTCGATGCCGTTCAGGATGCGTTTCGCGCCTTTGTCGAGAACGTGCCGTTCTATGGCTTCTCGGTGATGTGCATCGATCATCCCATTGTGCAGAATCTGGTAGGCCGCATCGAGGATCACCGCATCGTCACCTACGGCGAGAACCCGCAAGCCGACGTGCGCCTTATCGACGTATCGCATGCCGGCGGAACGTCCCTGTTCACGGTGTTGTTCCGTGAAACTACCGGTCGCCCCGCGCACGAAATCAAGAACGTCGCGCTGCCGATGCCGGGCCGCCACAATGCTCTCAATGCCACCGCGGCGATTGCGATCGCTCGTGAGCTCGGTGTCGCAGACGACACAGTCCGCGACGCCTTTGCCAAGTTCGGCGGCGTGCGCCGGCGCTTTACCCGTACCGGCATCTGGAATGGCGTCACCATCATCGACGATTACGGCCATCATCCGGTGGAAATCGCCGCGGTGCTGCGCGCGGCGCGGGAGTCAACCAAAGGTCAGGTGCTTGCCGTCGTACAGCCGCACCGCTTCACTCGGCTCGCCGCTTTGTTCGAGCAGTTCTGCACCTGCTTCAACGACGCCGATACGGTGATTGTCGCCGATGTCTATCCGGCGGGTGAGGCGCCGATCCCCGGTATCGATCGCGATGCGCTGGTCCAGGGTTTGCGCACGCACGGCCACCGTCACGTCATCGCGCTCGACGGACCAGAGAAGCTTGCTCCGCTGGTAGCCGCCGCAATTAAGCCAGGGGATTATGTCATCTGCCTCGGCGCCGGCTCGATCACGCAATGGGCCTATGCACTGCCGGCTGAACTTTCTGCGATCGGGGCTCGTTAATGGCGTTTCCCGATCTCGTCCTTGTGCTCAAAAAGACTATGCCGGATCTGCGCGGCCGCGTGCTGGCTAATCAGCCGCTCGCCGAACTGACATGGTTTCGCGTCGGTGGACCGGCCCAGCTTCTGTTCATGCCCGAGGACGAAGCCGATCTTTCCTACTTTCTTGCGCATTTTCCGGCCGAATTCGCAGTCACAGTAATCGGCCTCGGCTCAAATCTGATTGTCCGCGACGGCGGCGTTCCCGGCGCGGTGGTGAGATTGGGACGCGGCTTCAATGGAATCGGCGTCGAAGATACGGGGATTCGCGCTGGTGCCGCCGTGCCTGATGTCAAAATCGCGCGCGCGGCACATGACGCCGGCATCGCCGGCTTGTCCTTCATGCGCGGTATTCCCGGCGCGATCGGCGGCGCGTTGCGGATGAACGGCGGCGCCTACGGACGCGAAACCAAAGATGCATTGGTCGAGGCCCGCGCGGTCGATCGCGAAGGGCGCGTGCATGTCCTTAGTAACGCCGACATGCGATATACCTACCGGCATTGCGGTGTGCCGGATGATTACATTTTCACCGAAGCTCTGCTTGCAGGCGAACGCGGCGATCCAAAACTCATTGCCGCTGAAATGGACAAAATCACCGAGGCGCGCGAGTCGACTCAGCCGGTGAAGAGTCGCACCGGCGGTTCCACATTCAAAAACCCGTCCGGCCACAAGGCCTGGCAATTAATTGATGCCGCCGGCTGTCGGGGATTAATGAATGGCAATGCGCAGGTCTCGGAAATGCATTGCAATTTTCTGATCAACCGTGGCGGCGCAACCGCTGCCGAGATCGAGGCGCTAGGCGAGCTGGTGCGGCGAAAGGTCGAGGAACTTTCAGGCGTCCGGCTTGAATGGGAAATTGAACGGATCGGCATTGCCGCATGACTGCGAACAAATGGCCGCAAGCGGGAGCCGTGCGCTGTAAAAAGTGAAAGCCCGCTTGCGTCCGCGTTTCGCGCCGAGAAAAAGACCAAAGCGAGGCCAACACGCTCAATCCACGGTCCAGCTTCTTACTCCTCTACGGCGCGCGCGCACTGCGCGGCTTTGGCGATGGCTTTGCGGTCATCGTGCTTCCGGTCTATTTGGCGAAGATCGGATTCGATGCCGCGCAGATCGGGTTCGTTGCCGGCACGGCCTTGTTTGGCACTGCCATCCTGACGCTTGCGATTGGACTCGTCGCGCCGCGCCACGATCTCCGGCATCTGTTGATCGCCGGCGCGCTCTTGATGATCGCCACCGGTGTCGCGTTCCCAGCTTTCGAGCAAATCAGCCTGATCGCCACGGTCGCATTTTTCGGCACCGTGAACCCATCGACTGGCGACATCGGCGTTTTGATTCCGATCGAGCATGCGGCACTGGCGCAAGGCGCCATCGATCGCGACCGCACGCGGGTTTTCGCGCGCTATAGTTTGATCGGCGCGCTGTCGATGGCCGCGGGCGCCTTGGCGGCGGTAATTCCAGCATTGTTGACGCGCGCAGGCCTAAGCGAGCTGAATGCGCTGCGGGCGATGTTCTATGCCTACGCGATGCTCGGCGCCGCGAGTGCGGCGATCTACTATTGTTTGCCGCGCGGCAATATCGAACGGAAATCGGTTGCGGCGCCGCTCAATGCCTCGCGCGGTGTCGTGTACAAACTCGCTGCCTTGTTCAGTGTCGACGCATTTGCCGGCGGATTCATCGTCCAGTCGCTGCTCGCGGTATGGCTGTTCAAACGATTCGACATGTCGCTCGCCGCCGCCAGCCTGTTCTTTTTCTGGTCCGGCGTGCTCAGCGCCTTTTCCTACCCGCTGGCGGCAAAGATTGCGGGACGAATTGGATTGGTGAACACAATGGTGTTCACGCATATTCCTTCGAGTATTTTTCTCATTTTCGCGGCCCTATCGCCGAGTCTGCCCGCCGCGCTCGGCTTTCTGCTGTTGCGCTCGGCGCTGTCGCAAATGGATGTGCCAACGCGAAGCTCTTATGTGATGGCCGTCGTGACCCCGCCCGAGCGGCCGGCCGCGGCAAGCGTTACGGCGGTGCCGCGAAGCCTGGCATCGTCCCTCAGTCCGGCGCTAGCCGGCCTCCTGCTCTCAGGACCATTTCTCGGCGCCCCCTTGGTCATCTGCGGGGCGCTACAAATCTTTTACGACGCCGCCTTGCTGTTCTCGTTCCGTCATATCAAGCCGCCAGAGGAGATCCGCGCTTAGCGCGGCGCCAAGGTGAAGCCAAGCTCACGCCAAGACTCGCTGCCACCAATCTGCGCGGAAGCGCTCGACCTTTCGCCATTTGTCAATTCTATTGGTATCGCTTGCGAATCAGCAGCTGAGCGCAGCCATGGCTAAGCATGTCGCGGTTTTGATGGGGGGGTGGTCGGCCGAGCGCGAGGTTTCGCTGCGCTCCGGCAAGGCTTGCGCCGAAGCGTTGATGCGGCGGGGTTACCGGGTCACCACGATCGACGTCTCGCCCGACATCGCCATCGCACTGGCCGCCGCCAAGCCCGACATTGCGCTCAATGTGCTCCACGGCCGTCCGGGCGAGGACGGCACGCTGCAGGGCCTGTTGGAGATTCTTGGCATTCCGTACAGCCATTCGGGCGTGCTGGCGTCCGCGCTCGCCATGCAGAAGAACTTCGCCAAGGCGCTGTTCAAAGCAGCCGGCGTTCCGGTCGCGGAGGATCGCCTGGCCTCGCGCTTTGAAGCTGGGAAAGCGCATGCCATGCCACCGCCCTACGTGGTGAAGCCGATTGCCGAAGGTTCGAGCGTCGGCGTCTTCATTGTCACCGAGGCGCACCCGCACCCGCCGCAGGAGCTTTACCGCGACGACTGGCCGTTCGGCGATATCGTTATGGTCGAGCGCTACATTCCCGGCAAGGAGCTGACCTGTGCGGTGCTTGGCGATCGCGCGCTCGACGTCATCGAAATCGTGCCGACGACGCGATTCTACGATTACGAAGCCAAATATGCCGCCGGCGGCTCCAAGCACCTGTTGCCGGCGCCAATTTTACCAAATGTTTACCAGGAGGTCCGAAGACTGGATTTGGCTGCCCATAACGCGCTCGGCTGCCGTGGGGTCAGCCGCGCGGACTTTCGCTACGACGATCGGGGGACGGGAAAGCTGGTCTGCCTTGAGGTCAATACCCAACCAGGCATGACCGAAACCTCGCTCGTGCCCGAACTTGCCGCCTATGCAGGCATCACGTTCGATGAGTTGGTGCAATGGATGGTGGAGGACGCCTCGACCAATCGCTGATGCGGTCGGGGCAATCAGTGGAAAAACTGATCGGCGCGCCGGTTGACGAGCCGGATTCCGCGCGCCTGCAAACCGATCAGCAATGGCCCCGCATCATCGGCATACTCGCATCCGTCGTCGCGAGCCGGCGCGTCCGCCGTTTGGCGGCGCGGTTTGCCCAGATTCCTCCCGGGACGGGCGTTGCCGGATCGATCCTGTTGGTTGGAGCCTCCTTGGCCTACGGCGCTGTCGCCGGCGACCACGTCGCCGCCGCCACCGATTGGCTAAAAAATGCGCGCGACACCGCCGCTAATTCACTCGGCTTTGCCGTTATCGCGGTTTCGGTGAGCGGCGATAACCAAATCAGCCGGGAGCAAGCGCTCGCTATCGCCGGTGTGACCGGCCGGACGTCGTTGCTGTTCTTTAACGCTGAGACGGCGCGCGCGCGGTTAATGGCCAATCCATGGATTGCCGACGCCGCGGTGCTCAAGCTCTACCCGAATCGCCTGCTGATCACGATTACCGAGCGCCGCGCCTTTGCGCTTTGGCAAAGAAATGGCCGCGTCAACCTCATCGCCGATGACGGTACGGTGCTCCAGCCCTTCGTCGAAGATCGCTACCGGGGGTTGCCGCTCGTGGTCGGTAGTGGCGCCGAACGGCAAGCCAAAGATTTCATCGGCTTGATCGATCGCTATCCGGAAATTCGCTCTGCGATCCGCGCCTCTGTGCTGGTGGCGGAACGGCGCTGGAATTTGCGGCTGACGAACGGCATCGATGTCCGCTTGCCCGAAGGCGATCCGCAAGCCGCGCTCGATCGTTTGGTCAAACTCGATCGCGAGAAAAAGCTTTTGTCCCGCGACATCACCAGCATCGATCTGCGCCTGCCGGACCGCGTGACGGTGCGTCTCTCCGATGCCGCGCTGCAGACGCGTGACGAAGCGCTCAAGGCCAATGCCAAAAAGAAAAAAGGCGGCGACGCATGAACGGCCTTGGCCATGGCGTAACGCCGAAGATGAAGCCGATTTCGCCGCGCCGAAGCGTTGTCGTCGCTGCGCTCGACGTCGGATCCAGCAAAATCGTTTGCTTGATCGCCCGGCTTCGCCCGCATGGTCCGCAACAGGTGCTGACCCGGCGCAGTCATTCGGTCGAGGTGATCGGGTTCGGCCACACGCTGGCGCGAGGGACTAAAGCTGGCACCGTCGTTAATCTGATGCAGGCCGAGGATGCGATCCGACGCGCCGTGGATGCCGCTGAACGAATGGCTTCGGTCGAGATCGAGTCGGTGGTGTTGTCGATATCATCCGGACGGCCGGCGAGCGAACTATTCGCCGCCGAAGTGAAGATCCTGGGCTCCGTCGTGTCGGAGAACGATATTGCCCGCGTCTTGGCCGCGGGCAGCCGGCATTCGTTGCGCGATGGCCGGGCCATCCTGCATTCGCTTCCGGTCGGCTATTCGATCGACGGCGTCAACGGCATACGCGACCCGCGCGGCATGCTCGGCACGCGGTTCGGAGTCGATATGCACGTGGCGAGCACTGACATCGCCGCTGTCCGCAACTTGATGCTCGCTGTCGAGCGCTGCCATCTCGACGTGGAGGCCATGGCGGCCGCGCCGTACGTTGCCGGCCTTGCCGTACTTGCCGACGATGAGGCCGATTTGGGCTCGGCCGTCGTCGACTTGGGCGCCGGCACCACGACGATCGCGGCATTTCAGGCCGGACGGCTCGTTCACGTCGACGGTTTCGCGCTGGGCGGCCATCACGTCACCATGGACCTGGCGCGGGGGCTGAATGCCGCCGTTGCCGATGCCGAGCGAATCAAAACGCTTTATGGCACTGTGCTTAGCGGAGGATCGGACGAACGTGACATGATCACGGTTCCGCCGCTAAATGAGCATGAGCGCGAACAGGCGCAATTCGTATCGCGCGCAACGCTGGTGAGCATTATCAGGCCGCGCGTCGAGGAAATCCTCGAAATGGTGCGCGATCGCCTTGCCGCGTGTCCATTTGCGACCGACCGCCGGGGTCATGTGGTTCTTACCGGCGGCGCCAGTCAGCTCAACGGCCTGCCGGAACTCGCGGCACGGATCATTGGGCGCCCAGTCAGACTTGGACGGCCGCTCGGCATCGCGGGCGCGCCCGAGGCGGCCAAAAGTTCGGCCTTCGCTGTGGCGGCCGGCCTGCTCGTCTACCCCCAAGCGGCGCACCTCGAACATTTCGAAGCGCGGCGTAAGCGGCAACTCATGACCGGAACGGGCGGGTATTTCGCCCGCGTCGGACGATGGCTTCGCGAGAGTTTCTGATGGCCCTCAGAAGCGAAGCTCGAAAATCTCAGCGACCGGTGGCGGACCGGATGGGCC
>Ga0318516_10000066_pt1 | contig 21454 bp, 22 predicted proteins | sample GRESIP176b2f20_FD_202501 | JGI IMG/M metagenome (GOLD analysis project Ga0318516, IMG submission 202501) | Tropical soil microbial communities from Luquillo Experimental Forest, Puerto Rico - GRE.SIPMG.176b2f20 | ecosystem: Environmental > Terrestrial > Soil > Tropical forest > Bulk soil... | reverse complement strand
AGCTGGGCATCGGCCAGCGAGAACCCGGCCAGGCCCCGGGATTCCCCGGTGACAGCGGCCGGCCTGGGGTGGAACTCGCGCACCGCCGCGAGCGCGTCCTCCTCGCCCGCGCGGACCCGGCGCTGCAGGGCCCGGGCCTGGTTCTTCAGGTGCTCCAGGCTCGGGTCGGGTGGAAGATCACGTGCCGGCACGATGGCCTCCTTTCCGCTGCCTGGCGTCCGCATGCCGAGGCCGGGAAGGAGGCTGATCGTAGGGTAGTACCGCGAGGGCGGGTGGGCTGTGCCCTTCCCGCGGACCGGCGGCGCCCCGCGCGCCGCAGCCACTGTATGCCCCGGGTCCGCCGCCGGGCCACCGGATATCGACGCGTTGAGTAAACGGGCGGCCGTTCAGCGTGATGATCAGCCTTTCGGCCTGGCCTGGCGTGCAGGAAACACAGCGCTAGCTCCTCGGCCGAGTCCACCGGGCCGATCGCACAGGCATGGCCGTCACGTCAGCAAATGCAGCCCGCCCGCGGCAGCGACCCCCGCGTCCGGGCGGTGGACCGCGCCGCAGATGCGCCGGCGAACCGGAAGGGCCCGCCGTCCCGGGGAGCCGGGCAGGTTTGCCGCAGGCCGCCGGGCGTATCCTGTCCGCATGCGCCTTGCTTGAACCTGCTGACGTTGCGCCGATCGTCGTGTCCTGAGTGCGACGGTGCGCGGCCGGGCTCCTCCGGCCGGGACGGTCATCCCGAAACCGTCCCGGTAACCGCAGTCAGGAGGAACTCATGCTCACCACCGCCCAGGCCGACCACTTCACCACGTTCGGCTTCGCCGTGCTCCGCGGCTTTCTCGCCGACCGCGCCGCCGCGCTGCGCGCGGAAGCCGACGCGGCCATCCGCGACGCCTACGCGGCGACCTACGACGAGCGGGTCATCGACGGGATCAGCGGCCACTACCTGCCGATGGCCGCCCCGCTCACCCCGGTCAGCGCGTCGCTGGTCTGCGACGACCCGCGTTTCATCGACGCCGCGGAGCGCCTGCTCGGCGGCCCGGTCGTCCCCGAGTGCCCCGAAGGCGTGCTGTACTTCGCCGAGGCCAGCTGGCACACCGACGACGGCATCGGCGTGCGCGGCGTCAAGTTCGCTGTCTACTTCGACGAACTCACCGCCGGTAACGGGGCGCTGCGGCTGGTGCCGGGCTCGCACCAGCCGGAGCAGAACGCGCGGCTGGCCGCCTACAGCAACCGTCAGCTGCCCGTCCGCACCGACGCCGAGGCCGCCGCCTACCAGGCGAGCATCCCCGGATACGTGGCCGCCACCTCCCCGGGTGATGTGATCGCCTTCGACCTGCACACCTGGCACGCCAGCTCCGGGGGCCGGGACCGGCTGGCCTGGACCGCGGTCTACCAGCGCTGCCCGCGAACCAGCGACGAACGCGACCGGACGCTGCGGTCCGTCCACGACAGCTTCGAGCAGGCGTTCCGCGGCTTCGACCGCGACCGCTACCCCCCTCTGGCGGGACTGGCTCGACGGCGCCGCCGGCCACCCCCGCCGGGCACCAGTGATCGAGCGGATGCGGCAAGCCGGGGTCCTGGACCTGCCCGGTGCGCGGGACGGCTGGTGACCAGCCCGCACCGGCCCGCCGGGGATGTCCCGGCGGGCCGGTCACCCGCGCATGCGTTCTGCGACGACGAGGAGACCAGGCGGCTGCTGCGCTCCCGGCCGCCCAGACAGGCGCTGGCCTGGGCCGTCGGCCGGCTCGGCGGCCCGGTGGTCTCGGTCCGGGCGCTGCGCGGCGGGATGTCCTCGGCCGTGCACCTGCTCACCGCTCGCGACAGCGGCGGGCAGCGCCGCCAGGCGGTGCTGCGCCGCTACGTCCGGCCGGAAACCAGCGACCGGGGAATCCGGCATCGCGGGCCGCGAGGCACATGCGCTCCGCGCGGCCGGAGCCGTCAGCGTGCCCACCCCCGCGCTGCTCGCTGTCGACCCCACCGGAGCCGGCGCCGGAGTGCCCGCCGTGCTCATGTCCAGGCTGCCCGGCCGGGTCGACTGGCGGCCAGCGGACATGGAGTGCTGGCTGCGGCGGCTGGCCGGGCTCCTGCCGGCCATCCACGCCGCGCCGCTGCCGCCCGCCGGCATGCTCCGGCCCTTCGCCCGGGATCCGCAGGCCAGCTACCGGCCGCCCGCCTGGGCCCGGTACCCGCGCGTGTGGGAGCGGGCCGTCCAGATCAGCCACGCGCCCCCGCCCCGCCTCCCGGCGGTGCTGCTGCACCGCGACTTCCACCCCGGCAACGTGCTATGGCGACGAGGCGTCGCGTCCGGGGTGGTCGACTGGCAGGCCGCCTGCACCGGCCCGGCGGTGGCCGACGTGGCGTATTGCCGGGTGAACCTGCTGACCTTCGGCAGCAGTGCCGCCCAGCGGTTCACCGCCTGGTGGCAGAGCGCAGCCGGTGACACCTATCACCCGTGGGCCGACGTCGCCACGATCATCGGCTTCCTCGACGACCTGCACGACGGCTGGGGTTCCGAGCGGACCTGGTCGAGGACATGCTCGCCCGCGCCGTCGCCGAACTCGGCGGGACCGGCGGGACCTGGGGATCAGGACATGCGGTCAAGTTCGGACCGCAGCCGGACGGGATCGACGTGATGTGCCTGCAGCAGGGCGCTAGCCGGATTGACCGGTCCGAGAGTCCAGCCGAGCTGGGCCAGGTGCTTGCGCCCGCGCCGCCCTAGCTGAGCGCCATAGGGGTCCTCCAGGTCCCGCAGCACGCCGCGGAGCAGGTGCTCGGGCGTCACCGCGGCCGCCTCCCGGCTCTGGGCGTAGCAGCTGGCCAGGTACATGGCGCGCTTGGCGAACAACGGCGGGCCGCACAGCGGGGTGCGGCGCCGGCCGCCGCCGCGCCACCACGGCCGCCGACTGGCCCGCCAGACCGCGGCCCCAACCGCATCGGCGCCGAACGCGGTGACTAGCCGCTGGCGCACCGCCTCCACATCGACCCCCACAGCCCGCAGCGCGCCGGCGTCATCGGCGCGCGAGCGCGGCATCAGCCCGGCCGCAGACAGCCGCCGCAGCTCGGCGCGGGCGCTGGCCAGGTCCACGCCGTGTCCCTGCAGCAGCGACGACGCGTGGCTGGCCTGCGCCCGCAGCAGGCCCAGGAGCACATGCTCATCCCCGACGTACCCGTGGCCGAGCTGCCCGGACTCGGCCAGGGCCAGCCTCATCACCTCGCGTGCCTCCGGAGACAGCCGGTCCCACATGCCGCTCACCGCCCCCGCAAGCGCAGCGCGTGCTTGTAATGAACGGCTTGCTTGGTAACCCCCAGCCGCCGGGCGATATCCCGCCAGGACCAGCCCTGCGCCCGGGCGTTACCGACCTGCAGCTCCTCCAGCACCTCGACCAGCCCGCGCAGCGCCACCACGGCCGCCAGCCCGGCCTCGGGATCAGGACCTGCGGCAGCCTCGGCCAACCGCCTCGCCTCCCCCAGCTCGGCACCCATACCGTCAAACTAGCTTGACGGCATGGCGGGCGTCAAGAAGATTTGACGGCAAGGGCAGGGCCCGAGGCGGGGTGGCCGCGATCATCCACTTCAGGTTGGCGATGGTGACGACGTGCTGCGTCATGCCGAGAACCGTCGTTGCCTTCCGCGGGCCAATGGTGATGCGTTCCAGCACGCGGAAGGTGGTGGCGCCGGCGGCCAGGCAGGCGGCGGCGGTGACGGCGGCCCAGACCAGGCCGCCGGTTCCCCACGGCCCGGTGACGACGCGGTGGCCGGGCATCACCCCGTGCTGGCTGCCCGGGACGAACGCGACCATGAGCAGCGATATCCGGCCCGCTGTTCAGGGTCCAGCTCCAGGTGCCCGGCGGCGATCTGGCGCCCGGCGCCGGGTGTCGGCCCGGCGCGGATGTCAGCGGCCTGCCCGGCTGGGTGGTCCTTCGAGACCACGGTCTCCGGCGGGGCAGCACGCTGGGCTTCGCCGGGCCTGCCCTCGACGCGGCTCGGCCGGCCAGGCACCATTAGGGAACGTCGGATACCCGGTGCCTGCGGTCAGCGGGCGGCGGGCCGGCCGGTGATCAGTGGTCGAGGTTCAGCAGGGCTGACATTCTGTCCCGCCACTCGCGGATGACGCTCAGGTCCCACGCCTCCCGGACGGGGAAGACACGGCCGCCGGGGAAATTAGCCAGCCATCCTTGCGCCGCCTCGGCGGAGGAGTAGAAGGGGCACTGCGCGCAGATGCTGGCGTCGACCTCCCAGATGGTCATCTCGTCGGCCCGGTCAAGCACCTGCACCGGAGGCATCGCCACGACGGCGTCGGCGGGCTCGACTTGCTCAACCCGGCTGGGGGTGAACATGAGCCGGATGGGTGTTCCGGTCGCCGGGCAGGTTTCCTCCACCTGAAGGGATGGGCGGACCAGCGGCGCGTAGAGGATGACGTCGGGCGCGCAACCGGTCATGCCGAGCCGGCGGTCACCGATCTGGACCTGACGCCGGGGAGCCGATGGTGCGCGCTCGGGGTTGAAGGTGATGAGTCCGTCCTCAACCCGGGTGTACCCGTCCTCGACCGGCTTTCCGGTCGTGCAGTGTCCCTGCGCCAGCGCCTCGGCCTCGCGCACGGGCCGGCCCAGGACCTCGGCCAGGCGCGTGCTCTGAACCGGGTGCTCGCCGAAGTTGGTCAGCCCGATCACCGCGAACCCCGTCACAGGCAGCCGCTCGTGCAACTGTTTGCTCCATCCGGCCAGGAAGTCGGCGAGGCCTGCGTAGTTGCCGTGCCCGGTGCTGGGCATGTTGTGAGTCCTTTCGTGATCTGTCAGTAGGCGGCCAGGGTGCCGCGTGCCTTGGTGATGCGTTCCAGCACCCAGAACACGGCGAGGCCCGCAGCCAGGTAGGCGGCGGCGGTGACGGCGACCCAGACCAGGCCGCCGGTTCCCCACGCCCCGGTGACGCCACGGTGGCCGAGCATCACCCCGTACAGGCTGGCCACGTCGGCGGTGACTGGGAACACACGGCTGATCCCGGTGAACCAGCCCGGCAGGTCGACTTTGGCGTCCAGGAGCAGGTTCAGCACCGGGCACCGCGCCTCGGTCTCGTCGATGGCGGCGGCGAGCTTCTCGAGGGGCTCGGCGGTAGACACGACGGCGCGCACCCGCACCGTCTGGAAGTGCGGGCGCACCGACCGGTTGCCCTGCCGGCCCCGGATGTCGATGGTGAAGGCGGCCTCGAAGTCCAGCGCGCTGTATGCCAGTCCCAGCTCGGTGGCGGTGCGGCGGAACGTCACCGCCTCGCAGCCGCACAACGCTCCCAGCACGGCCTGCAGCGGCGTCGGTCCTTCGCCGCTGCCGCCGTGCGGCACCGGCTCGTCGAGGATGAGACGGCCTGCCTCGCCGAAGTCCACGACCGTTCGCATGGTGGCTTCGTTATGCGCGGTCAGTGCCTTGCGGCGCAGGGGACCCGTGTCCGTGCTCACATCGCCATTCGCCATCGACCACCTCCACGCGAACGATCACGGTCTGCTCCACGGACAGGATTGCAGGCACCATCTCTAGCGCGGACATCCAAGCCCACAAGCGGCCATCTCGCGGTACTGACTGTCATATCCCTGACAATGCCCAGTTGCTGGCCCTCCCGGGACGCCAGGGCTGCGCGGACCGCGATGAGTCAGGAAAGAATCTGCCTGGCCAGGGCGCTCAGGCCGGGTGCCTGCAGGTCGGGGGCGGCGAAATAGCCGGGGTAAGGCGCTGGCTGCCTGGTTATCCACCCGGTGCGCATGCCCGCCTGGTGTGCGCCGTGGATGTCCCAGGGGTGCACGGCCACCAGCAGCATCTGATCGATCGGGACCGAGCATGCCTGGGCGGCGTGGGCGTAGGCGGCGGGCGCGGGTTTCCAGGCGTCAGCGTCCTCGACCGACAGCAGGTGCTCGAATTCGCCGCGGATGCCCGCCTTGGCCAGCAGCCGGCCGGCGACATCGGCGGATCCGTTGCTAAGGGTCCCAGACGCAGGCCGCCCTCGCGCAGCAGGCGCACCCCGTCGGGCACGTCCGGGTGGACGCTGAGGTCACTGAAGCCAGCGAGGATATAGTCGGCCGCCTCCGGGGCCGGACGGTTCAGGCTGGCTCCGGCCAGCACGGCATCCAGCGCACCGCGGGCGAGCCGGGCGAATGCTTCCTTGCCGCCGGCGGCCGTCAGCGCGAACCCGTCCCGCAGCACAGCGGCGAACCAGGCCGTGGCCAGCAACCCGGATGCACCGACCTCGGTGAAGCGGCTGGCCATCGGCGCCATGTCGGAGAGGGTTTCATTGACGTCGAACACGATGACGCTCGGACGAGGCTCCACATCATCTCTAGCAGGCGGCCGGGCCGGTGAGCGAACGAGGGAGGCTCGCGGGATGCCGCTACCCGGCAGGCTATGCTCGCAACCCCGGTCAGCGGGCAGGCCCGTCCCGCAGTCCGTGGCTAGAAGCCCTGGCGGGGCAACGGGCGCGTGCAGCCCGCTGCACTGGCAAGGCCGATACTGTCACCTCGCTGACAGACGGCGCAGAAGGATGATGGCCTGCGCGGTGCACTGCCGCGCCGCAGCCTCGGGCACTTGCGGCCGAGCCGCTTGCCGGTGCCCTCCTCCCGGCAGCTGGCGGACGCTGCCGTCGTCGGTCCAGTTGGAGCCGCTACGGGGCTGCCCAGCGCATTCCTTCCCTTGTGACTTCAGTCGACGGGTGTCGGCAGCGCCTCACGTTCCCAGCCATTGAAGATGCGGGCAAGCGCTTGGCCGAACATGAGGCGCATGAACAGTACGAACAGCCCGCCGCGGATGGTTGGCGTTGCCTGCAGGGCGAAGCGCATGGTGATGGTGCTGCCTTGCGGGTGGGGGTCGACTTGCCATAGCCCGCGCATCACCGTGATGGGGTAGGGGTAGGCGGAGGTGTCGACTTCTACAGCGAAGCGGCGACCTTCGTCCCAGAGGGTGCAGGTTTCTTGCCAGTGCTGTCCGTTGGTGCTGGTGCAGCGACGGCGCAGAGTCTCACCGGGCTGGCTGCTGACCTCGACCTTGGACAGGTTCGGCGCCAGCCGACCGTAGAGCTGGTGGTCGGTCAGCAGTGGCCAGATCCGGTGCGGTGGTACGGGAATGTGGCGGCTGGCCTCGATGATGTCGAGGTCCGCCAGCGGGTCGTTGGGGCGGGTCGCGGCCAGCCCGGCGGTTTGCCATCCTGCGAGTACGGCGACGGTCGCGGCAACCACGCCCGCCGCGATTGCCACCGCGGCGGGCAGGCGGACCTCGGCGACCAAGATGATGCTTGCCGCGACCCACAGTATGTCGGCGACGATGACTGGGATCGCCTTGCGGCGCAGTTGATTCACGGGGACTGCGGCGATCCCGGCCACGACGAGCCCGAACCCGGCGACTGCCAGACCCACCGGCAGCAAAGGCAGGTACCACCAGCCGCCGAAGGCGAGCACCAGCCCGCTCAGCAAGGAGAACGCCGCATTGGTGCGCAGCGCGGCGCGCAGGAACCGGCTCGTGGGCCGGACGCCCACGGCAGCGATGGGATCGCGTCGCTTGCGCGGCGAAGGCTCGCCATGCTCCGCATAGTGTTTCAGATCCTCGAGCAGGTACTGGCCATCGCGGGCCACCCTGGCCAGCAGCAAGCGCCTGGCCAGGGCGCCGAGCACGCCACGAACCTCCAGTTCGCCAGCGTAGGTGACCTGGGCCTGCCCGTCACTGAGTGGCTTGACCTCCCAGGTGTTGCGGGCCAAGGTGACGAACGCCGGCATGCCCGCCGTGGCCTGATAGGTCAGCGTTCTTGCGTCCTCGTCGTAAGCCACGATCGTCTCCGTGACCTGAGGAACCGCTCGCATACCGGTGTCGCACACCCGTCCCGCCACGGGCGCCTCCACCAGGACATAGCTGTGTGTCACGGTGGCGGGCGCCGTGATCGTGGTCGAGCCGGGTATGGCGGTGGCCCATTCGCCGATGCGGCCGAACTGGTGCGCAATGACGTCCCACACCTGGTCGGCCGACGCGTCGATCGTGATGGTGCTGGTCAGGGGTTGCATGAGCCAAAGGTGGCATGGCCCAGGAAGGCTGGTCGATTCCTCATGAGGGAATCGGATCGCCTCCAGGCGGGCTGCAATAATCCCGATCATGGGGATTGGGGGTAGTCCGTTCGGAGCGCGCCTGCGCCAGTGGCGAACGGCGCGAGGTGTCAGCCAGCTTGCTCTGGCCGGCAAGATCGGATCCACCTCCCGCCATGTCTCGTTCCTCGAGACCGGCCGGTCGCGGCCGAGCACGGCAATGGTGCTGCGATTGGGCGAGGCGCTCGACCTGCCCCTGCGCGAACGCAACGAGATGCTGCACGCGGCGGGTCTGGCAGCCGAGTTCCCCGAGGCCAGCCTGAGCAGCCTCGACCTGGCTCCGTTCCGCGCAGCGATAGAAAGCCTCCTGACCGCGCACCTGCCCTACCCGGCGATGGTGCTCGACCGCCACTGGAACGTGCTCATGGCCAACCCGGCATGTGACCGGCTCTACGGCGGCGAGCTGGCCGGATCCAACATCGTGCGGCGATTTCTGGCCGACCCCCGGGCGCGGGACATGGTAATCAACTGGCCGGAGATTGCCTCAGCAGCGCTGGGCCGGCTGCAACGCGAATGCGAGCGGACGCCCTTCGACCAGACACTCGCCGAACTCTTGCGGGAAGCGCGGGCCGCGCTGGGCGACTTGCCCGACCGACCGCACCAGGCGGCCGACTTCGTGTTGTGCCCCTGGTATCGCGTGGGCGACCGCATTGTCAAGATCGTAGGCGTGGCCGCGCATTTCGACGCCACCACCGAGGTGACTCTCAACGAGCTGCGCATCGAGTTGAGCTATCCGCTCGACCAGGCCAGCGACGAGTTCTTCCGGTCCACGATCGCCTGAGCGGAAGTGTCCCCCGTCACGCTTCGGTTGACTTTGCCGTACGGGCAATCGCCTACCGTCGCCTCGTTGCCGCCACCAAGCGGGCGGGGGCCCGGTCCCGATCCAGTACCTGCTGTTCACCGTACGGCGCCGGACTCCGGTTACCGAGGCACTGCTGTCAGCGCGGATGCCCGAAAGTCCGCGAGAGACAGTTCTGATTGGCTCGGGAGGGCTTTACTCGGCGGGCCAGCCGCTGCAGATGGCCAGCTGCTCCATCATCAGCTGCACGACTGCGCTTGGCGTCCTCGAGTTCGCCGTGAGACGACCAGACGTGCCCGTCTTCTTGCACTACATCGACCGCCAGCGGCAGCGCCACCCCAGCAGCCCGTCAGCTGGGCAGTAGCTGGGCGGTCGATGCACCGCTCGTCGGAGCGGGTCCCACATCCACCCATTCGGCGCCTGCCTGGCGGGGCTGGGCACCATGACCGCGTGATCCGGGGCCGGGCTGCTCACTCAGCTATTCGAGCGCAGCGCGGGGCCGGCTCAGGTTGATCTACGAGCTCGCCCGGGGCCGCGGAAAGCCCGCTGAGTGAGCCAGTGGAACGTGCGTCAGTCACTCCGCCAGCCGGCTCGTGCAGTAGACAATCGGCCGCGCGACTCTTATTATGAGAGCATATTCCTGTTATGAGATTACCTGGAGGTGGCAGTGTCCAACGCCGACATCTTCCGTACCTATCTCGAGCGTTTCACCAGCGGCGACGTCGACGGCGCCGCCGAGCTCCTCGCCGAGGAGTTCGCCTTCGACGGGCCCATCCTGCAGGCCAAGGGCAAGGCCGAGTTCCTCGCGGGATCGGCCGCAGCTGCGTCGATGGCGCGCGGCTGCACCATCCGTCACCAGTGGGCCGACGGTGATGACGTGTGCTCGGTCTATGACTTCAAGGTCGAGACCCCTGCAGGGGCGGGCGCCATCCCGATGGCCGAGTGGTCGGTGATCCGCGGCGGGAAGCTGGTGTCGTCACGCCTGCTGTTTGACACGGCGACGATGGCCGCGCTGATGCCGCAGGGCTAGGCCGCACCATGCCCGCTAACGCCTGGGCCGGGTACGGCCGCTTCTGCCCGCTGGCCAGAGCGCTTGACGTGGTGGGAGAGCGGTGGACGCTGGTCATCGTGCAAGAACTGCTGAAGAGGCCGAGCCGCTACGGAGACCTCGCCAGCCGCCTGCCCGGCATCGGCACGAGCGTGCTCGCGGACCGGCTGCGCAAGCTCGAAGCCGCCCGGGTCGTCGAGCGCGTGCCCGGCCCGGTCGGTGAGGGCGTGGCCTACGCCCTCACCGACCGGGGCAGGGGGCTGAACGACGCGCTGGAGGCACTGCGCCGCTGGGGAGTCACCTACCTCACCGACCCGACCGCCGACGGCGCGATGAATCACGAGTTCGACCTGCACTACGTCGAGGGCATCGACGCCCTGCACGACGCCGAGCTCGGGCTCGTCGTCGACGGCACGCCCACGACGCTGCGGTTCTCCCGCGGCCATCTCGATCAGGCCGCGGGAGCGCCAGCCGATCCCATCCTGACCGTGCGCACCTCCAGCGCGTTCATGGACCGCTGGGCCGCCGGCACGGCCAGCTGGGACGACGGCCGCCGCAGCGGCGAGGTCACCCTTGACGGCCCGGACCGCCACTGGGACACCTGGCTGGCAGCGACCGGCTACCTGCTCGCCTACCACCCGGAGCCCGGACATGCGTGAACACACCGCACCCCAGGTGCAGCCCGTCTACCAGCGCTTGCGCGCCTGGCGGGCGGGGCAGCTCCTGCTCGACACCCGCCGCGCTCACCTGTACTTCCCCGACGACCGGCACCCCCTCTGGGCGGTGCCCGCCGACGACCTGCGCCTGCCGGCGCCCGGCGCGTTCACCCATGGCGGGCTCGTGGTGCTGTCTCCTGAGGACGCCGACACCTGGGTCGAAGAAGACCGCCAGACATACGGCATGCCCCGCAACCCCTATCACCGTGTTGACGCCCTCCCCTCCTCGCGCCACGTCCAGATCCTCGCTGGCCAGGCCGTCGTGGCCGAGACCAGTCGGCCCGTGCTGCTCATCGAGACCGGCGTCGCGCCGCGCTGGTACATCCCGCCCGGGGACGTCGCCTGGGCGCGGCTCGAGCCCGTCCCGGCCCGCACCGCCTGCCAGTACAAGGGCGAGGCCAGCTACTTCCGGGTGCGGGACAGCGACGCCGAGCTGTGGACTTACCGCCATCCTGACCCCGAGGCCGCCGCCATCGCGGGCCATGCCGCCGCCGCGGGACAGCCCGGCGTGCAGATCATCGTTGACGGGACCCCGGAGGGACAGCCATGAGCAGTGCCGACGCCAGCGCCCGCGAGGCCTTGTTCCGGGAGCTCGCGCAGCAGCTCCTCGCCGAGCCCGCCGTCACCCAGGGCACCATGATGGGGTACCCCTGCCTGCGCGCGAACGGGGCTTTCTTCGCCTGCGTCGAGCGAGCCACCGGGCACCTCATCGTCAAGCTGCCCGCCCAGCGGGTCAGCACGCTGGTCGCCACTGGCCAGGCACTGCCCTTCGCGCCTAACGGCCGCACCTTCCGTGAGTGGGCCGCGTTCCCAGTCGCCGACCCCGTCGAATGGCGGGCGCTGCTGGCCGAGGCCCGGGAATTCACCGGTGGCTGAGACCTTCACCGGGTTCCCGCCCAGCGGCATCGCCTTCCTAGGCGGGCTCGCCGCAGACAACACCAAGGCCTACTTCGACGGCAACCGCGACACCTACGCCGATGATGTCGCCGCACCACTGCGAGCCCTGGTCGTCGCCGTCGGCCAGCGCTTGCGCGAAGGGACCGGCCGGGACGTCTGCTTCGAGCCCACGGTCGGCAAGTCCCTGTTCCGGATCAACCGCGACACTCGCTTCTCAGCCGACAAGACTCCGTACCACCCGTGGGTCGATGCCATCTGGTGGGCCGGGCTCCACGATGCCCGCCGCGCGCCCGCCTTCATCTTCCGCCTCAGCGGCGGCAGCCTCATCGCGGGCGCCGGCATCACCGGGCTGCGCGACACCCACCTCGACCGCTACCGCACGGCCGTAGCAGGCGACTCCAGCGGCCGCGCCCTGCACGCCCTGCTCAATGAGCTCTCCGCGACGCTTCCCGACGTGGAGATCACCGAGCCAGCCCGCAAACGTGTCCCCGCTCCTTACCCGCAAGACCACCCCCGCCGCGACCTCCTGCGCTGCGACAGCCTCCACGCCTCAGTCCAGCGACCCCACCCGCCGACGCTGGCCTCACCAGAGTTCGCCGACACCCTCACCGGCCTTCTCACGCCCTTCGCGCAGCTGCACCGCTGGCTGGTCGACCACGTAACGACCTGACCCGCCGCCGGCAACGTTCCGCCCGGGAGCGCATGAAAAGACCGCCGCGACCGTCACGCCAGTGACCTGAGGCCGGTCGCGTTCATGCAGAACTTCTCCGAAGGGCTGCCGTGGCGCGAGTCGCTGGCCGAGGGCAGCCGCGAGCGGGACGAGATCGCAGACCCCGGCGGCGACGGGGTCATTAGCTATGTGTCGACCGAGGACATCGCCGCGGTCGCAGCTGCCGCGCTGACCGGGGACGGGCACGACGGCAGGGCGTACACGCCGGTCGGCCCGGAGCCGCTGACGCTGACGCAGGTCGCCGAGCGCATTTCGTGGGTCGTGGGCCGCCGGATCAGGTACGTCGAGACGGACCGCACGCTCATCCGGGACGCGCTCCTGGCCGCAGGCGCGCCACCGGAGACCGCCGAGCACAACAGCCAGCTTTACGTACACGCGCACGGCTCCGGCGCGCTGGGCGTGCTCAATGACGACGTCTTTGACGTGGCCGGCCGGCCGCCGGTGAGCTTCGCCGAGTTCGCCGTGGGCGCGGCAGCACCATGGCGCCGATAGATCCCGACGCCGGCTGCCGGCCACCACGCCGCACTCCGCCATAGGCCTCGGTCCGTCCCGGCCCGGGCTCACTCGCGGTGCCGAGCCTAGGCCGCCCCGAAGTGCCTGCTTCAGGGCACGGCAGCGGCCTGCTGGGGAGTCTCCCGCTGGTGTCGCGCCGGTTGTGCTGCCCGGCTCACTTGCGCTGGTACAGCAGCACCGCGAGCGGCGCGAAGACCGCGGTCAGCACCCCCGCCGAGGCTACCGCCCAGAGCACCGGGGGCGCGGTGGCGGTGCCGGCCATCAGCGTCCGGGTGGCGGTGACGAGGTGGCTGACCGGATTGACGTCGCTCACGCCGCGCAGCCAGCCGGGCATGGTGGCGGGATCGACGAAGATGTTGCTCATGAACGTGACGGGGAACAAGATCACGAAGCCGATGCTCATCACGGCACTCGGCGAGCGCAGGACCAGGCCCAGCGTGATCCAGGCCCACGACAGCGCCGAGGCGAATAGCAGGACGAGCGCGGTCGCGGCGATGACCCCGGCGGCGCCGCCGGCCGGCCGGTAGCCCATCGCGAGCCCGAGGCCGATGACGAGACCGCCGGCCAGCAGGTAGCGCCCGAGGTCGCCGATGAGCGCGCCGAGGATCGGCGCGGGCCGCCAGACCGGCAGGGACCGGAACCGGTCGAATGCCCCCGTGGCGAGGTCGGCGTTGAGGGTGACGCCGCTGTAGACGGTGACGAACACGACGGCCAGCGTGAGCGTGCCGGGTAGCAGGAACTGCAGGTAGCCGTGCGTGGAGCCGGCCAGCGCACCGCCGAACAGGTAGGTGAACAGCAGCGTGAACAGCACCGGGATGCCGATGACGTCGCCGAGCTGTTCCGGTACGTGCCTGATCTTGAGCAGCGACCGCCAGGCGAACGCCAGCGACGCCGCCGCCGGGCCGGCCGGGGCCGGGCGCTGGCGTGCGGAGATCGCGGTCATAGGACGGCCTCCGTCCCCGCCAGCGCCGGCTGGGCTTGCTCCGTACTCGCCGACGCGGCCTGGCTGCCGGTGAGCGCGAGGAAGACCTCGTCCAGGCTGGGCTGGCCGAGCGCGAAGTCGCTTACCCCGATTCCGGCGCCGGCGAGCCGGGTAAGCGCGTGCGCGGCGAGTTCGCCGGCGGCCGCGGGGCGTCGTTGGGCTTGGATGCGGGCGGAGATGATGGCCGGGTCGGGCTCGTCGTGGACGGTGACCGCCTGTCCCGAGGCGATCAGGTCGCGGGCGCGGTCCCGCTGGGCCGGGTCGAGCAGCCGGATCCGGATGCCCGCGCTGCCCGTGGAGGCCTTCAGCTCGCCGCGGGTGCCTGCGGCGATCACCCGGCCGTGGTCGATGACGGCGATCCGGTCGGCGAGTTTGTCGGCCTCGTCGAGGTATTGGGTGGTGAGCAGCACGGTCGTCCCGTCGGCGACGATGCCGCGGACGGTCTCCCACAGTGCGCTGCGGCTGCGCGGGTCGAGGCCGGTGGTCGGCTCGTCGAGGAACAGCAGGTCGGGAGTGACGATGATGCTGGCGGCGAGGTCCAGCTTGCGACGCATGCCGCCGGACAGCCGGCTGGCCTGCTGCCGCGCGGCGGCGGTGAGGCCGAACGCGTCGAGGAGCTCGCCGGCCCGCTGCCTGGCCCGGCGGCGGGAGTGGCCGAGCAGGCGTGCGAGCAGGACCAGGTTCTCCTCGGCGGTCAGGTCGGCGTCGACGGACGCGAACTGCCCGGTGAGGCTGATTAGCCTGCGCACGGCGGCGGCCTCGCGGACGACGTCGCGGCCGAGGACTCGGGCGCTGCCGCCGTCGGGGCGAAGCAGCGTGGCGAGGATGCGGATCGTGGTCGTCTTGCCGGCCCCGTTCGGGCCGAGGACGCCGTAGACGCAGCCACGGGGGACGGCGAGGCTCACGCCGTCGACGGCGCGGGTCGCGCCGAAGGTCTTGACCAGGCCGTCCGTCTCGACGGCGAGGTCACCGATAATGCCAGTTGTTCTCGTTTTCACGCGATCAGGCTAATACGATTGGGCCATATGGACAAGTCAAATGGACAGGCCGGGCGGACAGCAGCGTCCGCGCCGACCCGGGAGAAGCTGATGGCGGCGGCCGCGGAGCTGATCGCCGAGATCGGCTGGGGGCGGGTGACCACCCGGGCGGTCGCCGAGCGCGCGGGCCTGCCGCACGGCGCGGTCAGCTACCACTTCCGCGGCAAGCAGGAACTGCTGATCGAGGCGGCGATGTTCGCGTTCGCGCGGGCCGTCCCGGAGGACGAGTTCGGAGCGCTGGCCGGCGTGGAGGACCTCATCGGGTTTATCGCCGCCGAGGTGGCCGACCGTGACGCGATCGACCCGGTGCTGTCCCGGCTGATGTTCGAGGCGATGGGCGAGGCCGAGCGCGACCCGGCGCTGCGGGAGCGGATGGGCGCGATGCTCGCGCGGTACCGCGAGCTGATGGTTCAGGCAGTGCGAGCCGAGCAGCAGCGGGGCGCCGTCTTCGCCGGCGTCCCGGCCGACGCGATCGCCACGCTGCTCGGCGCGGTCGGCGACGGGATGCTGCTGCACGCGCGGCTCGACCCTGGCCTGGACGTGCACGCCGCTCTTAACGCGCTCCGCGCCCTGCTCGCCCCGCGGCCTTCCTGAGCCAGGACCGGCTCCAGCGCGCCACAGCCCGTCAGGAACGCGGAAGAGGGAAGCCGCGCCGCATGTCACAGCGGCAGGAAGCGGCGCGCTGATCCCCTGATCGTCTCCGACTGCGCCGGCCAGCAGCGCGAGCGCGGCAGTCGCGCGCATGCTCCTGCCGATACGGCACGTCACGGCCGTCAGCGGAGATCGGCTGCAAGGCAGTCACCCGCCGTACGTTCTGGTGGATCTGCTGACCTTTTCCCCAACGGAGGGTGGCGACTCTCTCGGCGTCACCGGCGCTTGCGGGCGGGCGCGGCCGGTTTGGGCGGCAGGTCGCCGACGTAGCCGCGCGACAGGACGCCGCTCGGGGTGACGCCGAACGCCTGCTTGAAGGTCCGGCTGAAGTGCGCCATGTCGTTGAAGCCCCATCGGAACGCGATGTCCGTCACCGTCTGGTGAGCGCCGCCCCGCGCCAGCTCCCGGTAGCAGACCCGGAGCCGCCGGTCGCGGATCCAGCGGCTGACCGTGGTACCGGTGCCGGCGAAGGCGAGGTGGACTGTGCGTACCGAGATGCCATGCGCGGCCGCGATCGACGAGGCGTACAAGCCGGGATCGTCCAGATTGTCTTCGATGTACTGGCGGAGCCGTACGAGCAGCGACTTCCGGGCGCGGCGGGCCGGCCGCTGTCGTGCCGGGGCGAGTGCCGCGTCCAGCGTGTCGAAGAACGCCTGGCAGGTGATGGCCAGGCCCGCGTCATCGAGATGATCGAGCTCCCGGGCGATGGCCTGCAGCTGATGGGCGGCCACCGCAACCAGGCCGGAACCGGCGCCGGCGCACACCGCACTGGTAAAGCCCGAGGCGCCGTCGGCCAGCCCTTCCGGGACTCGTTCCCGCGGCAACAGCAGCGAGACCTCACGGTGAGGCTCCACACCGTCGAAGCCCTCGGCCAGTTCGCTGTCCCAGACCAGCAGGTCGTTCGGGCCGACGAAGAGCTCCTCGCCGGCGTACCGGCACACCAGACGGCCGCTCAGGTTCATGAGGACTCCGACGAGCCGTTCGCTGCCCGGCTGTGAGGCGGCCGGCCGCCGGCCGGCGAACCGCCCGCCGCGGAAGTCCGCGATCGTCAACGTGTCCAGCCGCCGGTAGCGGACTGCCGCCTCGAACCGCTCCTGCTTCGGGAACGACAGGGACCAGGCGAGGTGCAATTCGGACATCTTCTCGGTCCAGGCGTCAAAGGCAGCCGCCTGCGCCAGGCCCCGGGTCGACCAGACACCGGCTTCGGTCACAGCCGCCCCACCTCCTCCGCCAGAGCACCTGCTCAGACCAGTGTCGATCTAGCAGCGGCTGTTTGCCAATGGCCGTGCCACCAGGCGGATCGGGGTCAAACGCCCGGCGGATACGGTGCGCGCCTCTCATCGAGTGTTTGCGCAAATGAGCAACCCGGCCTGCGCTGCCAGACAAGCGCCGCTCCGGACACTTCCGCAGACTTTCGGTCAAGTCGGGATCTATACCCAACCCGAGCTAACGCTCCGACGTAAGGGGTGACCGAATGGCACGAGTCGTCGCGCCGCCTGCGCCTAGCCGACCTGGGTTTCTCGCCTCGATCTGGAACCGGCAGCTCAACCATTATCCGGACACCGCGCCCCGGGTGATGTACCTGGCCATCACCGTCCTGGCCACGGTCACGCTGTACTACGAGCTATATGTCGGCGGTTCGGTGGCCACGCTGCTGCTGGTCAACCTGCACATGAGCTTCACGTTCTACGTGCTGACGCTGGCCTTCGGCGCGCTGATCGGGGCGTTCGGCTCGCTGTTCGCCGGGCTCACCGACCGGCTCGGCCGGGCCAACCTGGTAGTGTTCGGGCTCCTGTTCACCGGGGTGTTCGTGGCTTTCGTCCTCCCGGCCATGACCAACAAGTGGGCGTTCACCATCGCGTGGTTCGTGGTCAGCTTCGTCGAGGGCGTCTGCCTGGTCGCCACGCCAGCGCTGATCAGGGACTTCTCCCCGCAGGTGGGCCGGGCTACGGCCATTGGGTTCTGGACCAGTGGACCGGTGCTGGGCAGCCTGATCGTCGCGGTGGTGGGCAGCGCTACCATCCCCGCGGTCGTGACCGACCCGCGGTTCTGGACCCACGAGTACCACATCAGCGGCGTCGCCGGCCTGGTGGTGTTCGTGATCGCGTTCCTCGGGCTGCGGGAGCTGTCCCCGGCGCTGCGCGACCAGCTGATGGTGACCCTGCGCGACCGCGCGCTGATCGAGGCCCGGGCCAAGGGCATGACCGAGGCGGACATCGAGGCGGCGCTGAAGCACCCGTTCCGCCAGCTGCTCAAGCCCGACATCATCATCTCCGCCATCGCGGTGTCGATCATGCTGCTGATTTACTACACCGCCGTCGGGTTCAGCCTGATCTACCTGACCACCGTGTTCGGGTTCTCGGTCAAGAACGCCAACGGGCTGGGCAACTGGAACTGGGGGTTCAACGTCATCGCGGTGATCCTGGTCGGCTTCGTCTCGGACTATTTCCGGGTGCGCAAGCCGTTCATGATCTTCGGCGGGGTGCTGGCCGCGGTGATGACCGTGATCTACCTGGAGCAGGCCGGCCACCATCCCGGGTACTACACGCTGGCGATCATGCTGGCGCTGCTGGCGTTCGGCCTCGGTATCGCCTACACCCCGTGGATGGCCAGCTACACCGAGACCGTGGAGGCCCGCAACCCGGCGCTGACCGCCACCGGCCTGGCCATCTGGGGCTGGATCATCCGCATCGTGGTGTTCATCGCGTACCTGCTCGTCCCGGTAGTGATCAACACCGTCACTCCGCTGGTGAACTACGGCGGCACCGTGTCCGCCTACGTGGCCCAGTACCCCAGTCAGTTCGCCTTCGCCAGCGCGCACCCGAACGTGGTAGCGGCGGCCCAGAAGGTGCCACCGCCGGTCCTGGCCACCGCGTCGTCGATCCCGCCGACGGTGCTGGCCGCCGCCCAGAAGATCCCCCCCACGGTGCTGGCCACCGCGCAGGCGAACGCGACGCAACTCGCGAACGCGGTGAAGTTCGCGCCCGAGCTCGCGGTGATCCAGGCGCACCCGGCGCTGTTCACCCAGCTGGCGACGTATTCGAGCCCGTCCAAGATCCCGCCGGCGCTGCTGGGCCAGGCGATCGCCGCGGCCGGGGGCGGCGCCAAGGGCATCGGCATCCTGACCACGATCGCGGCCAACAAGGCGGCCATCGCCGGGGTGATCGCGGCCGCGCCCGCGCTGACGACCGTCGCTCCGTACGCGGCGGACCTGACGACCATCGCCCCGTACTCGGCGCAGCTGAAGACCATCGCCCCCTACTCGGCCGAGCTGACCGCCATGGCTCCGTACTCGGCCCAGCTGACGGCGCTGTCCAAGGTCCCGCCGGGCGTCCTTGCCTACGTGGGCGCTCACGGCGCGGCGGTGAGCGCGGCCGCCGCCAAGACCGCCAGCCAGTGGAAGACCTGGTACTGGATCTGCTTCGGCGGCATCATCTTCTTCCTGCTGTCCGTCCCGATACTCAAGGGCCGGTGGCGGACGCGCGACGCCAAGCGGGACGAGGCCGAGCACGAGGCCATGGTCCAGGCCGAGCTGGAGAAGCTCAAGGCCAGCGCCTGATCCGGGCCGAGCCTGCGGGCCGCCCTCGCGGCGGCCCGCAGATCTGGCCCTGCACCGGTGCTACGGCAGGATGCCCTCGATGAGGGCTTGCTGCAGGCGGTTGTCGGTTTCGACGTCGGGCTTGCGCGCCGCGAGCACGTCCGCGTAAAGGAACGACTCCCCCAGCCTGATGAGCGCGTAGCTGAGCGCGTCCGGCTCGATGATCGTGACCAGGCCGAATTCCGCTATGTCGCGGCGCAGCAGGTCCTCGACGAAGGCCACGACACCGGTCTGCACCTGGCCGTGCGGATCGGTGAGCACCCGGATGGCCAGCGCGGGCTCATCCTCGAGCAGCCGGCGCAGGCCCGTCGACTCGGAGACGATGGCGTTGATGTACCGGCCGGTGCCCGGCGTGTGCAACTCGCCCTCCGGTCGTTCGGCCTCCCACCGCGCCGCGGCCGTCTCCAGGGTGCACTGGGTGAGCATCCACAGGGCCTTGCCGAGCAGCGCCTCTCTGCTCCCGATGCGGCGGAACAGGGTCACCCGCGACATGCCGAGCTCGTCGGCGAGGCCCTGCATGTCCAGGCGCCTGCCATCCTGGATCCACCGGGCGGCGGCCGCCACGATCCGCGCGGAGCGTTTGTCGGCCCGGCGGGCTGCCGGGCGGGGCAGGCTAGGAGCCGGCACGGCCTGCGGCCTCATGGACGTCTCGCTGCGGCCGCGCCGGGTCGCCGGGAGCTGTCGGACACATTGCCCACGATAGCCTGCGCCGCCGACCGTACCCGCAGCGGCGAGGGTCAGTCTCCGGCGTCCACTCGGCAATCTGCGTGCCTGGCACCGTGGCGGGCCTCCGTTCTGTTCGGGTGAACCGCGGCCGTCCTTCGCCCCGGGCCCGGGCCGGGCGGTCGCCTACGCCAACCGGTCCGCCTGCCCGAGATGCGCCAGGGCCGTGTTCAGCTCCCGGCGTGAGCTGATCCCGAGCTTGGTGAACACCTTGCGCAGGTGCCATTCGACCGTGCGCGCGCTGAGGAACAACTGGGCGCCGATCTCCGGATTGGTCCGCCCGTCCACCGCGAGCCGGGCGATGGACACCTCCTGCGGGGTGAGGGTGCCTGAGCTATCGACCGTGCGCTTGCGCACGGTCTCGCCGGTGGCCAGCAGTTCGCGCCTGGCCCGCTCGGCGAACGCCTCCATGCCGATAGCGTCCAGCATCTGGTGGGCGGCCCGCAGCTGCTCGCGGGCGGCTGCACGCAGGTTCTGGCGGCGCAGCCATTCGCCGTAGAGCAGGTGGGCGCGGGCCAGGTCGGGGCGGAGTCGGCTGCGGCCGAGCCGGTCGATTGCCTCGCGGTACAGGCCGACGGCCGCCTCGCCCTCGCTCAGCAGCGCACGGGAGCGCGCCTCGATGCCCAGTCCGGAGTCGGTTCCCCCGGCCCGTGCCGCCTCCGTGAGCCGGCCCAGAGCATCGCCGGCCATGTCGGCGTTCCCGCTGCGTGCGGCGGCCTCGATCAGCTCGGGCAAGACCCAGGTGGAGATGTATGGGTGCCTGTCTTCGCTGGCCTGCCTGGCTGCCGCGAATGCCTCCGTGTACCGGCCGAGGCCGTTGGCCAGGATTGCGGCCACCCAGTGCGCATAGGTACCCGCGGCTCCCTGCCCCCCGGCCGGGGCCTCGGCGCAGGTGGCCTCGATCATCGGAGCAGCCTCGTCCTGGATGCCCCGGAGGGAAATCAGCAGCATGGCCGCGTAGGGCGCGATACGGCTCCCCGTCGCTTCCGCTGCCGCATCAGCCTCCACGATCAGCGAAGCGGCCCCGGGGAAATCACCGCTCCTCGCGGCGGCCATGGCCAGCGCGCCCAGCAGGATCGGCAGGTGTTCGAGCGCGCCGACGTGACGCGCGAGCTGGACCTGCCGCAACAGGATCGCGCGCCATCCGTCATCGTCCCACAAGGTGCTGGCGGCCCCGTAGGCTATCCAGCCCCACCGCAGTCCGTCTGTCATGCAGGCATCTGCGCTGGCAAAGGTGCTCGCTGCCTGCCGCAGCGCCCGCGCCGCGCTGGCCGGCCCTTCGGTGGTCAGCAGCGTAAGTCCGTCCAGCAGCAGGTCGACCGGACGAGAAGGGTGGGTCGGCGGGGGGAGAGCCCGGGCGGAGCGGGAGACCTCAAGCAGATCGCCGGCGCCCGCCAGGCGCCCGGCGAACAGTGCTGCGCCCCAGGCGCCCAGGTAGGTCTCGCGCGCCAGGTCCAGGTTGAGCGGCTCGAGCCGCTTGGCCGCCTTGAGCAGCAGGGGGGGAGCGTCGCTGCCCAGGCCCGAGGCGAATGCAATCTGCCCGCGCAGCAGATCCAGCCGGGCACTCTGGATGTCATCCAGGGGCCCGGTCTCCGCTATGACCAGCAGCTCGAGAGCCGTGTCGAACGCGCCGGCCTGCAGGCTGGCCTGCGCCGCGGCCAG
>Ga0318516_10000062_pt1 | contig 21787 bp, 21 predicted proteins | sample GRESIP176b2f20_FD_202501 | JGI IMG/M metagenome (GOLD analysis project Ga0318516, IMG submission 202501) | Tropical soil microbial communities from Luquillo Experimental Forest, Puerto Rico - GRE.SIPMG.176b2f20 | ecosystem: Environmental > Terrestrial > Soil > Tropical forest > Bulk soil... | reverse complement strand
CGGCCGCGGGGGCCGTGGTGGCGGCCGGCACCGCGGGTTTCGAAGCCGAGGTAGCGCCCGCCCCTGCCGCGGCGGTCTCGAGCACGATGAGCTCGGCGCCCACCGGCACCATGTCACCCGGTGCGCCGGTGGTGGAGATCACGCGGCCACTCACCGGGGCGGGTACTTCCACCGCCGCTTTCTCCGTCATGACCTCGACCACCACATCGTCCTCGGCGACCGTGTCCCCGGGTTTCACGCGCCAGCCGACGATCTCGGCCTCGACCGTGCCCTCGCCCAGATCCGGCAGCTTGAAGACGTAGCGGCTCATCGCGCCTCCATCACCTCTTTGAGGGCCGCGGCGATGCGCGTCTGCCCGGGGAAATACTCCCACTCGAAGGCATGCGGGTACGGCGTGTCCCAGCCGGCCACGCGCTTAATGGGCGCCTCTAGGTTCCAGAAGCACTGTTCCTGCACGCTCGCCACGAGCTCCGCACCGTAGCCGCCGAAGCGCGTGGCCTCGTGCACCACCACGCAGCGGCCGGTCCTGCACACCGAGCTGCACAGTGTGTCGGTATCGAGTGGCGACATGGTGCGCACGTCGATGATCTCGGCATCGATACCGGTGGTGCGCACCGCGGCCTCGGCGACATGGACCATGGTCCCGTAGGTGATGATCGTGAGGTCGGACCCCTCGCGCACCACCTCCGCCCGGCCGATCGGCACGGAGTAGTGGCCCTCGGGTACCTCGCCCCGTGGGTGAGCACTCCAGGGTACGGCCGGCTTGTGAGCGTCGCCGTCAAACGGGCCGTTGTAGATACGCTTGGGCTCGAAGAACACCACCGGGTCTTCGTCCTCGATGGCGCTGATGAGCAGTCCCTTGGCGTCGTAGGGGTTGGAGGGCATGACCACCTTGATGCCGCAGACGTGCGCGAAGATGGCTTCCGGGCTCTGCGAGTGGGTCTGGCCGCCGCGGATGCCGCCGCCACAGGGCGTGCGGATGGTGACCGGCACGTGGTATTCGCTCGCGGAACGGTAGCGGATGCGCGCGAGCTCGCTCACCACCTGGTCGAAGCCCGGATAGATGTAGTCGGCGAACTGGATCTCTGCGACCGGCTTCAGTCCGTTCACACCCATGCCGATGGCGGTCGCGATGATGCCGCCTTCGGCAATCGGCGTGTCGAGCACCCGATGCTCGCCGTACTTGCGCTGCAGTCCGTCGGTCACGCGGAACACTCCGCCGAAATAGCCGACATCCTCGCCCAGTACGACCACGCGTGGATCGCGGCCGAGCATCACGTCCATCGCGGAGTTGAGCGCCTGCACCATGTTCATCCGCGCCATGTCTCAGCCCTCGTGCGCAATCGGCGGCGCGCCCTGCGCGTCCTCCGCCGCTGCCGCTCCGGCTGCGCCGCGCTGCGTGTCGAGCAGCGCGCGCATCTCTTCGCGCTCGCGCTGCAGGCCCGGCGGGATGTCCCGGAACACGTCCTCGAACATGGTGAGCGGATCGAGGAACGGCCCGTGCGTGAGCGTTCCGTAGGACTCGGCTTCCTTCCAGCAGGCCGTGACCTGCGCATCGAGCTCCTTGTGCAGCTGTGCGTGGCGCTCCTCGGACCACTCCCCGAGTGCGATCAGGTGCTGCTTGAGGCGCGTGACCGGATCGCCGAGCGGCCAGGCACGCCATTCCTCCTTCGGGCGGTAACGGGCGGGATCATCGCTGGTCGAATGCGCCGCGGCGCGATAGGTCACGTGCTCGATCAGCGTGGGGCCTGCGCTCTGGCGCGCGCGCTGCGCGGCCCACTGGGTCACCGCGTACACGGCCAGGAAGTCGTTGCCGTCGACGCGGATACCGGGAATACCGTAGCCCGGCCCACGCTGCGCGAAAGTGCGGCGCTCGCCCCCGGCGAAGCCCTGGAAGGTGGAGATGGCCCACTGATTGTTGACGAGGTTGAGGATCACCGGTGCCTGGTAGACGGCGGCAAAAGTCATCGCGTAATGAAAGTCCGCTTCCGCACTCGAGCCCTCGCCGATCCAGCTCGCCGCGAGGTGATCCTCCCCCTTGATCGCGGCCGCCATCGCCCAGCCCACCGCTTGCGGGAACTGCGTGGCGAGGTTGCCGGAGATCGAGAAGATGTTGCCCTCTCCCCAGTGGTACATGATCGGCATCTGCCGGCCCTTGCACATGTCGCGCGTGTTGGAGAGACACTGGCACATCAGCTCGACCAGATTGCGCCCGCGCACCACGTGCAGCCCCTGCTGCCGGTAAGAGGGAAACAGCATGTCCCCGGGCTGTAGCGCCATGCCGGCGGCGACCGCCACCGCTTCCTCCCCCGTCGACTTGATGTAGAAGGAGATGCGGCCCTGGCGCTGGATCTTCTGCATGCGATCATCGAACAGCCGCGTGAGCAGCATGTGCCGCAGCGCCACTTGCAGCTCCGCAGGCTCGAGATGCGGGTTCCAGGGGCCAAGCGCCCGGTGCTCGTCATCGAGCACCCGCACCAGCTCGAGCGAGAGGTTCTCGATGTCGCGTGCCGCGGCGGTGACATCCGGCCGATACACCGCGCCGGCTGGGGAGAGCTGCAGGTAGCTGAAGTCAGGTTCCTGTCCCGGCCGTGCCGGCGGCGAGGGAACATGCAAGCGTGACCGGGGGGTCATGAGGTGAGTTCCGCTTTATGTGTTACGGTTGGCACGCGCCGGTGCGGGCTTCGATCCGATTGTAGTCGCCTCACCTTCGTAACACTACGATGAAGCCGAGACACACTTTCCGCGGTGTCGTGCTGCGGGGCGCCTCGCCAGCGGCGCGCACGCGTGCACCGCCTGCGGCCACCGCCCAGGGCGCCCCCGCGCGTGTGCGTGTGGGTCGGGAAGTTGCCGGTCGCGGCGGTAAGGGCGTAACCGTGATCAGCGGATTGACGCTGGATGCAGCGCAGCTCGAAGAGCTGGCGGCACGGCTGAAAAGGCTGTGCGGCGCGGGCGGCGCCGTCAAGAACGGGCGCATCGAGATCCAGGGCGATCATCGCGATCGGCTGGTGGCGGAGCTCTGCCGCCAGGGCATCCCGGCCAAACGGGCCGGCGGCTGAGGTCTCGCCGCACCGCTCCGCGGGGCCCCTGCCCCGCTGCCGCCACCGGCGCCAAAGTGGCTTCCGCAAGCGAATATTGCTATAGAGTGACGGTGGCACAGACCTGGGGACAGAAGATGAACAATAAGCCTGCAGACCCGCCCCGGGGACGGGACGGCAACGTGCTGCTGTTCGTGCGCAATTTTTTCCGCCATCCGCGCATGCTGGGCTCGATCGTGCCGAGTTCCCGTTTCCTCATCAAGCAGCTGCTCGAGCCGATTAATTTCGGCCGCGCCCGCGTGATCGTCGAGTACGGACCGGGTGTCGGGGTGATCACGGCCGAGCTCCTGCGGCGCATGCGCAACGATGCAACGCTCATCGCGATCGAGATGAATCCGGACTTTGTCGGCTATCTGGGCAGCGCCTTCACCGACAAGCGGCTGCAGGTGATCGAGGCTTCCGCGGAATCGGTCGAGGAGATCCTGCGTCGCTTCGGTTTCACGCGCGCCGATTACATCATCTCCGGAATCCCCTTCAGCACCATCCCCGCGCCCGTGCGCGAACGCATCCTCAACAAGACGCGCGATGTGCTCGAGCCGGGCGGGGCGTTCCTCGTGTACCAGTTCTCCACCCGCGTGCTGCGTGACCTGAAGCGCACCTTCGGTTATGTCGCGCGCCGTTTCGAGCCGCTCAACCTGCTGCCGGCGCACCTGTTTATCTGTCAGCCCATCACCGCCTGAGCTTAGGCCGCAGGCGCTGCGCCGTTGACAGCGGCGCGCGCGCGCGCGGATGCTTGTGCGCATGGCGGATACGCTGTCGAGCAGCGAGCGCGAGCGCTACCGGCGCCACCTGGCGCTCAGTGAGATCGGCGCGGCGGGGCAGGAAAAGCTCAAAGGTGCGCGCGTCCTCATCGTCGGCGCTGGCGGCCTCGGCTCACCGGCGGCGTTGTACCTGGCCGCCGCCGGTTGCGGCACGCTTGGTCTGCTCGACTGCGACCGGGTCGATCTCTCGAACCTCCAGCGCCAGGTGCTGTTCGACAGCACACTCCTCGGCGAGTCGAAAGCCGAGGCCGGGCGCGCGCAGCTCGCAGCACTCAATCCGGAAGTCCGCATCATCGCCCATGCGCTCGAGCTGCGTGCGTCGAACGTGCGCGAGTTGTTCGCGCAGTATGACCTGGTGCTCGATGGCACCGACCGCCTCTCTGCCCGTTACCTCATCAACGATGCCTGCGTGATCCTGCGCCGGCCGCTGGTATCGGCGGCCATCCACCGCTTCGAGGGTCACCTGATGACCTACGTGCCGGAGCGCGGCCCCTGCTACCGCTGCCTGTTCCCGCAGGCGGCCGATGGCATGGTGGCCAACTGTGCCGAGGCAGGTGTGCTCGGCGTGTTGCCCGGCGTGCTCGGCACCCTGCAGGCGACCGAGGCCATCAAGCTCATTGCGGGGGTCGGCGAACCGCTCACCGGGCGGTTGCTCACCTACGATGCGCTCGAGATGCGCTTCACCGAGTTCAAGGTCGCCCGCCGGCGCGATTGCGCCGTGTGCGGCGATGCGCCAACGATTACGGAGCCACAAGATATGCCAAGCAATGCCGCGACTCCCGAAGGACTGCGGCGGCTTACCGCCGCGGCGCTGCACGAGCTGCTGCAGCGTGGCGAGAAGCCCTTGCTCGTCGATGTGCGTGAGGATGCGGAGTTCGCCGCGGGTCACCTCGAGGGAGCGCGGCACATTCCGCTCGGGCAGCTGCCGCAGCGCCTCGCCGAGATCGACCCGCAGGCAGACCCGGTGTTCATCTGCCGCAGCGGCGGGCGCAGCATGGCGGCCTGCCAGATGGCGCTGCGTGCCAACATCCGCTCACCGGCCAACCTCGAGGGCGGCATGTTGGCGTGGGCGGCGAGCATTGATCCGTCACTACATGTCCTCTGAAAAATGGTTGAGCGACGGTAATCGACCCGAAGCGGAAGTCCGACTTTCCCCGAAGCCGTCATTCAACCGTAATTTGAGCGGGCATTGAACAGCGGACATTGAACGCATCGCCGGGTCAATGTCGGCAAACGTAGTCACTTGGGCTAAGCTGCCGCTTACCTAGGCACCGAAAAGACCTTCGCCTACCTGTCAGGGTGCTCCCAGCGTGGCTGAGGCATCACACGCGGTATTTCTAAGTTACGCAGCCGAGGATGCGGGTACTGCTCAACGAATCTGCGATGCGTTGCGGGCTGCAGGGATCGAAGTCTGGCTCGACCAGAGCGAGCTGCGCGGCGGCGACGCCTGGGATCGGCAAATCCGCGAGCGGATCCGCGATTGCCGCCTATTCATAGCCCTTATCTCGGCCCATACGGAAGCCCGCGATGAGGGCTATTTCAGACGCGAGTGGAAGCTTGCGGTGGACCGCACCCATGACATGTTGGAGAAAAAGGCTTTCCTTCTTCCGGTCGCGATCGACGGCACGCCAGAACGAGGTGCAGCCGTACCGGACAAGTTCCACGAGGTGCAGTGGACGCGATTACCCGCAGGCGAAACGCCTCCGGCGTTTATCGAACGCGTGCGGCGGCTACTGTTGCCGGAAGGTTCGACCGCTGCTCGGCCTCGAGGGAGTGCAGTGTCCGCTACCGTTTCGGCAATTGGAAAGCCGGTAGGTGCATCCTGGTGGTCAAACCCGGTCTTGCTCGCGATCGGCGCCGTTGTCGGCTTCGCAGCGCTGGCGTACGTTGCCAGAGACATCTGGACTTCGCGGCATTCGCCGTCTGCTGAACCGACCGCCTCTGTCGCCAGCGATATAGCGCCTCTCCCGTCCGCACTACCCGCGCATACCGTGGCGGTTCTGCCTTTCGAGAACCTGAGTGCCGAGCCGAGTGATGGGTTTCTCGCCACCGGGATCGCCGAGAGCGTGCTGCACCGCCTCGCCTCGGTGAAGAGCCTGTCGGTGATCGCGCGAACCTCGTCGTTCACCTTCCGTGGACGAGATGTGGACGCACGCGACATCGGGCGCAAGTTGAATGCCCGTTACCTCGTCGAGGGCAGTGTGCAGCGCGCCGGTGATCACCTGCGGGTCACTGCGCAGCTCCTCGATGCGAGCACCGGGAACGACGTGTGGTCGCTGCGTCTCGAGCGGCACATGGGCGATATCTTTGAGCTCCAGGATGAGATCTCGGGCAAAGTGACCGACGCGATCGGCGTGAGTCTCGCGGCGGAGCCTGGGAAGACTTCCTCCCAGCGTACGCCGAAGCTCGACGCCTATCTTGCGTACATCGAAGGCCGATCATTGCTCTCTACCTTCAAGATCGCTGACGCCGAGGCAGGCATCGACCGGCTCAGGCGCGCGACGAGCATCGACCCGAATTTCGCTGCTGCCTACGCCGAGGAGGCGCACGCGCTGCGGTTTCTGCAGTGGCTGCTGTACACGGGGGAGCGGCCCACCGACCCCGAGGTTGAGAGGCAAGCGGCCGCGCTCAACGACAAAGCGCTGTCGCTCGATCCGCAGCTCGGGGAGGCTTGGGTGGAGCGGGCTTACGGGCGTGCGCAGCAACAATCCAGCAACGAGGCATACGATGCCGCCATCGATGCGGATTTCCGCAAGGGACTGGCGCTCGCCCCGAACTACGCCCAGGGTTATGAGCTCTACGGCGAGTGGCTCGATGCGCACGGCCGCACCGACGATGCGCTTCCCATGGTAGAGCGTGCACGGCAGCTCGACCCGCTCACACCGCGCAGTCACTACTTCAAGGGGCTGATCCTGCGCAACCGCGGTGAGCTCGATCAGGCCGTGGCGCTCTTTCTCGAGGCACTCCGGGTAAACCCCACGTACCACCCTGCACTCACCCACCTCGGCGGGATCGAGTCCTTCCGTGGCAACTTCGCCGAGGGAGCCAAGTTCATAGAGCGTGCGATTGCTGCGGACCCCAAGACGGAATGGATACGCGGCCACGCGCTGTGGCTATACCTCGATCTTGGGGATGTCGAAGCCGCGCGCGATGTGGTCGCCGGGGGACCACCCCGGGTGCCGTACCTGCTGTGCGTGTCGCTCTATTTGGGCGAGGAGCAGCGCGCCGCGGCGCAGCTCTATGCGCTCCCGCGGGGTGATCTCAAAGCGGTGGTATTGAGCACCCTGGACGACTGTCCTACTGCTGTGATCCACGACGACGCGCTCAAGCGCGGCGACTATGGTCGGGCGTTGCGCGCTCTGGAAGCGTGCTTGACAGAGGACTTGGATCTGATCGTGAGCCATCTCGGGGACGATTTTCGAACGACCTGTGCGATCCGTTACGCGAGCATCCTGATGGCCATGGGCGAGCGCGATCGCGCCGGCAAACTCCTGCACGCTATCCTGACCGCAATGCAGCGCAACAAGATTTACAGTTTCGGGGTGGGCGCTCAGGATCGTGGCTTTGCGCTCGCGCTGCTTGGCGACACCGATGGTGCCCTGACCGCGTTCGAGACAGCTTATGCCGACATGAAGGCCGGCTGGTGGTATGTCATCGATCATGCCCCCGAGTTACAGGGACTGCGCGCACACCCCCGCTTTCAGAGCCTGGCGAAACAGGTCACCGACAACGCTGCGAAGCAGGCCGCACTGCTCGCGGCGATGCGCCATGCGGGCGAGGTTCCTTATCGGCCGCCCTCAAGCGCTACCGCCCAGTGATCGGTGCAGAATCCCAGGCAATGCAGTTCGAAAACGGTCAGCGAAACGACCGCTTCCGCGAGAAGTACGGCACAGCTGCGACCGACCGGTTCTGGCCCGCAACCCGCCACGACCTCCCAGCAGACGGTGGCAGGTCGCTCGGGTGCATAACTCGAATTATTTCCTGTCGGTCATTGAGTGGGGCTAGTTATGAAACGACGAATGCTGCTGGTCGGGTCGCTTGCGCTGTCGGGGGCGGTCAGCGTCCACATGCAAGACAAGCCTTCTGGAGCGGCGTCGGGCATGAAGGAGACAGCGATGCCGTGTGAGGAGGAGCACGCTCTGATCGGTACGTGGCGCGTTGTGGAATTCGGCGATCTCGACAAGGACGGGAAGTGGGCATATCGGTTTGGAGAACATCCAGCGGGGTATTTCGTCTACGACCGAACCGGACATGTGCACATCCAGATCATGAAGGTTCCGCCCCTGCCACGTTTTCCTGAAGCGAACGTAGGTGATGGCAAACCACCTACAGCCGAACATGCCCTCGCCGCATACAACGCTTACGTCGCGTACTTCGGTACCTATACCGTAGACAGCGAGAAACACATCGTCACCCATCACGTGGAGGGTAGCCTGGCGCCCGATTTCACGGACACTGACCAGCCACGGCCCTTCAGGCTGACGGGTGACCGTCTGGAAATCGGCGACGGCAAGACTTGGCGGCGCGTGCTGCAGCGCGTGCGTTGATCAAGCGCCCGGGTGGCAGCGCGACTTCGCGAAAGCAACACGCGGCTCGGCGGGAGGCACCGGCATGCGGCTCTGCAGCCGTGCCAGCGCTGCGTGCGGCTCGTCGACGAACTCGAACAGCTCGAGGTCCTCCGCGGCGATGGTGCCGTGGCGCACCAGGGCCTCGAAGTTCACCACTTCGTTCCAGTAGGCGGAGCCGTAGAGGAACACGGGGATCGGCCGATCGAGCTTGCGTGTCTGCGCCAGCGTGAGGATCTCGAACAGCTCATCGAAGGTGCCGAAGCCCCCAGGGAAGGCGATGAGCGCGTGTGCCAGATGCGCGAACCACAGCTTGCGCATGAAGAAGTAGTGGAACTCGAAGCTCAGTCCCTCGCTGATGAAACGGTTGGGGCGCTGCTCCTGCGGCAGTCCGATGTTGAGACCGACGCTGCGGCCACCGGCGAGGTGTGCGCCGCGGTTGGCCGCTTCCATGATGCCAGGACCGCCGCCGGAGCAGACGATCAGACGACCGCCGCACTCCCGCCGGCTCCACTCGGTCACGAGGCGCGCGAGCTCGGTCGCCTCATCGTAGTAGCGCCCGAGCGGGCCGCCCGAGCGCACGCGCGCCGAGCCGAAGAAGACCACCGTGGCGCACACACCGGCATCGCGGAACGTGCGCAGCGGCGCGAGATACTCGGAGACGATGCGGATCGGCCGGCCATCGTCGGAGTCGATGAATTGCGGATCATGATAAGCGAGCAGAGGCGTGTGCACCGTGAGCTCCTCTCGAGAGCGCGCCGCGCGGCGCGTACCTGACACTGTAACGAAATCCTCCAGGCGGCATGCGATACTGCGAGAGCCATGCGCCTCTCCGCAACATGGTTCCTCGCACTATTGATGGCGAGCGCGCTGGCGAGTCATGGCAGCGGCAACACCGCCGCGCCTCCCGCGGAGCACGGCCCGGCTGCCCTGCCGCGCATCGATTCCGCCAGCTCGCTGCTCATCGTCGCGCCACACCCGGACGATGAGACGCTGTGTTGCGCAGGAGTCATCCAGCGCGTGCTGCACGCGGGCGGCCAGGTCACCGTGGTGTGGCTGACGAGCGGCGATGCGGCGCGCATGGACCTGCTGCTGATGAGCCGCAGTCTTTTTCCCGCGACGGCGGTGGCCCGCGGTCTCGGGAGCCAGCGCATGGAGGAAGCCCGTACCGCGAGCTCGAGGCTCGGGGTGGTGTCCGCGGGGCGGCTGTTCCTGGGCTATCCGGACGGCGGCTTGCTCGAGCTGCTCGGCGAGCATCGCACCACGCCCTACACCTCTCCGACCACCGGCGCCTCCGCCGTCCCTTACAGCGATGCGCTCCATCCGGGTCATCCATACACCGGTGAGAGCCTCGAGCGCGACTTCCTCGAGGTGCTCGGGCGCGTGCGCCCTAACCTGATCCTCGCGCCGACCCCGCTCGATGCTCATGCCGATCATCGCGCCGCGGGACTGCTCGCGCAGACCTTGAGCGCACGCTCCCCCGGGGCGCCCGCCGTGCGTTATTGGATCGTGCACGGCGGCGCGGGCTGGCCGACGCCTGCAGAGCTCATGCCGGGTATCCCGCTCACCCCTGCGCCGCTCGCCACGCCACTCGCACCAGGGGCATTCGAGCTCGAGCCGGCGGAGGAGGACGGCAAGCTCTCGGCGCTGCAGGCTTATCGAACGCAGCTGCGCCTTAGCGCGCCTTTTCTGCTTTCCTTCGTGCGCACCAACGAGCTGTACTCGTTACGCGCTCATTGACGCCGCGGCCGGCGCCAGCGGTCGATATAACGATCGATGGCGCCTGCGATGTTCTCGCGCAGGCGGTCGAGCCAGGCGCGCTCGCGCCAGTGGCGGCGGCTGATCACACGGGAGACGGCGAAGTCCCGCTCGAACAGCGCCGCCACGTCATCGGCGCAGCGCGTGTCGGCGATCTCCTGGTTGGCCTCGAGGTTCCAACGCAGGCTCCAGCGATCGAGGTTGCTCGAGCCGACCGACACCCAGTCATCACACAGAATCACCTTACCGTGCAGCATGGCCGGCTGGTATTCGTAGATGGTCACGCCACTGCGCAGCATGTGCGCATAGAATCGCCGCGAGGCATAGCGCACCCATGGATGATCGGTGCGTGCGCCCGGCGCGAGCAGCCTCACGTCCACCCCGCGGCGGGCCGCGCGCCCGAGCGCAGCCCGGAAGCGCCGCGCAGGGACGAAATACGCGCTCATGATCCAGGCACGCTGGACGCAGCTGTCGAGACGGCGCAGCACCCCGTTGGCGAGCACCGAGCGCTGCCGCGCCTCCGACAGCGAGAGCCTCCCGGCGGCACCGGCATGCGGTGCGCATGGCGGGGGCGGAGGCAGGTCGAGCTCCGCACCGCAGCGGCGCCAGGTGCGCGCGAACGCACGCTGCCAATCCGCGACCACCGGGCCTTCGATGCGGACCATGAGGTCCCGCCATCCCGGGCGTGCAGCCGTAGGTGCAAACTCATCGGTCAGACCCGTGCCGCCGACGAAAGCCAGGCGGCCATCGATGATCAGCAGCTTGCGGTGATCGCGCAGCAGATTACCGAGGCGCTTGCGCGGCTCGAGCGGGTTGAAGAAGCGCAGCTCCACGCCCGCCTCCACGAGCCGCCGGCGATCGGCACGCGCGAGCCCGAGCGATCCGAATGCATCGAACAGCACGCGCACGCGCACGCCGCGGCGCGCGGCAGCGGTGAGCGCAGCAATGAATTGCGTCGCGATGAGACCGGAGTGCACCAGGTACATCTCGAGCAGCACCGAGGCCTGCGCCGCATCGATCGTCGCGAGCATGGCGGGAAAGAACTCGCCGCCGCCGTCCAGCAGCCGGAAAGAGTTTCCCGTTCGCCACGGCCACCCCGTGGTTGTAAATTGTTCCGCATCCGGGAGTGCCATCGGCTAACAATGACTGACCTGCGGACGAGTTGCCACACAGCCATAGCCATGCTGCCGGTGCTGCTCGGGTCTGCCTGGGCTCGCGCGGACGTCATCGACTCGGTCAACGCGGTCCGCAGCGTCGGTTGCGACGCGCGTCACCCGGGTGTGCCACCGCTGCGGGAGAACGCCCGCCTGGATGAGGCGGCGCATCGGCTATCGCAGGGCACGGACCTGCGCACGGCACTGCAATTTGCCGGGTACCACGAGGTGAGCTCGTTCTCCGTCAGCATCTCCAACGTGCCCGCCAGCGGGGACGTGGAGCGCACGCTCGCACAGCAGTACTGTCAGCAGGTCATCACGCCTGCTTTCCGCGAGATCGGCACCTGGCGCAGCGGCAGCCGCGTGTGGATCGCGCTCGCCGAGCCCTTCACACCACCCGCGCTCGGGGATCAGGGCGAGGTCAGCCGCCGCGTGCTGGCGCTCACCAATGCGGCGCGTGCACACACCCGGCGCTGCGGCTCGACCCCGTACGGCGCCGCGGCGCCGCTCACTGCAAGTGCCAGGCTCTCCGAGGTCGCGCTCGCCTACGCGCGCGACATGGCCATCTGGGGCTACATGGATCACACCGGGCGTGATGGCAGCTCGCACGCCGAGCGCATCACGCGCAGCGGCTACCGCTGGAGCGAGGTCGGCGAGAACCTCGCCAGCGGCGTCATGACCCCGGAGGAGGTCGTCGCCGGGTGGCTCGCCAGCCCCGAGCATTGCGCCAACCTGATGGACCCGCTCTACCGCCAGATGGGTGTGGCGTTCGCCGTCAACCCGCACGACAAAAGGGGCGTGTACTGGGCCATGGAGTTCGGCACGCCGCGCTGAGACTTGCCGGGGTCTCCTCAGCCGCAGGCAGCAGGCGGCTGCTGCGCGTCGCGCTCGAGAGTGAGCACGATCCCGGCGGTGAGATACATCAGCGCAAACCACCTGAGCACCGCGATGAGCAGCAGGTCGAGCGTGCGGTAGACGCTGCGCGTCTGCTCGAAATGTCCCACGGCCTGGACGGCGCCGATCAGCACGGCGGCACTCACGGCCAGCAGCAGCACCGGACCTGCGGCCGAGCGCGATGCGCCGGCGCCGCTGCCCGCCGCCGGAGCAGGCGTGGCCAGGCGGTCGTACCACAGCACCAGCACGCACAACCCGATCACCGAGCTCAGGTACTGCAGCGCGTGGTACACGGTGCCATCGTAGGTGCCCAGGCTGAAGGGTGCCCGGAGCGCCGCGACCCGGTGCACTAGCCAGCCGTCCTTGTGCGTGAAGGAATCCCACAGCAGGTGGGTCCAGACCCCGAGCAGGATGGCGGGCGCCGCCAGCACCCATGCGGATGCCTGGCGGAAAGGAGCGAGCGCGCGCAGGCACAGTTCGCGCGCGCGCCCCCCGAGGAGCGCCGTGAGCGGCATACGCAGGATGAAGAGGGCCGCGAGCGAGGCATACCCCAGGGCGAGGTCAATGGTGTAGGAGTGCACGAACGCGTGGGTGACCGGTACGTAGCGGGCGATGCCGCCCGGCAGGTACGCCGGCAGGTCGGGCACCATCGCACCGACGAAGAGCGGTGCGGTGCGCAGGTGCCGCACCGCGCGCAGCGGCAGGACCGCCGCCGGATGCGCGAGGGTGAAGGGCACGCCGTTCTCGCTCCGGGCGCGGCGGTCATCGCCGCCGGCGCGCCTCGCGCACCGCAGCGGAAGGCGACGTGATGATCCCCGAGCGGGGGTCCCACAGCCGCAGCCCTCCGGCGAAGGCGTGGAGATTGCTGCCCATACGTACACCGTGCGGGAGCCTCTTCAGCCGCCCGGCGTTACCACCGCCGAGCACGATGTAGTCCGGCTCGAAAGCGGCACTGAGATCCGCGATGACTTCGCACACCGCCTTGCGCCAACGGCGGTTGCCGAGGCGCTTGCGGCCGCCCTCGCCGACGTAGTCCTCGAAGGTGCGGGCGTGCTTGTAGGGCATGTGACCAATCTCGGTCGGCTCGACGATCCCATCGATGATGAGCGTGGCCCCAAGCCCGGTACCGAGCCCAAGAAAAAGCATGCGGCCGCCGCGGTAGCTGCCGATCGCCTGCATGGCCGCATCGTTGATCACCCGCACCGGCCGGCCGAGCGCGGCCGCAAAGTCATAGCCGACCCACCCGCCACCGAGGTTGTGCGGTTCGGCAACGATGCGCGAGTGATACACCAGCCCCGGATAACCGATGGACACTGCCTCATAGCGCCGGGCACGGAGGAGCTCGCACAGGCAGCGCGTCATGTGAGCAGGCGTCATCTTCGGGCCGGAGTCGAACTTCTCGATCGCCCCGCGCGCACCGATGCGGAACTTCACATGCGATCCGCCAATGTCGATGACCAGGATGTACCGGCGCTGCGGCGCCCGCGGACCTTTCCTTTTTGCCGCCATCGCGCGATTCTCCTTCAGATTCCGCGGGCTTGACCACTTAAGGGCAACGAAGGACGGGAGCGCATGCTGCTACGGCCGGGGCGACGGTGTCTGGTTGCGGCAGGGGTGATCCTCGGCGTGAGCGCGGCATGTAACACCGCGGGCGCCGCGGAAACCTCCAAAGTGATGGGCAGCATCGAGGTGGCAGCCGGCGAGCACAGCGGGGATGTCTCGACCGTGAGCGGCTCGATCCGTATCGGCGAGAGCGCGGTCGTGGGCAGCGCGCAAGCCGTGAACGGCAGCATTACGCTGGGGCCGCAGGCGCGTGCCGCCGCGCTCGAGACCGTCAACGGCTCGATCGAGCTTGCGCGGCAGGCGCGCGTGAGCGGCGAGGTTCACACGGTGAACGGCAAGCTGAGTCTCGCTGACGGCGCCGAGGTGGGCGGCGCATTGGTCAACGTCAACGGTGCCATCCGGGTAGCCGCCGCTCACGTGGGCGGCGCTATCGAAACCGTATCGGGCGGGATCGATCTCGGACCCAATGCCCAGGTCGATGGCGGCATTCATGTGCGCAAGTCAGGCGGATGGTCGTTGAGTCTCGGTTCCGAGGATGTGCCCCGCATCGTCATCGGTCCGGGTACGGTCGTCGGCGGCACCCTCAACTTCGAGCGCAAAGTCTCGCTCTACGTGAGCGACAAGGCGACGATCGGCCCGGTGCAGGGTGCGACGGTGGTGAAATACTCGGGCGCACGCCCGCCAGAGTGAAGCCCCTCTCAGAGCTCGAATGCTGCGGCCAGCCGCGCGCGCGCCGCCCTCCCCGCCGCCAGGTCCCGGCAGTTCACGATGCCGAGCCGAAAGCCCCCGGGCGGCATGGGATGCGCCGCGGCGGGGCGATCGGTGTGAAAGGTGATCTGCACGCTGCTCACCTGCGGCATACGGCGCACCTCCGCCACCAGCGCTGCGGAGGGATGCCGGTACTCGCGTCCATGCGGACCAAAGAGCGCCAGGCTGTAGCCGTCCGTGCGCTCGCACTCCTCCAACTCCCATGCGCCATGTTGGTACAGCCCCACCACCGCCTCGAGCCAGCCGGGGCCATAGAGGTCCGGCCACTGATCCGCAAACCGCAAATGGGCATCGATGATGCGGCCGCCGATCGACTCGAAGTTCATCATGCCGGTGTAGGCGCCGATGTCCCGCGCCAGCCACTCACCCAGATACGCATCGAGGGCCGGCCGCGGGGCCGCCTCGATCGTCCAGTAATCGAAGGTGCCCTCACCTGCAGGCACGCCGCAGGAATGCCGCGACCAGGCCACCTTGCCGCGCACGAGTGCGACATCGGTGCTCACATGCTCGCCTTCGAGCAGCGGCATCCAGAAATGCCCTGGCGTCAGGTGCCGCCGGTACTCCTCGGGACTGCCGAGCACACGAGTGCCGACACCCATGCCGCGCAGGTTGGTGATGGGCTTGCTGAAAACCGGGAATTGCGGCGGCTCGACTCCGTGCGGTGCGCACTCGATACCCTGCGAGGCGCACAACCGCAGTTTGTCGTACACCCACTGCTGCTGCGGATACCACTCGTAGGCGTCCGGATCCTCGGTGGGAATGCGCACCTCCGGCGGCGACGCAACCTCCTCGAAGTACTGCAGTCGCCAGGGGTCGGCTTCGCAGAATGGCACGCGGTTCTCTGCGACGCTCCGCCTAGAAGAGCCCGGTGATGCGGCCGTCGCTGTCGACGTCGATGTTGTTCGCGGCCGGAACCTTCGGCAGTCCCGGCATGGTCATGATGTCACCACAGATCATGATCACGAACTCCGCGCCCGCGGCGAGCCGCACCTCGCGGATGTTGACCACGTGGTTGGCCGGGGCGCCACGCAGCTTCGGGTCGGTGGAGAAGGAATACTGCGTCTTGGCGACGCACACCGGGTAGTGACCGTAGCCGCTCTCCTGGAGCTGGCGGATCTGGGCGCGCACCTTGGTGTCGGCGGTGATGTCGCTCGCGCCATAGATTTCGGTGGCGATCGCCTTCATCTTGTCCCACAGCGTCGCATTGTCGGGATAGACGAAACGGAAGCGGCTCGGTTGCTCGGTGAGACGCACCACCTCGCGCGCCAGCTCCAGCGCGCCCCGCCCGCCCTCGGCGAAATGGGTCGCCGGCACCACACGCACGCCGTGCGTGGCCACGCGCTCGATGAGCAGCTGGATCTCGCGCTCGCTGTCCTCGGCGCGGCGGTTGATGGCCACCACGCACGGCAACCCGTAGCGCTTGACGACGTTGTCGATGTGACGCTCGAGATTGACGACTCCCTTCTCGAGCGCCGCCAGATTCTCCGTCTTGAGATCGGCGAGCTCCACGCCGCCGTGGAACTTGAGCGCGCGCACGGTCGCCACCACCACCGCGGCCGCGGGCTTGAGTCCCGCCTTGCGGCACTTGATGTCGATGAACTTCTCGGCTCCGAGGTCCGCGCCGAAGCCCGCCTCGGTCACCACGTAGTCGGCGAGCTTGAGCGCGCTGCGCGTAGCGATGACCGAGTTGCAGCCATGCGCGATGTTGGCGAAAGGACCCCCGTGCACGAAGGCCGGGTTGTTGGCGAGCGTCTGCACCAGGTTAGGCGCGAGGGCCGACTTCAGCAGCGCGGTCATGGAGCCGTGCGCTTTTAGATCGCGCGCCAGGATCGGCTCGCCGCTCGCGCGATACCCGGCCACGATGCGGCCGAGCCGCTCCTTCAGATCCGCGAGACTGCTCGAAAGGCACAGGATGGCCATCACTTCGGAGGCCACCACGATGTCGAAGCCGTCCTCGCGCGGCACACCGTTGGCGGTGCCGCCGAGCCCAATGACGATCTGCCGCAGCGCACGGTCGTTGATGTCCACCACGCGCCGCCAGGCGATGCGCCGTACGTCGAAGCCGAGTTGGTTGCCCTGGTAAATGTGATTGTCGATCAGTGCAGCCAACAGATTGTTGGCGAGCGCGACGGCGGCGAAGTCGCCGGTGAAGTGCAGATTGATGTCCTCCATCGGCACGACCTGCGAGTAGCCGCCGCCCGCCGCGCCACCCTTGACGCCGAACACCGGGCCGAGCGCCGGCTCGCGCAGGCACAGCATGGCGCGCTTGCCGAGGAGGTTGAGGGCATCGCCCAGGCCGACCGTGGTCGTGGTCTTGCCTTCGCCGGCCGGGGTCGGCGAGATCGCGCTCACGAGGATGAGCTTGCCGTCGGGACGATCGGCGAGCTGCGCGAGGTAATCGAGCGATACCTTCGCCTTGTAGTGGCCGTAGGGCTCGAGGCTCTCCGGCGGGATCCCCAGCCGTTCGTGCACCAGCGGGACGATCGGACGCATCTGCGCGCGCTGCGCGATCTCGATGTTGCTCGGAAAGGGCGTGGCTGGAGAATCCGTCTTGGCAGTCATGGCGGCTGGGGTACCGTGATGGAAAGAGCGTGATGCTACCCTACAATGGCCGCTCATGCTGTGGCTTAAGGCCTTGCACGTGGTGTTCGTAGTGACCTGGTTTGCGGGACTGTTCTACCTGCCGCGCCTGTTCGTCTATCACGCCGTTACCACCGATGCACCGGGGGTCGTGCGCTTGGGGCAGATGGAGCGGCGGCTGTACTTCATCATGAGCCTCGGTGCAGTGCTCGCCGTGGTGTTCGGGCTGGCGATGATCGCCGCCGCACCCGGCTACCTCGCCCAGGGCTGGCTGCGGGCCAAGCTGCTGCTGGTGGCGCTCCTCGTCGGCTACCACTTCTGGTGCTACCGGCTGATGCTGGCGCTGCGCACTGGAGCGAACCCGCACTCGCAGCGCTGGTACCGCTGGTTCAACGAGGTACCGAGTCTGCTACTGATCGCCATCGTGATACTGGCGGTGGTGAAGCCTTAGCGCCCGCTGCCCCGCGATTCCAGGAGCTGGTCCGCAGGATGAATTTTCCGAAATAGAGCCTCGGCAGCAGCAGCTCAACTCCGACGATCCCTCGCTACCAGATCCGCACCCGGTCCTCGGGTTTGATGTAGAGCTTGTCTCCGGGCTGCACGTTGAACGCGCGGTACCAGTCATCGATGTTCGGCAGCGGGCCGTTCACTCGGAAGCGCGATGGGCTGTGCTCGTTCGACATCACCATCTCGCGCAGCGCACCTTCGCGGTACTTCTCGCGCCATATCTGCGCGTAGGCGAGGAAAAACCGCTGCTCGCCGGTGAGCCCATCGAGCACCGGCGCGGGTTGCCCCTTGAGAGAGATCCGGTATGCCTCGTTGGCCACGTTGAGCCCGCCCAGATCGCCGATGTTCTCGCCGACCGTGTTGGCGCCGTTCACCTTGAGTCCGGGCAGCGCCTCGAAGTCGGAGAACTGCTTGATGAGGCGGGAGGTGCGCGTAGTGAACACCTGCGCATCCTCGGACGTCCACCAGTCGCGCATCGCGCCATTCGGACCGAACTTGCGGCCCTGGTCATCGAACCCGTGCCCCATCTCATGCCCGATGACCGCGCCAATGGCACCGAAGTTGACCGCGGCGTCGGCGTTGGGATCGAAGAACGGCGGCTGCAGGATCGCCGCCGGGAACACGATCTCGTTGTTAGAGGGGTTGTAATAGGCGTTGATCTCCTGCGGGGTCATCTGCCACTCGGAGCGGTCCACCGGCTTATCGAGCCGCTCCACCTGGTAGTTCCACTGCCACTCGGTGGCACGGCGCACGTTGCCGAGCAGGTCATCGCGCCGCACGCTGAGCTTCGAGTAGTCCTTCCACCGGTCGGGGTAACCGATCTTCGGTGTGAACGCGGCGAGCTTCTCGTGGGCGCGCGTCTTGGTCTGTGGCGTCATCCACTCGAGGCCATCGATACGCTCGCTGAGGGCCGCCTCGAGATCCGCCACCAGCTGCTGCATTTTTGCCTTGGACTCCGGCGGGAAATACTCCGCGACGTAGAGCCGGCCGACCGACTCGCCGACAGCATCGTCGACCGCATCCACGGCGCGCTTCCAGCGCTCACGCTGCTGCGGCTGCCCGCGCATCTCCTGGCCGTAGAAGGCGAAGCGCGCGTCATCGAAGCGCTTCGGCAGATAAGGCGCGTGGCTGCTGAGATAGTGGAACGTCAGGAAGTCCTTGAGGGTTGCAACACTGGTGCGCCCGAAGAGCGCGGACAGGTCACGGATCGCCGTCAGCTCGCCCAGCACCACATCCTGGCGGGCACCGAGGCGCTGGGCATCGAGGAACGGCTGCCACGAGAACCCCGGAGCGTACGCGAGCAGCTGTGCCTTGGTGCGCGGGTTGTAGATCGCGTCCACATCGCGGCGCTGCTCGACCGGCCATTGCACCTTCGCGGCCTCGGTCTCGAAGTCCATGACGTCACGCGCCTTCGCCGCGGCGTCGGGGACGCCACCGAGTGTCAGCATCTGCGCGATGTAGGCGACGTACTTGGTACGCAGCTCTTTCAGCGCCGGATCGTCCTTCAGGTAGTAGTCGCGATCGGGAAGCCCGAGCGTCGCCTCGCTGATGAATACGCAATAACGGTCGGGATTCTTGAAATCCGCGGGCAGCTGCACATCGAACAGCGTGGCGAACCCCGGCTCGCCAAAAAGCCGGGCGACGTCCGCCGGCGTGCGCGCCGCCGCGATGCGCTGCAGGTCGCCCTGGGCGGGGTCGAGCCCGTGGGCCTCGATCGCAGCCTGGTCCATGTAGGCCGCGTAATAGTCCCCGATCTGCTGCTCGGGAGTCCCGGCGGGGGCGTGCGCCGCGGCGGCTTTCTCGATGATGCCGCGCACGCGCTCCTTGGAAAGCTCATCCAGCCGGTCGAAGGGACCGTAGCTCGACTTGTCGGCTGGAATGGTGAACCGCTCGTACCAGGCACCGTTGGCGTAGCCGAAGAAGTCATCTCCGGGCTTCACTGCGCGGTTGATGGCAGTGAGGTCGAGACCGAAATCACCGATGGCGGCCTTTCCCGGCGCGGACGGCTCACCCGCCGTGGCGCTCGCCGTGGCAGCGGTGCTGACCGCAGTGGACGCGGCGGGTTGAGCGTTGACGGGCACTGGTTTCTCCTCGAGGGGCTTGGTGGCGCAGGCCGCCAGGGCTACGAGCGCAGGCATCCATGACAGGGGTCTCATAAGGTCGCAGGCCTTCAATTACGAACAGGGCGCGCAATCATACGGGAGCGGCGCGGCCCGCGGCGCACGGGTGGACGTGCAGCACGCGCGGGCGGGCGCAGGATTGCCCGAGAGCCAGCCAAAATCACCCCTGGGACGCGGTCTGCGTGATGTCGGTGCGGACCGGTCAGGGGAGCTCCCGGACCCGGTCGCGCCACTCGCTGGAGACGGCGGGGGCGCGCTCGCCGCTCTCGGTGCCGAAGTACAGGAACCCGACGATGGCGTCGGCGGGCTCGAGGCCGAGGGCCTCCTTGACCGGGGCATCGTAAGCCGCCGCGCCGGTCTTCCACATGGCATTGAAGCCGAGCGCGAAGGCCGCGAGCATCATCGCGTGCGCCGCCGCAGCCGCGGAGAGTGTCTGCTCGATGACCGGTATCTTCACCGCGGGGTCGCAGTGCGCCGCAACCACGATGATGAGTGGTGCACGGAACGCCTTGAGCCGCTCGCGCTGGAGGCTCTCCTCGCCGATCTGCGGGTGCGTGCGGCGCAGCTGCTCGGCGAGCAGCGCGCCGAAGCGCTCGCGCGCCGGCCCGCGCACCAGGATAAAGCGCCAGGGCCGCAGCCGGCCGTGATCCGGGGCACGCGCGGCGGCGGCGAAAATGAGCTCGAGCGCCCCCGCATCGGGCGCAGGCTCGGTGAGCGCGCGCGCGGAGCGGCGCGTCAGCAGGGCATCTATGGCTTGCATGGCCGCATTGTCGCAGACTCCTGCCGTGCTCACCGCGTCGGAAGCCTGCGAGCGCAACAAGGGACCGATACTCGCCGTACTGCGCGAGGAGCTTGCCGCGAGCGCGCGGGTGCTCGAGGTCGGCAGCGGCACCGGGCAGCACGCCGTATATTTCGCCGCCCGCCTGCCGCAGCTGCTGTGGCAGCCGAGTGAGCTCGCGGAGAATCTCGCGCCGCTCGCCGAGCGGGTGCGCCTCGAGGGCGGGGCGAACCTGCGTGCGCCGCTGGCGCTCGATGTGCGCGCGAATCCCTGGCCGGTGGAGCCGGTGGATGCGATCTTCAGCGCCAACACGCTGCACATCATGCCGTGGAGCTCGGTGTGCGAGTTCTTCCGGGGCGCCGCCGCGGTGCTGCTGCGGCCCGCGGTGCTGTGCGTGTACGGGCCGTTCCGCTTCGAGGGACGCCACACGAGCGACAGCAACACCGCCTTCGACCATTTCCTCAGGCAGCGCGATCCTGACAGCGGCGTGCGGGATTTCGAGGCGCTCGATCGGCTCGCGCAGCAGCACGGGCTGCAGTTCAGCGCGAGCCACGCGATGCCAGCCAACAATCGCACGCTGGTGTGGCGCTGCGGCGCAGCTTAGAGTGCCTCCATGGACCCGGACCCGCTACGCGAGATCCGCGAGGCGATTCGCACCATCCCCGATTACCCCAGGCCGGGGGTGATGTTCCGGGACATCACCACGCTCCTTGGCAATGCGCAGGTCTTCCACCAGGTGGTGGAGGAGCTCACACGCCCCTGGCGCAAAGAGCGCGTCGATCATGTCGCGGGTATCGAGGCGCGCGGTTTCATTCTGGGCGGTGCGATCGCCCATCAGTTGCGGGCGGGGTTCGTGCCGATCCGCAAGAAAGGCAAGCTGCCGCACACCACCGTGCGCGTCGCCTACTCTCTCGAGTACGGACTCGATGAGATGGAGATGCACCGCGATGCAGTGTCCGCAGGCGAGCGCATCGTGCTGGTGGACGATCTGATAGCCACCGGCGGCACCGCGGAAGCCGCGGTGAAGCTGTTGCGCTCGCTCGGTGCGAGCCTGCTCGGGGCGTGTTTCATCATCGATCTGCCCGATCTCGGCGGCTCGGCACGCCTCAGGGCACTCGAGGTGCCGGTGCGCACACTTGTTGCCTTTCACGGACACTAGGCGCGGGTCGACGGTCGGGCCATCCACAAAAATTATTATTAGATATCAGCTAGTTAACGCTCAATTCGGATCAACATTACGT